>PPYE01432715.1_pt1 | contig 48094 bp, 46 predicted proteins | sample 1559881 | NCBI WGS metagenome assembly PPYE01 (sample SAMN08240022, study PRJNA423297) | Human gut metagenome, whole genome shotgun sequencing project.
GGCCATGGATGCAGGGTTCCCCATGCTGATTATGAACGGTAGCCACCCGGAACAGCTTTACACCATTCTGGACGGCCAGCCTGCCGGCACCTGGTTTGAGCCCAACCTGCAGCAGCGCCAGCAGCGCCAAGAACGGCTGAAAATGAAAAGCCGTTATCCCAACCAGGGAAACATTACGTTATAAAATGAAACCAAGGAGGAATTACCATGGCATACGATATTACGGCAGCGGCCCTGGCGGCAAAACAAGCTTCCCAGGCAGCCTCCCTGCTGTCCACCAAAGAGAAAAACGACGCCCTCACCGCCATCAGTCGGATTTTAGTTCAACAGGCGGACAGCGTGTTGGAAGCCAACGCCATTGATTTGGCTCAGGCAAAGGAAAACGGAATGCCTACGGTGATGCAGGACCGGCTGCTGCTCACCAGGGAGCGGATTGAAGGCATCGCTTCTTCGGTGCTGGACGTGGTGAAGCTGGCGGACCCCATCGGCCAGGTGGTGGAAGGCTACCGCACGGTCAACGGGCTGAACATCCAGCGGGTTCGGGTGCCCATGGGGGTCATCGGAATCATCTTTGAGTCCCGGCCCAATGTGACGGTGGACGCCGCAGTGCTCTGCCTGAAAGCGGGCAGCGCCGTGCTGCTCCGGGGCGGCAAGGAAGCCTTCCGCTCCAATCTGGCCTTTGTCCGGCTGATGCAGCAGGCGCTGGAAGAATGCGGCCTGCCCAAAGAATTGATTCAACTGGTGGAGGACACCAGCCGGGAAATCGCCACCAAGATGATGAAGCTCAACGGCCTGCTGGACGTGCTGATTCCCCGGGGCGGGGCGGGCTTGATCCGCTCCTGCGTGGAAAACGCCACCGTGCCGGTGATTGAAACCGGAACCGGCAACTGCCACATTTATGTGGACGCTTCCGCCGATTTGGATATGGCAGTGAACATCGTGTTTAACGCCAAAACCAGCCGTCCCAGCGTCTGCAATGCGGCGGAAAGTTTGCTGGTACACCGGGACGTGGCCCAGGCCTTCCTGCCCATCTGCCAAAAGAAACTGGCAGAAAAGAACGTGGAGATTCGGGGCTGCGAAGAGACCTGCAAGATTTTGGGAGATTTGGCGGTGCCTGCCACCGAAGAGGACTACGGCAAGGAATATCAGGATTACATCATCTCCTGCAAGGTGGTGGGGAGCGTAGAGGAAGCCATCCGGCACATCAACCACTACTCCACCGGCCACAGCGAGTGCATCGTCACCAAAGACCTGGAAAGCGCCGACCAGTTTACCGCAGCGGTGGATTCGGCGGCGGTGTATGTGAACGCTTCCACCCGGTTTACCGATGGCGGCGAGTTCGGACTGGGGGCGGAAATCGGCATCTCCACCCAGAAGCTCCACGCCAGAGGACCCATGGGACTGAAGGAAATGACCACCGTAAAATATGTGATTCGGGGCAACGGCCAGATTCGCTGAGAAGGCTGTTTTCCTAGAAAGGAGACTGGGTTTATGGCAAAGCAAGAGATTCAGCCCAAGCCGGCAGAGGCAGCGTCGGAACGGGCGGTGGAAAAACGCTCCTTTCATCGGAGCGCTTTGGTGCTGGGGATATTCACCCTGCTGTTTGCCCTGGTGGGGCTGGTCACCACCATTGTATGGCTGGTGGGGCTGATCGGCAATGCAGTGAATAACACCTGGGAGAAAGAGGCTCTGGCAGAAGTGGTGGAGCCGTTGGTCATCATCGACGTACCCGCCTATGAATCGGTGAATTATCTGGATGAAGTGGAAGTAATCCGGGCCGGGGTGTGGCAGTTTTTGCTGGACCACCCCGATACCTCCGGCTACCAGGAGGATTCTTTCGGCAACATTACGGTGCCCCAATCAGATATTGAAGCCAGCATCCGCCAGATTTTAGGGGAACACGCCAGTATCCGCCACCAAAGCGTGGAGGACAGCTATCTCTCCATTGTCTACGATGAAGAAAACCAGGTGTACTACCTTCCCACCACCCCCTCGGTGCTGCCCTATTCCTGCGAGGTGCTGAGCATCTCCAAGAATCTGGACATCTATACCTTGGAGGTGGGGTACATCCCCCCCGGCCCCTTCTGGGATGTGGGGCGGCATTTAGACGAAGAGCCCCAGAAAACCATGATTTACACTCTGCAAAAGGTGGATACCGACCAGTATGTGGTGCTCAGTGTGGCGTTCCCCTCCACCGAAACCACCGTCTCCCAGGTACAGGTGGAGGAGGGTTTAACCAGCGATACCACCCAGTACGATGATGCCGCTGCAGTGGCGCCGGTGAGCTGATGAAAACGGTGCTGATTACTGGGGCTTCCGGCGGAATCGGGCAGGCCATGGCCATGGCTTTTGCCCAGGCGGGCTATGCCGTGGCGGTACACTGCCGCAGTCAAAAACAGGCCGCCCAAAAGCTGAAAGACCGGGTTTTGGCGCTGGGGCAGGACTGCGAGGTGTTCTGCGCCGATTTGACCAAAAGGGAGGATGCCGATACCCTCTGCCGGGAGGTGCTGGCTCGGTTCGGCCGGGTGGATGTGCTGGTGAACAATGCCGGGGCGGCGGAGGAAATCCTCTTTTCCGATGTGGAGGAGGAGCACTGGGATTACATCCTGGACTGCAATCTGAAATCCGCCTACCGGATGATTCACGGCCTGCTTCCCGCCTTTTACCGGCAGCAGGGGGGCGTAATCCTCAATGTTTCCTCGGTGTGGGGGCAGGTAGGGGCTGCCTGCGAAGCGGTGTATTCCGCTGCCAAAGCGGGACTCATTGGCTTGACCAAGGCTTTGGCCAAAGAATTGGCGCTCAGCGGGATTCGGGTCAACTGCATTGCCCCCGGCGGTATCGACACTCCCATGAATGCCGGGTACACCGGGGAAGAGATGGAGCAGTTTTGTAACTCCATTCCCATGGGGCGGCTGGGCCGTCCGGAAGAAGTGGCTGCGGCTGCGGTGTTTCTGGCCTCGGATTCGGCGGGCTACATTACCGGCCAGGTGCTGGGGGTCAATGGGGGCATGATATAAAGATTGCCTTCGGCAATCTTTACGGTTCCCACTTTGCCGCCCAAAAAGTAGTAGAAATCAAACGGATTTTTCGACACAATACAATAGAAACAAGGCGTACTGCAATGTAATGCGGTACGCCTTTATCTTTGGATTTATTCCCGGTACTCCTTCCGGTATTCCCTGGGGGACATCCCCACAATCTTTTTGAAGGCGGTGGAGAAGTTGTGGCTGTCGGAAAAGCCCATGTTGGCGGCAATGGCGGTAATGGGCACGTTGGTGTTGGTGAGCTGTCGCTTGGCAATCTCCATTTTTTGCACCAGGATGTAGTGCTTGATGCTTTCCCCAGTCATGGCGGTAAAGAGGGTGGAGAGGTACTTTTCATTGTACCCCAAATGGGTGGCCACCTGGCTGACCCGGATGTTTTCGTGGATGTGCCAGTTGAGGTAATCCAGGATTTTCCCCTGAAGATCGTCCTTTTTCACTACGGATTGGGAGGCGGGGCGTTCCCGCAGGCATTGGTGCTGCAACAAGCTGAGCACCACCATGGTGTCCGCCGCGGCAATGTAGGGGTCGTCATAAAGGCGGTGGTGTTTGAGCAGCAGCCGCATTTGGTTCCAGACTACAGTGGTGTCGTTTAACACCCCGTGCTCCGGCACCGCAATGATTTCATCGGAAAAGGAAGCGGAATTTGGGTCCATCTCCTGGGGCAGAAGCAGTTCGGAGTCGGTAAAGTGGACCCAGAAAAATTCACATTGGCTGTGGAGATAGCCGTGCTGGTCACTTCCGGGGGCCAGAAGCAGGTATTCCCCTTCTTTTACGGTAAATTCCCGCTGGCCGTCTGCGATATAAAGAGTGCCTTTTACCACGACCATCAGTTCGTAGTCGGTGAGCAGACGGGACAGGTGCGTCCAGTTGGGATCCGGCGAGCAAAAGTAGCCGGCCATATGGAACAGCAGGGGGGCACAGCGGTTAATGCGATGGACTTTCACGGTGCATTTTCCTCCGTTACAGGTAGTCAAAAAGTGTAACTATTTAAGAATTTCGCCAGAATCTTCTGACAAAATCAAACTTATCTTACCAATCGATATTTGCAGAAAAGCAGCTGTTTGCTATAATTAAGGGGCAAAAAATCAGCGACTGCCGGAATATCTGCTTTGCTTTTCAGTATACAAAATTCCGGCCAAAAAAGCAAGAAAGGATGATTGCATGAAGTGGAAAAGACTGTTAGCCGGTGTTCTTTCCGCCGCCATGATGGCGACGGGAGCACAGCTTCCGGTGGGCGTCTTTGCTGCACCTATCAGCGGCAGCGAAGCGGACACCCAGCTCAGCCTCTCCTTTGAAGGAAACCTGACCGACGCTTCCCAAAACAACATCTCTGTCACCTCCAATAAGTCCGTGACCTATGTGGAGGGCATCCAGGGGGGACAGGCACTGGATCTGGACGGATCTACCTACCTGGACCTGGGAACTTCCGGCGCCCTCCAGCCGGAAAACCTCACTGTGTCCTGCTGGATCAAGCCGGATGCCGCCATGAGCGGAGAAAACATTCTGGCGTGGTTCAAGGATGACGGAAACTGGGCCAGCGAAGGTTGGTACATTTCTTTGAACACCGACGGTTATGTTTCGGTGCGTGTCTCCACCGGTACTGGGGTGCAGGAAAGCACCGCCGCCGGAACTGCGGCGGAGTTCTTCCCGGTAGGGGAATGGACCCATCTGGTGGTGACCTTTGACGGAGCTACCAACACCTGCTCTGTCTACCGCAACGGCGTTGCCCAGACGGTGACCACTAACGGCGCCTCCAGCGGCATCAATGAAACCACCGCTCATAAGTATATCGGCTTTAACAGCCCTGTGTACGGAGCCGGTTACGCCAACTTCGCCTTGGATGAATTCAACGTGCTGAGCAAGTGCGCTACTTCCCAAGAAGTGGTAGCCATGTATGCCCAGCAGGGGGGCAGTGTGGACTACGAGACCCTGGCTCAGGCAGACCTGGACGCCATCTCCTTTGCCAACACCAGTGGTATCACTAACAATCTGAACCTCCCCACCCAGGGCAGCAACGGCAGCACCATCACCTGGGAAAGCTCCGCCCCCGACGTGATCTCCACCACCGGTGTGGTGACTCGTCCGGCGGTGGGCAGCCCCGATGCCACCGTGACCCTGACTGCCACGGCGGTGAACGGAACTGCTTCCCTGACCAAGGAGTTCACCTTTACCGTAGCGGCGCTGACGGACTTTTCTCAGCTCACTGATTTTGCGGTATCTGATGTACAGCTCACCGATGAGTGGCTGCTGGAAGACCTGGATTTGGAAATCGACTACCTGCTGAGCCTGGATGCGGACAAGATGCTGGTGGATTACTACAATCTGGCCGGCGTGACCACCACTTCCAACGGCACGGCGGTGTCCTCCATCGTCCCCTATGAAGCAGGCACTCATTCCGGTGCGGTGAACTGGGAAGACACCAACTTCCGGGGCAATGCGGCAGGCCATATGCTCTCCGGCCTGGCCTATGCCTGGGCCAACACCGTCAACGACCCCGACCGGCAGGATGTCCATCAGCAGATTGAAGAAAAGCTGAGCTACATGATCGAAAACATGAAGCTCTGCCAGGACGCCTACGGCAACGGCTATTTGGGTGCTTTTGAGGAAGCCAACTTTACCCGTTTGGCCAACGGCCTTACCACCGGCGTGGACGGACAGTCCATCTTGGTACCCTGGTGGACCATGGATGCCATCCTTTCCGGTCTAATCACCACCTATGAACAGTTGAGCACAGTGGATGCCGGCAATGAAACCGCCGCTACCGCCCGGGAAATGGCTCAGTGGCTGGGCGAATGGTGCTATGAAACCATGGATGGCTTCACCCAGGCCCAGCGGGACCGCACCCTGACCATCGAATACGGCGGCATGAACAATGCCCTGTACAACCTTTACCACATCAGCGAAGGGTATGAAAACCGGGATCGCTTCATTGCCGGGGCTCATTACTTCGATGAAAAGAGCCTGTTTGACCAGTTGTATCAGGGCATCGACTGCCTCAGCGGCCGCCATGCCAACACCACCATCCCCAAAATCATCGGCGCTATGAACCGGTACATGACCTTGAACGGCAACACCGCTTACACCGATGACTTTGCAGACAACGCCGCTGCCGGGGATATGAGCTACTACCTCACCGTGGCGGAAAACTTCTGGGACATTGTGGTGAACCATCACACCTACATCACCGGCGGCAACAGCTGGCAGGAACACTTCCACGATGCCGATGTGCTGGATTCTTACCGGGATGGTTACACCAACGAAACCTGCAATGTGTACAATATGCTGAAGCTCACCCGGATGCTGTTTGAAATCACCGGCAACCAGAAATATGCCGACTTCTATGACAACACCTACACCAACTCCATCCTCTCCGCCCAGAACCATGAAACCGGTATGTCCACCTATTGGCAAGCCATGGGTACCGGCTACTTCAAGGTGTATTGCGAGCCTACCGAGGACTTCTGGTGCTGCACCTGCACCAGCATGGAGAGCTTCACTAAGCTCAACGACAGCATCTACTACCACAACGACAACAGCTTGTATGCGGTGCTGCTTTACGGCTCCGACGTCACCTGGACGGACAAGAACCTGGTGCTGAGCCAGACCGACTCCGCTTCCGTGGATCCGGAGGAAATCTACACCGCCACCTTTACCGTGAACAAGCTGGACGACGCCCAGGCTTTCGGCGATTTTGATCTGCGTATCCGTGTTCCCGACTGGAGCGCAGGGGATCCTGTGGTGAAGGTCAACGGCGAAGAAACCAGTGATTACGGCACCTCCGGCGGCTTCATCATCCTCAACCGGGATTGGGCTGACGGCGACACCATCACTGTGGAATATCCCATGACCCTGGTGGGCTACGACCTGCCTGACGCTTCCGACACCATGGGCCTGAAGTATGGTCCCTGGGTGCTCAGCGCTGATCTGGGCGAAGTGGGTGTGGATACCTACTCCCTGCCTTTCTGGGGCTATGCAGTGCATTACGCCACCTCCACCGGTACCGAACGGCAGATCATCTCCATGACTACCGACGGCCAGACCCCTGAAGAGTTTATTGCCGATGTGGCCAACCACTACACCGTGACCATGGATGAGGACGGCATGGTTCATGTAACCCTCACTGAAACCGATGCCGCTACTTTGGATTTTACCCCCCACTACGCCAAGGATGATTCCCTGCGCTACGGCATCTATTTCACCATCGGTGAGATGGATAGCCCCGCCATGCAGCAGACCATCCGGGAAAATAAAGAAGCCAATGCGGCCTCCACCCATCTGGTGGATTCCATTGTGGCCAACGACGACCAGCGGGAAACCAACCACAACATGCAGACCAACGGCAGCTCCGTGGGCAGCTATAGCGGCACGGGCTACCGGCAGGCAGATGGGGAAGGCGGATACTTCTCCTACGATCTGGCGGTGAACAGTGAAGCGGCCAACCGGCTGATGGTGCAGTTCCACAGCCAGGATGCAGGCAACACCTTTGCCATCTACATTGACGACACCCTGCTGGAAACCGTGACCTTAGACGCAGAGGCCTCCGGTTTCTTTACAAAATACTTTGATATTCCGCTGGAATTGACCCAGGGCAAGGAACAGGTGACCTTGAAGTTTGCCTGCGTGGACGGTTCCACCGCCGGTCCCATTTACGGCACCTGCGGCATTGTGGAAGAGTATGACAGCGACGCTTCCTTTGACTCCATCACCGCCGGTGATACCGATATCTTGGCTTTGATGGACGAAAACAACATCGCCTCCCTTACTTTACCCGAAGCGGCAGAAACTTTGGGCGTGAAGTTCACTCCCAGCAATGTGAATGCTGTGGTTACCGTCAACGACATTGTGATTGACGACACCCAGGTGCGGAACCTGGAACTGACGGAAGGCACCAATCTGTATGAAGTGACCCTCACTTCTGAAGATGGAAACAATACCGTCGCTTACACTTTGGTGATCTACAACGGCACTGCTTCCGGCGAAGTGGACACTGCTCTGTTGGATCAGACTATCGAAACTGCTCAGAACACCTCCACTGTGGGCGCCGATTCTTCCGCCCTGGAAGCCTTCCAAACTGCATTGGAAAACGCTTTGGCAGTGCAGGAAAATCCTGCGGACCAGGCTGCGGTGAATGCCGCTGCCGCCGCCCTCCGGGACGCCATGCTGAATCTGGAAGCCACCGCTTCCGGTGTGGTGGGCAGCTACTCCTTTGAAGGCAACCTGACGGATGAGGTCACCGGCGAAACCGGCACCACCACCGGCAGCTTGGCCGGCACAACCGGCGGCAGTGAATCCTATGTGGACGGCGTGGCAGGCCAGGCAGTGGAACTGTCCGGTACCAGCGGCTACAAGCTGCCCACTATCATGGACAGCGATACCTACACCGTCTCCTTCTGGATGAAAGCGGACAAAACCACCAACTACACGCCTGCCGTATTCCTGAGCCAGAACGCCGACAACTGGGTGAGCATTACCCCCAAAGGCTGGCTGACCTACGACGGCCCCATGGTTTGGAGCTGCACCAACAGCAACACCTACGCTGACCTGGTGCCTTCGGATGGAGCAAGCCACCTGACGGTGGGCGAATGGACCCATGTGGCATTGGTAGCCGAAAACGGCGTGGGCACCATCTACGTCAACGGCCAGGCCATTGCCAACGGCCCGGTGCAGCAGGTGCTCAGTGAAGGTGCAGAGGTATATCTGGGCGTAAACTTCTGGGATGCTGCCTTTGACGGCGCCATCGACGAGCTGTATATCAGTCAGCAGGTGGAGGATTATTCCACCATCGCCGCCCAATATTGGACCGGTATGCTGCAGATGACGGCGGATGAAGCGGCAGCTTACGACGAATCCCTTTACACCGAAGCCTCCTATCAGACATTGACCGAGGCTCTGGACACCGTCAACGGATTGTTGACTGCCCAGGATGTTACAGTCAGCCAGTATCGCAGCGCATGGACTGCTTTGGAAGAAGCGATAAGCGGTCTGGTCTATGAAAACGTTCCCGGCGACCTCAACGACGACAATGTGGTAGACGTGCTGGATGTCATGACCCTGGCGCAGATTGTCACCGGCAAGATCGACCCGCCGGAAGGCATTACCATTGATTTTAACACAGACGAACAGGTCAATGTGTTGGATGTGATGATTCTGGCGCAGGTGGCCAATGGTAGTCTGACCTTGTAATCAAACGCAACTTCCATTCTTCTATTGCCCGGCAAGGCCATCTGCCTTGCCGGGTTTTTGCGCCATTCTATCGTTTTTGTGCTATAATAAAAAAGCTGGGCGCCCTCTCTTTCTCCATGCTGGTGAGCTCTCCCACAGGGTCTGCTGCCCAGGGAAACCAGGGTGCAGCCGCAAAAATCGACGATGAAAGAAAAAGAAGGGAATTTTATGACAGATGTTCAGGTGTTGCAGCAGCTCATTGACCAAAGCCGCCGCATCGTCTTTTTTGGCGGGGCAGGGGTGTCCACCGAGAGCGGCATTCCGGATTTCCGCAGCGTGGACGGGCTGTACCATCAGAAGTACGACTATCCCCCGGAAACCATGCTCAGCCACGATTTCTTTGTCCGGCACCCGGAGGAATTTTTCCGGTTCTACCGGGATAAAATGCTGCCGCTCCAGGCAAAGCCAAACCCTGCCCACCAAAAGTTGGCAGAATTGGAGCAGGCTGGGAAGCTGATCGTCGTGATTACCCAGAATATTGACGGGTTGCACCAAAAGGCGGGGAGCCAAAAGGTGTATGAGCTCCACGGCTCCGTCCATCGAAACTACTGCACTCTCTGCGGGAAGTTTTACGATGCTGGATTTATCCGCAGCACCCAGGGTATTCCCCGGTGCGATTGCGGGGGAATTATCAAGCCGGATGTGGTGCTGTACGGGGAGAGCTTGGACAGCCGGGTGATGGAGGGGGCAGCCCGTGCCATTGACCAGGCAGACCTGCTGATTGTAGGGGGCACTTCTCTGGTGGTGTACCCCGCCGCCGGGTTTGTGGCCAACTACCGTGGGGAAAAGCTGGTGCTGATTAACCGGGACCCCACCCCCTACGACAGCCGGGCGGATTACCTCTTCCGGGACAGCATTGGGGAGCTGTTCTCTCAAATTCAGGTGTAACAAAAAACTCTGTACTTCGCAAAGAGGTACAGAGTTTATTTTTTGGGAGATTTTTCGGTGGACTGCTTTTTGTGGAACAATTCCTTGAACCCTAAGGGAATCAGCACTGCCCCAAAGCACCACTTCACCCATTGAGTCCCCATCCACATGGCCGCCAACCGCCCCAGGACTACCCCGGCGCTGCCAAACAGCATCATGGGAAGAAGGATGGGAAATTGCAGCAGCCCCTCCTTTCGGTACCGCCACATGGCCAATAGGGCGCAGGGAAGGAAGAACAGCAGGTTGACGATCTGGCATTGGAGAAAGTCCAGTCCGGTGAACAGGGTCAGGTACAAAAACAGCACAAAACCCCCGCCCAGCCCCATGGCGGCTACCGTGCCGGAAAGGGCGCCTGCCAGCAGGGAAAACAGCCAGTTCATAAAAACATCCGCACCCCTCCGTAAATCAACAGCACCCCAAACAGCCGCCGCAGCAGGTCGGTGGGGATTTTGGGCAGCAGGAAACTTCCCAGTAAACTCCCGCCTAGCCCGCCCAGGGTTAGGGGAAGCAGCATTCCCCAATCCGGGAACACTCCTTGCAGCAGCATTCCGGCGCTGCTGACGGCGGAAAGGGGCAGCATGAGAGCCACTGCGTTGGCGTGGGCCTGTTTCTGCTCCAGCCCTTGGGCTTTCAGGGCCGGCACCGCCGCCAACCCTCCCCCGGAGCCCAGCAGGCCGTTGAGAAATCCGGCGGCTGCGCCCCAGATCCCGCGAAGTTTCATGTGGCATCACTCTCCCTATCCCGGTTAGTGTTCCGCCGGTTGGAAAGATTATGCTTTTGGAAGGCGCAAAAAACGGCCCCCTGTTTGAGGGAGCCGCAAGGATGATTTACTTGGTGCCGAAGATCCGGTCGCCGGCGTCGCCTAAGCCGGGGACGATATAGGCGTCCTCGTTCAAGGTTTTGTCCACGGCGCCGCAGTACACTTTCACATCGGGATGCTGGTTGTGGAGGTTTTCCAGCCCTTCCTGAGTGGCGATGATATACATCATTTTGATCTTTTTCACGCCCCGCTTTTTCAGGTTGTCCACCACGGCGCAGGCAGTGTTGCCGGTGGCCAGCATGGGGTCCAGTACCAGCACTTCCCGGCGGTCCACGTCCACCGGCAGCTTGGCGTAATACTCCACCGGCTCCTTGGTTTCGGGGTCACGGTACAGGCCCAGATGGCCTACCTTGGCAGCGGGGACCAGCTTCAAAATGCCGTCCACCATGCCCAGGCCTGCCCGGAGGATGGGGATGACCGCCAGCTTGCTTCCCGCAATGACGTTGGTGTCCGCCACCCCCAGGGGGGTTTCCACCTGCACCTGCTTTAAGGGCAGGTCACGGGTGGCTTCGTAGCCTTCCAACAGGGCGATTTCTTCCACCAGTTCCCGGAATTCCTTGGGGCCGGTGTTTTTGTCTCGCAGCAGGGAAATTTTGTGCTGCAGCAGAGGATGGTCCAATACAAATACGTTTTCCATAGAGTTCCTTGCGCCGGAAAAACCGGCACATCCTTTCTTAAAGTTATTTATTAGTCCAGCTGTTCCAGGGCCATCATTTTTTCCACCCGGACGGCGTGGCGGCCGCCTTCAAAGGGGGTGTTCAAAAAGATGTCCAGCAGCTGAAGCGCTAAACCGGGGCCGATGACCCGTGCGCCGAAAGCGATGATGTTGGAGTCGTTGTGGCGGCGGGTGAATTCTGCGGAAAAGCTGTCGTGGCAGAGGGCTGCCCGGATTCCTTTCATCTTATTGGCCGCCATGGAAATGCCGATGCCGGTGCCGCAGATGATGACGCCTTTGTCGCATTCACCCCGCTGGATGGCCTGGCACAGGGGCTTGACGATGTCGGGGTAGTCGCAGCTTTCCGGGGAGTTGGTGCCGAAATCCTTGTATTCCAGACCCTTTTCCTCCAAATGACGCAGCACTTCCTGTTTCAGGGAAAGGCCGCCGTGGTCACAGCAAACAGCGATCATAGTGGTTTACCTCCATTAAATTCCAGATTTTTTTTCATCATCAGCTCCCGCTGGGCCTGGGGCAGCCGGAGATAGTCCGGCCGAAGCTGGTCTGGGGGAAGGGTCTCGCCCCGGAGGGCGGCCCGGTAGGCGCACAGCCCCACGCCGGAAGCCCGCTGGTAGCGGTTGGCTGCTCCCGCCAGGGAGAGCTGATTCAGTTGCATGGTTTGGTGGCAGAGAAGGCTGCCGTCTCCCAGCAGCAAAATGGGCTGCGGATAGGCTTTCAGCTCCTCTTCCAGGTCGGGGATGGTGATGGCCCGGTCAGGGGTCAGGCGGAACAGTTCGCCCTCCTTCCACTGAAACAGGGCGTTGTACACCTGGCCGCAGCGGGCGTCCATCACCGGGCAGAGCAGCCCGGAAAATTCCGGGAGATTGTAGCACAGCCCCTCCAAGGTAGACACCTTGACGCAGGGGGTGTTCTGGGCAAAGGCCATTCCCTTCACCGCCGCCATGCCGATGCGCAGCCCGGTAAAGGAGCCGGGACCGGCGGATAGGGCCATGACGTCAATGTCGGCAAGGGTGATTCGGCAGCAGTCCAGCAGTTGTTCCACCATGGGCATCAGGGTTTGGGAATGGGTGAGGCCGCTGTGGGTGTAAAACTCCCCCAGCAGCTTTTCATCCTCCAGCAAAGCGGCGCTGGCCGCCTTGGCGGAGGTGTCGATGGCAAGAATCTTCATACAATAGCCTTATTTATTTCAAAAATTATCGGTTGCGTTGTTGGCCGGATGGGAGTATCCTGAAAGGGAGCTTAGAAATTCTTCCAGTTCCTCTTCTCCTTGGCAGAAGGTAATCACCCGCTGACCCTCCCCTTTTCCCGGGGCCAGATGGACAAAAAGGCTGTCCACAGGCAGGGCGGAGAGGATGTTTTCGCTCCACTCCACCGCCAGCACCGCGCCGGTGTCCAGATAATCAAAAAAGCCGGTGGCGTCCAGATCGTCCGGGGAGCTGATGCGGTACATATCAAAGTGCACCAAATCGGTGGGATGGCCGTAGTAGACGTTTACCAGCGAAAAGGTGGGGCTGGACACGGAATCTTCAATGCCCATCCCCTGGGCCAATCCGGCGGTAAAGGCGGTTTTGCCCATTCCAAGCCCACCCAGATAGGCCACTACCGTGCCCGGTTTCAGGGACCGGCCCAGCTGCCGGGCAATGGAAAGGGTCTCCTCCAGGGAGTGGGAGGTGTACTGCTGCATAGAAATACTCCTTTGAAAGAGCCAGGAAGGACTCTTTCGCTGGCGGCTCTTACAGTTTTTGCGAACAATCGCTACTCCTATTATAGTGTTTTTCATAAATCATTGCAAGGGGCTTTGCACATTTTCAGAGATATGCTATAATTAGAGCAATCATTTCCGTAGATTCGACGGAAAGCATCTTGGTATTTGCACTATTTTATCATGAGAAAGGAAGCGGGTCCTTTGAAATCGGATATTGAAATTGCACAGGAAGCAACTATGCGCCCCATTCAGGAAATCGGAGCGGAATTAGGCATTCAGCCGGAAGAATTGATTTTTTACGGACACTATAAAGCCAAACTCTCCAAAGAGCTGGAACAGCGCTTGCAGGACAAGCCCGAAGGCAAGCTGATCCTGGTCACCGCCGTCAACCCCACCCCCGCCGGAGAAGGGAAAACCACCGTGTCGGTGGGCTTGGCTCAGGCCATGAACCGTTTGGGCAAAAAGACAGTGCTGGCTCTTCGGGAGCCCAGCCTGGGCCCGGTGTTCGGCATCAAAGGCGGCGCTGCCGGAGGCGGCTACTCCCAGGTGGTGCCCATGGAGGACATCAACCTCCACTTCACCGGGGACATGCACGCCATCACCACCGCCAATGCTCTGCTCTGCGCTGTTATCGACAACCACCTTCAGCAGGGCAACCAGCTGGGCATCGACCCCCGGCGGATTCTCTTTAAGCGCTGCGTGGACATGAACGACCGTGCTCTGCGCAACGTGGTGGTGGGCCTGGGTGGCAAGGTCAACGGCGTGCCCCGGGAAGACGGCTTCCAGATTACCGTGGCCAGCGAAATCATGGCCATCCTCTGCCTGGCCGGGGATATCTTCGATTTGAAGGAGCGGCTGGGCAACATCCTGGTTGCCTACACCTATTCCGGCGAACCGGTGTACTGCCGAGACCTGGGAGTTCACGGCGCTATGGCTGCTGTGATGAAGGACGCCATTCAGCCCAACCTGGTCCAGACTTTGGAAAACACCCCCGCCCTGATCCACGGCGGCCCCTTCGCCAACATCGCCCACGGCTGCAACTCGGTCAAGGCCACCAAGATGGCGCTGAAGCTGGGGGATTACGCCGTCACCGAAGCCGGTTTCGGCTCCGACTTGGGAGCGGAAAAGTTCTTTGACATCAAATGCCGGGCCGCTGGCTTGAAGCCGGACTGTGTGGTGCTGGTGGCTACCGTCCGTGCGTTGAAGTACAACGGCGGAGTGAAAAAGGAAGACCTCACCACCCCCGATGTGGAAGCGCTCCGCCGGGGCAGCGTGAACCTAAAGCAGCACATCGAGAATCTGCAAAAATTCGGCCTGCCGGTGGTGGTGGCCCTCAACCGCTTTGCTTCCGATTCCGACGAGGAACTGGCTTTGCTGGATGAGCTCTGCCGGGAAATGGATGCGCCGGTCTGTCTGGCAGAAGTGTTTGCCAAGGGCGGAGAAGGCGGCTTGGATCTGGCCCGGCAGGTGCTGGATACCATCCAAACCAAGCCCTCCAACTTCCACACCCTCTACGACGTTTCCCTGCCGGTGGAGGAAAAGGTGGAAATTTTGGCCAAGGAAATATACCGTGCCGACGGCGTGGACTTCACCCCTCAGGCCAAGAAATCTTTGGCGGACATCCAGCGCATCGGTTTGGACAAGCTGCCCATCTGCGTGGCCAAGACTCAGTATTCCTTCAGCGACGACGCTTCCAAGCTGGGCGCACCCCGGAATTTCCGGATTACGGTGCGGGATGTGAAGGTCAGCGCCGGAGCCGGGTTTATTGTCATCTACACTGGAAATATTATGACTATGCCGGGGCTTCCCAAAGCCCCCAGTGCGCTGAACATCGACATTGATGAGCGCGGAGAAATTGTAGGGTTGTTCTAATGGCACAATCAACATTGAAGTCCACCTTAAAGTCTTCCATCAAAACCAAGAACCAGACCCGCTTTGAGCGGTTTATGCGTACGGTGAAGGAGGGATTTTTAGGCACGGACAAACTGCTGCTCCTGCTCTGCATTGGCTTGAGCGTGTTGAGCTGCATCATTATGTACTCCATCTGCTATCAAGGGTTTGTCAACAGCTGGTCCATCTTTTACACCCAGGTTTTTGCTTCGATTTTGGGCATCATTGTGGCAGTGGTGATTTCGTTTATTGATTATCAGACCATCGCCCGGTTTTGGCCCTTTTATATGGCGGTGTCCATCTTTCTGGTGCTGCTGACCTTTTTCATCGGCTATCAGCCGGAAGGCAGCGACGACAAGGCATGGCTGGACTTAGGGTTTACCTTGCTCCAACCCTCGGAGCTGTTGAAGCTGGCTTTTATCTTCTCCTTCGGTTTTCATCTGAGCATGGTGAAAAACCGGGTGAATTTCCTATCCACCTTCCTTGGGCTTTTGGCCCATGCCCTGGTACCCATCGGCCTGATCGCCCTACAAGGAGACTTGGGCTCCATGCTGGTGTTTGTGTTCATCTATGTGGTGATGCTGGTAGCCGCCGGGCTGAGCTGGAAGCTGCTGGCCATTGCCGGGGGAATCCTGGCGGTGGCGGCACCGATCGCTTGGTTTTTATTGCCGGATTACCTGCAAGAACGGTTTATGGTGGCTTGGAATCCCGGCCTGGACCCTCAGGGAGCTGGAATGCAGCAATACCGAGGGCAGATTGCCCTGGGCTCCGGACAGCTCTTTGGCCGAGGACTGTTTGCCGATGGACTTTACAATTTCCCGGCCCGGCACAACGACATGGTGTTTGCCTATATCGGCCAGACCCTGGGCTTTGTAGGCTGCATTGTGGTGGCGCTGGCCATCACCATTATCTGTGTCAAAATGTTGTTCATCGCCAAAAAGAGCAACGATGATATGGGACTTTATATCTGTTGCGGCATTTTTGCCATCTGGCTGTTCCAGACCATCCTGAACATCGGCATGGTCATCTGTGTGCTGCCGGTGATTGGGGTGACTCTGCCCCTGGTGAGCTACGGGGGGACGTCGGTGCTTGTCTCCTACCTATCCATTGGGTTGGTGATGAGCGTACACCGACAGGCCCGGCGGGAATCCATGTTTGAATCCCGTTCTGGCACATCTTTGCGAAAATGATTGAGAAATGAGGTGACCGGCTGATGCGGGTAATCACCGGTTCCGCTCGAGGGCGGAAACTGAAAACCTTGGAAGGGATGGACACCCGTCCCACCTCCGACCGGGTCAAAGAGGCGGTATTCAGCGCCATCCAGTTTGACCTGCCGGGAAGCGTGTTTTTGGATCTCTTTGCCGGCTCCGGCCAGATGGGGATTGAAGCCTTGAGCCGGGGAGCGAAACAGGCGGTGTTCAATGACTTGAATCCAAAAGCGGTTCAGGTGGTGAAGGACAACCTGCTGTCCACCGGATTTTCCCGGCAGGCCAGGGTGCTGAACCTGTCCCTGGAAGGGTTCCTCCGCACCGACAAGACCCAGTTTGACCTGGCGTATCTGGACCCGCCTTACCGCTCCGATCTGCTGCTGACCGCCCTGGAAGGGGTGACCCTGCGGATGAAGGAGGGAGGAAAGATCCTCTGCGAACATCCTTTGGGGGCAGAGATGCCGGGGCAGGTGGGGGATTTTTCCCTGCTGCGGCAGTACCGCTACGGTAAAATTCAGGTCAGCTTGTACGGAAGGGCAGCGGAAGAATAAAGAAAAAGGAAGAATTCACCATGAAATTGGCAGTGTGTCCCGGCAGCTTCGACCCCATCACCAACGGCCATCTGGACATTATCCAGCGAGCCTCCCGGATGTTCGATGAAGTGGTGGTGCTGGTGGCCTATAACCCCCAGAAAAACAACCGGGCGTTTACCGTGTCGGAGCGGCTGGAGATGATCGACGCCTGCATTGCCGGACTGGACAATGTGCGCAGCGACAGCTACCCGGGCTTGGTGGCGGATTACCTGGAACAGGTAGGAGGCTGCGCCATTGTGAAGGGGCTGCGGGCGGTCAGCGACTTTGAATATGAATTTCAACAGGCTTTGGCCAACAAGCGCCTGAATCCTAAAGCGGACACGGTGTTTTTGACCACGGCAACGGAAAATATGTTTTTAAGCTCCAGTCTGGTGAAACAGATTGCAGCCTTCGGGGGAGAAATTCAAGAATTTGTACCCGCCTGCATTGCCGGGCGGATTCGGCAGCGGCTGTGTCCCGATTCGGTCCAGCCCAAGTATGCCGCTTTGTTGGAAGGAGACGCACAGAAATGAATGCCATTGAAATTTTGGATCTGATGGATGAAATGTTGGATAAGGCTTGGAACATGCCCATGTCCAACGGAAAATGTGTCATCAACGCAGACCGGATGCGGGAATTGATTGACGACATCAAGCGCAATCTGCCCCAGGAAATCAAGCAGGCCCGGCTGATTGTCCAGGACCGCACCGACATTTTAAGTGACGCCCGTAAGGAAGCGGACCAGCTGGTGAAGGCGGCGGAGGAAAAGGCCCGGCGCTTGGTGGACCAGAATGAAATCACCAAGGTAGCCAAGCAGAACGCTATGGAGATGGTGCAGAACGCCCAGGCCCAGGCCAGAAGCCTGAAAAAGGCCGCCAACGAGTATGTGGATGAATTGTTGGGGAAGAATGAAAGACAGCTTCTGGAAGCGGCCAACCAGGTAAAGCGGGCCAGAGCTGCGCTGCACACCCCCCAGAACAGCGCCCACAACAAGTGAGGAAGGCAGCCATGGAAGAGCAAAAATTGGAGTTTCAGTTCAAGGACCGGTATGACCTGGAGGACTTAAAACAGGTCACCCGGATTCTCCGCAGTGAAAACGGCTGCCCCTGGGACAAGGTGCAGACCCACCAGTCCATCCGCAAGGACTTTTTGGAGGAGACCCTGGAAGCCCTGGAAGCCATCGACAACCAGGACCCGGTGCTGCTTCGGGAAGAGCTGGGGGACGTGCTGTTCCAGGTGGTGTTCCACGCCCAGATTGAAGCGGAGCAGGGACGGTTTGATTTGGCCGACGTCATTCACGACATCACCTTCAAGCTGATCCACCGCCACCCCCATGTGTTCGGCTCCATCCAGGCGGACACGGTGGACCAGGTGCTGAAAAACTGGGACGACATCAAAAAAGAAGAAAAGAACCAGGATTCCTATGCCGACACCCTTCGGGCCGTGCCCAAAACCTTTCCCGCCTTAATGCGGGCCCAAAAGGTGCAGAAGCGGGCAGCTAAGGTGGGATTTGATTTTGAGTCCCAGCAACAAACCTGGGACGCTTTGGCGGAAGAAACCCAGGAGCTGAAAGAAGCGGTAAAGCAGCAGGATGTGTCAGCCATGGAAGAAGAATTGGGGGATGTTCTCTTTTCTGTGGTGAATCTTTCCCGGTTTTTGGGGCTGGATGCCGAAAAATGCTTGACAAATGCAGTGGAAAAGTTTATAAATAGATTTGCTAAGGTCGAATTTTTGGCAGTTCAACAACAGTTAGATCTCAAGCAGACCGATCATGAGACCCTAGAGTCGCTTTATCAGCAAAGCAAACGTCATTTGTCTGACAATCCAACAGATTAGGGAGGTAACCAACTATGACGAAAACAGAATTGAGCGCAGCAGTGGCAGAACAGGCTGGCCTGAGCAAGAAAGACGCCGAGAAAGCGGTGTCCACGGTTCTGGACGTAATCGTAGAAGCCCTGGAAAAGGGTGAAAAGGTGCAGCTGGTAGGCTTCGGCACCTTTGAAGTACGGGAACGTGCAGCCCGCACCGGCAAGAACCCCCGGACCGGTGAAACCATCGAGATCGCAGCCAGCAAAGTGCCGGCCTTCAAGCCCGGCCAGGCTATGAAGAATCGGTTGAACTGATTTTGCTGCCTTTGACAGAAAAGGTTGCCGCCTACAGCATTGCGGGCGGCAATTTTATTTTGCAGGAAAAGGAGGGTTTACCATGCGCTTGGATAAATACCTGAAGCTCACCCGCTTGATTAAGCGGCGCACCGTGGCCAACGACGCCTGCGATGCCGGAAAGATCACCGTCAACGGCAATGTGGCCAAGGCGTCCTACCAGGTGAAGGTGGGGGATGTTTTGGAGATCACTTTGGGCGCCCGCACCATCAAGGCGGAAGTCACCGGGCTGGAAGAGCACGTTACCCGGGAAACCGCCGGGGAGCAGTACCGAATTATAGAGGACTAAAGGGGTTTCGGCCGAACTGTTCTAAATTTCCCGGGGATGGCATACTCTTGTATTGCCGCAAAAACAGCAGGAAAGGAAGAATGCAGTATGGCCGAAACCAAATCCATGATGCCTCATCAGTTGATTCTGGAGGAAAAAAGCCGGCTGTCCCTGACCGGGGTCACCGGCATTCTCAGCTTTGACGAAGCCTGCGCCGTGGTGGAGACCACTATGGGGCAGCTTACTGTGGAGGGGCAGCGCCTGCACATCCAGAAAAGCGATGTGGAGACCGGGGATCTGGTGATGGACGGGCAGGTCAACGCCCTGAGCTACAAGCCCTTGAAAAAGGGCGGGGACGGACTGCTCACCCGTCTGCTGAAATAGTGGACTATTACTTCATCACCGACCTGCCCCAACAGCTGGTTTTGCTGGTCCGTTTTTTCCTATACGGGATCTTGGTGGGGCTTTGGGCAGGGGTGTTAAAGGGACTGCGGTGGCCCGCCTGCAAGTTGTGGCAGGGGGTGCTGGATGTGCTGCTCTGGTTGGTGCCTTCGATGGGGTTTTTCCTGCTTTCTTTGGCGCTGTATCAGGGAAAGTTGCGGCTTTCTTTGGGGTTGGCGGCGCTGCTGGGGGCGGTGTGCTGGCGGTACACCCTGGGCAGGCTTCTGCAAAAGCTGTGGCGGCAGCTGTGTTTGGCCGCATCCTTTCCTCTGCGCAGGGCGAAAGCCTGGTGGAAGAAAAAGCGACAAGCTGCGGCAAAAAGAGAAAAAAGCAAAAAAATACTGGAAAAAAATTTGGGAATCCCCTTGAAAAAGACAGCCGGATTGATGTATAATAAGGCAGTAAGTCACTTTGGGTCGTTTTTCGGCCCGGCCAAGCACCAAAAAGGAGGTTCCCATGGCAGCCACAAAAAAACGTAAACGCCGGATCGTGGTGATTGTGGCGGTAATTGCCATTACCATTTATGTGGGAATTTCTATGGTCTTTATCACCAATTCCTATCGGGAAAAGAACCAGGAAATCCAGCAGGTCCAGCAGCAGATCGACGAGCAGACGGTGCTCAACCAGGAATACCAGGAGATGATTGACCAGGGTGTGGATGATGAATACATCCAGAAGCTGGCCAGGGAAAAGCTGGGGCTGGTGTACCCCGACGAGCGGGTTTATATTGATATGGGCGGCTGATAGCCGAGCCGATAAATTTTGAGAGAAAGAGATTGCCGAAGCAGGAGGAAACCGATTACATGCAGTTCGAGGTAGGGTCCATCGTAGAAGGAAAGGTCAACCGCATCACTAAATTTGGGGCATTCGTAGAGCTGGCGCCGGGGAAAACCGGCATGGTCCACATTTCGGAAGTGGCCAACAGCTACGTCAACGACATCAATGATTTTTTGCAGGAAGGGCAGACGGTTAAGGTCAAGGTGCTGAGCATCTCGGAGGACGGGAAGATTGCCCTGTCCATCAAAAAGACCCTTCCCCCGCCCCAGAAGCGGGAACCCCGCCGGGAGGGCGGCCATCGGGAAGGCGGTTCACGGGAAGGCCGTTCCGGCGCTCCCAGACCCCGTGCTTCCCAGAACAGCCGTCCCAAAGCCCAGTACTATAGCGGCGGATTTGACAAGGCGCCCACCGGCAACCAGAGCTTCGACGATATGCTCAGCCGCTTTATGGCCAGCAGCGACGAAAAGCTCAGCGGCATCAAGAAAAACCACGAGGTGTCCCGCCGGGGCGGCGGCGGCCGGCGGCGTTAAAAATTTTGCTTGACAGAATTTTTATGCTGTGGTACAATATTAAGACGAAAACAAAGCAGAACCCATCTTCGTTCTCACCTGTGAGCTGAAAGATGCTTAACACAGGTTAATCTCCTCAAAAAGGCCGGGGCTAAGTGTTCCGGCGGCTTTGGATTGGTTGAGAGCGCAGACGGAACGGTCTGCGTTTTGTTTTTGCGAAACGCAAATAACGCATGGAGGTGTTTTTCATCGCTAACAACAGCAAAGAGGTGCTCATCAACGAAGCTATCCGGGAAAAGGAAGTCCGGGTAGTGGATGCGTCCGGCCAGCAGCTGGGGATTATGTCTTCCCGGCAGGCGCTGGAACTGGCGCAGCAGAAGGGACTGGATCTGGTCAACATTGCGCCTCACGCAAAGCCCCCGGTCTGCCGGATTATGGATTACGGAAAGTATCGCTACGAGCAGGCCAAGCGGGAAAAGGAAGCCCGCAAAAACCAGAAAACCATCGAAGTCAAGGAAGTGCGGATGAATCTCAACATCGACGACCACGACCTGAACACCAAGATCAACAACGCCATCAAATTTTTGAAGGCGGGGAACAAGGTGAAGGTTTCGGTGCGTTTCCGGGGCAGAGAAATGGCCCACCAGGAACTGGGACGGGCGCTGCTGGAACGGTTTGCCCAGGCATGCACCGAGTACGGTACGGTGGATAAACCGGCGAAGATGGAAGGGCGCAGCCTGTCCATGTTTATGGTGGACAAAACGAAAAAGTAAGCCCTATGCGTTAGTAAGCAAAGCAATATGAAGGAGGAACCTAGTTATGCCTAAACAAAAGACTCACAGCGGTGCGAAAAAGCGTTTTAACCTGACCAAAAACGGGAAAGTCAAGCGGGCTCACGCTTATAAGTCTCACATTCTCAACAAGAAGAGCACCAAGCGCAAAAGAGGCCTGCGCAAAGGCGGATATGCCGATAAGAGCAATGTAGCCGCCATCAAAAAGATGATCCCCTACAAATAAGGACCCATGGGGAAAACCGGAATTCAATTTTGTATGGACTATGGGAGGTAAACCGATATGGCACGAGTAAAAGGCGCTTTGGCGACCCGTAAAAGAAGAAAAAAGACCCTGAAGCTGGCCAAGGGCTACTGGGGTGGTAAATCCAAGCTGTTCAAAACCGCAAAGGAAGCGGTGATGAAGTCCGGCCAGTACGCTTACATCGGCCGCCGGCTGAAGAAGCGTGATTTCCGTCGTCTGTGGATCACCCGGATCTCTGCCGGTTGCAAGCAGAACGGCATGAACTACTCCACCTTTATGAACGGCCTGAAGAAGGCTGGTGTGGCGATGAACCGGAAGATGCTCTCCGAAATCGCTATCCACGACGAAGCCGCTTTCACCGCTCTGTGTGAAACCGCAAAGGCTGCGTTGAAATAAGAAACACCCAAACACCTGTGGGACCTGCTTTCCCATAGGTGTTTTTTGCAAGCAAAAGTAAGGATGGATGAACTGTGAACCAAATCACCTCCAAAGACAACAAAGGGGTCAAGGAATATGGGAAGCTGGCTAAGTCCCGTTCCTTTCGGGAAGAGACGGGCTGGTTTGTGCTGGAAACGGTGAAGCTGGTGCAGGAAGCGCTGGACAGCGGCGTGGAGATTCTGCGGCTGTACGCCACGCCGGCGCTGGCCCAGGCACACCCGGAATTGGTGGAAAAGGCCCGAGCTGCCGGGGCGGAATGCAGCCTGATTTCCCCGGAACTGGAAGGGAAAATGACCCAGACCGGAAACAGCCGGGGCTGCTTTGCTGTTTGCAAAAGGCTTGACAAACTGCACCATATTGATAAAATAGGGAAGAAAGGGCGGTTTTTGTTTCTCAACGGCCTACAAGACAACGGCAATGTGGGAACCATTCTCCGCACGGCGGAAGCGCTGGGTGCAGACGGGGTGATCCTGTCCAGGGACTGCTGTGACCTGTTTGCCCTGAAAACCCTCCGCGCCGCCATGGGAAGCGCCTTCCGGGTCCCGGTGTACCGCTCCGAGAATCCCAAGGAAGACCTTCTTGCCTTGAGCAGGGACTTTATTACCTGCGCCGCCGTGGTGGACCAGGATGCCTGCCCGGTAACACAAATGAAATTTGGAGACAGCGCCGTTTTGGTCATCGGCAATGAAGGAAATGGACTGCCCGAAGACATTGCCGGCTGCTGCCGGGTCCGGGTGACCATTCCCATGGCGGGGAAAGCGGAATCCCTCAATGCCGCCATGGCTGCCGGAATCCTGACCTGGGAGATGCTGCGTCCGCCGTTTCTGCAACCGTAACGCCTCAATGGGTCTGCTGTGAAGGAGGGCTTCTTATGAAACCGGTGTATTGGATTTGGCTCAGCCAATGTTTTTCCACCGGCAGCAATCTGCCGGCGGAACTTTGCCGGGTGATGGGCGGCGCGGAAGAAATCTTCCGGGCCAAACCGGAGGAGATTCCAAAGCTAAAAGGCCTTCACAAGAACCATTTGGAAGCCCTGGCTCAGAAAAGTCTTGATAGCGCACAGCGGGTGGTGGAACAGTGCCAATCCAAAAAGATTGGGATCCTCACCTGGGGACAGGAGGAATATCCTTCCCGGCTGCGCAACATTTACGGCCCGCCCATGGTGCTGTACTACCTGGGGGATGTGAGCCTGTTCCATCAACCGGTGTCCATCGGCATGGTGGGCAGCCGAAGCAGTTCCAGCTATGGCTTGAACGTAGCGGGGGCGCTGTCCTATGAGCTGGCCCGGCAGGGAATTGTTGTGGTCAGCGGCTGTGCCGTAGGCGGAGACAGTGCCGCCCACAGCGGCGCGCTGCAGGCAGGAGGCATGACCATCGGGGTGGAAGCCTGCGGTTTGGATGTGGACTATCCCAAGGACAACACCAAACTGCGCCGGATGATTGCCCGGAAAGGGCTGCTGCTCAGCGAGCTGGAACCGGGCCGCAGGCCCAGCGCATCCTATTTCTCGGTGCGCAACCGCTTAATCAGCGGTCTCAGCGATGGCGTGGTGGTGACGGAAGCGCCCCAGCGCAGCGGCTGTCTACTCACCGCCCGGTTGGCGCTGGAGCAAAACCGGGAGTTGTTTTGCGTCCCGCCCAGAAATATTTTCAGCCGCGCCTGTTCCGGTGTGGTGGAATATCTGCGGGATGGCGCCAAGCCGGTGTTTGGGGTAGAGGATATTTTGAGTGAATTTCAGGAAGACTTGGAAAGGGCCGATCTGCGGCTTCCCAAACCGCCGTCCCGAACACAACCGCCTCAACCCATTCCGGATACTTTAGATGACCCGAACCCCGTCCCTGCACAGCCAAAACCGCACTCCAATTTAGGGGAAGCGGCCCGGCAGCTTTCCGGGGTGCCCCAAAAGGTGTACCAGAGCCTAAACGGAGTGATGCAGGCCAATGAGCTGGCGGAGGCTGCCCGGGAGGATGCCGGAAAGGTCATCGCCGCCCTCACCGAATTGGAGCTGGACGGCCTGGTGGAGCATCTGGGCGGCGGACGATATCAAAAACGGTAACGATACAGGAGAATCGAGATTATGACAGAGACTCTGCAGCATCAGCAAACCGAAGCAGCTTCTGCTGAGGAAAGCAAGGTGCAGACTGCGGCGGCAAAGCCCAAACGGAAAACCGCCAAAAAGCCGGCTGCCAAAAAGGGCGCCGGAAAAAAACTGGTGATTGTGGAAAGCCCGGCTAAGGGCAAGACCATTAAAAAATATCTGGGGCGGGGCTACGAAGTGGTGGCCTCTATGGGCCATATCCGGGACCTGCCCAAAAGCAAGCTGGGGGTAGACGTTGAAAATGACTTTACCCCCCAGTATATCAACATCCGCAGCCAATCCGCCACCATCAAGGAACTGAAGGCCCAGGCCAAGCAGAGCAGCATGGTGTATCTGGCTACCGACCCGGACCGGGAAGGGGAAGCCATCAGCTGGCATTTGACCACCCTGCTGGGACTGCCGGAAGGGCTGCAAAACCGGGTAACCTTCAATGAAATCACCAAAACCGGGGTGAAAAACGGCATGGCCGCCCCCCGGACCATCGACATGGACCTGGTGGACGCCCAGCAGGCCCGCCGTGTGCTGGACCGGCTGGTGGGCTACAAAATCAGCCCCCTGCTTTGGCGGAAAATCCGCAGTGGCCTGTCTGCCGGACGGGTGCAGAGCGTGGTGGTGAGCCTGATTGTGAAGCGAGAGGACGAGATCCTCAGTTTTGTGCCGGAAGAATACTGGTCCATCGAAGCGGTGCTTCACAAGCAGGACAACTTCAAGGAATTTACCGCTAAGTTTTTGGGGAAAAACGGGGAGAAGATTGCCTTGCACAACAAGGACGAGGCGGACGCCATTCTCAAAGAGCTGGAAGGGGCTCGCTATGTGGTGCAGGAAGTGAAGCTGGGCACCCGGAAGAAATCTCCCCCGCCCCCTTTTATCACCTCCACCTTGCAGCAGGAAGCCTCCCGCCGGTTCGGGTTCCAGTCCCGGCGCACCATGCAGGCCGCCCAGGAGCTGTACGAAGGTATGGATGTGGAAGGGTTCGGTACCTTGGGCCTCATTACCTATATGAGAACTGACTCGCTGCGCCTTTCCGACGAAGCCCGTCAGGGAGCCAAGGAGTATATCCTCTCCACCTACGGGGAACGGTATTATCCCGAAACGCCCCGGATTTACAAGAGCAAAAATGCCCAGGACGGCCACGAAGCCATCCGTCCCACCACCCCTTCCATCACACCGGCCATGGCCAAGGACAGCCTGACCTCCGACCAGTTTAAGATCTACAAACTGGTGTGGGAGCGGTTTATGGCCAGCCAGATGGAAAGCTGCGTCATGAAGACGGTGCGGGCCCTGATTGACGCCAATGGCTACACCTTTGGTGCCTCCGGCTACCGGGTGGAGTTTGACGGCTACACCGTTCTGTACGACGAAGTCAAGGATGAGGAAAAGGCCCAGCAGGGAATGCTTCCTCCTTTGGAAGAGCAGGAAGAACTGGTGCTGCAAAACCTTCAGGGCAACCAGCACTTCACCGCCCCGCCCCCTCGGTACACCGAAGCCAGTCTGATTAAGACGTTGGAAGAAAACGGCATCGGCCGTCCTTCCACCTACGCCCCTACCATCGGCACGGTGCTGAGCCGCCGGTATGTGGAGCGGGAAGGCCGCCAGCTCAAGCCCACGGAACTGGGTCGGGTGACCAACCAGCTGATCACCGACAATTTCCACGAGATTGTGGATGTGGATTTTACCGCCAACATGGAATCCCAGCTGGATTTGGTGGAGGCGGGAAAGCTGCCTTGGAAACAGGTGATCCGGGACTTTTACGGGGAATTTGAAAAGGAACTGGAAGCCGCCGACCAAAATATCACCGGGGAAAAGATTGCCCTGCAGGATGAAATTACCGATGTGATCTGCGAAAAGTGCGGCCGGAACATGGTGATCAAGCATGGTCGGTACGGCAAATTCTTGGCCTGCCCCGGCTATCCGGAATGCAAAAACACCAAGCGTTTGGTGACTAAAGCGGAGGGGCACTGTCCCCGGTGCGGCAAGGAGCTGGAGGAAAAGACCTCCAAAAAGGGCAAGAAGTTTTTCGGCTGCTCCGGCTATCCCGACTGCGACTTTATGACCTGGGACACCCCGCTGAAGGACACCTGTCCGGTGTGCGGCAAAACCCTGCTGCGGAAAAACGGCAAAAACGGAAAGATTTACTGCTCCAACGAGCATTGTGATTTTGAAAAAGGATTGGACGAAGTATGAGAGTAACGGTGGTAGGAGCCGGACTGGCAGGCTGTGAAGCGGCTTGGCAGCTGGCCTGCCGGGGCATCCCGGTGACCCTTCTGGAAATGAAGCCCGCCGCCTTTTCCCCGGCCCACCGCTACGCCGGGTTTGCGGAACTGGTCTGCTCCAACTCCCTGAAAGCCCAGCGGCTGGATTCTGCGGCCGGACTGCTGAAAGAGGAGATGCGCCGGCTGGGTTCGGTGTGCCTGATGGCGGCCCAGCGGCACCGGGTTCCGGCAGGCGGGGCTTTGGCGGTGGAACGGGTGGGCTTTTCCGACGAAGTGACCCGGGCCATCCAAAGCCATCCCCTGATTGAAGTAAAGGAGCAGACGGTGGAGACAATCCCGGAAGGAACGGTGATTTTAGCCACCGGCCCCTTGACTCAGGGGAAGCTGGCCCAGTCCATCGGGGAGCTGGTGGAGCAGCAGCGGCTGGCCTTTTTTGACGCCGCCGCCCCCATTGTCAGCGGGGAAAGTGTGGACACCTCTATCGCCTTCTTTGCCTCCCGCTACGGCAAGGGGGATGGGGAAGACTACCTGAACTGCCCCATGAACAAGGAAGAGTACGAAGCCTTTTACCAGGCTCTGGTGGAAGGAGAGCGGGCCCCCTTGAGCGAGGAGGACCAAAAGCAGTTTACGGTGTACGAGGGCTGTATGCCCATTGAGGTTATGGCCCGCCGGGGCAAGGACACCATCCGCTTCGGCCCCATGAAACCGGTGGGTCTGAAAGACCCCCGCACCGGCCACCGTCCCTGGGCGGTGCTGCAGCTGCGCCGGGAAGACCCGGAAGGGAAGCTGTACAACCTGGTGGGCTTTCAAACCAACCTGAAATTCCCGGAACAGAAGCGGATCTTTTCCATGATTCCCGGTTTGGAGCACGCGGAGTTTTACCGCTATGGGGTGATGCACCGGAACACCTTTTTGGACAGCCCTCATCTGCTGGAACCGGATTTCTCCCTGCGCAAAGATCCCCGGATCTTTTTCGCCGGACAGATTACCGGGGTGGAGGGCTATATGGAAAGCGCCGCTTCCGGCTTGCTGGCGGGACTGCATCTGGCCCGGCGGCTGCGTCAGGAAGAAGCCACCCTTCCCCCGGAAACCACCATGCTGGGGGCATTGAGTCGGTATGTCAGCCGGTATCCCGGAAAGGATTTTCAGCCTATGGGCAGCAATATGGGGATTCTCCCCTCCCTGGAAAATCCGGTGCGGGACAAGCGGCTGCGGTACCAGGCGCTGGCAGACCGGAGTTTGCAGGACCTGGCCCAATGGATGGAGCAGGAAAACATTGCCCCGGCAGAGGGCAAAACACAGGAATGATTCCTGGCTTTTCGATCTTTTATCTTTGTTTCCCCCATGGGGTGGAGACCCCATTTTTGATTTGAGAGAGGAAGTTGACTATGAAAATCGCATTGGACGGCTTTGGAGGAGATCACGCTCCTCTGGCTATGTTGGAAGGCGCCGCCTTGGCAGTGGCGGAATACGGCGTGGAAGTGGTAATCACCGGGGACGAAGCGGTGCTGAAGAAAACCGCCGTGGAGCACAACATCCCCCTGACCGGTTTGCATTTTTCCGACACCAAGGACGTCATCGGCATCTGCGAAGAGCCCACCACCCTGTTGCAGGAACACCGGGATTCTTCCCTGGGACGGGCCTTCACCTTGCTGGCCCAGGGGGACGTAGACGCTTTGGTCAGCGCCGGGTCCACCGGAGCCATTGTGGTGGGCGGCACCTTTTTGATTAAGCGCATCAAGGGCATCAAGCGGGCGGCCATCGCCTCCATGGTACCCTGTGAAAACGGCAGCTACCTGCTGGTGGACGCCGGCGCCAACACCGACTGCCGGCCGGAAATGCTCCATCAGTTTGCCATTATGGGCAGTATGTACCTGGAATCGGTGCAGGGCATCCGCCGTCCCCGGGTGGGACTGGTGAACATCGGCGCCGAGGAGACCAAGGGCGGCCAGCTGCAAAAAGACACCTACCATCTGCTGGAACAGGACAAAAACCTGAACTTCACCGGCAACCTGGAAGCCCGGGGCATTCCGCTGGGTGAAGCGGACGTGGTGGTCTGCGACGGCTTTACCGGCAATGTGATTTTAAAGCTCAGCGAAGGCTGGGGGAAATTTTTGAACAACACCTTGAAGGATTTGTTCCTCACCGGGCTTGCCGGAAAATTCAGCGCCGCTTTGCTGCTGAAGAAGATCAGCGGTCTGCGCAAGCGGATGAACTACAAGGAATACGGGGGAGCGCCGCTGCTGGGGGTCACCAAGCCGGTAATCAAAGCTCACGGCTCCTCCGATAAATTGGCTATTTCCAAGGCCATCTATCAGGCCAAGCTGGTGGTGGAGCAGCAGATGATTGCCCGCATCACCAAGGCGTTGGCCGACCAGAAGGAAGAGGGGTAAATGAAAGATCTGCATGCATTGGAACAGCGGCTGGAGCACCGGTACCAAAACATCGGCTTGCTGCAAACCGCTTTGACCCACCCCAGTTATGTCAATGAAAACCGCAAAGGGTTGAAGAACAATCAACGCCTGGAATTTTTAGGGGACTCGGTGCTTTCTATTGTGGTGGCCCAGTACCTCTTTGAACATTACACCAGCCTGCCCGAAGGAGAACTCACCAAACTTCGGGCCAGTTTGGTTTGCGAAAAAGCCCTGCATCAGTTCGCCCTGCAAATTGACCTGGGAGAATTTCTACTTCTGGGCCGGGGAGAGGAAAACACCGGCGGACGGCAGCGACCCTCCATTTTGGCGGACGCCTTTGAAGCAGTGATTGCCTCCATCTACTTGGACGGCGGGCTGGAAGAAGCCCGGAAATTTGTGCTGCGGTTCATTCCCAAGCACTTAAACGTGAAGCAGGTGGAGGTCAACTTCGATTATAAAACCGCCCTCCAGGAATTTGTCCAGCGGAACAAACAGGAAACCCTGGACTACCAGACGGTGGAGGAACGGGGCCCCGACCACAACAAGACCTTTGTGGTGGAGGTACACTTAAATTCCAACGTCATCGGCACCGGGGTAGGGCACAGCAAGAAGCAGGCGGAACAGCAGGCCGCCAAGGAAGCGTTGAAGCTCATGGGTTATGAGCTGTCATAATATCCCGGTGTTTCTGCCCCACGCCGGCTGCCCCCACCGCTGCTTGTTCTGCGACCAGCACAGCATTTCCGGCACGGTGCGCACCCCTTCCCCGGAGGAAGTGCGGGCCTATTTGGAGGAATGCCTGGCCCACTATCCCCACGACCCCGCCCAGACCGAGATCGCCTTTTTCGGTGGCAGTTTCACCTGCATGGATTTGGACTACCAAAGGGCGCTGCTGGACATCGGCGGGGAATTGGTGAGCCAGTATGGATTACAGGGAATCCGCCTTTCCACCCGCCCCGACGGCATTTCTCCTGAAATCATCCGGCATCTGCTGGAGTATCCGGTGCAGGCGGTGGAGTTGGGAGCCCAGAGCATGAACGATGAAGTGCTGGGAAAAAACCGCCGGGGCCACACCGCAGAGGACACCGTCCGTGCCGCCGGGCTGATCCGGCAGACCGGACTGGAACTGGGGTTACAGATGATGGTGGGGCTGCTGGGGGACACCGCTGAAACGGTGTGGGAAACCGCCCGGGCTTTGGCGGACCTGCAGCCGGACACGGTGCGGATTTACCCCATGGTGATTCTGCGGGACACACCGGCCTTTGCCCTTTGGGAGAAGGGGAAGTACCCCATCTTTTCTTTGGAAGAGGGAATCCAGCTTTGCGCCGGATTGCTGGCGTTTTTTGAAGAACGGCAGATCCGGGTCATCAAGCTGGGGCTCCACGCTTCCAAAGAGGTGGAGGGGCAGTACGCCGCCGGGCTGTACCATCCGGCATTTCGGGAGCTTTGCGAAAGCAGATTGTACCGGCAGGGTATGTTTTCGCAAATATCCCGATGGGAGGAAAAGCGGGGGACGGTGTACGTCCACCCAAAAGGACTGTCCGCCTGCATCGGGCAGAAGAGGGAAAACATCATTTGGCTGCACCAAAAGGGCGTAGAGGTTCGGGTGAAGCCCAAGGAAACGGTAGGCCGGGGGTGGCTGTTGCTCTGCCCCGAAGGATGCGAGAAGGAGGAGCAGGGAATTGCTGTTAAAGTCACTGGAACTGCAGGGGTTTAAGTCCTTTCCGGATAAGACCAAAATCGAATTCGGCAAAGGACTGACTGCTGTGGTAGGTCCCAACGGAAGCGGAAAATCCAATCTTTCCGACGCCATGCGCTGGGTTATGGGGGAACAGTCCACCAAGACCCTGCGGGGCAGCAAAATGGAGGATGTGATCTTTACCGGCACCCAGCAGCGCAAGAGCCAGGGCTTTGCCCAGGTCAGCCTGACCATCGACAACTCCGACCGCTCCCTGGCGGTGGACAGCGACGAGGTGATTATCACCCGGCGGCTGAACCGCAACGGGGACAGCGAATATAAAATCAACCACGCTTCGGTGCGCCTAAAGGACATCAACGAGCTTTTGATGGACACCGGCCTAGGCCGGGACGGATACGCCTTGGTGGGACAGGGCCGCATTGCCGAGATCATCCAGTCCAAAAGCGACCAGCGCCGGGAAATTTTTGAGGAAGCCGCTGGAATTTCCAAATTCCGTTACCGGAAGAATGAAGCGGTGCACAAGCTGGAAGCCAGCGAAGAAAACCTGCTGCGGTTACAGGATATTCTTTCAGAACTGGAACAGCGGGTGGAGCCTTTGAAAAAACAGAGCGAAAAGGCCAAGGCGTTTTTGCAGCTCAGCCAGGAAAAGCGGCAGCTGGAAGTGGCCCTTTGGAACCTGAACCTGGATCAGACCTCCCAGAAGCTGAAGGAACAGGAGGATAAAATCCTGGCCTGCCAGGTAGAGCACGAGGATTTGCAGCAGAGCAGCCAGGCTCTGGAAGAGAAGATCAACCAGAGCTATGAAGAGATGCAGCGCTGTCTGTCCCGGGCGGAGGACTGCCGCCAGGAAAAGGAAGAGCTGGAACAGCAAAACAGCGCCCTGTTAAGCCAGGAAGCGGTGGGGAAAAACAACCTGGAGCACTTCGACCAGGAAACCGCCCGCTTGTCCCAGCAGCTGGAAGACTTTAAGCGAAACCAGCAGCAGACCGGACGGCTGCTTCAAGAACGGCAAAGGCAACGGGAAAACCTGGAGGCGGCTTTGGAAGAGACCAACGCCAAACTGGAAGCCGCCCAAGGGCAGCTGGCGGAACTGGCCAAGCAGGACCAGGGAGCCGACCAGCAGTCCGCCCAGCTGAGTAAGCGGATCAATGAACTGCTGCTGCTGGAAAATGAGGACAAGCTTACGGTGATCCAGCTTACCGGCCAGACCGAAGAGGACGCCAACAGCTATCAAAATAACCAGATTATGCTGTCCCAGATGAAGGACAACGCCCAGGGCACCCAGCGGGAGCTGAAGCAGGCCCAGGAGCTGGCTCAGCTTTTGAACCAGCGGATGGAGACCCTGGAAAATCAAAAGGCAGGGTACCGCTATAAGCTGGAAGGGCGGCAGAAAAAGCTGGAACAGGAACAGGCTCAGGCAGAAGAATTATTGCGGCAGGCAGGACAGCTGCGGCAGAAGGCCAAGCTGCTTCGGGATCTGGAAGACAATTTGGAAGGCTTTGCCTATTCGGTGAAAGCGGTGATGAAGCAGTCCAAAAACGGAAGGCTGGAGGGCATCCACGGCACGGTGGCACGGCTGCTTCAAGTGCCGGAAGAGTATGCCCTTGCCATTGAAACTGCGTTGGGCGGCAGTATGCAGCACATTGTGGTGGAAAACGAAAACGCCGCCAAAAGCGCCATTCGGTTTTTGAAACAGCAAAACGCCGGCCGGGCCACCTTTCTGCCCCTGACCTCGGTAAAGGGCCGGGAACTCACCGGCTATGACCTGACGGACCAGGAAGGGTATGTGGATTTGGCCAGCCATCTGGTGAAGGCGGATGCCCAATACCAGGGGATTGTGGATTCCCTGCTGGGCCGGATTGTGGTGGCGGAGGACTTGGACTGCGCCGCCGCCATGGGCAGGCAGTTTGGCTACCGCTTTAAAATCGTCACCCTGGACGGCCAGGTAGTCAACGCCGGGGGTTCCTTCTCCGGCGGCAGCAAAAGCCGCAGTGCAGGGCTGCTTTCCCGTGCCGGGGAAATCACCCAGTTGCAGCAGCAGGCCGAAGCCCTCACCCAGCGTTCCCAGCAGCAGAGCCAGGACACCAAAAAGCTGGAACAGGAGGTCAACACCCTCAAGGCCCAGCTGGGCGCCTTGGAAAGCGAACAGATTACCGTGAAGGAAGACCGGATTCGCTGCGAAGGGGAACAAAAGCGGCTGGAAGCCCTGGAAGCGGAGTATTCCCGCCGGGTGCAGGAGATGGAGCAGGAGCTGGAAGGCTTTTTGCAGCGGCTCCAAGAGAAAAATCAAAAAATTGCCAACCTGCGCCGCCGGCAAGGGGAGACCCAGCGGGAGCTGGAACAAGCCCAGCAAACCCTTCAGTCTCTGCGGGGGCAGGGGGATTTGCTCCGCAAGCAGCGGGAAGAGGTCAACGCCTCCATTCAGCAGCTTCAGCTCAGCCAGCTGGCCCAGCAGAAGGACGTGGACTCCCTCTTAGAGACCATGGAACAGCTGATGGGGCAGAGCCGGGAGTCGGAGCAGCTCCAGCAGCAGCTGGCCCGGCAGATTCAGCAGCTTGGGCAGCAGCGCACCCAGCAGCAGCAGCAAATCCAGCAATGTGCCAAGCAGCGGGAAACCAACCGCCTGACCCAGCAGAAGTTGGAGGAACAGGTGCAGCGGATTTTGCAGCAGCGCACCCAGCTGGAACAGGCCGCCACCGGACTGCGGGAGGAAGAAAAGCAGTACAGCCGCCGTCGGGAAGAGGTGAGCCGCCGTCTGGCCCAGCTGGAGGAGCGCCGGGACACCTTGCAAAAGGAATACGACGAAGTGATCCGCAAGCTCTGGGAAGGGCGGCGGTGAAGGGGGAAATCCGCAGCCTGGGCAGCGTCAATCTCTCCGCCATTGAGGAATATGAGGAAGTCAGCCAGCGGTACGAATTTATGTCCCGGCAGCTGGCGGATGTGGAACAGTCCCGGAAGGAACTGGAGGATTTAATCAAGCAGCTCACCCGGAAGATGGAGGAGCTGTTTGCCCAGAGCTTTGAAGAGATCAACCAGAATTTTCAGAAGATTTTTGTGGACCTGTTCGGCGGGGGGCATGGAGAACTGAAGCTCACCGATCCGGAAGACCTGCTGGGCAGCGGCATTGAAATCATTGTTCAGCCTCCCGGCAAGGTGATCCGCCACCTCTCCGCCCTCTCCGGCGGGGAACAGAGCTTTGTGGCCATCGCCATTTACTTTGCCATTTTGAAGGTGCGGCCCGCTCCCTTCTGTATTTTGGACGAAATCGAAGCGGCGCTGGACGACGTGAATGTGGCCCGGTACGCAGAGTACCTCCGGCTCATGAGCGACAAAACCCAGTTCATCGCCATCACCCACCGCCGGGGCACCATGGAAGAGGCTGACGTGCTTTACGGTGTCACCATGCAGGAAAAGGGTGTGTCCAAATTGTTGAAATTGGACGTGTCCGAAGTGGCGGGGCAAAGCCAAACCGCATAACAAACTGTATTACATTTCGTTGATATTACTAATCGGATTCAGAAAGGAACCGAATGATGGGTATTTTTCAAAAAATCAAGTCGGGATTGCAAAAAACCCGGCAGTCCATTGTAGGCGGGGTCAGCCAGGTGTTCCGCTCTTTCCAGAGCATTGACGAGGAGCTGTATGAAGAACTGGAAGAGACCCTGATTATGGCGGACATCGGCGCCGTCACCTCGGAGCGGATTGTGGAAGCTCTCCGGCAGAAGGTGAAGGAGGAAAAGTGTAAAGACCCAAGCCTTCTCACCGGGATGCTCAAGGAGATCATCGCTGGGATGCTGCAAGGGGACAGCCAGCTGCACCTGCCCCAAAAACCGGCCATGATTCTGGTCATCGGGGTCAACGGGGTGGGCAAAACCACCACCATCGGCAAGCTGGCCTATCAGCTGAAGGAACAGGGCAACCGGGTGCTTTTGGGGGCCGCCGACACCTTCCGGGCCGCCGCCATCGACCAGCTCCAAATCTGGGCGGATCGGGCCGGGGTGGAGCTGATCAAGCATAAGGAAGGGGCAGACCCGGCTGCTGTGGTGTTCGACACCATCTCCGCCGCCAAAGCCCGGAAGGCGGACGTGATGATCTGCGACACCGCCGGACGTCTCCACAACAAAAAGAACCTGATGGATGAGCTGAGCAAGATCAATCGGGTGATTGACCGGGAATTGCCGGACACCTCCAAGGAGGTACTGCTGGTGCTGGACGCCACCACCGGCCAAAATGCGGTGAACCAGGCCAGGGAGTTTATGCAGGCCGCCGGAATTACCGGCATTGTCCTCACCAAGCTGGACGGCACCGCCCGGGGCGGCATTATCATCGCCATCAAGGAAGAGCTGGGCCTGCCGGTGAAGTATATCGGGGTAGGGGAACAGATCGACGATCTCCAGCCCTTTGACCCCCAGCAGTTTGTGGACGCTTTGTTTACCGAGGAAACCACCTGAGACAAGGAGTGTCGCCCATGGAATTTGTGATTGCCACACAAAATAAAGGAAAATTGGCGGAGATGCGCCGGATTTTGGAGCCCCTGGGGCATACTGTAATCAGTGCCAAGGAGGCGGGCTTTACACAGGACGTAGCGGAAACCGGAACCACCTTTGCCGAAAATGCGGCGCTGAAAGCCACGGCAGTAGCCCAGGCGGTGGGAAAACCGGTGATTGCCGACGATTCCGGCCTGATGGTGGATGCGCTGGACGGCGCGCCGGGGGTGTACTCTGCCCGGTATGCTGGGGAAGAAGCCACCGACCGGCAGCGATGGGAAAAGCTGCTCAGGGAATTGGAGGGTGTACCCAAAGAAAAGCGCACCGCCAAATTCTGCTGCGCCATTGTGCTGGTGCTGCCGGGACAGGAGCCGGTGACCTTTTACGGGGAATGTCCCGGTTTTATCGGCCCCGCTCCTCTGGGAGAGGATGGCTTCGGGTATGACCCGGTGTTTTATCTCAATGAAACCACCAGCTTTGCTACCCTGTCCGGGGCGGAAAAGGACAAAATCAGCCACCGGGGCAAGGCCATGGCCCAGTTGGAACAATATTTGAAAGAACTTGCCAAAAACGGAAACCAAGAGTAATCCGGGAGGAAAAGATGGAACTGACCAGTAAACAGCGGGCGTTTCTGCGAAGCGCCTCCAATCAGATGGAAACTATTTTGCAGATCGGCAAAAGCGGCGTCACCGATACAGTGGTAGTGCAGGTGAAGGACGCCTTAAAAGCCAGGGAACTGATTAAAATCCGGGTGCTGGAAACCTGCCCCTTCACCCCCAAAGAAGCGGCTCAGGCTTTGGCGGAAGCCACCGGAGCCAGCGTGGTGTCGGTGCTGGGCAGCCGGGCGGTGCTGTTTCTGCGCAATCCCCAGAACATCCAGTACGACCTGCCATGAGCATTGCCATGTACGGGGGCAGCTTTGACCCCATCCACAACGGACACATCGCTCTTTGCCGGGCGGCGTTGGAAGAAAGCCGGGCGGACCGGCTGCTGCTGGTTCCCACCGGGGAGTCCCCCCACCGGGACAACACCGGGAAAACCCCTTTCGTCCACCGCCTTGCCCTCTGCCAAATTGCCGCCCGGGAAATTCCCAGGGCGGAGGCCAGCGATCTGGAGCAGCGGCTGGGCGGGGTGAACTACACCATCCGCACCGTGCTGGCTTTAAAGGAGCAGTACCCGGACCAGCCCCTGTTTTTGATTGTGGGCGGGGATATGCTGCTCTGCTTCCATCGCTGGAAGGACTATCGGGCCATTTTGGAAAACGTCACCCTCTTGGCAGGAGCCAGAACGGGGGATCAGCGCCGGGAGCTGGAGGAATACTGCCGAAGGGTGCTGCCGGACTATCCCCAGATCCGCTTGGTGGATTTTTCTCCCATTGAAATCAGCTCCACCCGGCTGCGGGAAATGGCGGCCAAAGGGGAAGATCTTTCCCCCTGGGTGCCTGCCGGTGTGGCGGAGTATATTTACAATCACGGACTGTATCAAACCAAGGAGGCAGTGGAACAATGAAGATGGAAGAGGTATCCATTCCGGAATTGGAAGCGCTGGTGCAAACCACCCTTTCCAACAAGCGGTGCCGCCATGTGCTGAATGTGCGGGATGCGGCGGTAAAGATGGCCAAACAGTACGACGCCGATGTGCGGCGGTGTGAAATTGCCGCTCTGCTCCACGACATCACCAAGGAAATGGAGACAGGAAAACAGTTGCAAATGCTCGAAGCATCTGGTATAATGTCTGATATGGTTGTGCTGAAAAGCCCGCCGCTGTACCACGCCTATACCGGCGCCATCTATGCCCAGAGCACTTTGGGGATTACCGACGAAACGGTGCTCAATGCTATCCGCTACCACACCGTGGCCAGAGCCGGCATGAGCAAGGAAGAAAAGATTGTCTACCTGGCTGATGCCATTTCCAAAGACCGGAGCTATTCCGGGGTGGAAGAACTGCGCAAACTGGCATTTCAGGATCTGGATGGATGTATGAAGGCGATGCTCAAGCACACCATTACTTACTTAGTCAAAGACGAATGTCTGCTTCCCGACACTACTATTCAGGCCTACAACCAATACTGCGGCTTGTAACCGGGAAATGGACGAAAGTTCACGTTGTGGTGTTCAAGGAGGATCACTCATGGGTAGAAAGCAGATCAAAAAGACAGGCTCTGCTGCAAAAAAGCATTGGAAGGTCTCGGAAAAGGTCATTTTAATTGTAGCAATCCTGCTTTTGCTGTTGGGCGGTATTGCCATTGCCGGAAGGGTGATGGTGAGTACGCGCTTTTTGGGAGATTCCACCCTGCAGGACGGCCAGCTCAGCGCAGACATCCAGACTCCTTCGGAGCTTCAGGGCCGGCTGCTGAATCTACTGGTGGTGGGCGTGTCTGATGACCCGGAAGAACGGGAATCCACCAAGCTCACCGACACCATCATGGTGGTCAGTGTGAACATTGAAGACCAGAAGGTGAATATTCTCCAGATTCCCCGGGATACCTATGTGGGGGATGAAACGGCCAACCATAAGATCAATGCGATTTACGGCCAAAATCCCGATAATTGGGACTATGCCGGCTTGGACGGACTGAGTCAGATGATTTACGATCAGTTCCAGGTGACCATTGACCACTATGTCACCATCCAGATGGACGGCTTCCGGGATATGATCGACGCCATCGGCGGGGTCACCATGGATGTACCGGTAGATATGGAGCTCAACGGCACCTATGTGGAAGCCGGCACTCAAACTTTGAACGGCGACCAGGCCATTGCCGTGGTGCGGACCCGGAACGTGTACGCCAATGCGGACATCGGCCGGCTGCAAACCCAAAAGATCTTTATGTCTGCTCTGCTGGAAAAGGTGATGAGCCTTTCGGTGGATCAGATGGTGAGCTTGGTGCCCACCCTGCTCAACTATATGACCACCGACCTGACGGTGGAGGACTGCCTGGGCTTATACTATCTGGTGCGGGGGATGACCAGCGACGACATCACCGCCGTCACCTGCCCCGGGGAAGGGGTCACCGTCAGCGGCCAGTCCTGCTGGGGGCTGTACCACGAGCGCACAGCTATTATTCTTAACGAACTGTTCCGTCCTTTTGCAGAAACCCCCGATATCTCTTCCGATGATTTGGGCATCTACGATGTGGTGGCGGAACCCTATATCAGTGAAGACGAAGATTTCGGCTTGGGGACCATGACCGATTACGCTTCGGAGTGACACCGGGAGGTGCAAGGAAACCTGTGACTTATCAAGAAAAAGCAGCTGAAATCGTCCGCGTACTGGACAACAAAAAAGCATTGAACATCCAGGCCATTCGGGTAGGAGAAGTCACGGTACTGGCGGACTGCTTTATCATTGCCTCTACCACCAACCCCACCCATGTGAAGGCGTTGGCCGATGAGGTGGAATTTCAGCTGAAAGAGAAATTCAATGTGGTTCCGGACCATATTGAAGGATACCAAGCGGCGGACTGGATTGTGATGGATTACGGCGACGTGGTAGTCCACATTTTCCACGAGAAAGCCAGGGAATACTATTCTCTGGAAAAACTGTGGAGCGACGGCACTCCTATGGAAGTGGCTTCGCTTCTGGAACAATCATAACCGGCTTTTCAAGGACGCGGCTCTGCTGCGGCCTTGACTTGCGTTACACCAGTTTTCGACAAAGGGGAGAAAAGCAATGAAATACGATTTTGCTGCCATTGAAAAAAAGTGGCAGGATATTTGGGATGAGGAAAAGACCTTTGCGGCAAAGAATGATTATTCCCTGCCCAAATACTACGCTCTGGTGGAATTTCCTTATCCTTCCGGCCAGGGCCTCCATGTGGGTCATCCCCGGAGCTACACCGCATTGGACATTGTGGCCCGGAAAAAGAGAATGGAAGGCTACAACGTCCTGTATCCCATGGGATGGGACGCCTTCGGCCTGCCCACCGAAAACTACGCCATAAAAAACCACATCCACCCGGAAATCGTCACCAAAAAGAACATCGCCCACTTTAAGCAGCAGCTGAAGAGCCTGGGTTTATCCTTTGACTGGGATCGGGAGATCAACACCACCGACCCCTCCTACTATAAGTGGACCCAGTGGATCTTTTTGCAGCTTTACAAGAAGGGCCTGGCTTACAAAGCCACCATGCCGGTGAACTGGTGTACCAGCTGTAAGTGCGTGTTGGCCAACGAAGAGGTGGTCAACGGGGTGTGCGAACGCTGCGGCAGCCCGGTGATCCGTAAGGAAAAGAGCCAGTGGATGCTGAAAATCACCGCCTACGCCCAGAAGCTGCTGGACGATCTGGACCTGCCGGGACTGAATTACATCGACCGGGTGAAGGTAAGCCAGAAAAACTGGATCGGCCGTTCCACCGGTGCGGAAGTGGATTTCACCACCACCCTGGGGGACACCTTAAAGATCTACACCACCCGGCCTGACACCCTGTTCGGCGCCACCTATATGGTCATCTCTCCGGAACACCCGCTGATCGAAACCTGGAAGGACCACATTGAAAACATGGATGCGGTCCGGGCTTACCAGGAAAAGAGTGCAAGAAAGAGTGACTTTGAGCGCACCGAGCTGGCCAAGGAAAAGACCGGTGTGAAGCTGGAAGGGGTTCGGGGCATCAATCCGGTGAACGATCAGGAAATCCCCATCTTTATCTCTGACTATGTGCTGATGAGCTACGGCACCGGCGCCATTATGGCGGTGCCTGCCCACGATACCCGGGACTACGACTTTGCCAAAGCCTTCGACCTGCCCATTGTAGAGGTGGTCAGCGGCGGAGACATCACCAAGGAAGCCTTCACCGATTGCGCCACCGGCGTGATGGTGAACTCCGGGTTCCTCACCGGCATGACGGTGGAAGAAGCCAAAAAGGCCATTGTGGATTGGCTGGAGGAACACCACAAGGGCACTCCCAAGGTCAACTTCAAGCTCCGGGACTGGGTGTTCAGCCGCCAGCGTTACTGGGGCGAACCCATTCCCATTGTCCACTGCGACAAGTGCGGCTATGTGCCCCTGGAGGAGAGCCAGCTGCCCTTGACCCTGCCGGAAGTGGAAAGCTATGAGCCCACCGACGACGGCCAGTCTCCTTTGGCCAATCTCACCGACTGGGTGAACACCACCTGCCCCCACTGCGGCGGCCCCGCTAAGCGGGAAACCGACACCATGCCCCAGTGGGCGGGGTCCAGCTGGTACTTTATGCGCTACTGCGATCCCCACAACGACCAGGAGCTGGCCAGCAAGGAAGCCCTGGATTACTGGCTGCCGGTGGACTGGTACAACGGCGGCATGGAACACACCACCCTGCACCTGCTGTACAGCCGGTTCTGGCACAAGTTCCTGTATGATCTGGGCGTGGTTTCCTGCCCCGAACCCTATGCCAAGCGCACCAGCCACGGCATGATTTTAGGGGAAAACGGGGAAAAGATGAGCAAGAGCCGGGGCAATGTGGTCAACCCCGACGAGATTGTGGCCCAGTACGGCGCCGATACCATGCGGATGTACGAAATGTTTATCGGCGACTTTGAAAAGGCCGCCCCCTGGTCCAGCGCCTCCATCCGGGGCTGTAAGCGGTTCTTGGACCGAATCTGGGGCTTGCAGGATCAGGTGCTTCCGGAAGAGGGGTACCGCCCCGCTTTGGAAAGCGCCTTCCACAAGACCATCGCCAAGGTGAGCGGCGACATCGAACAGTTAAAGTTCAACACCGCCATCGCCGCCATGATGAGCCTGCTCAACGAAATCTCCGCCGCCGGTGGCGTCACCCGGGGCGAGCTGCGCACCCTGCTTTTGCTGCTCAACCCCTTTGCGCCCCACATCACCGAGGAAATCTGGCAGCAGCAGAATTTCGGCGGACAAATCGCCCACCACGCCTGGCCCACCTACGACCCCGCCAAGTGCGTGGAGGATACGGTGGAGATTGCGGTGCAGGTCAACGGCAAAATCAAATGCCGTTTGCAGGTGCCTGCAAATGCCGGTAAGGAAGACCTGATTGCTTTGGCCAAGGCAGATGAAAAGGTGGCCCAGGCCATGGAAGGCAAGACGGTGGTGAAGGAAATCGCCGTGCCGAAAAAACTGGTGAACATCGTGGTAAAATAAACTGAATAATATATGCAAGCCGTCTGGAGTTGACCAGGCGGCTTTTGCTTGTTTACCAAGACAAAACAAAATGGGAACCAAAACTAAAGATTACACTCTGTATTTTACAAAACCGCAGTTGTTGGTGAAATACACCGTCAAAGATTTAACACAATTCTTTCGGTATCTGGATGGAATCTCCCATCCTTTGGGAATAAAATGGAAAAGCAAGCTCGAATCCATTCATAGGTCTATCGTAGAGGGGAATGAGAGGGCCTTGCTCAGAAAACAAGGAGGAATTGTATGAAAAGCAACTGGAAAAAACGGCTGTTGGCCGGTACGGTCAGCTTGGTGATGACCGCTTCCATGGTGCCTGCCTTGGGCGCCGGTTCCATGGCTTTGGCGGACAGCGTGGTGCAGAGCAGTGTACCCACTGCCGGAACCTGGGACGTGGACAGCCTAACCTTACAGCCGGGGGAAACTACCGCTTCCATCAACCTGAACTGGTACGCACCGGAGGGAACCACCTCTGCTTTGGTGTGGTTCGGAGGGCAGACGGTAGAGGCCAATGTGCGCTCCCTGATCGCCCCCACCCAGCTCAATGAAAGCAAGTACACCGATACCGGGAAACTGGTCTGTGAAGCGACTGTTTCCGGTTTGGCTCCCGCCACCGAATACACCTATCTGATCTCGGTGGACGGCGGGGCCACCTGGTCTATGGAATACACCTACACCACCCCTGCGGCGGAGGAATTTACCTTTGCCTTTACCAGCGATCCCCAGATCAAAGAGGACCAGTCCATCAATTCCGACGGCTGGAACCCGGCAGACGGCACCAACCAAACTGGCTGGGCTACCATGATGGAGACCATTGCCGGGGCAGGGGCCACTTTGGTGGTTTCCGCCGGGGACCAGGTGGAGGACCAGTCCTGGGGCAAATCCAGCGAGTACGAAGCTTTCTTTGCCCCCGAAGAGATGACCTCCATCGCCTATGCGCCCGCGGTGGGCAACCACGACCGCCACTATATGTTCGACGACCACTTCAATCTCCCCAATGAGATGGGGGTGGACGGCGGCGAAGGCAGCCTGACCCAGGTATACACCAGCTTCCGGGGCCAGAACAACGGCACCAGCCAGAGCCACGGCAACTACATCCAGGCCACCCAGGACGAAATCAACAATCAGTCCGGCAGCAACGGCGTGACCCCCAATGAGGAAGGGTACTACGACTTTGCCGAGCGCCGGGAGATGGAAACCAAGGGCAACTATTACTATCTCTACAACAACGTGCTGTTTGTGACCCTGAATACCGGCGCATATCCCGGCGGCAACGATGCGGAAAATGTGGACAACGCCTTCAATGCCCAGGGAGACAACAGCGAGGCGGAAGCCATTGTGGAAAACTTCCGCACCACCCTGAATGCAGCCACCAGCGAATATGCCGGGCAGTACCAGTGGCTGATTGTCACTCACCATAAATCCACCCAGACCGTGGCCAAGCACTCCGCCGACTCCGACATTGAAAACTATGTGGACGCCGGATTTGAAAGTCTGATGGATGAGTTTGACGTGGACTTTGTGCTGGGCGGACACGACCATGTGTACTCCCGCAGCTATGTGCTGAAGGATGGCCAGCGCAACAGCGAACGGCTGGACACCATCAACGATCCCGACGGCACCATCTACCTCACCGGAAACTGCTGCTCCGATATGCAGTACTATGCGGTGGGCGGTTCTTTGGACAAGACCAACAACGCCGACTACCCCATTTTGGCCGACGGCACTGCCGGTTCCGCAAACTACTCCATCGACAATCTGCCCTACGGCAACCAGGAATGGAACCAGGAATACAGCCCGGCTTACGCCCTGTTTGATGTGGAAGGCGACACCATCACCGTCAATGTTTACAATCTGGATGGGGACAGTGTAACCCCCGACAGCAAGCTCATTGACTCCTTTACCGTCACCAAAAACGCTTCCACCGATTCCCAGATTAGCGGCTATGAAAACGGAAACGCTTCTTTGGATCTCACCGAAGTGGGCCGGTACGATGCGGGAATGACCAATCCCGACGGCGGCGTCATGGAAATTGTCAGCTACAACACCGTCACCGGCTGGGCCTATGCCGTCAACGGCAACACCGGCAACCTCACCGCCATTGCCCTGAAGGACATGGAGCAGGGAAGCACCATCGACGCCTTGGACGGCAATGACATCGACGTAAAGAGCCTGGTGGAGGACAGCAGCTTCACCTACGGGGATATGACCAGCGTTGCGGTTTCTCCCGACGGCTCCACTCTGGCGGTAGCCCTCCAGGCGGAGGACTACACCGCCGCCGGACGGGTTGCTCTCTTCACCTGCAACCAGGACGGCACTCTTTCCTTCCAAAAAACCTTTACCGTCGGGGTGCAGCCGGATATGGTGACCTTCACCCCCGACGGTAGCCGGATTCTCACCGCCGATGAAGGGGAACCCAGAGAAGGTTACGAGGCAGGCAGTGTGGACCCTGCCGGCAGCGTCAGCGTCATCGACCTGGCTACCGGTGCGGTGGCTGTGCTGGGCTTTGGCGGGTTTGACGCCCAGACCCTGGCCGGCCAGGGCGTGCTCATCGGCAAGGTGAACGGACAGCTCAATTCTGCCGCCGCCGATTTGGAGCCGGAATACATCACCGTGGCGGAAGATGGAAACACCGCTTACGTCACCCTTCAGGAAGCCAACGCCGTTGCCACCATCGACCTGAACGCCTTGCAAATCACCAAGGTGCAGAGCCTGGGCTTTGTGGATTTGAGCCTGGCGGAAAACGCCATTGACGTGGAGGACGACGGCCAGTATGCGCCGGTGACCCTTCAGGATGCAGTGGCCGCCTATATGCCGGACGGCATCGCCAGCTACACCGTCAACGGCAAGACCTACCTGGTGACCGCTAACGAAGGCGACGCTCGGGAATGGGGCGATTACTGCAACGAAGCCAAGGAAAAGCTCACCACCACCGACGGAACCGAAACCAACAAGGTGCGGGTGCTGGACAAAGATCTGGTGACCGTGCCGGATGAAAGCAAAAACTACCTCTTCGGCAGCCGCGGCTACGCCATCTTTGACGCCGAAACCATGGAACTGGTGTACAGCAGCGGCAACGACATGGAATCCCTGACCGCCCAATATCTGCCGGACTACTTCAACTGCTCCAACGACAATGTGACTTTGGATGACCGCAGTCAGAAGAAGGGGCCGGAAGTGGAAAGCGTCACCTTGGGCCAGGTGGGAGACGCCACCTACGCCTTTGTGGGCTTGGAACGGATCGGCGGCGTGATGGTGTACGACATCACCGATCCCACCAACCCCAGCTACGTCAACTACATCAACTCCAGAGATTTCTCGGAAGACATTGCCGGGGACGTGTCTCCGGAAGGGCTGTGCTTTATCCCCGCTTCCCAGGGACAGGACGCCCTGCTGCTCAGTGCCTGTGAGGTTTCCGGCACGGTGGCGGTGTACACCCTCAGCGAAGGGATTGCCCAGCCGGAAAATCCTGACAAGCCAGGGGACACTGAAACACCGGATACCCCGGTAACCCCGGATGATTCGGACAATGCCGGCGACGGCCAGTCCACTGACACCACTCAGCAGGGAACTGAATCCCAGATTCCCCAGGAAGGTGCGGTGCAGACCGGCGATGTGGCTGCTCCCATTGCCTGGACGGTGCTGGCAGTGCTGGCAGCCGGCGGCGGTGCGCTGCTGATTGTCAAGCGCAGAAAAATACGCTGAATAGAGATATGGATTTCAAATAAATCTCAGATGAAACAGGGCGGGTGGAAATCTGCCCTGTTTTGCGTTTTGTGAATTTGTCTTGGCAAGAAGAAAACACCTTGACAACTATTGTTTCATATGCTATACTAAATTCATTCTAAATCCGATGAGCAAAAGTAAGTACCCTTTTTACGGCGGTGCAGAGAGCCCGGCGGCTGGTGAAAGCCGGGAGCAAAGGAAAAGGGGAATGGGTTTGTGAGGAGCACGGCGAAGCCTTGGGTGGTAGCCGTCGCCGTAGGTCCTACGTTATCGGGACAGGGTATGAACGTACCTGGCAAGAGGCAGGCCTTGGCCTGTAAATTTGGGTGGCACCACGAGCTTATCGTCCCAAACCAACTATGGTTGGACGATAGGCTTTTTTTGCGTCCCGCTGCCGGGTGAAACCAGGAAAGGATGGAACAAATCATGTTGACTCCTACATTGGCACAGCTTCGTCAACAGCTGAAAGATCATCCTGCGGCGCCGGCCGTGTATTCGGTGTTGTGGGACTACGCCACTCCGGTTGCGGTGTTCGACCGGCTGCGGCGGGAACACCAGTGCTGCTTTCTTCTGGAAAGCGCGGACCATTCCAGCCCCGGCGGGCGGTATTCCTTTTTGGGATTTTCTCCCCGGCTGGAAATCACCTTCCGCCAGCACACCGCCCAGGTGAAGAGCAAGGAGGGCGCCGAGGAATATACCGTGGAAAATCCCATGGAATTTCTCCGCACCTTGATGAAACCTTACCGCACCCCCACCGTGCCGGGGCTGCCCAAGTTCACCGGCGGGTTGATCGGGTATTTCGGTTACGACACCGTGCGCTATCTGGAGCCCACCCTCACCAATGTGGGAGAGGACGACTTACAGATGCCGGACTGCCACCTGTTTTTGTACGATGAAATCGTGGCTTTCGACCACTTTTCCAACCACCTGATGCTGATTTCCAACATCCGTCGGGAAGAGGATGTGGAGCAGGCTTATGAGCAGCTCCGGCGCAAGGGGGAAGAACTGGTGGAGCGGATTTCCGCCCCCTTAAAGCCCCAGGCCCCCGCCTACCGGGGGGAGATGAAGATTACCTCCAACCTGAACTCCGATGCTTACCAGTCCATGGTGGAGCAGGCCAAGGAATTTATCTTAGACGGGGACATCTTCCAGATTGTGCTCAGCCAGCGGTTTGAGGTGGAAAATCCCCCGGACAGCTTTGAGATGTACCGCCGTCTTCGGGCGGAAAACCCCTCCCCCTACCTCTATTATTTTCAGCATCCAGACTACTGCATTGCCGGGGCCAGCCCGGAAAAGCTGGTGAGCGTGGAAAACGGCATTGCTTCCACCCGCCCCATCGCCGGGACCATGCCCCGGGGCCGCACCCCTCAGGAGGACCAGCAGCTGGAAAAAGACCTGCTGGGGGACGCCAAGGAACGCAGCGAACACATGATGTTGGTGGACCTGGGCCGCAACGACATCGGCAAGGTCAGCCGGTTCGGCAGCGTGAAGGTGGAGCAGCTGATGAAGATTGAGCGGTATTCCCAGGTGATGCACCTGGTCAGCGACGTGTCCGGCCGGCTGAAGCCGGAATGCGACAGCCTGGACGCCTTGATGGCGGTGCTTCCGGCAGGGACCTTGTCCGGCGCACCCAAGGTTCGGGCCATGGAGCTGATTGATTCTTTGGAACAGTATAAGCGAGGCGTATACGGCGGCACCATCGGGTATCTGGGCTTTGACGGCAATCTGGACACCTGCATCTGCATTCGCACCGCCCTGTATCGGAATGGGAAAGCCTACGTCCAGGCAGGGGCCGGGATTGTGGCGGATTCCTCCCCGGAACGGGAGTACCGGGAAACTTGCAACAAAGCGGGGGCGGTGCTCCAAGCCATGGAACAAGCAAAAGAATTGGAACAGGAGGTGCGGGTATGATTTTACTCATTGATAACTATGATTCCTTTACCCATAACCTCTATCAAGCCCTGGGCCAGCTGGACCCGGAAATCAAGGTGGTGCGAAACGACGCCGTCACCATCGCCCAGATTCGGGAACTGGCCCCGGAACTGCTGGTGATCTCTCCTGGCCCCGGCTATCCGAAAAACGCCGGAATCAGCCTGGACGCCATCCGCACCTTTGCGGGAATCATCCCTATTTTCGGGGTGTGTTTGGGGCATCAGTCCATTGTGCAAGCCTTCGGCGGACGGATTGTCCGGGCGGGGCAGCTGATGCACGGCAAAGCCAGCACCATTACCTTAGACACCGACTGCCCCCTGTTTGCGGGACTGCCCCGGCAGGTAGAAGCCGCCCGGTACCACAGCCTGATTGCCCAGGAAGTGGGGCTGCCGGACTGCTTGAAGATTACCGCCCGGGACGAAACCGGTCAGATTATGGCGGTGCAGCACAAGCAGTTTCCGGTGTTCGGGGTGCAGTTCCACCCGGAATCGGTGTTGACGGAAGTGGGCGGGCAGATCTTAAAGAATTTGTTGGATTACCTCAACGACCTGCGCCGCAATTCCCCCAAAACCGCCTTAAAGAGCTATCTGGCCCAGGTGGTGGAAGGAAAGGATTTGACCCGGCAGCAGGCGGAACAGGTGATGAACATCCTTATGTCCGGGCAAGCGGAGGAGTCCCAGATCGGCAGCTTTTTAACCGCCCTGCGGATGAAGGGAG
>PPYE01275338.1_pt1 | contig 48091 bp, 35 predicted proteins | sample 1559881 | NCBI WGS metagenome assembly PPYE01 (sample SAMN08240022, study PRJNA423297) | Human gut metagenome, whole genome shotgun sequencing project.
GCGTAGCTGCTGCCCCTGTCCTCGTAGCTTTCCGACAGTCTGACGGGCGGCGGGCAGTGAATCCATCTGTCAGATCCTGACGCGGAGAGAACTGCGTGTTCCTTTACGCTCATTTCAGTCCCTCCGCGTTCGCAAGCAGCGCGGCATAGTTCTTCGGATCGACCGCCGAGAGCCTATCCGCACCGTATTTCTTCAGCAGCGTACGAATCTCCGCTGTGTGACCAGCTCTGGATTTCTCCGCAAGCACGGCACGTACGTCCTCGAGCTTCGGCTCCGGATTTGTTTCCGGTTCCGTTACGGGAGCGGTCTGCGTTACCGTTTCCGGCTCATCGCTATTCGAGAACTGCCTGTAAAGCCAGTCCGCTGTGTCGTTAATAACAGCGGCATCGTTTCGCAGTTCGCGGATGGTCTGATCCATTTCCGACATCTTCGACATCTGTTTGTCCTCCTTCCTCTGATTGGCTCATGGCAAGAAGCCGCAGGTTCCTCGCCAGTCTCGCGGATACACGGCTGATGGCAGTCAGCACTTCGATGATCTCGAGATCCGCGGGACTTCTGTTTCGCATGTGTTTCATTTCGCTTTACCTCCGTTCCGGAGCGTTTCGTTTTGTGCTCCTTACACTTCCCACTGGAGGCGGCGAAGCCGTTTTGACGAAGAAAAGAGAATTTTTTTTGAAAAAACTCCGGCCGCCGTAAGATGGCAGCCGGAGCGTGCGTTACAGATTAGAAGAAGTCAGGAAACTCGTCCTTGAGCTTTTCCTTCGCCTTATTCAGGCGGGAAGGGAACGTGGTGCGCTTGATGCCGATGATTCCCACGATGGCTTCATCGGACAGCCCGTCCTCGCGCAGTTTGCCGATGGTGATGGCTTCCGGCATCAGTTCGTTCAGCCTTTCGAAGAGCTGCTCCAGTTCGGCTTTGTCGGCGAGGACATCCTCGATCAGCGGAGCGTCATCCGGGACATAATCCGCGAGAGTGCCTTCACCGTCAGGGAGCGATTCATCGAGCGAGACCATGCCGCCGCTGCGTCTGAACTCGCAGTTCACGCAGTCCGTGTCACAAAGCCAGAACTTCCTCCTCGGGCAGGCGCACTGCCCGTGTTCCTGGTGGCGCTTGCGGAAAGCGTCGCAGTAGCGCATGTGGTCGCGGTAGTACTCCTCGTTGACGTCGATCCACTGATGGGATGATTTGATGTAGATTCTGAAAGGGTTTCGTTTACTGCTGTTGTCTTTGTTTTGCATTGCGATTCCTCCGTTCGCTGTTCCCGAACCGGAGGGGACGCAGAATGCAAAAAGGCATGGCGTGACCTGACGGAACGGGAATATCTCGTTTCGTGGGCCAGCCATGCTCGTAGGCTGGTGTTCCTATTTACTTGTGACCTTCACAGCCGCTCGAGCCAACTCTGTGCACCGGGTTGAACGGATGTGAGGCAGCAACCTCAGTTGCTGTATATATTTTGCCAAATTGCCGATGTAGAACCTCAGACATGGCTATGTCCTTTTTTCTGGCAATAGAGGCCTTATTAAGATGGAAAATCGATGGGAGACGGCGATATTTCAACAAAAAAAGACCGGACACATACATGTCCGGTCGAATTTTTAAGCGCATAGATATTACAAAATAACAACAAATAACATGAAACCGTTGACTATGAAAGGCTTGATGCTGTATAATAAATATGTATAACTCTGCATTGATTCAATAACTACAGGGGTGAAAGCATGGATGAACTCTTAAACGATAAGTGGATCGGCATAGATGAAGCTGCGGAATACCTGGGGATAAAGCCAGTAACACTTCGCAGTTGGATACGGAACAAGAAGAAAGGCATTCCTGCCCAGAAGATCGGGAAACAATGGAAGTTCAAAATTTCAGAATTGGATGAATGGGTGAAGAGCGGGAAAAGCGCGATAGACTGACGGGATATTGAAGCAGTCGGGAATAACGTTAGAGGAGCAGACATTATGGCTGTCAAGAAAACACAATTGTATGCCTCACTGTGGGCGAGCTGTGACAAATTAAGAGGAGGTATGGATTCGTCCGAATACAAAGACTATATCCTGACACTCCTCTTTATGAAATATGTCACTGACAAATATAAGAACAAAGGAGCCTATGAGGATATTACCGTTTTTGATAAGGCTCACGACAATGACCCTGATCCGGAGAAGCGGACAGGTTGCTCCTTTGACGACTTCGTTGCTTTGAAACATCAGAAAAATATCGGCGAGGGAATGGATAAGATTGTTGCACGACTCGCCGAGGAGAATCCAGAGCTAAAGGGAGTCATTGATATTGCCCATTTTAATGATGAAAAGAAGCTGGGCAGCGGGCAGGAAATGGTCGACAAGCTTACTGACCTTGTCTCCATATTTCAGAGGTCAGAACTTAATTTTTCGAAGAACCGTGTTGAAGATGATGACATCATCGGGGACGCTTACGAATATCTGATGCGCAAATTTGCTACAGAAAGCGGCAAGAGCAAAGGCCAGTTCTATACGCCAGCCGAGGTTTCAAGGATTCTGGCGAATGTTGTGGGCATCAGTAAGTGTACGGATAGAAGCGCGACTGTATGCGATCCCGCATGTGGGAGCGGCAGCCTATTAATCCGGGCAGTGGCGGCAGCACCATTTCCTATCATGGGGTATGGCCAGGAAAAAGAAAGCACAACAGCCGGTCTCGCCAAGATGAACGCCGTCCTGCATAGAAAGGCCGAGATAACCATTAAGAGCGGTAATACTTTTTCTGATCCTCAGTACCTCGATAAAAACGATAATTCCATTTTGGAGCGGTTCGACTATATCGTTGCGAATCCTCCGTTCTCAATGAAGAACTGGACAGATGGTATTGCCGGAAAAGAGTACGGGCGTTTTGATGGTTATGGAGATACGCCGCCGGAAAAGAATGGCGATTATGCGTGGCTGATGCATATTCTCAAAACGCTAAAGTCTAATGGCAAAGCGGCGGTTATTCTGCCTCATGGTGTCTTATTCCGCGGGAATTCCGAGGCGACTATCCGTGAGTCAATCATTAAGCGGCATTGGATCAAAGGCATCATCGGTCTGCCTGCAAACTTGTTTTATGGCACGGGCATTGCTGCATGCATTCTTGTAATCGACAAGGAAGGTGCGGCGAACCGCCAGGGCATCTTTATGATTGACGCCAGTCACGGATATGTTAAGGATGGAAACAAGAATCGCCTCCGCGAGCAGGACATCTATAAGATTATTACAACGTTCAACAATCAGATCACCGACGATCCGAAGTATGCGAGATTTGTCCCGAACGATGAGATCGAAAAACAGAACGATTACAACCTCAATATCACCCGCTATATTGACTCGTCTGAGCCGGAGGATATTCAGGACATCTATGCCCATTTACATGGCGGGATCCCCGCGGCGGATATTGATAGCCTGTCAAAATACTGGAGCGTCTTTCCGTCGCTGAAGACAGATCTATTATCTGCCATAGACGATAAGTACTACCGGCTCAATGTGGCTCACGAAAATATCCGACAGGAGATATATAAGAATGATGAGTTCTCCGCATATGGAGACAAGATTGATTCTGTTTTTGTGGCTTGGAAAAACAAGGAGTACCCGGTTCTGGCATCGCTGAATGAAACGGTGTCCGCAAAGGAACTGATCGAAGCGCTCGCCGAGGATATCCTTGCCGAATTTGAACCGATGTCGCTGATAGATAAGTACGATGTTTATCAGGTACTTCTTGCCTACTGGAATGAAGTGATGAACGATGACGTTTCCCTGATTATCAGCGATCCGGATGGCTATGCAAATGCCCGCAAGACCGAGGATATAGAGGAAGAAATCACACAGGGTAAGAAAAAAGGCGAAATGAAATGGACCGGATGGGAGCCTGTCCTGATACCGAAAGACATCATTATTGACGCTTTCTTTCTTGATGAAAAGCATGCGATTGAGGAGATCACCGAGCTTGCGGCTGAGACCGAATCCCGGCTTTCGGAGATGATCGAGGAAGCTGACGCCGAATCCGCTCTTTCCGAGGTCGCTGATGGTGGAACTGTGAAAGTAGCTGATCTTCAGGATAAGATTCAGAGTCTTACACAGAACATTGTGACTGAGGAAACGATGGAGCTACAAAATTTATACGATATGCTTCCGACGACTAAGAAACGTTTGCAAGCTTATCTGGACAGATTTCCCCGATGCAAGAAGGTAGTGAATGAAAAGGGAAACATTACTAAAAGAGCCATCATCGACAGGATTATCATTATCCGTACAGTAGAATGTGTCCCGGAAAGCCTGAAGGATGATGTCAATCAGCTGAAAGAGGCGATCGAGCTGCGTAACAAAGCGGATGATTATAACAAGACGGTGAAGGAACTGACGAAGTCTCTCGATGAAAAATGCCGCGGCAAATACAAAGAGCTGACTGACGAGGAGATACTTGACCTGCTGATTAACAAGAAATGGATGAACAGTATTTTCAAGGGGATCAGTGACCTTTATGCGGGCATTTCCCATAACCTGACGAACCGCATTGTGGAGCTTTCCGACCGTTACGAGCATACCCTGCCGGAACTGGAAAAAGACGTGGATGAGTTGGAAGAAAGCGTAAAGTCTCATCTGGAAGGGATGGGGTTTGTATGGTGAGAGGATTTAAGAAAACAGAAATCGGATGCGTCCCGGAGGATTGGGATGTCAAACCATTTGGAGATGTTTTCACTACACTGTCAAATAACACGCTATCCCGTGATAACCTAAATTATGACAGAGGGCTGATCAAAGACATTCACTACGGTGACGTATTGATACTCTATCCGGAACTTCTCGATTGTACGCGTGAAGATGTTCCGTATATAAATCACAATGCAAAAGTCTCATGCCAGCCCCTACATGAAGGTGATGTTGTTATATCGGATACAGCCGAGGACGAAACGGTCGGCAAAGCGACAGAAATTATAAAGGAAGGGAAAACTGGTGTCGTTGCAGGCTTACATACTATTCCATGCCGAGTAAAAAATGGAGAATTTGTGCCCGGATGGCTGGGCTACTTTATCAATTCACATTTTTACCATGACCAGCTTATTCTATACATTCATGGAACAAAGGTTTCATCTATTGCAAGAGAATCGCTATACGACACATATGTTGTAATTCCACCCTTTGATGAACAAAAGCGAATTATTCAATCCCTCTCCGATACGGATGCTCTCATTGCGAAATCCGAGCGCCTGATAAAGAAATACCAGGCGATGAAACAAGGCTTCCTGCAGCACATGTTCCCGCGCAAGGGACAAACGGCACCGGATTTACGATTGCCCGGATTTACTGATCCTTGGGAACAGCGTAAGTTGGGAGAGCTTACAGTTGAATTCAAGAGTGGAGAAGGAATAAAAGCCGATGACATTGAATGGAATGGGACCTATCCGGTATATGGAGGTAATGGCTTAAGGGGATACACGGATAGATATAACCATGATGGAGATTATGCCCTGATTGGTCGACAAGGTGCGCTCTGTGGGAATATGAATTATTCCCATGGAAAGGCCTATTTTACGGAACATGCAGTAGCTGTAAAAGCAAATTCCGATAATGATACACTGTTCTTATTTTATTTGCTTGACAAGATGGATCTTGGACGATATTCCGATCAGTCAGCGCAGCCTGGGCTGGCCGTAAATAAGCTGGTTGCATTACATGCAAGGGTTCCCAAATTGGATGAGCAAAGGAAAATTGGAGCTTATTTTAGCAGTCTCGATCGTTTTATCACCCTTCATCAGCGTAAGTGTGAGAAGTACAAGATGATAAAGCAAGGAATGATGGAAGAACTGCTGACCGGCAAGGTCAGACTTAAATAAGGAGGTGCCCGCATTATGAGCGTAGGCGATTCGGAGAGAAATACGCAAAACAAAGTAATCGGCTTCTTTAAAGATCCGAACATCCTGGGCTACCGTTATCTCGGCAACCCCGAGGACATTCAAAATAAAAATATCAAGGAGGACATCCTTCGCCGGTATTTACACAACAAAGGATATTCCGACAAGTTGGTGAATGGTGCTGTCTCGCAGCTTGTCCGGGCGGCGGGCAACCTTTCGCACGGCATTTATGATGCGAACAAAAAGGTCTATTCCCTTTTGAAATATGGTGCCAAGGTCAGCGAAAGCCCGGAACAGCCACCACAGACTGTCTATTTCATTGACGAGAACAATCCGCTGAATAATGACTTTGCTATTGCTGAAGAGGTCACAGTAGTTGAACAGGCGGAAAAACGCCCTGACCTTGTCATTTACCTCAATGGAATCGCGGTCGCTGTCATTGAACTGAAGCGCAGCACCATCAGCGTTTCCGAAGGCATTGCGCAGAATCTGACAAATCAGAAGGATATTTTCATCCAAGGTTTTTTCAGTACAATGCAGTTCTGCATGGCCGGGAATGAATCCGAAGGTCTGCGCTATGGAACTCTGCTCACGCCTGCGAAATTCTACATGGAATGGAAAGCGGACGGATTCAAGGAACATCAGGAAGAGCGCAGCCCGATGGATGTCCGCATCAGCAATACCTGCGACACGATTGAGAATAAGCTCCTGAAGCAGATTTATGCCATGTTTGACAAGGAACGTTTTATCGATCTGCTCTTTAACTTTGTTGTGTTTGATAAAGGCATCAAGAAGGTCTGCCGCTACAATCAGTATTACGGAGTTAAGCGGGCGCAGAGTCGGCTGCAGAATTTAAGGTCGGAAATACATAATCCGAATCGGGATATGGAGAAAGCTCTCGGCGGCATCATCTGGCACACGCAGGGCTCCGGCAAAACCCTGACAATGATCTGGCTGGCAAAGTGGATTCTTTCACACTGGGGTGAACTCAATCCGCGGGTGCTTATCGTTACTGACCGTGATGAGTTGGATGAGCAGATAGAAAAGACATTCAACGGAGTCGATGAGCACATTGTCCGTACAAAGAGCGGAAAGGATCTTTTGAACCGGCTGAATCTTTATGATGATTCTTTGATATGCTCTCTTGTCCATAAATTCGGCAGGCGCGGTGGTGAGGCAACCGAGAACGATTATGATAAGTACATCGAGGAACTGAAAAATTCCCTTCCGTCTGATTTTGAGGCAAAAGGAAATATTGTCGTATTCGTTGATGAGTGCCATAGAACGCAGTCCGGAAAGCTGCATCTGGCAATGAAAACGAGTATGCCTAATGCCGTCTTCATTGGTTTTACTGGAACGCCGCTTCTGAAGAAAGATAAAAAGACCAGTATTGAAGTGTTCGGGACTTACATCCACGCCTACAAATATAACGAAGGAGTAGCAGACGGTGTTGTGCTCGATCTTCGATATGAATACAGAGACGTCCCTCAGGATTTGTCTTCGCAGGATCGCATTGACCAGTGGTTTGATGTAAAGACACGTGGACTTTCAGAACGAGCCAAGGCAAAGCTCAAAGAAAAATGGGGTACAATGCAGAAAGTCTACAGTTCCCGCTCCCGCCTTGAAAAAGTGGCATGGGACATCATTCAGGACTTCAACATGAAACCTCGCTTGATGGACGGGAATGGAAATGCAATTCTGGTGGCGGATTCGATTTCCACGGCCTGCAAGTACTATGAGATTTTCCAGCAGATGGGATTTAAGAAGTGCGCCATCATCTCCTCCTATACGCCGAATAAGGGAGATTTGCGAACAGACACTGTCAGTGATGAAGATGATACGGATAACTTCCTGAAATACGAGACATATCTGAAGATGCTTGGACTTGATCCGCAGAATCTTCAGAAGAACGCTTCCATCCTTTCAAAGGTTGAGGATTTTGAAAAAGAGGCAAAGCGCAAATTTGTAGATGAACCAGCGAACATGAAGCTGCTTATTGTTGTTGATAAGCTGCTTACCGGATTTGATGCACCACCCTGCACTTATTTGTATATTGATAAAAAAATGCAGGATCATGGGCTGTTTCAGGCAATTTGCCGCGTGAACCGCCTGGATGACGAATCTAAGGACTTCGGATATATCGTCGACTATAAGCAGCTCTTTGGAAAACTCCAAACCGCGATGAAGGACTACACCTCTGGCGCTTTCGAAGGCTATGATCCCGAGGATGTGAAAGGTCTTGTTAAAGACCGCCACGATGAAGCTATCCGGTATTTCAATGAAATATACGATGCTCTCGAGGAGCTTTGCGAAGGCGTGGAGGAACCTCGGGAAGAACTTCAGTACATTCATTATTTCTGCGGTGTGTCAGGCCAGTCAGAAGAAAGTGATGAGATCTACGCCAGACTTCGTGAAAAACTTTATCACCTTGTCAGTAGTCTGGTTCGTGCTTTTGCAGAAGCAAAGCCATACCTTGTAGATGATGTATCTTCCGGAAAACTGAAAGAGTATGACGAAAAGGTCTCATTCTATATTGAACTGAAGAAAATGATCGGTCAGAACAGTGGCGACTTCCTTGATTTAAAACCCTACGAGCCGGACATGCGAAAAATGATCGACAACTACATCACGGCATCTGATGCGGAAAAGATCGGAGACTTCGATGATCTTACGTTGCTGGATTTTGTAGAGAAGCAGGGCGAAATGCTTACCGGTGACGGTGATTCCGGACATAAGGAAGGCGCAGCAGAAGCCATAGAAAATAACATCCGCAGGAAGGTCATCGAGAAGGTCACCGTTAACCCGAGATACTACGACAAGATGTCTAAGATTCTCGATGAACTGATCAAGGCACGTAAACAGGGCGTTCTTGACTATGCCAAATTGCTGGAGGAGTATATCAAGCTGGCAAAAGACGTGGATCACCCAGAGGACAGTGGAAAGTACCCGGAGAGCATCCGAAATAGTAAGGCGCTAATGGCTATTTACGATAACGTTGGCGAAGATGAGCAACTCGCAATCAAGATCCATAATGCTGTCATGGAAAACAAAATGGCCGATTTCCGGGAAAACGCTGTTGTAGTAAAAAGGATTAAAAAGACCCTATACCAGATCCTCGGCAATGATTCCGAGGTGGAACGAATTTACAAAATCATCGAGAAGCAGGAGGAGTATTAATGCGCATAGTCATCTCCGGCATACCGATAGATGTACAAAAAAAGAATATTAAAAACATGCATCTTCAGGTCAAGCCGCCGGATGGACATGTTGTTATTTCTGCGCCCAATTCTGTCGATGACAAGGCTATTGAGGCTTATGCAAGGACTCAGCTTGGGTTCATCAAGCGATCTATTGCAAAGTTCCAGAATCAGCCGAGAGCTTCAAAACGTCAATATGTCTCCGGCGAAACCATGTACATCTGGGGGAAGCAGTATTTTCTCATTTTCAAACCGGATAACCAGAAAAACAGCTTTGAAATTCAGAATCGGAATGTCATTCTGTCCATGAGCAGCAAGAGCACTGTTAAACAGCGTGATGCTTATGTTCGAGAAGAGTATCGCAAGATGCTGAAGGCTGAAATTGAGAAAAGGCTTCCGAAGTGGGAGCAACAGACCGGCCTCAAATGTGATTCATGGCAGACAAAGTACATGGTGACGAAATGGGGAGCCTGTAGCATCGAAAAAAAGAAGCTCTGGTTTAACCTGCAGCTTGCCCAGAAACCGCCGAGGTGTCTCGACTATATCATTCTTCATGAACTTACGCATCTGATTACCAGACGGCATGATGCGGTATTTATTGCCCACATGGATAAATATATGCCGAACTGGCGGGAAATCCGTAAGAAATTGAACGACAGCCGCCTGGATTATTACGAGGCTCAGGATGAAAGCCCGCTTCAAAAACTTATAAATCAGTCAAGATATGATGACATTAAAGATGCCGCATTAGCATACCTGAATGAACAAAGCGAAAAGGCATCCGATGTCGAAATTGAAAACGTCATACATATTATTCAGCCGGATGAAGGGATTATAGCTTTTGATGTCATCATCTCCTGTGATGTAGAGAAGCCGTCTTTATCAGCGAAAGGCTCTTTTTCAGAGAAGTGGCTGAAGGTACATTGCCAGGTCACACTTGGTATTGATCTCGCCGGATTCCGTATTCTCGGAGTAAGTAATTGTGAACCGCAAGAGGAGTCAGATAATGACAGACTGTCTGGAGAGCTGGTTCCAATAATATCTCGTGAACAGTTTGAGGAGGAGGCCGAGAAATTCCTTCGCCGTTACTATCCGATGGCATTGGGAAAGCCGGTGCGTGTTCCTATTGATGAAATTGCGACCGAAATGAAACTGAGAGTAATTGAGGACATACCACTTTCTGATGAACTGACCTATTTCGGAACAATCGTATTTGATGATGGGAATATTCTGGATAAACACCGGCACGTTGTTATCAGGAATGCCAAAAGAGGAACAGTTTACCTTGATCCACGCGTAAAGTATGAACGCTCTGTCGGCACGAAGAGGACTACTCTCGCACACGAATGTTTCCATTGGTATCGCCATCAGCCATATCATGCACTGATGAAAATGATCGGCGCAAATGATGATATTGGCCGTGCTATCCAGTGTGAGATTGAAGGAAAATCAACAGATACAGATAAATGGAAAGCTGTCGACTGGATGGAATGGCAGGCGAAAGGAATTGCGCCTAAGATCCTTATGCCCGCCAAAACGGTAAAAATTAAAGCGGATGAATTACTTCAAAACCATGGTGGTGTTGACAAGGCCGATGTGGAGAGCTATGAGGACGTAATCGACCAGCTCTCTGAGATCTTCGATGTTTCAAGGCAGGCGGCAAAGGTAAGACTTGTCGAACTTGGATATTCAAAGGCAGAAGGAGCATATCCGTTTATTGACGGACGCTATGTACCCGGATATGCCTTTGGAAGGGAAGCTCTTGGAAAGGATCAGACATTTACGATCTCCTATACCGATCTGTTCAAGGCTTACTGTTTTGATCGAAAGTTCAGGAAGCTGCTTGATGGAGGTCAGTTCCTATTCGTCGATGGGCATCTGATTGTCAACCAGAAAAAATATGTGACTTCCGACCAGAATGGGCATGCTGCGCTGACAGAATACGCGCTCTTGCACATGGATGAATGCTGTCTCATTTTCACGAAAGGATATAGCTACCAGTCAAAATATCAAGGTGTCCGCTATTACACGCAGTTTATGCGGAACACCGCACCCAAAGTAGACCAGATAGAATATTCATTCGAATTGAATGAGCATAACCGATCACTCTTGGAGCAGATAGAAAATGCAAAACGGCGTTCTGAAGCTCTTAGAAGGTACCCTGGATCATTTGCAGACACGCTTGCAGCACTGCAAAAGGAAAAACACTTATCAAACAAGGATCTTGCTGACAGATCTCTAGTCGGAGAGAAAACAATCCAGCGGCTTCGTAATAATGAAGAATACCCGACTTCAGTACAGACTGTTCTGGCGTTATGCGTTGGATTGAAACTCCCACCTCCAGAGGCGGAAATGCTTCTGGGCAAGACGGACTTTAAGCTGAATTCGATGAAGAATGAAGGGTATGTTTAACAATGCATACTATCTTCCTGTACAGAGAACTCGATTTACGAAATAAACGAAATGCTGGTAGCCAATGGAATTGCTCCATTGGGAAGCGATCCAGAACTTTACTGAGGTAATAGATCATGCAAAAGATTGACAAGACAGATACCCTGAAAACGATTCTCAGCGGACGCAAGTATACCGTCGATTACTTTCAGCGGGAGTACCGGTGGGGACAGAAACAGATCACACAGATGCTGGATGATTTCCAAAGCACCTTTGAAGAATTCTATGATCCAGATGATTACGATACTCCAGAAGAAGTCATGAACTACGGCTTCTATTACATGGGCTGTATCATCTGCACCGGCGGATCAGTCAAGAAAATCATTGACGGGCAACAGCGGCTTACCTCGCTTACCCTGCTTCTCATTTATTTGAACAATCTCCAGAAATCAGTATCTAAAGATGGCAGCGGGATCGTAAAACTGGATGATCTCATCTACTCAGATCATTTTGGCAAGAAGAGCTTCAATATAGAAGTAATGGATCGCAGTTCCTGCATGCAGGCCCTTTTACAAGGAGATAAAACCTTCACGCCGGAAAACGAAAGCTCCCAGACCATGGTTGACCGGTATGAGGACATTGAGGATTACTTTCCGGATGAGCTCAAGGGAGAAGCGCTGCCTTATTTCATTTACTGGTTGATTGAAAAAGTGCTGCTACTTGAAATTGACACGCCTTCGGACGATGAGGCACACACAATTTTCCTCACTATGAACGATCGTGGTCTCAGTTTGAACAGCGCGGAAATGATGAAGGCATATATCATCCAGCAGGTTGCTGAGGCCGACCGGGTAGATGTGAACCGTAAATGGCAGGACAATATTAATCGTATTAAAAGCGCTTCCTCTTACGATACCAGCGGCTTAGTGAATACGCAGGATGTGGAATTCATCTCCGTTTGGCTTCGGGCTAAGTATGCAAACTCTATGCGCGATACCAAGCGCGGTGCAAAGGATGAAGACTACGAGCTCCTTGGGGACAAGTTCCACACTTGGGTACGAAATAACGCCCGGACAGAAATGAACCTCCTCAAGCCGAAGGATTACAAGGATTTCGTGCTCACGGAGATGACCCGCGTTACCGATATTTATTTGCGGATGAAGGAATACGGTAGCAAACTCACTCCTGGCTATGAAGAGGTTTTCTACAATGCGAACCGTGATCTGACCTACCAGACCATGCTCGCAATCGCGGCCATCAGAAATGATGATCCTGAGGATGTAGTTGAGAAGAAAATCCGGATGACGGCAAAGTTTGTGGATGATTTCGCGACGATACGAATTCTAAATTTCAAGAAGGTCAACTGGAATACAAACAAATATCTACTCTTCCATGTGATGCAGGACATTAGGAATGAAGACTGCAAAACGATAGGAATGGTCTATGTTCGGACACTCCGCCGCATGGACGTGACGGTAGAGGGAATCACTCGGTTCAGCCTGAATCAGTTTTCTGGACGATACATGCTTCACATTCTTGCCCGCTTCACCTCCTATGTGAACGTGCTTATGGGTAATCCGTCTCACTTCGAAGAATACGTGGACCGTAAACGTCAGGGCAATACCTATGATATTGAGCATATCCTTCCAGATAAGTACGAAGACTACAAGGACAGTTTCACGGATTATGAAGACTTCGAAAACACCCGTAACCAGATCGGGAATCTGATTCTTCTCACGCGCGATAAGAACAGAAGCTATCAGGCGATGAAGTATTCTGAAAAAGTGCAGAAATACGCCGGAGACAATATCCTCGCACAGGCATTGAATGATACGGCTTATACAAAGAATCCGAAGTTCCTGAGCGTCGTGAACGAATATGGCTTTAAAGCTATTCCGGACTTTAACAAGCAGAGCATTGCAGACCGGGCAGAAATCTACATGCGGATGGCAAGCGATATCTGGAATCCAGATGCCATAAAAGATCTTGCGGGCGGCTGGACCGATGATGAAGAAAGGGACTTTTTCAAAAATGAGAAAGGCCGGGAATTCACTGTCGGCTATGCGGAAAGAAGCTGGCCTGATGCATTGAAGTACGGATTCTTGTCAGCAAACCTTGGAGGTAGCGGGAAGTCAATCTACAATGTGCAGGTCGGCGATACGATTTACTGCCACATCGCGGGCTATGGATTTGTTGGCATTGGCGAATGCACATCCACTGCAGTTCCCATGAAGAATTTCAATGTAATGGTTTCCGGCACACCGACACCCGTTGCTGACGCTCCTTGGGTATCTGAAGAATCTAAGCAGAAGTTGGATCCAAACAAAGAGGTCTTTGTAGGAGTCAACTGGAAGAAATACGTGACCGATGTCAATGACGGTTATTGGGAGAAGGGAATGACGACGGTTCCGCTGGTTGCCTACATGCTCATGCTCAATGATAAATCGACCCATCAAAAGGTCAGAGAGCATTTCGGCTATAGCGATAGCGATGACTAAACCTTTTAACGATTCTTATACCTTTTAGCGTTAGCCGTACTTTTCAACGATAGCAGACTGGGGGTGTCGCTTTTGGCAACGGCAGCAGCAACTGCATACCGATTCAGAGCCGGAAACGCCCTCCCGTTCTCCACTCCGGAACGCAGAAAAGCCCGAAAACAGCATGGTTTCCGGGCTATAAGCACATACAGGCGTGGTATCCAAGATAACGTCTTGTTGATCCACCCTACAACACGGGAAAAGATTTCGTTTACAAGGACGATTTTCGCGATAATGTTGCGAACTATAAGCGCATTACAGGGCAGGTTGATGACGAGGGGCATTGCACGGGAACGAATAGCGAGAGCAATGGGCGGTTTCATACGGATTGGCTTAATATGATGTATCCGAGATTGCGACTGGCAAGGAATTTGCTGAGCGATGATGGCGTTATTTTTATTTCGATTGATGATAACGAATTTGATAATTTGAAGAAAATTTGTGATGAGGTGTTTGGGGCGGGGAATTATCGTAACACTATTCTTATTCGTAGAAGGACAAAAAGCTTAAACTCTCAGTTTGCAAGCGGTGGTTTGTATAGCATGAATATTGCATTTGAATATGTTTTGATATATTCAAAAAGTGTGTCATTCTTAATGGAAGCATTGCATATGCAGAAGGAGGAATTTTCAGAAATAGGTAGATGGGATATTTTTTGGAGCAATGCTGACAGACCGACTATGAGGTATGATATTTTAGGATTTGTTCCATCAACTGGACAATGGCGTAACTCTAAAGAAAAAGCAATGATTGCCGTTAAAAATTACCAAGAATATTTGATGAAATACGAACATGAAATGACCATTGAAGAATATTATCAAAAGACAGGAATTAAAGAGTTTATTCGCCGGATACCTAATGGAACTGGAAAAAATGGTGGGGTACAGCATTGGATTGCACTTTGCAATACCATGCTTAGAACAACTGGATGGGCGGATATTGAAGTGCCTCAAATAAGAAAAGAGATAGATATACCTTTTGATAATCCTAAAAACAAGCTCCTTGTTGTAGAATTGATTAAACTCGCAAAATTGAAGAGTAGTGACATCGTCCTCGACTTCTTCTCCGGCTCTGCTACCACCGCTCATGCTGTAATGAACCTCAATGCCGAAGATGGCGGCAATCGACGCTTTATTATGGTGCAGCTTCCGGAAACTACACCTGTGGATTCTGAAGCCCGTAAGGCAGGCTATGAAAATATCTGCGAAATCGGCAAGGAGCGCATTCGTCGTGCGGGGGAGAAGGTCAAGGCGGAGTGCGAGGATGAAGAGCGGGCGGCAGCGCTCGATATTGGCTTCAAGGTGTTCAAGCTCGACAGCTCGAATTTGCAGAAGTGGCCGTCGCAGCCCAAGGACGAGATGGCGTCCTTGCAGGAGAGCATGGACAACTTCCTGCCCGATCGCACGAATCTGGATGTCGTCTATGAGATCGCGCTGAAGCTCGGACTTGACCTCTCATACGAGGTTGAGGAACGCGAGGTGGATGGTCAGATCATCTACGTCATCGGTGCAGGCGCCTTGATGATCTGCCTTGATTCGCAGATTTCCATGGAGACGGCAGAGGCTCTGCTCAAGCTTTACGAGGAGTACGAGCCTGAGACGTGGCAGGTTGTTTTCCGCGATACGAGATTCCTATCCGATCAGGAGAAGACGAACATCAAGGAAACGCTTAAGAGTGCGGGGCTTGATGAAGACGCTTTCATTTCGATCTAGGGGGAAAGTAGGATGAAGCTGCAATTCGATCCTTCCCTCACGTATCAGCAGGAGGCCGTTGCCGCCGTCTGCGATGTGTTTGAGGGACAGACGGCAAAGCCGACGCTTTTTACGGTAGCCGATAATCTGGAAGAGCAATTCTCCGCAGGGCAAAACCTTTACAGCGCACAGCAGGGCGTGGGGAATCTTCTGCGTCTTGACCAGGAAGATCTGCTGAAAAATGTGCGTGCCGTTCAAGCGCGGCACGGCCTGCCGCAGTCGGAAAGTCTCGGGCAGGAACTGCATTTCGACATCGAGATGGAGACGGGCACGGGCAAGACGTACGTCTATCTGCGCACCTTGTTGGAGCTGAACAAGAGGTACGGTTTCACGAAGTTTGCCATCGTCGTGCCGAGCAACGCCATCAAAGAGGGCGTGAAGAAGACGCTCGACATCACGAGGGAGCATTTTCGTGAGCTTTACAACAATGTGACATACGATTATTTCGTCTATGACAGCGACCATATTGAGAAGGTTCGCGACTTCGCCGTGAACACGGACATCCAGATCATGGTCATCATCATCGACGCTTTTCAGAAGAAAATGAACCTCATCAATCGCGATAACGACAGGAAGTTCGGCGGGGCGCGTCCCATCGAACTTCTGCGCGAGACGAACCCCATCGTCGTCATCGACGAACCGCAGTCGACGATCAGCACGGAAAACCAGTTGGAGGCCGTGCGAAGCCTCCATCCGCTCTGCACCCTGCGCTATTCGGCGACGCCCGTGCGCGTGGAGAACAAGCTCTACAAGCTCGACGCCGTCGACAGCTTCAACAAAAAGCTCGTCAAGGGCATCGAGGTCGACAGCTTCGCCGTCCAGGACGCGCATAACGACGCCTACTTCTGCCTGAAGTCGGTGGATAATAAAAGATCGCTCATCACGGCGAAGATCGAGATCGACAAGCAGATGAAGAGCGGCGCTGCCCAGCGCAAGACGGTCACGGTGTGCCAAGGCGACGACATCTACGAGAAATCGGGCGGCCGCGACGTCTATGCGGGCTATATCGTCAACGACATCTATTGCGGTGCAGGCGAGGAATACGTCGACTTCACCTCGCGCCCCGAGGTGCTGCATCTTCATGAAGTTGTCGGAGAGATTCATGCCGATGCGATCAAGCGTCAGCAGATGCGTGCGACCATCGAGGAGCATCTGGAGAAGGAGCTGCTTCTGCAGCCGAAGGGAATCAAGGTTCTGAGCCTGTTCTTCATCGACAAGGTGGCGAATTACCGTGAGTATGATGACGAGGGAGCGCATAAGGGGAAATATGCGCTTTGGTTTGAAGCGATATATCGCGATCTGATTGGAAAGCCGAAGTATAAGGAATTGCGCAAGGCGTTTCATGGCGCAGAGGTGGAAGCCGGCCTGGTGCATGACGGCTACTTTTCAGCGGACAGGGCGCGGAAGAATGCAGCGGCACGTTGGAAGGATACGAGCGGTGCGACGCAGGCAGATGAGAGTACCTACAACCTGATCATGAAGGAGAAGGAAAAGCTCCTGTCCTTCGACTGCAAGGTGCGCTTCATCTTTTCCCATTCGGCGCTCAAGGAAGGCTGGGATAACCCTAATGTCTTCCAAATCTGCACATTGAATGAGACGGCGAGCGTGATAAAGAAGCGGCAGGAGATCGGGCGCGGTCTAAGGCTCTGCGTCAATCAGAAGGGCGAACGCCAATACGATCGGAGCGTGAACATCCTCACGGTCATCGCGAACGAGAGCTATGATGAATTTGCCGCCGCCTTGCAGAGGGAGTATCAGGAGGAGGGCATTCTTTTCGGCGTTTTGGATCTTGCCGATTTTACGGAACTCGTCGTGCCCGATGAAAAGGGCGAGGAAAATGCGCTGGGGCTGGAAAAGGCGAAGAAGATCATCGCTTTTTTCCGTGAGCGCGAATATATTGATGCCATGGGCAAGGTACAGGACAACCTGCGCCGCGATTTGAAGCAGGGGGAGCTGTCGCTTCCTGAGGAACTGGCGTCTTGCCGCAAGGAGATCGAAGCCATCTGTCGCCGCGCCTGTGGCAGGCTGCCGATTCAGGACGCACGGAAGCGCGAGACTGTCGAGTTGAATAAAGAAGTGTATCTGTCGGAAGATTTCAAGGAACTCTGGGACAAAATCAAGTGGAAGACGCGATACCGTGTGGTTTTTTCCACGGATCAACTGCTGGAGGAGTGCCGCAAGGAGATGGCGGCGGAGCTCAAGGTTGCTGCTGCGAAAATCGTTCAGACGAGGGCGGAAGTGACGATCGAGGAGGCGGGCGTGCAGACGAGGACGATCGTTGCGGGCAGGGCGAGGGAGACGCGCGAGCACGAAGGCGCTTTGCCCGATGTCGTCGCCTATCTGCAGAACGAGACAAACCTCACGCGCCGTACCATCGTGGAACTCCTGACGGGCAGGCGGCGCATGGCGGACGGCACATGGAAGCCCTTCGACAAGTACGGCGATCGTCTCGAAGCGTTCCGCCGCAATCCGCAGCTTTTCATGGAGAAGACGGCGAAGATCGTGCGCAAGGTCATGAAGAGCTTGCTCGTTGCCGGCATCCGCTATGAGCGCCTCGGCGATACAGAGTTCTATCGACAGGAGCTTTTCGCCTCGGAGGAGCTGCAGGGTTATTTGGAAAGCAATATGATGAAGAGCACGAGATCGCCCTACAACTACGTCATCTACGACAGCAAGAATGAGCGGAATTTTGCCAAGCATTTTGAAGACGATCGCGATGTGAAATGCTTCGCGAAGCTCCCCGCATGGTTCAAGATTTCGACGCCGCTCGGCGCCTATAATCCCGACTGGGCAATTCTCTTTGATATTGACGGTGAGAAGAAACTGTATTTCGTTGTGGAAACGAAGGGCAATGTGGATGCAGAGCATCTGCGGCCTGTAGAAAAGGAGAAGATCCATTGCGGCAAAGCCCACTTCCGCGCGTTGGGCAAAGAGGCAGCTTTTGCGGCGATTGATGATTACGAGAAATTCAGAACGAATGTATGCATATGAGAAAAATCGTGCGTTTCTATAAGCTGTAGCCATAAATCATTCTCAGAGCAAATCCTATCAGGGGTTTATTATGTGGGATTTGCTTTGGAAATTTACTCAAAAAATCTCGAAATAAAATGCATTGAAGGGAATAGGAATATGAAGTATAATAATACAATATAATATTTCTCCAAAAATGGATTTATCATCGGAACGTTTTTATGTGTATTATGTGCAAACAGTATACGACAGCGGAACTCGAACAACTTTTTTTATTGGATGCAGTGGATCCTGCTCTTTTGGCTCAATGCCGTGCGGACTCGCGCAAAGCCGTTGCACAGCTCGTGCGTCGCCATGATCGTACGCAGGAGGAAAAGAAGCGCGTGCTTGCACTCTACGCTTACGAGCATACGGCATGGGAACGCGGGCATGCACGCGTGGCGGGCGTGGACGAAGCGGGCCGCGGCCCGCTCGCTGGTCCTGTATCCATCGCGGCCGTGATCCTGCCGCATGATCTTTTCCTGCCAAAGCTCAATGATTCCAAAAAGCTTTCGCCCAAGGTGCGTGAAGCGCTTTTTGCAGAGATTCAAGAAAAGGCGATTGCCGTTTCGTCTGTCCTCGTTGATGCGAAGACGATCGATCGTATCAATATATATCAAGCGACGATAAACGGCATGTACGAGGCGGTTTTTTCCTTGGACGAGGAGCCGCAGGAAGTCCTGATCGATGCGGTAAGGCTTGAAAATCTGCCAATGGATTCCCAGTCGATCATAAAGGGGGATGCGAAATCCGCTTCGATTGCGGCGGCATCCATCATCGCGAAGGTCACGCGTGACCGCTTGATGGATGAATACGATAAGCTTTATCCGGAATACGGCTTTGCCAAGCATAAGGGATATGGAACGGCAGAGCATATTGCAGCACTGAAAAAGTATGGGCCTTGTCCCATTCACCGCGTATCATTTGAGCCTGTGCGCTCAATGGTGCGAGAATCTACATTACACGAAGGAACGTGACTAAGATGCCATTGGAAACGAATCCAGTCGGAATAAGACCTGTCAGTCGCCCACAGCAGACGGGACAGACGGAAGGCGTAAGCAGAAAGGGCGATGGAGGTTCATCGGCGGCATTCAGCCCGCGGACGGATGTTTCCATTCAGAATGCCGTCGATGATATGGCAGGCATTTTATCGAAGATATCGCAGACGGAAGTCGACGCGGTGGACAAAATGCCCCAAGATCTTCAAAAGGTCATTGAAAATGTCATGAAGCAGGCATTTTCCTTTGATGAGACGATTGCCAAGGGGCTTGGCAGCGCCATGGAAAGCCAACGCTTTTCGATGGATCAGCTTGGCACGCTTGCACGCATGATGTTTCAGCTCGGCACACTTGCGGAGAAGAACGTCTCAGCGGATGCGAGCGAGACGATGCAGGCACTCTTGACGAATTTGAAAGCGAGCCTTGTCGATGCAGGCGGGCAGACATTGGAACCGGTCCTCTTGAGCAAGGCAGCATTCGAACTCTTGGATGAAAAGACAATGGCGGATCTGCCGCAAGACCTGCAGAAACTCTTGCAGGCACTTCAGCCTGAGGGACAGGCGACGACGGGGCTTCCCGCAGGTGAATCGGGCCCGCTTGGCTTCCTCAAGCAGATGGTGGAGCTTCTCATGCCACGGCCGGCGGCAGGAACTGCCGTGCAGACGGGGACGGCAGGACAGGAGGGCGTTGCGCAAAGTCTGTTTGGCATGACGCCGCAGGAACAGGCAAGTGGCATATCGCAGCAGGCTGGAAGCACGCCTGCCGGGCAGGCACGATCGAATGTGTCGGCACAAGGACAGCGCACGGGTGCGCTGGTGCAGGGACAACAAGCGAACGGCGCATCGCAGCAGGCAGGAAATACGCCTGTCGGCCAGACACCCGCCAGTGCGCCCGCACAGGGACAGGGCGCAAATACAGCGACGCAGATCCAGGCGGGAAGCGCGACGCTGCAGACGGAAAATGCACCAGCGCAGGGACAACGTGCGAATGCCGCAGTGCAGCAGGCAGGAAGTACGACTGCTGGACAGGCACAATCGAATGTATCGGCACAAGGGCAGACCGCAAGCGCAACGCAGCAAGGACAACAGAACGCTTCTGTGCAAGGACAGGCACGACCGATGCCAGCAGAGTCCAATCCGATATCGGCTGCGGCACAGCAGACGAATATGAAAAATCAAGATGTGCCTGCCCAGCAAATGCCTCTATCCGTACAACGAAATGGTGAAGCGCCTGCTGGACCGCCACGAGGGACGACGGCTTCTCCCCATCCACAGCAGCCAATGCAGGATGCGGACAGCACTGTTTCGCAGGGAGGGCAAGCGACAGGGGCAGCACACGCGAAGCCCCCAGTTCAGTCGGCTATGCAGCAGGCGAAATCAGAACTCATGAGCCAAGAGATGGAGAACACGCCGCATACGGCGACGGTCATGAAGGATTTGGCACAGCTCCTCCTAAAGGATGCGACGCTCACGCAAAAGGATACGCTTCTTTTGCAGAGCTTCGTCAACGGAAAAACGGCGCTTATGAGCCAAAAAGAAGCCAACCAGCTTCAGCTTCTCATTCGCATTTGCCAGCAGAACGTTCCTGCAACGGTACAGCAGGCGGCGGTTCAGCAGAATATGCCGGATCTGCCGCGCCTTTGGGCGTTTATGCAGCTTTGCGATATGACGAATGCGCGGAAGATGACGGAGCGGCAGTACAAGAAGGCGGGCAAGGATCTCGCGGCGTTCGTCCAGTCCATGAAGGGGTCGATGGGCGGCGATCTCTCCGAGGTGCGCGAACAGCGTGCACTGAACTTCATGATGCCGATCTACATGGGCGAGAACGAAAAGAGCTATCCTGCCTATATCCACGTCTACGACGAAAAAGCACCCGACAAGATGACGGGAAAGATGAAAAAAGAGACGTGGCTTCGCATCTGCGTGCTGACGGACAACATCGGCGCGGTCGAACTCACGTGCCGCGTCTATCAGGATAACCGGCTCGATGTGCGCCTTTTCTTCTCGGATACCGATTCTGCGGACGACTTCCGCGACTCCCTGCAGGATATCCGAAAGAAGATGCGTGGACTCAAACTAAAGCTCGGCGACATCCGAATCGGTTCAGCGGGAGAGCGTCGTTTTATTTGAGACAGAAGAAAGATAACCCGATTTGCCAGGTGAGGAAATGATACAAGACAGCGAACGCGAGCCATCCGAAGGTCAGAACGCCGCACAAGGCACAGAGCATAAAGCGGTAGCGCTTCACTACGACAGTGCTGAGAACGTCGCGCCAAAAGTCGTGGCGAAGGGACGTGGACACGTTGCCGAGCGCATCTTGGAGCTCGCACAGAATAGCGGCGTACCCGTTTACCAAAACAAAACATTGGTCAACATGCTCATCGCACTTGAAATTGACCGTGAGATCCCACCAGACCTTTATCGTGCCGTGGCGGAAATCATGGCGCATGTCTATCGGATCGACAAGAAATCGGAGAAAAGGGAATAAGGGCAGGCGAACGCCATGAAAAAGAGTCATATTGTTGGGATTGCCTTCGCCGTGTATCTCTTTTTCCTTGTCATTGGTGGAACGGTTTGCTACGTTTTGCATACGCATCAAGAGGCGGAACGAGAGGCAATGCCGTCGTATGCAGCGCCGACCGGACAGCAGGAGAAAATGAAGAAGACATCGAAAGCACAGGCGGATTCTTCACGGCGTGAATCGGAGCGGAAAGAAGCGGAGCACGAGAAACAAATCGATGCGCTCAAGGCGACCATGCATGAGAAGGTCATCGACGGCGTGACGTACTATACGCACGACTATGACGACGCGCCGACGCCCGGCGTCTATCTGCGCCCATTCGTCGCCGTCGACGGCTATGGCAATGCCGTGATCAAGCATGATATATACTACTACTATACACTGGATGATCCCGCGCGGACGGACTGGATATTCGGCGACCGTCTCGATATCACTGCCGATGGCGTGACGATGACAGAGCTTCTTGATACGAAAAAGCTGCATAAAAAATTGGCACAGAACGTCGAGTATTTGTCCGAGAATTACGTTCTGAATGCGGATGCGGAAGTCGTGCAGGCATTGCGGAATGTGGGAAATGCCGCTGCGGCATCCATTCGCTATTACAAACTAGGCGGAAAGGAGCGCTGCCACGAATTGAGCGCGGAGGAGCGCCGACGGATTCATGATATGGTCGCACTCTACGACCTGCTAAAAGAAGACGAGTAAGATATGAAAAGGGGGCGTGTCGTACCTTGCGACACGCCCCGGAATACGATGCGGTTACTTCAGGATTGCACCCGTGGAAGCCGACGTCGTAAGCTTTGCGTAGCGGGCGAGATAGCCCGTCTTGATCTTCGGCTCAGGTTTCTTCCAGTTCGCCTTGCGCGCTGCGAGTTCCTCGTCGGAGACCGCAAGCTCGAGCTTGCGGTTCGGGATGTCGATCGTGATCGTATCGCCGTCCTCAAGGAAGGCAATCGGGCCGCCTTCCATTGCCTCAGGTGAGACGTGACCGACGCAAGCGCCTTGGCTTGCCCCACTGAAACGACCATCTGTGATCAGACCGACCTTGAGACCGCGTCCCGTGATGACTGCCGTCGGGTTTAGCATTTCCTGCATGCCAGGGCCGCCTTTCGGCCCTTCGTAGCGAATGACGACGACATCGCCGTCGTGGATCTTGCCTGCCATGATCGCGTCGCACGCTTCTGTTTCGGAGTTGTAGCACTTCGCCTTGCCCGTGTACGTGAGCATGTCCTCTGCAACAGCAGATGCCTTGACGACGGCATAGTCGGGCGCGAGATTGCCCGAGAGGATTGCGATGCCGCCTTCCTTGCGGTACGGTTCCTCGACGCTGTGAATGACCGTGCGGTCGAGTACGCGCGCATTCTTGATGCGGCTCTCTAGTGTGCCCGTGACCGTCAGCGCATCGAGATGGATGAGATCCTTCTTTGCGAGCTCATTCATGACGGCGGAAATGCCGCCTGCCTCGTTGAGATCCGTCATGTGATGCTTGCCTGCCGGGCTGAGCTTCGTGATGTACGGTGTGCGGCGTGAAATCTCGTCAAAGAGCGGCGCGGGCAGTGTGATTCCTGCCTCGTGTGCAATCGCCGTGAGGTGGAGCACCGTATTGGACGAGCCGCCAATGCCCATATCGACCGTAATCGCATTCTCGAATGCCTTGCGCGTCATGATATCACGCGGCTTGATATCGCGATTGACGAGGTCGAGGATGACTTCGCCCGCACGCTTCGCGAGGAGCCGACGGTCGCCCGTATAGGCGGCAGGAATGGTACCGTTTCCGGGAAGCCCCATGCCGAGGACTTCTGTCAGGGAATTCATCGTATTTGCTGTGAATAGACCTGCACAGGAGCCGCAGCCCGGGCAGCATTCCGTTTCGAGCTGTGCCATCTCTGCGGCGTCCATCTCGCCGGCAGCAAACTTGCCCGCTGCTTCAAATGCTTGGCTGACGCTGACGTCATGACCATGATGCCGGCCGGGGAGCATCGGACCGCCCGATACGACGATGCAGGGAATATTGAGCCGTGCCGCTGCCATGAGCATGCCGGGGACGACTTTGTCACAATTTGGGATGAGCACGAGTCCGTCAAAGCCGGATGCCATCGTGACTGCTTCAATCGAGTCTGCAATGAGCTCACGGCTTGCGAGGGAGTATTTCATGCCTGTGTGCCCCATCGCGATGCCGTCGCAGACACCGATCGCAGGGAACTCAATCGGCGTCCCGCCGGCCGCTGCGACGCCCAGCTTCGCCATATCGGCAATTTCGCGCAAATGGATATGGCCGGGGATGATCTCGTTGAACGAGTTGCAGATGCCGATGAGCGGCTTCTTGAGATCCTCTGGGCCATAGCCGTTCGCATGGAATAGGGAACGATGCGCACAGCGCGTTGCGCCTTTCTTTACAATATCACTTCTCATAACAAGCTCTCCTAATTTTATGGTACCACAATGCTTCCCGTATGGATTACGGGATAGGATTTAGTTTACAGCATTACGTTTGAAAGGTCAAATATGCAATATGAAGCATGCCCATGTCACAGTGGGGGCGAAGCAATGGGAAGCATCTCGGGCAGCGGCGGCGTATAGGCGTATAGAAGATGGCTGCCAGTTGGACGATTCAGCAGGCAAGTCCTTTTATCACGTCATTTGCTGCTGACATTCCGCTGGAGTAGGATGCAAACAAAAAATGCCCCAAGGCACAATGACCTTGAGGCGGGGGGAAGAGACGACCTTATTCTTTGCCGAAGTAGCGGTCAAAGAGACCTTTAAAGCCGCAGCCGTGGCGCGCTTCGTCCTTTGCCATCTCGTGGACGGTGTCGTGGATGGCGTCGAGGTTGAGCTGTTTTGCGAGCGTTGCGAGCTCTTTCTTGCCTGCGCAAGCGCCGTGCTCTGCGTCGATGCGCATCTGCAGGTTCTTCTTCGTGCTGTTCGTGACGACTTCACCGAGAAGCTCTGCGAACTTCGATGCGTGCTCTGCTTCCTCGAACGCATAGCGTTTGAACGCCTCTGCGATCTCGGGGTAGCCTTCGCGGTCTGCCTGACGGCTCATTGCGAGGTACATGCCGACTTCGGAGCATTCGCCTGTGAAGTTCTGGCGCAGGCCTTCGAGAATGCGCGGGTCAACGTCCTTTGCGACGCCGATGCGATGTTCGTCCGCGAAGACAAGGTCGCCCGTCTGCTCGACGAACTTGGACTTCGGTGCCTTGCAGATCGGGCACTCGTTCGGTGCTTCTTCGCCTTCAAAAACATAACCGCAAACGCTGCAAACAAACTTCTTCATAATAAAACCTCCTAAAACACAATACATATCCGATTCATTCGATTTGGCCTCACGGGCTTGCTCATCTGCCCGCTCGGTATGGCTTTATTATACGTGAGGAATAGAAAAATCAAAATGATGAAATATAGCGATTGAAGGAGAATATATTTATATCTCTCAATAAATCACAATATATCTCGTATTATCGCATTATCTTATAAAAAATATCTATAAATAATAATTACTGTTTGCCGCTTGTTTACCGTAATTTATGTTCGTGCTATAATAAATGAAAATAAAGGGCTGATTTTGCTTTGTGGCCATTTCGTTTATAGGAGAGAAAGCTAACAATATGTTTACCTGTACGACGCATTCCCCTGAGGAGACAGAAGGGCTTGCCGAGCTTGTCGGAAAACGGATTCGAGAAGGGACGGTGCTCTGCCTCGTCGGTGACCTTGGCGCGGGCAAGACGCTTTTTGTGAAGAGCCTTGCCCGTACGCTTGGCGTCGAAGGTTCGGTAACGAGCCCGACGTTCAATCTGATGCATGTATATGACGGAATTTGCCCGATATATCACTTTGATCTCTACCGTTTGAAACGGGAGGAGGAGCTTGACGAGATCGGGTTTTACGAATATACGGAGAATGCGCAGGATTCGGAAGGCCTGGTGATCATTGAGTGGCCGGACAAGTTCCCGTCCTGTATGCCGAAGGATTACGTCGAGGTCCGCATTGTGCGGATAGGTGAAACCGAACGCGCGCTGACGTTTTCGAGTGTCGGCACGTACTATGACAAATTCGTGAAGGAGCTGGAATCATTTGTCCATCTTGGCCATTGACACAGCGACGCAGGTATCGAGCGTTGCAGTGGCTTCGCATGAAAAACTTTCTGCGGAAATCACGGTGCAGGCGAGCCTTATGCATTCGGAGACGCTCATGCCACACGTCGAGCAGGTGCTTCGCATGGCAGGCTGCAGGAAGGAGGAGCTGGAAGGCATTGCGGTCAGTATTGGGCCAGGCTCTTTCACGGGACTTCGCATCGGTCTTGCAGCGGCGAAGGCGATGGGCTACGCGCTTTCCGTTCCCGTTGTCGGTGTTTCGACGCTCGAAGCGCTTGCGTGCCACTATCCTGTCCCCAACGTGTGCGTCGTGTGTATGCTCGATGCGCAAAAAGGCAATGCCTACGTCGGACAGTACCATTGGGAGAACGGCGTGCTCGTGGAGGCTGCTCCTGTTGTGGTGCAGTCTTTTTCCGAGGCGATCCAGTCGTGTGCCATGGCAGGAGAGCCGGTCGTCCTCCTAGGCGATGTGATGCAAAAAAAGCGTGATCGTCTCACGCTTCCTGCAAATGTCGCGATTGCCCCTGCGCATCTTGTCATGCCGCGCGCTGCATGTGTGGCGATGCGCGGCCTCTCGCGTCTCGCGGCGGGCGAATCCGATCCTATCATGACGCTTGAGCCGTGCTACATTCGCCGCAGCGAGGCGGAGGTCTTGTGGGAGAAACGCCATGCGGAGGAAGGGAAATGAATGTATCGGTTCGATCTATGGTGCCGAACGATGCAGAAGCGGTCGAAGCCGTTGAAAAGGCGTCATTTCCCGTTCCGTGGTCGCGTGAGTCGTTTTGGCGCGAAGCAGCGAATGAAAATACGTGCTACCTGCTCGCACTCGATGGCGAGTCGGTTATCGGCTACGTCGGCTGCTGGATCCTTTCGGGGGAAGCGCAGGTCACGAATATTGCGCTTCTGCCGGATTACCGCGGAAAAGGCGTTGGCACGATGCTGTTCGGCGCGGTGATCGAGGCGGCAAAGGAACGCGGCGCGACGGCGATGACGCTCGAGGTGCGCCCGTCCAATACGGCGGCGCGCGCGCTCTACGCACATTATGGATTTTGCGAAGCGGGAGTGCGCAAGGGGTATTACCATGACAACGGCGAGGACGCCATCATCCTATGGAAGACGAGCTTGTAAGGAGAAGATTGTGAAAGAGGAAATCCTGACGCTCGGCATCGAGTCGAGCTGCGATGAGACGTCGGCAGCTGTCCTGTGCGGAGGGCGCGAGATCCGTTCCAATGTCATATCGACGCAGATTCCGATCCATCGGAAGTTTGGCGGCGTCGTGCCGGAGATTGCTTCGCGCAAGCACATCGTGAACATCATGCCCGTCATCGATGCAGCGCTTGAGGAGGCGGATATCAAGCTGGGCGCGATCGGACAAATTGCCGTGACGTATGGTCCGGGACTTGTCGGTGCCTTGCTCGTCGGTGTATCAGCGGCAAAGGCGCTTGCTTTTTCACTCGATGTGCCGCTCATCGGCGTCAATCACCTTGAAGGGCATATCTTCGCGAACTTTCTTGCACAAAAGGATCTGGAACCGCCGTTCATGGCGCTCGTCGTGTCAGGCGGACATACGGCACTGGTCGATGTGCGGGGATATGATTCCTTTTGCCTCATGGGACAGACGCGCGACGATGCAGCAGGAGAGGCATTCGACAAGATTGCGCGCGTCATGGGGCTTCCCTATCCAGGAGGACCGGAAATCGACCGCCTCGCGAGGGAAGGCGATCCGCTCTCTATTGCATTTCCGCGCGCGCTGGAGGGGAAAGGGAACTACGAGTTCAGCTTCAGCGGATTGAAGTCTGCCGTATTGAACTACATCAACAGCGAAAAGATGAAGGGACATTCCTTGGAGCCTGCGAATATCGCGGCATCGTTCCAGCACGCCGTCGTCGAGGTGCTCGTCGAAAAGTCTTTTGAAGCCGTGCAGGAAACTGGGCGCGATACGCTCGTGCTTGCGGGGGGAGTCGCAGCGAACAGCAGCCTCGAAGGGCGGCTGCGCGCGGAGGCGGCACGGCGCGATGTGCGCTTCTCCTATCCGAGCCGGATCCTCTGCACGGATAATGCGGCGATGATTGCATGCCGCGGCTATTATCAGGCACAAAACGGTAGGTACAGCGACCTTTATCTCAATGCCGTTCCCGGACTGGGACTCGTAGCGCGATGAGGGGGACGCCTGGCTTGTCATTTGCTGCACGCTGCCGCAAGGAGACCCACCTTAGCGCCATGCAGATCGGATTGCTTTCGCGTATGGAGGCGGTGTTCCCGTTCCTTGCGGACCTTGTCCACGGGGATCTGAAAGCGTACGTTCCTGCTGCAAAGGAAGGGTTTTTCCTGCTTGCCGCGCACATTCACCCGCATACCGTCTATATGGCGGGAGCAAAGGAGACCGGACGCCTCGTGCGGCGGATCGAGGAGCCGATCATTGCAGAGGCGTTTAAGGCCGGACAAGCGGTGAACGGAAAGCGCGAGTGGACGTATGGAACGATGCGCGATATGCATGTCTTTCCCATCTTGAGTGAAGGCCGCGTGCTCTGTGCGCTCGCCTTTGAGGTCGATGCGGAGAAACTCTTGATCGAGGGATATCCGCGCCTTTTGAAAGCGGCGCGCGTCGTCCTGCTCCATGCGCAGAAAGCATGCGATCTCGTGCCGTTTGCACCCATCCAGGCGGGAGACGGAATCCTCATCACGGATGCGCGAAGCCGCATCGTTTTTGCTGATGTCGCAGCACGGCGCATCTATCGCGTGCTTGGCGTCGGCAGTCTCGTCGGATGCCCGCTGTACGACCGACAGCTCACGCGCCATGTGACGCGCGAGACGGTCGAGCGGGATCGGCCATGGCGCAAAGAGATCGAGGCGGGCGGTCTCAGCCTCGTGCGCCGCGAGATCGCAATTCACGAGGGAGGCACGCTCTGTCTTCGGATCGTCCTGCTGTCGGATGTGACGGAAACGCGTGCACGCGATGAAGCGCTCCGAATCAAGTCCGCGATCATTCAGGAGGTCCATCATCGGGTCAAAAACAATTTGCAGATGGTTGCGAGCCTCCTGCGTCTTCAGGCACGCCGTGCATCGTCTGAGGAGGTGCGTCTCGCGCTGCGCGAGAGTGTCAATCGCATCCTCTCGATTTCCGTCGTGCACGAGTACCTTTCCCAGCAAGGCGATGAGGCGATTGACGTACAGGAAGTGCTCGGTCATATTTTCGGTCTTGTCGTACGTAGCATGGCGGACAAGGGCTTTTTCGTCCGGACGGCGTGCAAGGGAGAGCGGCTCGTCCTGCCGTCGAAGTGCGCGAGTTCCGTCGCGCTCGTGCTGAACGAGCTCGTGCTGAATGCGATGGAGCATGCTTTCATTGGGCGAAGCGAAGGGCTTATCGGGCTCTCCGTCAAAGCGCATGCGGACGGTTGGCTGCTTGACTTTTACGACGATGGGATCGGGCTTCCCAAGGCCTTTGACATCGCGCGTACGAAATCGCTCGGACTCACCATCGTCAAAACACTCATCGAAGGCGATCTCGGCGGGCAGTTTTCGATTGCGGGCGAAGCGGGATGCGGAACGCATGCGCGGATCATTCTTCCGAAAATGCAGCCGGATCCGACAGCGTAAAGGGGACATCATGGAACAGAAGTCACTCCGGCTTGTCATCGCGGACAACGAATCCTTGATTCGCATGGATCTGCGTGAAATGCTTGAAGAGGCAGGGCACGAAATCGTCGGCGAGGCGATGGACGGACGAAAAGCGGTCGTGCTCACGCGCAGCCATCGCCCCGATCTCGTCATCATGGATATCAAGATGCCGCAGATGGACGGGATTGCGGCGGCAAAGAAAATGGCGGAGGAGAAGCTCGCCCCTGTCCTCCTGCTGACGGCGTTCAGCCAGCCGGAAATCGTCGAAAAGGCGAAGGACTCCGGGGTGCTCGGCTACCTCGTCAAGCCCGTGCAGAAAGCACAGCTTTTTCCTGCGATGGAGATCGCACGCTCGCGCTGGCAGGAAATGCAGGACATGGAGGCGGAACTCGCGGGCCTGCGCGATACGCTTGAGGCACGCAAGACACTTGACCGAGCGAAGGGGATTCTCATGGCGATGCATCATCTTTCCGAGCCGGAAGCGTATCGCCGCATCCAGCAGTACGCGATGATGAAGCGAAAGACACTCAAAGAAATCGCAGAAGCGGTCGTCAAAGCGGCTGGTGGCAAAATTTGATTCAACTGGGAACGAAATTCAAACAATAGAAATGGATAAGTGATAGGGTCACGAAGGTCAGCGATTTTTGTGGCTCTTTAATTTTGTCCCTATCGAATCCGGACGAAGTCATATGTCTTTTCATTGTATTGTGTGCGAAATGCACCTATAATGGAATCGAATAGGAAATGTGCAGTAAGAAGGGGACTATGAAGAATCTTGCTAGGGCATCCGCCATCGCGCAGATCTTGCTCGCCGGGACCGCACCGCTCTCGGCACGGTCAATCGCAGAGAAACTCGGTGTCAGCAGCAAGACCGTTTTGCGCGAACTGCCGAAACTTGCTCGAATGGCAAGCGATCGGGATCTCGTTCTCAAACGAAAGACGGGGACGGGAATCTCGATTGTGGGCGATGCGGAAAAGCAAAAGGCGTTCTTGGCGCAGCTCAAGGCCAATGCGCCTGTCGGCTTCACGGCGCAGGAGCGTTTGACGATACTGGCAGGGCAGCTTCTCAAGAATTCGGAGCCAATCAAGCTCTTCACGCTTGCAAAACAGTTAAACGTGACGGACGGGACTGTGAGCAACGATTTGGACAAGCTTGAGACGTGGTTTCGCGAACATGGCTTGATGCTCGTTCGGCGTCCAGGACTTGGCGTATATGTGGAGGGAGATGAGCGCGCGATACGCCGCGCGCTCATCAGCATACTCTATGAGAACCTCGATGAGGAGCATTTGCTGCGCCTCGTTCGCGAAGATGAGACAGCGGACAAGCGGACGGCAAGCGGGCACCTGTTAAGCCTCGTGGATGCGGAGGTCGTTCGCCGCATTGAAGGTTTCGTTCACGAGATGGAGAGCGATCTTCCGCATCATTTTTCGGATCATGCATTCATCGGTCTTGTCGTTCATCTCACGCTTGCCGTAGAGCGCATGCGCAAGCAGGAAGGCATCCATATCGAGCCGGACATCCTCGCGGATTTGCGCAGCCGCAGCGCGTATCCGTTGGCAGAAAAACTTGCAAAGCGGATCGAGAAAGCGTTTTCGCTCGCCGTGCCAGCAGGTGAGATCGGATATATCACGATGCATTTGCTCGGCGCGCGGAGCCGCTATATCGGGAAGCAAGATAGGGACGCCCCGCGCGTAGGAAACTTTCGTCTCGTACAGCTCGCGCGCGCCATCATCCGCCGCATGGAAGAACAGACGGGAAAGCCGCTTTTGCAGAATCGCAGCCTCCTCATGGGTCTCGTCAACCATCTCGGTCCTTCGGTCAGCCGGCTTACGATGCACATGACGATCCGAAATCCTCTTTTGGAGGAAATGCAGCAGACGTATCCGCACTACATGGCGATGGCACGTGTTGCGGCTGAGCCATTGGAAAACGAGCTCGGCGTGACGCTGCCGGATGCGGAAGTAGCCTATATCGCGATGCATTTGGGAGCGGCGCTCGTCGATGCCGATACGCCTGCACATAAGACCATCCGTGTCCTCGTCGCTTGTCCGACGGGGGTGGGGACGAGCCGTTTGCTCGCGAGTTCCGTTAGGCGCGCGTTTCCGAACCTGCACGTTGTGGACACCGTTTCGACGATCCACATCACGGAAGCAAGTGAGGAGAGCGGCGCATCGTTCGTCATTTCCACCGTTCCCATTTCGAACGCACCGCTTCCCGTCATCGTCACAGGACTCCTGCTTGATGAAGCGGGGCGAGCGCGGATTGCGGAAGCGATTCAAAGGGCGGAGCGATACGTTTTGCCATGCAAAAAAGGCTGCACCCAAAAACCCGCTTTTTCGGACGGGCTGCCGAAAATGATCGCCTACGGAACGGCGATACGCTCTTTGCTGGAAGGATTCTTTGTCCGGCGGATAGCAGAGCATGTATCCGATGCAAAAAGGCTTTGTATGATTGCGGCAGAACAGATTTGTACGGAACGAACGGCACGGGATTCCATCATGGACGCATTTTTGCAGCGCGAATCGAAAGGAAGCACGATCATCAAGGGGCATGGAATCATGGTGCTTCATGCGCGAACGAAGGCCAGTCCCGCACCGAGAGCCGGTGTTTTGCGCTTATCGGCACCATTTGTCTCAGAATCGGGAATCGTGCGAACGCTTCTCGTCCTGCTTGCCGTGATGGAAAAGGAAGAATCTGCTGAGGCGGTCGGCGCCATTTCCACAGGGCTGTTCGAGCGGGATGGATTTCTTTCCGTACTGCATGATGGGGAGCATGGGGCTGTGTTCCAGGCAATATCGGATTTGCTTCGTGCATTTTATAGGCAGAAAAATGAGGAGGTTATCGGCCAAGCTGCCGATTTTCATCAATTTCGAGAATCGCTTGTATAGGACGAGCAATTCTCTGCTGCTTTTTATCTGTTCTTGATTGGAGGGAAATATAATGGGCAATGCAAAACAAGGCAGTGCGCAGGAAGCCATGCAGAGGTTTGGCCGATTCCTGTCCGGCATGGTTTTGCCAAATATTGGCGCGTTTATTGCATGGGGGCTTTTGACAGCTCTCTTCATCCCGACAGGCTGGCTGCCGAATGAGTATTTGGCACAGGTCGGTGGGCCGATGAGCAAGTGGCTCATCCCATTGCTGCTCGGCTACACGGGCGGCGAGGCGATCTACGGGCATCGAGGCGGTGTGCTCGGTGCGATCGCAACGTCCGGCGTTATCGCGGGCTCCGATATTCCGATGTTCCTCGGAGCCATGATCATGGGCCCGCTTGGGGGATACATCATTAAGAAGTTTGACGCCGCAGCCGAGGATCGTATTCCGACAGGCTTTGAGATGCTCGTCAACAACTTTTCGGCCGGAATCATTGGCGCAATTCTCGCCGTACTCGCATTTGTGGCAGTCGGACCGGTCGTCCTCACGGCAAACGGAGTGCTTCGTGCAGGCGTCGAGGGGATTGTTGCGATCGGGCTTCTGCCGCTCGCATCGATCATCATTGAGCCGGCAAAGGTGCTTTTCCTGAACAATGCGATCAACCACGGTGTCTTGTCGCCGCTCGGCATTCAGCAAGCGGAGGAATTCGGCAAGTCGATGTTCTTCCTGCTTGAGGCGAACCCAGGTCCTGGCTTCGGCGTCCTGCTTGCGTATTGGTTCTTTGGAAAGGGCATGGCAAAGGATTCGACGCCGGGAGCGATGATCATCCATGTGCTCGGCGGTATCCATGAAATCTATTTCCCCTATATTCTCATGAAGCCGATCCTCGTCCTTGCGGTCATCGCGGGCGGCATGAGCGGTGTCTTTACGCTGAATCTTCTTGGCGGCGGGCTTATCGCCCCGTCGTCTCCTGGCTCGATTCTCGCAGTCCTCGCGATGACGCCGAAAGGTGCGTTCCTCGCCAATATGGCGGATTTCGTTGTTGCGACGGTTGTCTCGTGTGCGGTTGCGTCGGTATTCATCAAGGCATCAAAAGAGGATGGCGGCGAGGATCTCGAAGCGGCGCGTGCGTCGATGAGCGAGATGAAGAACCGTGGCAAGGATATGCCGACGGAAAAGAAGATTTCGGGGGCTGAGCTCAAGACGATCGTCTATGCCTGTGATGCCGGCATGGGGTCGTCCGCACTCGGTGCGGCGGCACTGCGCAAGAGGCTCCGAAAAGATGGCTATGCGGATATATCGGTTACGAATTGTGCGATTGGCTCGATCCCGAAGGATGCACAGATCGTTGTCTCGCATGAAAAGCTTGCGGAGCGTGCGCGGCAGGACAGCCCGCAGGCAGAGCACATTTGGGTCAAGGACTTCACGCAAAACAACGTCTACGATATCGTTTCGGCACGCCTCAAGGAAGAAGGCGTTGCAGCGGCTGAAGGGACTGCGCCGGAAGAAACCGTCAAAGAGGGCGTGCTGACAAGGGAGAATGTCCTCGTCGGACTGCCGAGCGTTTCGAAGGAGGAAGCGATTCGCCATGCAGGGGAGCTTCTTGTCCAAGGCGGCTACGTCGAAATGCCGTACATTAAGGGCATGCTGAACCGCGAAAGGGACATCACGACGTACATCGGAAAAGGCATTGCCATCCCGCACGGCGAGAATGCCGTCAAAGACAGCGTCAAAGAGTCGGGGATTGTCGTCCTGCAGTATCCAGAAGGCATTGCGTTCGGCGACGATAAGGCCTATCTCATCATCGGCATTGCGGGCAGGGGGAATGACCATCTTGCAATTCTTGCGAATCTCGCTACGACGATGGATGAGTACACGGATGAAGAGCTGCAGAAGCTCTATACGACGAAAGATCCGAACCTGCTTTATGAAGTCTTTACGAAGGTCGATTGATTCTGCCGATAGGCAGGCATTCCGCTTTGGCTGGCTGCCTGCCGGGCGGCATTCCCATATCATGTGGGCATAGGAGGTCTTGCAGTATGAAACAGGCAATTCATTTCGGCGCGGGCAACATTGGCCGTGGCTTTATCGGCGAGCTGCTCGTGCAGTCGGGCTACGAAGTCATTTTCGTCGATGTCAATGATGAACTCGTGAATACGATCAACGAAAAAAAAGCGTACAATATCAAGATCGTCGGCGATAAGCCGAAAACCGTACATATTGAACACGTTCGCGCAATCAATAGCAATACGCATCTCGATGCGCTCATCGCGGCGATCTGTGAGGCGGATATCATCACGACGGCAATCGGACCGAATATCTTGAAATTTATTGCACCGAATATCGCGAAAGGGCTTACGGAGCGCGTCAGGAAGAATCAAACACCGCTCAATATCATCGCGTGCGAGAACATGGTCGGCGGCTCAACAATGCTCAGGAACTTCGTCTACGAAACCCTTTCGGACGATGCCAAGACGGAAGTGGACGGCTTGATTGGCTTTCCGGATGCGGCGGTTGATCGTATCGTGCCGCTGCAGCATAATGAAGAGGCGCTGCTTGTACAAGTTGAGCCGTATTCGGAGTGGGATGTCTCGCGCAAGACCGTCAAGGGCGAAGCGCCTAAGATCAAAGGGCTTACGTGGGTCGACGACCTGCAGGCGTATATTGAGCGCAAGCTCTTCACGGTCAATACGGGGCATGCGTCGATCGCCTATCTCGCCTATCAGAAGGGGATCAAAGATATTTATCGTGCGATGCAGGACAAGGAAATCCTGGCATTTGTACGCAGTGTATGGCGTGAGACAGGCAGCATGCTCATCAAGAAGTACGGCTTCGATCCGAAGGTGCATCAGCAGTATATTGAAACGACAGAGAAGCGCTTTGCCAACCCATATCTTTCCGATGAAGTCACGCGCGTCGCACGCGGTCCAATCCGCAAGCTCGGAGCAAAGGACCGTCTTGTGAGCCCCGCTGTGCAGCTCATCGAACAAGGCGGTGAGCCGCAGGCACTTGCGAAAGTCATTGCGGCAGCGCTGCGTTTTGATTTTGATGGCGATAAGGAAGCTTGTGCGCTTCGTGATTTCATAAAGGCGGAAGGCTATGGAAAGGCACTTGCACACTTCACGGGGCTTGCACCGGATTCCAAGCTCTATCGGCTCGTCATGGCAGAATTGAAGTAAAACCCTATGCGATGCTTTTGCGTGCAATCATTTGGCTACAAGTGCAGCGCGCCATGGTTGGATCTGGGGGAATTTTCATATTGACAAGCCTAGGGGCGTATGCTATTATTACATACGTCGCTAGGCGGCACGGAGTGGTACTCAAGAGGCTTAAGAGGACGGTTTGCTAAATCGTTAGGCTGGGTAACTGGTGCGGAGGTTCGAATCCTCTCCACTCCGCCATTTTGTAGTATGACCGTTGCATATTGTGCAACGGTTTTTGTTTTTTTGACTTTTTTCCAAAAGAAGCTTGACATTTTGACTAAGAAGCATTACTATAAAGACTGTAGTTAGCACTCAGGAAGTGCGAGTGCTAACAGACTTACGTTGCATTTCGTATATAGGAGGAGGATACCTATGATTAAACCATTGGGCGAAAGAGTAGTCATCGAAGTAGCAGAGAGTGATGCCAAGACGGCGAGCGGCATTGTGCTCCCCGACACGGCAAAGGAAAAGCCGCAGAAGGGAACGGTTGTTGCAGTCGGTTCTGGCAAGCTGCTGGATAACGGTGAGCACGCTGCGATGGAAGTCAAGGCCGGTGACCATGTTATTTTCTCGAAGTATTCGGGGACGGAAGTCAAGGTTGACGACAAGGAATACCTCGTTGTCCGCGAAAGCGATATTCTCGCAATTCTTTGAGTTTTAGTCAGACCCAAACGTACGTTTTTTCATGGAGGTAATATAAATGGCAAAGCAGATTCTGTTTGACGAAGACGCACGCCGCGCACTTGGCCGCGGCGTTGACGCATTGGCAAATGCCGTAAAAGTAACGCTTGGACCGAAGGGACGCAACGTCGTTCTCGATAAGAAGTTCGGTGCGCCGGTCATCACGAATGACGGTGTTACGATCGCACGCGACATTGAGCTCGAAGATCCGTTCGAGAATATGGGCGCACAGCTTGTCAAAGAAGTTGCGACGAAGACGAACGACATTGCAGGCGACGGCACGACGACGGCAACGCTCCTCGCGCAGGCTATGATCCGCGAAGGCATGCGCAACGTTGTGGCGGGCGCAAATCCGATGATCATCAAGAAGGGCATCAACGAAGCGGTTGGAGCACTCGTAGAAGAGATCAAGAACCGCGCGAAGAAGGTTGAAGGCAAGGCGGATATCGCACAGGTTGCGACGATTTCCTCGACAGACGCGGAGACTGGCGAACTGATCGCTGAGGCGATGGAGAAGGTCGGCAAGGACGGCGTTTCCGCAATCAACGACATTTTGCCGATCCTGGAGCAGGTCGTCAAGAGCGGCAAGCAGCTTGCAATCATTGCAGAGGATGTCGACGGTGAGGCGCTGACGACGATCGTTGTCAACAAGCTTCGCGGCACGTTCAAGGCACTCGCAGTCAAGGCACCGGGCTTCGGCGACCGCCGCAAGGCAATGCTCGAGGATATCGCGATCCTCACGGGCGGTACGGTCATCAGCGAAGAGCTCGGCCGCAAGCTCGACAGCGTGACGATGGACGATCTTGGCCGCGCGCGTCAGATTCGGTCGACGAAGGAAGAGACGACGATCGTCGATGGCACGGGGGATAAGAAGGCCATTTCGGATCGCGTTGCACAGATCAAGAAGCAGATCGCTGAAACGACATCCGACTTCGATAAGGAGAAACTTCAGGAGCGCCTCGCAAAGCTGGCAGGCGGCGTTGCCGTTATCGAGATCGGTGCAGCTACGGAAGTCGAGATGAAAGACAAGAAGTATCGTATCGAGGATGCGCTCAATGCAACGCGCGCAGCAGTCGAGGAAGGCATCGTCGCAGGCGGCGGCACGACGTTCGTCGATATCGTCAGTGCGCTCGATAAGCTCAAGGTCGAGGGCGATGAGAAGGTCGGTGTTGAGATCGTTCGCCGTGCCGTCGAAGAGCCGGTTCGCCAGATTGCGGACAACGCGGGGCTAGAAGGCTCTGTCGTCGTTGAAAACGTCAAGAAAGCGGACGCAGGCGTTGGTTTCAATGCGCTGACGAATGAGTACGTCGACATGATCAAGGCCGGCATCGTCGATCCTGCCAAGGTTACGCGTTCCGCACTCCAAAATGCGGCATCGATTGCGTCGATGGTCCTGACGACGGAAACGCTCGTCGCGGACAAGCCTGAGAAAGAAGCCCCGGCACCCGCTGCGGCACCGGGGATGGGCGGCATGCCCGGCATGATGTAATTCGTGCACACAGAATAGCTAATGGCTAGGGAGCTTGCGATATGACTGCTCGAAGAAGTGCATGAGACGGAATAAAGCAGTTGCGCCCTTGCAGAAAAAAGCATGGCCGTACGTATGGTACATACGGCAAATAAAGAAGCACCTCGCATCAGAATCGATGCGAGGTGTTTTTTTGCAAGAATCGAGCCGTTTTGCAAGTTTTGCATGGATTGTAACAAACAGTGTTGCAAATGCGTGAAAGAAAACAAAGCAAGCAAAATACGAAAGCCGTTGGCTTTTGCTGGGATAGATGATGCGATAGGCATTTCTTTGAACATTAGAAGGAATTTTATGAAAGAAATAGAAATATATAATAAAGACTAAGAAGGAGGAATGCTATGGATCAGCCACGCTACTGGGGACATTTTGACGAAATGGAAGGACGTGTCCAATCCCTGCAGGACCATCTTTGCGGAACGGCAGAACGTTCTCGTTGTTTCGCCAACTCCTTTGGTGAAGGATCTGTAGGGGAACTGCTCGGCATGTATCACGATATCGGAAAGTGTTCAAAAGCGTTTCAGGCGTATTTGCGTGCAGATCCTGAGAAGCGCAGGAAGCTGCGTGGTTCGGTCGACCATTCGACGGCAGGCGCACAGGAATTGTTTCATCAAAGGGGTGCCGCAGCGATTCCGTTCTCCTTTTGCATTGCCGGCCATCATGGTGGAATTCCAGATTTGGGAACGCCAGCGGATACGGGAGCGGACAGCACGCTTTTCGGACGCCTGAAAAGAAAAGACATACCGTCCTATGAATCCTATAAAGAAGAAGCAAAGCTGCCGCCGTGCCCCCAATCCACACCTTTGCGTGATGCTGCATGCAGGGAGGGATATGTTGCTGCCATGCTCTATGTGCGAATGCTCTTTTCCTGTCTGGTCGATGCGGATTTTTTGGATACGGAGGCCTTTCTGTCGAAAGGCGAAACAAAGCGTGCGGGATTTGATGCGATGGAGCAATTGCTTGTACGCTTTACGAAATGCATTGCGGAACGGTTTGGCAAGGACAAGGTGGAAGCATCGGCGCTAAACCGAAAGCGATCTGAAATTTTGCAGCGAAGTATTGCGTGCGGGGATTCCTCTCAAGGCAGTCTCTATAAGATGGGCATTCCGACAGGCGGCGGGAAAACGATTGCCTCGTTGGCATTTGCCCTGCACCATGCCGTCCATACGGGAAAGAAACGAATCCTTTACGTGATTCCGTATACGAGCATCATCGAGCAGAATGCGAAAGTATTTCGCGATTTGCTGGGCGAAGAAAATGTCATCGAGCACCATGGGCAAGTCGATTACGATGCGGAATCAGATGGTGAGCGCAAACGCCTTGCTGCAGAAAACTGGGATGCACCGGTTATCGTGACAACGAATGTCCAATTTTTTGAATCCCTGTTTGGAAATCGCCCATCAAAATGCAGGAAGTTGCATAATATCGCAGAGAGTGTCATCATCTTTGATGAAGCGCAAATGATCCCACTCGGCTATCTGCGTCCTTCGATGGAAGCCGTCCGTGCATTGGTTCGAGCTTATCGTTGCACGGCAGTGCTTTGCACGGCAACGCAGCCGCCGTTGGAGCAATTCTTCCCCAATCAGACATGGGAGGAAATCATTTCGCTGACGGCAGAGGAACAGGCTCTCTTTCGTCGCACAGCCATTCGTCTGAGAAATGAGCCGCTTTCGATGGAATCCATGGCCAAGCAACTGGAGCGCGAGATACAAGTTCTCTGCATCGTAAATACAAAGACGAATGCGTATGAACTTTATTCCATGCTTTTGCAGCGTGAGGGGACATTCCATCTGTCGACAAATCTTTGTCCCGTAGACCGCGAGAGAATTCTTGAAAAAATCCGCATCTGCTTACGAGATGGAAAACCATGCCGCGTTGTCTCGACAAGTCTCGTAGAAGCAGGCGTCGATTTGGATTTTCCAAAGGTCTACCGCGAGATTAGTGGGCTCGATTCCATCGTGCAGGCGGCAGGGCGCTGCAATCGAGAGGGTCGCCGGACAGTGGAATCCAGTGTGGTGCAGGTGTTTTCTTTTGAGAATTTGGCCAAGTCACAGCACTTTCCTGCGGCTGTGACGAATCATACGGCGCAGCAGTACGGTGCGGATATCGCTTCGCCTGCCTCCATTGCAGCGTATTTTTCGGAACTTTACGATGTAGCCGGCGAGAATCGGCTCGACAGAAAAGGTATCATTCCTGCGTCTAAGAATTTTTCATTTGTGACGATTGCAAATGCCTTTCGATTTATCGAAGAAAATACGGTGCCGGTTTTTATTCCCATTACATCGAAAGCGGAAGAGCTTCTGAATCGACTCAAAGAGGGGGAGCGTTCCCGTTCGCTCATGCGTAAAGCGGGACGGTATATGGTCATGGTTCGCACGGGACCGGGATCGCCGTTTGAAACGCTTCGGAAAAAGGAAATGATTGCTTTGCTCGACTCGGAGATTGCTTATCTGACCGATTTTTCGGCATACGATACGAACACAGGACTCCATGCAAAGGCAGAAAGTGGAAATGGTTTCTTTTTTTGAGGGAAAGGAGTGAAGACCATGGCTTATGGAATACGGCTGGAAGTATGGGGCGACTACGCTTGCTTTACGCGCCCCGAACTGAAGGCAGAACGCTATTCGTATGATGTGATGACGCCGAGTGCTGCACGCGGCATCTTGGAAGCCGTTTTTTGGCATCCTGGCCTAGTTTGGAAAATTGATCAAATCTTTGTCCTTGCACCGATCGCGTTTGCTAATATTCGGCGCAATGAGGTGGGAACGAAATTATCTGCTTCGAATGCACTCGCTGCGGCGCAAAAGGGGAAGCCGTTTTTTCAAGCCACGAAAAAGGAGATTGTCCAGCGCGCCTCTACGGTACTGAAACACCCGCATTACGTCATCGAGGCGCATTTTGATATGACGAAGGAGGCAAATGCTTCGGATAATTCGGGAAAGTTCCGCGAAATGTTCTGCCGTCGTGCAAAGAAGGGACAGTGCTATCATACGCCGTACCTTGGGTGCCGCGAATTTCCAGCATGCTTTCAGTTATGGGAGGAAGAAGAAATTCGGACCGCTTATCCGAACGAGAGCAAGGAACTCGGCATGATGCTCTACGATATGGACTACGATCATACAGAGGACGGTGCACTTTCGCCCCTGTTTTTCTTTGCACAGCTCACGAATGGAGTCTTGGATGTGCGAGATGTGGAGGTGTATCGCTGATGCTGCGAGCCTTGATGGAACGCTATCGGGATGAATGTGCGCGTGGGATGCTTTCACAAGAAGGGTGGGAGATGCGGAATGTTTCATTTGCACTGGATCTTGATGCAAAAGGAAGAATTTTGAACTGTTACCCGCTGACGGATAAAGTTCAGCGCGGGAAAAAGATAGTGGATGTCCCAAAACGATTGAGCGTGCCGCAAGGGAAAACGAGAACGAGCGGGATCGTACCTTTTTTTCTATGCGATACGGCAAGTTATTTTTGGGGGATGGTGAATCCGGAGAAAGGTGTGAAAGAAGAACAGAATGCCGTGCGGCGCTATGATGAATCGGCCTCCTTGCATAGCGTATTATTAAAGCATATCGACAGCGAGGCCGCACAGGCTATATGCCATTTCTTTGATAAAGGGCTTCGTGGTGAGGCGATGTTTCATGCATATCCATGTTTGGAATCGTATCGGGATGCCTTTTTGGCAGGGAGCAATCTCGTGTTCCGCTTTCAGGGACATTATGCGCATGATGTTCCTGCGATCCGTATGGCATGGGAGAATCACTACGCCGCACAGGAGCAAGACGCAGAAAGCCGTCTTTGTGTCGTGACAGGGAAGCGTGCTCCTTATGCGACCTTGCATACACCGATAAAAGGGGTGCTTGGAGCACAGTCAACGGGTGCCATGCTCGTGTCATTTAATACCAATGCATTCGAATCGTACGGCCATGATGGTGAGCAGGGCGGTAATGCGCCGATTTCACGGCATGCTGTGTTCGCCTATGCAACGGCACTAAACGCACTTTTGAAAGACGCTTCTCATGTGCAGCATATCGGCGATACGACGCTTGTCTATTGGGCGCAACAAAATGCTGCAGAGGCGCAGGATCTTTTCTGCAGCGCATGGGGCGGCGGAAATGAGATGCGCGATGCGACATTGGAGGACGTATTCCAAAAGGTGCATGAGGGGGCAGCAATCGACTTTGAGGGTCTGGTGATTCCTTACGACAATCCATTTTATATTTTAGGAATTGCACCGAATGCGGCGCGTTTGTCGATCCGGTTCTTTTTACAGGATTCATTTGGTGCATTTTTGGATCGCCTCTCCATGCATTTTGAACAGATGGAAATGGTACGTCCGCCGAAAGCCTTTTGTTATCCTCCTATGTGGGCACTCCTGCAGGCAACGACGAATCCCAATGCAACAAATAAAATGGCGACTCCTATCATGGCAGGAGCACTCGCGCGAGCGGTTCTGATGGGAACGCCTTATCCGACATCTGTATATGAAGCCATTTTGATTCGTATCCATGCCGAACAGGGCGATGGTAAGATTACACCGATACGAGCAGGCTTTATCAAGGCATATTTGATTCGCAATAAAAGGAGGAAGGTTACTGTGAGCTTAGATGAGAGATCGACGGACATGGCTTACTTGTTGGGAAGATGGTTTTCCATATTGGAGACCATTCAGGAAGCTGCCAATCCGGGGGTGAGTGCCACCATTCGAGATCGATATTTCGATGCGGCGTGCAGCACGCCTGCGCATGTCTTTCCCGTGCTGCAGAAATTGGCGGGACATCATCTGCGCAAACTGGATAAAGGGCTGAGTGTATATTATGAGCAGCAGATTGGGGCTATCCTGGGGCAGATGGAGGCACATGCACTTCCCATGCATTTGCCGCTCGATGAACAGGGGATGTTCATCCTTGGCTACTATCATCAGCGTCAGGTGCGTTTCCAGAAAAAGGAGGAAAAGTAAATGGCAGAGGTAATTCGGAATCGATACGATTTCATCATGTTGTTTGATGTTACCAATGGAAACCCCAATGGAGATCCGGACGCCGGCAATATGCCGCGTATTGATCAGGAGACGGGGCACGGGCTTGTAACGGATGTCTGTCTGAAACGGAAAATCCGAAATTACGTCGAGGCATTCAAGGAGGATAGCAGCGGCTATCGCATTTACATCAAAGAGAATGTTCCGCTTGCGCAGAGCGACCAAGAGGCGCTTAAGTATCTTGGCGTAAGCAATATGAAAGATCTTAAGAAAAAGGCTCCAGATGCCGAGATGAAAATTCGCGATTTCATGTGCCAAAATTTCTTTGATATCCGTACGTTTGGCGCCGTTATGACGACTTTTACAAAAGGCAAGTTGAATTGCGGACAGGTGCGCGGCCCTGTACAGATCGGTTTCGCTCGAAGCATTGACCCCATCATGCCGCAGGAGGTCACCATCACACGAACTGCAATTACAACAGTCGAAGATGCTGCGAAGAAAAATACTGAAATAGGGCGCAAGCATATTGTGCCTTATGCACTTTATCGGGCGGAAGGCTATATTTCAGCAAATCTTGCACGGAAAGTCACTGGATTTAATGAAGAAGATTTAGCTTTGCTGTGGAAAAGTATATTCAACATGTTTGAACTTGACCGTTCTGCTGCTCGCGGCAATATGGCAATGCGGGAACTTATCGTATTTCGGCATGAAAGCGAGTTGGGAAATGCGCCTGCCTACCGACTCTTTGAACGTGTCAAAGTGCAGAAAAAAACAGGAGAGCAGCCTGTTAGGCAATATGCGGATTATGATGTCTCGGTCAATACGGAAGGCCTTCCTAGTGGCGTGACGTGCGAGCGAATCAGCTGATATGGCGTGGCGTGAAGAAGAATGGCTCGCTCTTTCCGGCATACAACATTATCTCTTTTGCCCGCGTCAATGGGCATTGATCCATATCGAGCAGACATGGAAAGACAATCTACGGACCGTTGAAGGAAATATTTTTCATGAGCGGTGCCACGATGGTAGTTTCATGGAGTCGCGCGGCGATTTGCTCATTGTACGTGCATTGCCTGTGTTCTCCGCCTCGCTTGGCGTGACCGGCGTCTGCGACGTCGTGGAGTTCCGTCGTGCCGAAACGGGGGCGGTTCTTTCAGGCCATGACGGATACTATACGCCGCTTCCTATAGAATACAAGCGCGGGCGTCCCAAACAGGGAGCAGATGATGTAGCACAGCTTGCCTTGCAGGCACTTTGCTTGGAAGAGATGTTGTGCTGCGATATTCCTCATGGCTGTCTGTACTATGGGGAAATGCGCCACCGCGAAAAGGTGGGTTTAACCGAGGCGATACGCAAAACCGTACGACAGACGCTCAAAGAAATGCACAAGCTTTATGAACGGGGGACGACGCCAAAAGCGAAGCGAACAAAAGCGTGTGGAAATTGTTCCTTAAAAGAACTCTGCTTGCCTCAACTTTCTAAAAAACAGGACGTATCCGCGTATTATGAAGCGGCACTCAAGGCGTAATATCGTACAGGCTACGATATTCCAAAGGAAAGGAAGCTGGAATGTGCGACATTTGCTCAATACACTGTTTGTCTTGACGGAGGATGCCTATCTTGCACTGGAAAATGAAAATATTGTTCTGTTGAAAGAGAAACAGGTTTTAGGCCGCGTACCACTTCTTGGCCTTGAAGAGATCCTCTGTTTTAGCTACAAGGGGGCTAGCCCTGCCTTAATGGGAGCCTGTGCTAAAGCAAATATCGGTCTCTGCTTTTTTAGCCCGCATGGCAGATTTCTCGCACGAAGCTGCGGAGCATCAAATGGCAATGTTCTTTTACGAAAAAGACAGTATCAGCTTTCCGAAGATATGGAAGAGGCGCGACGCCTAGCGGTAGATTTTCTCTTTGGCAAGCTGTACAATGCACGGTCGCTTGTGGAACGCATGAAGCGTGACCACCCGCTCAGCTTGGACTTGGAACGAGTGGAAACAGTTAGCTCCGACTTGAAGACAACGCTGCGGCTTTTGCCAAAAGCAAAGGATTTGGAAGAATTGCGCGGCATGGAAGGCGATAGCGCACATCGCTATTTTTCTGTCTTCCCCCAGTTCATACTGCAAAATCGACAAGATTTTTCGATGCGGGGACGTAGCCGAAGACCGCCGCGGGATCGTATGAATGCGGTTCTATCGTTTTTATATACCGTTCTTGCTCATGATTGTGCCGCTGCGCTTGAAGGAGTCGGACTCGATGCATATGTTGGATTTCTCCATCGGGACAGGCCGGGGAGAGCATCTCTTGCGCTGGATATCATGGAAGAACTGCGCAGCATTTTTGTGGATCGAATCGTTTTGACGATGGTAAACAATCGGATCCTACAGGCAAAACATTTTGTCAATCGGGAAGACGGTGTGGTTCTCTTAGAAGAGGCGGGAAGAAAAATCGTATTAAAGGCATGGCAGGGACGGAAAAAAGAATTGATCACACATCCGTTTTTGGGCGAACGAATCCCGTGGGGACTCGTTCCATATACGCAGGCACTTCTTTTAGCGCGTTATTTGCGTGGCGATTTGGGGCGGTATCCTGCATTCTTGTGGAAATAAGAAGGGAAAGATGTGCAATGCTTGTCTTGGTGACGTATGATGTCAATACCATGACTGTGGCAGGGCAAAAACGTTTGCGTCAAGTGGCGAAATGTTGCGTGCGACATGGTCAACGCGTACAAAACTCTGTATTTGAATGTGTGCTAGATGCAGCGCAGTACCGTAGCCTTCAGCATGAATTGGCGATACTTGTTGATACGGAGCAGGATAGTTTGCGCATGTATAATCTCGGAAATCATTACCAAGAGAAAACGTGGCATATTGGCGCAAAAGCAGGCTATGAGGCAGAAGGCACTTTGATGTTTTAAGGAGGGAATGGAATATGTGTGCGAAGCGCAAGCGAACAGGGTAGAAAGAAGCGAAACATAGTCGCTCGCCAGCCGAAAAAATGAGGTTCGCGAAAATGTATGAGCGAAGCTAGTAAATATGCGGCATAAATAGCGAGCTGTCGCACCTCGCAAGAGGTGCGTGGATTGAAATGCGTATTGGCATTCAGATAAGACAGCAGGCTGCCGTCGCACCTCGCAAGAGGTGCGTGGATTGAAATAAAACCGAAGGTTCAAGGAGCGAAGGCGACTGGCGTCGCACCTCGCAAGAGGTGCGTGGATTGAAATCAGACGATCGATTTACAACTGGGAGGCGGGGAAAGTCGCACCTCGCAAGAGGTGCGTGGATTGAAATACGATGCCTGCCGCATCACTCAGTCCGGCCGAAGTCGCACCTCGCAAGAGGTGCGTGGATTGAAATTTGTAGGCGCTGCTCTTCGGCGGGTCGTATGCCCTGGTCGCACCTCGCAAGAGGTGCGTGGATTGAAATACCAAATACGCATTTCACGGCGATATCATACGTCGTCGCACCTCGCAAGAGGTGCGTGGATTGAAATACCGCACAGGCGCAGGTGGCTACGGTGGCGGCAGGTCGCACCTCGCAAGAGGTGCGTGGATTGAAATCGCGATCGAGCGTGACCGTTGAGCTTGTCGCTGTCGCACCTCGCAAGAGGTGCGTGGATTGAAATTGCCTCCAGTTGACCGACGGGATGCCGCTGGAAGTCGCACCTCGCAAGAGGTGCGTGGATTGAAATTGCAAGCGTCAAGTCGACGAGCATATCGCCGTTTCGTCGCACCTCGCAAGAGGTGCGTGGATTGAAATAGTTTGCAAGCGGCGCCTTGAGCGCGGCTCGCGCCTGTCGCACCTCGCAAGAGGTGCGTGGATTGAAATGGCAACAATCGCATCGATGTCCGCTGAGAGCGTGAGTCGCACCTCGCAAGAGGTGCGTGGATTGAAATTTGAGTCTGCGACAGTGATGGAGAATGTCATACGTCGCACCTCGCAAGAGGTGCGTGGATTGAAATAAGAATACGCCGCTCGATCAGTCCGTGGGTGTGGAGTCGCACCTCGCAAGAGGTGCGTGGATTGAAATCATGTATTTGCAAGAAGCGTGGAGGATTTACTGAGTCGCACCTCGCAAGAGGTGCGTGGATTGAAATGGCGGCGTCCCGGTGAGCGACAAGGACATCCCGGTCGCACCTCGCAAGAGGTGCGTGGATTGAAATCATGGTGACATACCACGAACAACAATACAGCTGGTCGCACCTCGCAAGAGGTGCGTGGATTGAAATAGTATAATATATAAAGAACTGAAAACGGCGCACGTCGCACCTCGCAAGAGGTGCGTGGATTGAAATCTCCGGCGGGACTGCCGCCCCGTCGTCGTCGTGGTCGCACCTCGCAAGAGGTGCGTGGATTGAAATATTGCCGCCGCGCCTATAGCCCCAATGCTCCCTGTCGCACCTCGCAAGAGGTGCGTGGATTGAAATGTATATATAATAGCATATAAATCCATATTTGGCGTCGCACCTCGCAAGAGGTGCGTGGATTGAAATAACCTGTACACTGGCATTCCCTTGGCTCCAGCAGAAATCGCACCTCGCAAGAGGTGCGTGGATTGAAATCAAAAGGCGGGCACAGCGCAGGGATAAAGGGGCGTCGCACCTCGCAAGAGGTGCGTGGATTGAAATATCGGTGGCGGTGATACGTCCTCTTGGGCTGTCGTCGCACCTCGCAAGAGGTGCGTGGATTGAAATATCGAGCGTCATAGGAGAAAGTTGTAATGGGTGGCTTTGTAGGTTTGTCAATCCTATGTTACACTGAGCCAAATGCTTTTTCAAACATCCGTTTGGTGAATCCCAGCCCAGTGGACGCATCGGGAATGCATTGCAGATTCGATTGCGCCGAGCCAGCTGCCTTTTGAAATCCGCAAAG
>PPYE01559104.1_pt1 | contig 48063 bp, 29 predicted proteins | sample 1559881 | NCBI WGS metagenome assembly PPYE01 (sample SAMN08240022, study PRJNA423297) | Human gut metagenome, whole genome shotgun sequencing project.
GTTAAAGCTTGTTCTTTGGATGTGAATAAGAAGTTCTTTAAATGCAAAAGACTTGTTATTTGCGCACAAAAACCTGACAACCTGCAAAAGACGTTAACAATGTTAATTGAAGAAAGGTATAAGGATGAAGATACCGGTTCAGACGGTGTAAACTCACTTTCGAAACTTGAGCTATCTTATTCAGCCGGTGTCTGTTTTTTCTTATTAAAGCAAGCAAAAAGGACAATTGTCAACTTGAAAATAAAGAAATAAAGAATTTACCACCAAATTTGAAGAAGAACCATTTTTTGTATGGAAGCACAAAAACGATGATGCCAATTTTTCTGCCAGGATAAAAAAGGCTGTATTTTCTCCGGATAATTGCAAAAAACGATATATCTTTGGAAGAGATCATTTTATTAACCTTAAAAGACTAAAGACTGATTCCTGATGAAGCATTTTACCGGCATATTATTTTTACTTCTTCTCTGTTTCTCTTGCACCCCGGTACATGATGCGCCATTGGAGCAGGCTCTCACATTGGCGGGAGACAATCGGAAGGAACTTCAACAAGTATTAGGGCATTACGAAGGTGATTCGTTGAAACATAAAGCTGCCTGCTTTTTGATTGAAAATATGATTGGTAAAGGAACTATCCGTTATTTGCTTCGGGAGAGTGATAGTTGTTATATACGACAAGAACCCGAGCCGGACTTAACGTGTATAACAGCCGACTATTTGATAGAAAACATAGATCTGGCTTTTGAAGTCTGGCAAAAGTATCCTTGGTGCAAACAATTATCTTTTAGAGAGTTTTGTCGGAATATATTGCCTTATCGGTTAAAACAGGAGCCTTTGGACCGATGGCGTTCTTACTATTATACACGTTATAAAATGACGGTCGACTCGTTGGCACGAGCAGGGGCTACCATGAGAGAGATTGTTTTCTTCTTTAACTCACAGCATGGAAAGAAATATCTTCATGATGCTGCCAAAATACCGGGGGACTTCTCTATCGAGTTGATAGAAAAGCTGGGAGGGGGCACCTGTGATCATCTGGCGTTGAATGCTGTACAGTTGATGCGTGCTGTCGGTATCCCCCTGAATCTTGATATTCTTCCATACCATGGCAAAGTGAATGGAGGACATGCTTATAACAGCTTTACCGATGAAAATGGAAAATTTTTCTATTTTTCTCCTTATGAGCGCGAACCGGAACGGAATCAATGGATTGCTCCTTTGGTACAGCGTGTCTGCTATGAACGTCAGCCAGAGCCGAAAATAGGGCGTAACCGTTGGAATGCACAATTGGTCAATCGTTTACTGAAAGAGGTAACTGACGAATATTATTTGTCTGATAGTGTCCGGTTACCTGTACATACATCGGATACGGTGGCTTATATAGCTACTTTTAACCGTGGAGTTTTCAAAGTAGTGTCGCAGGGAAGAGTAGAAAGCAACAGTGTGCTGCATCGTGTGTTACCTTACGGATTACTTTATTTTCAGATGGCGGATAAGAAAGGAAAGTTGGTTCCGACAGGGAGTCCGTTTGTGATGACTCCGGATAGCATTCACTTCATTACTCCGATCCGGCAGACCACTGTGCTGAATGGTATTCTTACGTATGATGTAAAGCGGGTTTTAGAGTTGGGTGATGAAGCATATACTTTGTATTATTGGAAAGACGGCTGGCAACCGGTTAAAGAAGTGACTTCTAAAGACTCTCGTACGCTCGACTTTGGAGAGGTACCTGTCCGGTCTTTGTTTCTTGTATGTGGAAATACTTATATGGGGCGTATGCAGCGTCCTTTCTTGTTGGAGGATGGAAAGCCGGTGTATTATTGACAGATGAGGCTTTTGCTAATATCTGTTTTTTATGAGATATATAAGGATAGTAGTGGAAAAAACAGTCATTTTCTGATAATATTGCCAGTGCGGAGATCTTCTTGCTTTGTATCTTTTAGGTGAGATTTGTTTGTCGGTTGTTTCTAAAACAATATATTTGTGAATGAATAATCGTATAATATGCAATCTATGATTACAACTCAGTTACTCCGTCCCCAGAGCATTGTCGTAGTGGGGGCTTCGAACAATACACATAAGCCGGGCGGCGCTATTCTGAAGAATCTGATTAACGGTGGTTATCAGGGAGAACTGCGGGCTGTCAACCCCAAAGAAAGAGAAGTGCAGGGAGTGCCTTCCTTTGCCGATGCAAAGGAGTTACCCGATACAGATCTTGCTATTCTTGCTATTCCTGCAGTTCTTTGTCCGGAGGTGGTGGAAACACTGGCCGCAGAGAAGCAGACGCGGGCTTTCATAATTCTTTCGGCCGGATTTGGAGAAGAAACGCAGGAAGGCGCTTTATTGGAAGAGCGCATTCTTGAAACTGTTAATAAATATGGAGCGTCATTAATTGGCCCGAATTGCATCGGATTAATGAATACCTGGCATCACAGTGTGTTTACGCAACCCATTCCCAATCTGAATCCCCATGGAGTAGATCTAATTTCCAGTTCCGGTGCTACTGCGGTGTTTATTCTTGAATCGGCAGTGACAAAAGGACTTCAGTTTAATTCTGTGTGGTCGGTGGGTAATGCTAAGCAAATAGGTGTAGAAGATGTATTGCAATATATGGACGAAAATTTTGATGTCCGGAAAGACTCCAAGATCAAGTTAATTTATATAGAAAGCATCAAGAATCCGGATCGTCTGCTGTTCCATGCCTCTTCATTGATTCGTAAGGGGTGTAAAATCGCGGCTATTAAAGCAGGGAGCTCGGAAAGCGGAAGTCGCGCTGCATCATCTCATACGGGCGCTATAGCCAGTTCTGATTCAGCTGTGGAAGCTTTGTTTCGTAAAGCCGGTATAGTGCGATGCTATTCGCGGGGTGAATTGACAACCGTCGGTTGTATTTTTACTTTGCCTGAGTTAAAAGGAAAGAATTTCGCTATTGTCACTCATGCTGGTGGACCGGGGGTGATGCTGACTGATGCTCTTTCGAAAGGTGGACTCAATGTACCTAAACTGGAGGGTCCGGTCGCTGAAGAGTTGAAGAGCAAGCTTTTTCCCGGGGCTTCCGTAGGCAATCCGATTGATATTTTGGCAACCGGAACCCCCGAGCACTTAAATATTGCCATTGATTATTGTGAAGAAAAGTTCGAAAACATAGATGCGATTCTCGCCATATTCGGCACACCGGGGTTAGTGACTATGTTTGAGACTTATGAGGTATTGCATCAAAAGATGCTGACTTGTAAAAAGCCACTTTTCCCGGTTCTTCCTTCTGTGCGTACGGCCGGTGAAGAGGTTGCCTTTTTTTTAGAGAAAGGTCATGTCAACTTTGCTGATGAAGTGATGTTGGGAACTGCTTTGTCACGTATCATAAATGCTCCAAAACCTGCTGTTCCGGAAATTGAACTTTTTGGTGTAGATGTACCCCGCATTCGTAGGATTATTGATTCTATTCCGCAGAACGGCTATATCGAACCCCATTATGTTCAGGCGTTGCTTCATTCTGCCGGTATTCCGGTAGTCGAAGAATTTGTATCGGGTAATAAAGACGAAGTACTTGCTTTCGCGCGACGCTGTGGATTTCCGGTGGTGGCCAAGGTTGTGGGGCCGGTGCATAAATCGGATGTAGGAGGAGTGGTACTCAATATTAAAGGTGAACAGCATTTGGCGTTTGAGTTTGACCGCATGATGCAGATACCTGAGGCACGTGCTATCATGGTGCAGCCTATGCTGAAGGGAACGGAGTTGTTTATCGGGGCTAAATATGAAGAAAAGTTCGGGCACGTGGTGCTCTGTGGACTGGGTGGCATCTTTGTGGAAGTTTTGAAAGATGTTTCGTCCGGTTTGGCTCCTTTATCTTATGAAGAGGCTTATTCGATGATTCATTCCCTCAGGGCCTATAAAATAATACAGGGAACTCGTGGGCAAAAAGGAGTAAACGAGGATAAATTTGCAGAAATTATTGTACGCTTATCCACACTGCTTCGTTTTGCGACAGAAATCAAAGAAATGGATATAAATCCGTTGCTGGCAACAGAAAAGGAGGTTGTTGCCGTTGATGCCCGTATTCGCATAGAAAAATAAACATTACTTTCGGAATAAAAAAGAAGGATATCAGATGCAGTATTACACTTACTTCTGCGTTTATTAAAATGAGATGGACTTTAAACGCGAATTCTATATATGAAAAAGAAAAACGAACAATGGCTACGATACAGTAATCGGGCGCTTTCAGGATTACTTATGTTGTTTGGATTTGTGTCTTGTGACAATGGAGGTGGAGATATACCTGTAGAATATGGGATGCCTTCTGCTAAATATCGGGTGAAAGGCAAAGTGATTGATGCGGATACGCAGGAACCTGTACCGGGTATAGAAGTGGTCACCGGAGCTGTGCATACGGGCGATGGCAAAGAATGGCTCAGTTATCCGGATACGCTGATCACTGATAAAGATGGAGCCTTTGCTACTGAAAGGACGGAGTTTCCATCTAAAAAATATCGTTTTATCGTTCGCGATGTGGATGGTGATGCCAATGGTACTTATTCTAAGGATAGTGTCGAGGTAGAAGCCGGTGGATTTACAGGTGGCAGCCATTGGTACCGTGGAGAAACAAGTATTGATAAAACAATTGAAATCAAGAAGGAGACAGCAAAAGACAATGAAAAATAATTCTGGACGATTGTCACTTCGCAAACGCCTGGGGTTGGAAATAGCCTTAAAGATAAGAAATAACCTCAGGGAATTGCATCCGTTGCGTCAACTTTTCTGGGAATGTACATTACAGTGTAACTTGGCTTGTAAGCATTGTGGCAGTGATTGTCGAAAAATGTCGGAGCAGAAGGATATGCCTGCAGCGGATTTTCTTCAAGTCGTAGATTCGATTACGCCGCACGTCAATCCTAATGAGGTTAATATCATCATAACCGGAGGTGAACCGCTGATGCGGGATGATCTTGAAGAGGTGGGGATGGCTCTTTATCGCAAAGGTTATCCATGGGGGATTGTGTCCAATGGGTTGTATTTGACCCGCGAACGGCTCGATAGTCTGATGGCTGCCGGCCTGCATGCTGTTACGATCAGTCTGGATGGATTTGCGGAGGAACATAACTGGTTGCGCGGCAATCCGGATAGTTATGAAAAAGCGTTGGAAGCTATCAAGATGTTAGTGCATGAACCGGAACTGACATGGGATGTCGTGACTTGTGTCAATCGGAAAAACTACTCTTATCTGGAAGAGCTGAAAGCCTATCTGTACACTATAGGAGTACGTAATTGGCGTATTTTTACTATTTTTCCGGTAGGGCGTGCAGTCAATCATCCGGAATTCCAGCTAACAGACGAGGAGTTTACCGGAGTCCTGGAATTCATTAAGAAGGTACGGAAAGAGGGGCGTGTCCACTTGAGTTATGGTTGTGAAGGTTTTCTCGGTAAATATGAAAGTGAAGTACGTGATCATTTTTATTCCTGTAATGCAGGTATCAGTGTAGCTTCTGTTCTGGCAGATGGTTCGATCTCGTCGTGTCCCAGTATTCGCAGTAATTTCCATCAGGGCAATATTTATGAAGATGATTTTATGGAAGTGTGGGAAAAACGTTTTCAGGTATTTCGTAATCGTGAGTGGGCCCGTAAGGGAGAGTGTGCTGATTGTAGCTTTTTCCGTTATTGTGAGGGCAATGGTATGCATTTGCACAATGACAATGGAGACCTCTTGTTTTGTCATCAGAAAAGGATTGTAGAACTTTAAGAGACTATTTAGGACTATTTTTTCATAGATTGGGATAATTATTCTATTTTTCGGACTCCATTTGGCCTATATTTGTAGAGTTGTAATCCTTTCACTCCATCATGAAGAATACATTCTGCGTTTTAGCCTGTTTTTTCATTACAATCTTTTGCCAGGCGCAATCGGTTGAAGAACATTATTATTTTAAGAACCTGAGTATCCGAAACGGTTTGTCACAGAATACGGTTAATGCGATTCTGCAGGATCGGAAGGGGTTCATGTGGCTTGGTACCAAAGATGGCTTGAACAGGTATGACGGATTGTCTTTTCGTAAGTTTAAGCATGATGCTGCTAATCCACGCAGCATTGGAAACAGTTTTATCACTTCGCTTTACGAAGATTTCAATGGTAACATTTGGGTCGGTACTGATGCAGGAGTATATATTTACTATCCTGAGAAGGAGGCTTTTGAGGAATTCGATTGCCAGAGCTTGGAGAAGACAAGGATAGAACGTTCTGTTTCAATGATTGCAGGGGATAAGCAAGGCAGGGTTTGGATAGCTGTGGAGGCTCAGGGAATGTTCTGTTACGATGCTCGTCAAAAACTACTTCGCAATTATCCGTTAAGTGAGATTTCTTCCAATATCAAATGTTTTACTTTCGATAGCGGTGGGACTCTTTGGCTCGGATTTTATGGTGACGGTCTTTATTACTCCAAAGATAATCTGGCAACTGTGCATCCTTATGGATCGCCAGAAGATGGTAAAAGAGAATTTGAAGGAGGAGTAATCACCAAAATAGTTCAAGGAAACTATAATTGTTTGTATATTGGCTCTGTGAAGGAAGGTGTGAGTGAGTTGAATCTGACTTCGGGGCAAGTGCGTAACCTGTTGGCTATCGATGAGAGTGGTGAATCTATTTTTTGTCGTGATCTGCTGCCATATTCTGATAATGAATTGTGGATAGGGACTGAGTCCGGGATTTATATTTATAATTTGCGTACAGCGCAATTCATTCATTTACGTGCTTCTCTTTATGACTCTTATTCTTTGTCAGACAATGCTATCTATGCTTTATATAAAGATCGTGAAGAAGGGCTCTGGATCGGTTCTTATTTCGGAGGAGTGGATTATTATCCCAGACAATATACCTATTTTGCAAAATATTATCCTAAGAATATAGCAAATAGTCTGCATGGTAAGCGGGTACGTGAATTCTGTCGGGCGGATGACGGTACTTTGTGGATAGGAACGGAAGACGGCGGATTAAATCACTTTAATCCGAAAACGAAAGAATTCCACTTTTTTGAGCCAAGTGCCGGATTTACTAATATCCATGGTTTGTGCATGGATGGCAGTCATTTGTGGGTGGGAACATTCTCTAAAGGACTTCGGGTGATTGATACACGGACGGGAGTGGTTCTGAGGACGTATACGGAAGGTCATACTTCACATTCGTTGAACGATAATAGCATTTTCTCTATTTGTCGGACTTCTGCCGGAGAAATTTATCTGGGTACACTGTTTGGTTTACTGCGTTACAACCGTACTCAGGATAATTTTGACCGCATTCCGGAGTTGAATGGTAAGTTTGTTTATGATATTAAAGAAGATTCTTATGGAAATCTTTGGTTGGCAACTTATGCCAATGGAGCTTATTGTTATGACGTAAGTGCACGAAGATGGAAAAACTATGTATTTGATGCCGAGGATGAAAAGAGTCTGCCATATGATAAAGTGCTGAGTGTTTTTGAGGACTCGTATCGCCAAATATGGCTAACTACACAAGGTGGGGGATTTTGCCTATTTCATCCTGATACGGAAACATTTACACGCTATGGACTGAAAGATGGACTTCCCAATGATGTGGTTTACCAGATTGTGGAAGATGATGATCGTTTTTTGTGGCTTACTACAAATAATGGGTTGGTCCGTTTTGATCCCAAAACCATGGAAATGAAAGTATTCTCTACTGCTAATGGCTTACCGACCAACCAGTTTAATTACCGTTCGGGATTTAAAGATGAGGCCGGTAACATTTATTTGGGTAGTATTAACGGATTTGTAGCATTTGATCCCCGAACTTTCGCTGAAAACAGGCAGGTGCCGGCAGTAGCTATTACTGATTTCTTGCTGTTTAATAAAGAGGTGCCGGTTGGAGAAACCGATTCACCCTTGAAGAGCAGTATTACGTTTTCTGACAAAGTGGTACTCACTGCCGATCAAAATTCTTTTTCTTTTCGTATCGCTGCTCTAAGTTATCAGGCTCCAAGGATGAATAAACTGATGTATAAGCTTGAGGGCTTTGACGAAGGCTGGTTGACAATAGGAGAAAGCCCTTTGGTGACTTATTCCAATTTAGGCTATGGCGATTATGTGTTTAAAGTAAAGGCCTCTAATAGTGACGGAGTGTGGAATGAACAGGAGACTTCACTTCATCTTTCTATTCTTCCTCCATTCTACTTGTCCGGATGGGCATATTGTTTCTATGTATTATTTTTCATGGGGTGTCTGGTCTGTGTCATCTTCTACTTTAAAAGACGGAATTATCGGAAGCAACATCGTCAAATGGAAATGCTTGAACAAGAGAAAGAACGGGAAGTCTATCATGCTAAGATTGATTTCTTTACCAACGTTGCTCACGAAATACGAACTCCGCTGACCCTGATTAAAGGTCCTTTGGAAAATATTATCCTGAAAAAGGAAGTGGATTCGGAAACGAAAGAGGATTTGTATATCATGAAGCAGAATACGGAGCGTTTGTTGAATCTTACCAATCAGTTGTTGGATTTTCGAAAGACAGAAACACGGGGATTCCGGTTGAACTTTACTGAATGTGACGTTGTTGCAGTGCTTCGTGAAACCTATCTCCGTTTTACTTCTTTGGCCAAGCAAAAAGGATTGGATTTTATATTAGAACTTCCACAGGAGTGCTTTATGGCGGATGTCAATCAGGAAGCTTTGACAAAAATAATCAGTAACTTGCTGAATAATGGAGTGAAATATGCCTCTACTTATCTCCGGATTTCTTTGGAAACGGGCGAAAAAGTATTTCACATACGCACTTTTAATGATGGGGAGATGATTCCTGATACAATGAAAGAGGAGATTTTTAAACCTTTCGTACGGTTGGATAAAGAAGATGAAGTAACTACCGGAACAGGTATCGGGTTGGCCCTATCACGTTCTTTGGCAGAATTACATCAAGGTAGTCTGATGATGGAAAAGGGTGAAGAGGTGAATTGCTTTTGCTTGACCTTGCCGGTGAATCAAGATTCTACAATTACTCTCTCGGCTGAAAACGTATCACAGGTTGAGGAGAACTCTTGTGGATGGGAACAGGAAGAAACCGATACGAAAGAAAAGAAACCGATGATTCTAGTGGTAGAAGATAATCCGGATATGTTAGCTTTTGTCAGGAAGCAACTTACAACGGAGTATTCGGTTCTAACTGCTATGAATGGAATTGAAGCACTTGCTGCTTTAGATAATCATTATGTTAATCTGGTGGTGAGTGATGTAATGATGCCTCAGATGGATGGTTTTGAACTGTGTAAAACTATTAAGTCAGATTTGAGTTATAGTCATATTCCCGTTGTACTGCTAACTGCCAAGACTAATATTCAATCGAAAATCGAAGGATTGGAACTGGGGGCTGATGCTTATATTGAAAAGCCTTTCTCTGTGGAATATCTGCTCGCAAATATTTCCAGCCTGATTCATAATCGTGAAAAGTTACGTCAGACTTTTGCGAAGTCACCCTTTGTGGCAGCCAATACGATGGCTTTGACCAAAGCCGATGAAGAGTTTATATGGAAGTTGAATGATATTATTCAGGCTAATCTGCATAATCCGGAGTTCAGCATGGAAGATATGGCAGATGCATTGAAGATGAGTCGATCCAGCTTCTATCGAAAAATTAAAGGTGTATTGGACTTAAGCCCGAATGAGTACCTCCGTTTGGAACGCTTAAAGCAAGCGGCACAATTACTGAAAGAGGGCAAGAGTCGTGTCAATGAAATTTGTTATACAGTGGGATTTAATTCGCCTTCTTATTTCTCTAAATGTTTCTTGAAACAATTCGGGGTACTTCCAAAGGATTTTATAGGGTAATGCTAAAAAAGGTCGGATATTGTTATGAATCTATGTGTTTAGGACATTTTTGTCATTAATTGGGTTATTTGTTTTATAAAAGAACTGCCGGTTAGGGTAACTTTGTCATCATCATTCGACAAATAGAAATTACTAAAATGAAAAGACCCTTATGAAAATGATTTTAAAGACAATGGTGTGTCTGGCAGTAGCTTTTTCCGGAACTGCAGGGGCAGCTAATTATTCTCCGGAAAAGTCACAAGCTTCTCTGGCACTTAAAGTCCCGGGGAATCCGGCTGTGGAATATCCGCTTACTCTCAGTAAACTATCGGATAGTTATTTCGATTATGAGTGGAAAGCAAAAGAGAAAATACCGGTAACTATCTTTCAGCAGATATCAACTGTGGATGATAAACAGCAGGTAACGGTGGTTCTGACGGCTATGGAAGATGTGTACTTTAATTTTGAAGAGCGAATCAGAACGGATTTTCGTCATGATGATTGCCAGTTTTATTTGCCAGGTTTCTGGTATCGTCGTAATTTACGTTCACCTAAAGAGGCTCCATCGTTTCATACTTCCGATAGCTGGGTAGTGCGTGAAGATAGATTGAGCACGCCTTTGACCGGTATTTTTGATGAAGAACAAAAGAAATACATGACTGTGGTCCGCCGGGCAGAATATATTCAGGACGCTTTGAGTACTCATAAGGAAGGTGAGGTGATTCTTTCGGGAACTACTTCACTCGGTTTCACCGGATTTGAAAATCTGGATGGAACGGCTGCTTTGGCATTTGGTTTTCCGTATAAAGAGGCTCCAAAAACCTATATTCGTAAACTTACACTTGCACCTTCAGTCACTGCTTTCCAACTATTAAAGAAAGGAGAGAGTATTTCACTAACCTGGGAAATTCATGAAGGAAAAGGGGAGGATTTTGCCGAGTTTGTAAGTCATACTTGGGAATATTGCTATGATACTTTTCAACCGAAACCTGTGGAAACGGATTATACTCCTGATTATACTAAAGAGATTCTTAGCCATTTTTTTATTGAGAGTTTTGTAGGTGATCGTCCTCTGAACTATAATTCAGGGGTACATATGCGTACTGATGATTGCCAAAATACAGGTTCGGCAGAGGTTGGTTTTGTGGGACGAGTTTTGCTGAACGCATTTAATGCCTGGGAATATGGCTGGAAGAATAATCGGGCTGATTTAAAAGAGAATGCAGCGAAAGTCTTTGATACTTATTTGGTGAATGGATTTTCTCCTGCAGGTTTTTTCAAAGAGTTCGTTGACTACCGTACCGGCTATGAGGAGACGGTATTTAGCATTCGACGTCAGTCCGAAGGTATTTATGCTATATTTCATTATCTGGATTTTGAGAAAAGAAACGGACGTAAACATCCTGAGTGGGAAGCGAAGGTACGTAAAATGCTTGATGTATTCCTGCAGTTGCAAAATCCGGAAGGAAGTTTTCCCCGTAAATTTAAGGATGATCTTTCTATTGTAGATAAGAGTGGCGGAAGTACGCCATCGGCTACTCTGCCTTTAGTGATGGGGTATAAATATTTCAAGGATAAACGTTATCTGGAAAGTGCTAAACGGACCGCCGAATATCTGGAGAAAGAATTAATCTCTAAATCGGATTATTTTTCGTCTACTCTTGATGCAAACTGTGAGGATAAAGAGGCCTCTTTATATGCGGCTACAGCTACTTATTATTTAGCTTTGGTAAGTCAGGGCAAAGAACGTGAACACTATACGGGATTGACAAAAAAAGCAGCTTATTTTGCTTTGTCATGGTATTATTTGTGGGATGTACCTTTTGCGCCCGGACAGATGTTGGGAGATATTGGGCTCAAGACGCGCGGATGGGGCAATGTATCTGTGGAAAACAATCACATCGATGTGTTTATCTTTGAATTTGCTTCTATACTAAATTGGCTTTCCAAAGAGTATAGCGAACCTCGTTTCTCACAGTTTGCCGAAGTAATCAGTACTTCAATGCGTCAGTTACTCCCTTATGAAGGGCATCTGTGTGGAGTGGCTAAGTGCGGATATTATCCTGAGGTAGTGCAACATACCAATTGGGATTATGGCAAAAACGGGAAAGGATATTATAATGATATATTTGCTCCGGGTTGGACAGTAGCTTCTTTATGGGAACTGTTTTCACCGGGACGTGCAGAACAGTTTTTTCGGAAATAAAGAGTAATAAGTGAAACGATCAGAGGCCGGTAACGTTCTATAAGGAATATTACCGGTCTTCTGTATCTAAAAATAAAAATTCTTCTATAGGGAGATTTTTCTATAAACCATCTTGTTATTGTTTCAGTTTGGCGAACATTACAATATTATTGTCATTGTCATTTAACGTCTTGATCAAGTTCTGTACCTTTTTCTTTTTATCTGCGGTCAGTCCTTTTTTGTTTACTTCTTTCTCTAGTATCTCTTTCAATGCCATAGGCTCCATATTAGTGACATAATATCCATTGTTGAACGAAGGATAGATCGTCTGACTCGGGGTACTGATAAAATCGTTGTAAAGCCGCACATAATTGCCATGCAATGTTTTTTTGTCAACCATGTAATAAGCCGGTTTAGAGCCGGAGAATGTACTTTCGTCTATTTGTATTGGGAAAGAGACATCACCGATGAAATATTTAGGGATTTCATAATATGCATGCCAGGGGATTTTATCATTTGAAGGGTACTTGACGGTGAAACGTCCTTCCAGTTTGTTGCTGGCGGCATTATAATGGTAGAGGGTATCTACACTTGGTTGTGGCATGATTTTCATTAACATCACATCGTAGGCAGCTGTGTTATTCCCCATTGACACTTCGTTGCTGAAGTCTTGTGGCATGGCAAGGCTTCCCGGTGCTACAAAGTTTTTACGTTTACCCTTTAAATCTTGTGTCCAGACTACTGCCGGCCATTTAGGGAATGGCAGGACTGTGACTGTGACTTCTGACTTAGCTGTGTTTACCCGGAATTTTCCTTTAGGAACTCTCAGGCACAGGGGGATAGGATCCAATGCATTACCTTTCAAGTCGAATACCAATATCTTGCTGCTTTGCCAGGGTAGGATATAGATGCGATTATTGGCTTCGTCCAGTTGTTCGGCATAAGTGTTTAGATATTCATTCGGGCCTTGTCCATAAGATCCGATATTGGTGATAAATTTACCTGTCCGGTCGAATAGTTTATAAGGAGTTTGTTTGTTATTGCTCACTAAAATATATTTTTCTCCGACGGTTGTTCGTATCCAGCCGCCAATAAGTGCTTCGTCCCGATTGTCTAATTTTACAATCTGTAATTCTTCTGTTAACTGGCTCAATGGGAAGTTTACAGTATCTTTTAGTGCCTTCAGATCGCAACTGATTAGCGGACCGTTAGGGGTATTTGTTAGTTTGGCAACAGTAGGCGATTTGATAAATGGATCGTTTTCACCGGTTGTAAAAGCAAAAGCAGGCAATAGACAACAGATTGCCAAACTGTGATAGATCATTCTTGTTTTCATAAGCATAAATAATTAGATGAATAATCAAACGCGTTTTGTAACAGCAAAATTAGATATTAAGGTAAGAGAAGGCAAAAAAACAGGCGGACAAGAATGATTGTATGAATATGGTTTAAATTGTTGTTTTATAAATGTTTATGTAAATATAACCTCTTCGGATAGGCGGACAAATACTATCCGAAGTTTTGAAGAATGGCATCCAGGCTGAGAGTTTCATCAGAAATATGCATCTTTTCTGTTTTAATTCGGTATTTGCGTTTGGTTATGGCCGCTTTGCTGACGCAATAGATATCCGATAGATCTTGTATGTTCACGTTAATCTTTACCAGGCAACAAAAGCAGATATCTTTTTCATTGAGTTGCGGATAATCTTCTTGCAGACGATCAACAAAATTATTAAATGCGTCATTTACCGCTTGCTTCACTTCACACCATTCTGCATCGCTTACAGTAATTTTCTTCCTATTCGGATTGTCATCTGTAGAGTTCTCGATGTGGAGAGAAGGAAGTTTCTGAAAGAAAGAAATATGACGGAACAAAGCTTCACGCATCTCGCTTTCTTTGTTGCGCATGATGATCTCTTTTTCGCGCAGTGCACTTAATTCGGCTTCTTTATGTAATAGTTCATTTTCATGTTGTAGCCGACGAGCTTCCTCTCCGGCCTGTTCTGCTTGTAGCCTTCGTTCCGATACTAGTCTTTTTTTCTTTTCCTGATGATAGAAAAAGAGTATTAGTAGAGCTATAAGTAATAAAATAACTGCTATTCCCATCATCCACAGCTCTTTTGCTTGTTGGGTAAGGCGTAGTTGATAGAGTTCGTTCTGGAGCTTTACTTCATTATATTTTCTGGTGGTTTCTTTTGCTTTGAGGTTTGATGTGAGGTCTTTATATAGTATATCTTCTGTTTTAGCCAGATAATATGCCTGTTCCGGTTGCTGGGTCGCATTTGTCAGCTGGTATAAACGTGAGGTAGCCTCAATGGCGATATAGGGTGAAGTAGAGGTAGCTGCCTGTTTATAATAATATCCGGCCGAGTCCAATTGATGCAGGGACTGGAATATTTGGCCTCGGATCAATTGGTAGTAAGGTATATCATAGCGATTGCGACGATACAGGCGGAGGTTTTGCACAGATTCCAGTGCCTTGTCGAAGTCTTGCTGTCCTAGATAATAGTTTACAATGTCTTCGGCTATGGTGTAAGTTAGATAATGATATTCTTTGGAAGGAGCAAACCATTCCAACATTTTGTAATACCCTTCTATGACTTCATCGGTCTTTCCCATTTTTCTTAATATTTCCAATTGGGTCCGATGATCATAAAATAAAGAAAGAGTGTCATTAGAAGGGTTATTCAGGGCCAACACCTTATTAGCCAATTTTAGTGCTTCTGGATACTTTTTTTGATTGAAATAGGTGAATTTTTGTATGTTATAGTAATATCTTTGTTGGGTGGGAGTCATATACTCTGTTTTGTCCCGAAGCTCCCGGGCAGAATGTAAAATAGAATCCGGCTGATCTTTATAAAAGAAACTATTGGCCTGTTCCAGTTGGGCTTGCAACCATTGGGCAGTATCTCCAACATGTAGGAAAAGTGGGATACAGACTTTTAATAGTGAATCTTTGGGCTTTTGGGTTTTCCACAATGTGGCTTTATACAATTGAAAGCAGTATTCTGCCCGTTGTTTGTCACTCAGGTGATTGGGGGACTGTATTTGTTGAAGATAAAATAGCATACTGTCTGTAGAAATACCTTCCATTTCTACAGACTTCTTGAGTAAAGTCTGAGTTGAATCTTTACATCCGGTCACACAAGATAGTAAAGCTAAACAGAGTATAATAAGAAAGCTCTTTTTCATAATGCTTTTATTCTTGACATTACCCGGCCCAATTTTCCCGATCTAAATTCCGATAACTGATTGCCTCTGCCAAATGGCTGGGTTGTATTTGTTCGCTTTCTTCCAAATCAGCTATTGTGCGGGATACTTTTAAGATACGATCATAGGCACGGGCTGAAAGATTCAGGCGTTCCATGGCATTCTTTAGCAGTAATAGCCCTTTCGTGTCAGGTTGTGCAAAAGAAGAAAGTTGCTTGCTGGTCATCTGGGCATTACAATAAGTTCCCGGATAGCCGGAAAATCTTTCTTCCTGTTTCTGGCGGGCTTTGATTACCCTTTGGCGAATGGTAGCGCTGGATTCTCCTTGTTGCCGGTCTGAAATCTTTTCAAATGGTACGGGAACTATTTCAATTTGGATATCTATTCGGTCCAGCAGGGGACCGGATATTTTATTCAGGTATTTTTGTACTTGTCCCGGATTGCAGACACATGGTTTTGTCGGGTGATTGTAGTAGCCACAAGGGCACGGATTCATGGAGGCTACCAACATGAAGCTGGCCGGATAGTCAATAGTGTTTTTCACTCGTGAAATGGTTATACGCCGGTCTTCAAGGGGTTGACGCAATACTTCAAGCACGCTACGATTAAATTCCGGGAGTTCATCCAGGAAGAGTACCCCGTTATGTGCCAGGCTGATCTCTCCCGGTTGTGGGAAACTGCCTCCTCCTACCATCGCTACTTGTGAGATGGTGTGATGCGGGTCCCTGAAAGGCCGCTGAGATATCAGAGAGGAATTGCGTCCTAATTTACCAGCGACCGAATGTATTTTGGTTGTTTCAAGGCTTTCTCCTAAGGATAAGGGGGGAAGTATGGAAGGTAATCTTTTGGCCATCATTGATTTACCACTTCCGGGGGCTCCTACCATAATTAAATTGTGTCCTCCTGCCGCCGCTACCTCAAGTGCCCGTTTAACGTTCTCTTGGCCTTTTACATCTGCAAAATCGTATTCAAAATCACTCTGACACGCATAAAATTCTTCACGGGTATTGACTGTGGTTGGTGTCAGTTCACGTTTACCATTGATGAACTCAATTACTTCCTGTATATTATTTACTCCATATACTGACAGATTATTGACTACCGCCGCTTCCCGTGCATTTTGTGAAGGTACGATTAATCCGTCAAATCCCTCTTCGCGTGCTTTGATGGCTATAGGTAAGGCTCCTTTGATGGGTTGGATAGTTCCGTCAAGACTTAATTCACCCATCATCATGTAACGTGATAGCTTCTGGCATGAGATTGTTTCGCCGGCTGCAAGCATGCCAATGGCCAGGGGGAGATCATAGGATGAACCCTCTTTGCGAATATCTGCCGGAGCCATATTAATGACTATATTGCTGGTTGGCATTTTGTAGCCGGTCACTTGTAAGGCAGACAGAATGCGCTGATGGCTTTCTTTAACGGCTGAATCAGGAAGACCTACCATGTAGAACATGCATCCTCGTGAACTGTTGACTTCTATTGTAATGAGGGTTGCTTCAATGCCTTGTACAGCCGCTCCGAATACTTTTATTAGCACGTGTTTTCAATGATTTTAGGTTAGTAACTCGGTTTAGCGGATAGATTTCCCTGGTTTTTTCTCTTCCGTTTTTAGTAATTCTTTCAGCTTATCGGTAAGCGCTTCTCCCTGGATATCTCTTGCTAGAATTTTGCCGGTGGGAGAGAGCAGTATATTAGTAGGAAGCGTCAGTATGGCATATTGTTTGGCTGTTTCCGAACTAAGTCCTGTAAAATCACATACTTGATCCCAGCTCAAAGTATCCTTCTTAATGGCTGTTTCCCATGCTTCTCTATCTATGTCGAGTGATATTCCCAACATTGCGAAATTTTTGTTTTTCTTATATTCCTTATTCAGTCTTTTTAATTCTGCATTGGCTTCAGGTTGCGGATCACACCATGAAGCCCAGAAATTAAGCAGGAGATATCTATTTCTGAATCTCTCGGCAGAACGTGATAATTTCTCGCCTTTTTCATTGGGTAAACTAAAGTAAGGAGCAGATTTCCCGACAGTCACTTTTTCCAATTGATCGATGTAGTCGCTGATATTCTCGATATACGGGCGGTCGAGGAGTGCACCTGTCATAGCCTCAGTTATTTCTTTTATTTTGATATAGTCCGGTTGCGGAGTCTGTACAAAGTATTTATCCAGCAGATAAACACTTGCCAATGAAGAGTTGTGTTGGCGGATAAATGTTTCGGCCTTCTCCTGCATCATTTTGTCTGATGCACTGCCTAAGCCTCTTTGTTCTTTCATAAAAAGGCTCAAACTCGTATTTGGTTCATTGCCATTTATGTCCAGATAGCTGAGATCATCAATATTTCCTTTGATCGTAATTTGATTTCCTTTATCCAAAAAAACAGGATACTCTACATGACCGTTTATCAGGAGTACGGCTGTAGTCAGTGTGTCAATTACTGTAGAATCGATATTGAGGTTGTAGCTGAACTTGCCTTTCTCTGCATAAATCGTATCTATACGATCGTACAAAGCATCTGTCCCATACAGGTAGAGTGTGTCATTAGTCAATCCCTTGATCTCGCCTTCCAGACTGATCCTGGAACTGTTGTTTTTGCATGCAAGTAAGCAAAATATGGTAATAAATAGAAGCCCTATCTTTCTCATTCTTCATTCTTTTTTGCGAAAGTAAGGGTTTTGTGGATAAAAAAAAAGAATTGTCCGTCATTTGTGTGACGGACAACTCTCTTTTTTATGTTTTGCTCAATGAAGTCTCGCTTATTTTACGATGCTCATGAAATCTGCATTCGTATAATATTTAGCGAACTCAAGATCTGTAGCAGCTTTCTTAGCCAGAGCCGGGTTTTTAGCTACAGCACTCTTCAAGCTGCTTGTCAGCATAGAAGTGTTGTTAGTTCTTGCACCCAGAACAGCCATCAGGTAGTCTGTGTAAGCATCCGGAGTTGCGATACCGGCCAATGTGTTTTTAGCTTTGTTGTAGTCCTTAGCAAGGATCTGTGCCAAAGCAGCACTGTTTGTTTTAGTATCACCAAATGCGTTAACTGCTCTTTCGTATTGTCCCTGAGCTACGTACAGGTTACCCAGTGTTTCGTTCAGTTCTTTTGCACCGGCAGCCTTGCCTAAGTAAGATTCAGCAGCAGCTTTGTCACCTTTAGCAAGAGCGATCAGACCTAAGTTCATGTTTACTTCAGGTGCAGATTTAATGCTTTCTGCTTTCTTCACGTATGATTGAGCTTTGTCCAGATCACCTGCCTGATAAGCCAGTTTACCCAAGTTGTTGAATGCACGATAGTCATTCGGGAACTGCTGAGAAGCTTTAGTATAGATGTCAGCTTTCTTAGCCGGGTCGTTAGTCAGTGTAGCAGCGTACAGAATTTCCTCTACGTTCAACTGTTTCGGATCTGTTGCAGCCAGATTAGCGATTTCTTCGTCAGACTTACCGATGATTTCATAGTTCAAAGTCAAACGAGAACGACGCAACTGCGGCAAGATTTCGTCAGCCAAAGTTTTGTAAACAGAAGAGATGTTCTTAATTTCAGTTTCTCTTTGTTCAGGATCCTGATACATAGACAAAACGCGAAGGATCAATTCTTTATCCTGGATGTTTGATTTAGAAACCAGTTCCTGGAAACCTTCCCAGTCCTGTGCAGTATATTTAGCATCAACCGGAACTTCAATTTTAGCTTTCTTCAGGTCTTTGTTGATCAGTTTGGTTGTGTTACCTTCACGGTTTTCAGCCAACCCTGTATTCAACTTCACACCACCATCGGGAGAAGCGTAAGCAGAAATTTCGATATTGCTGATCTTCTTGTTTTCAGCATCGTTTACATTAGCAACTTCTTTGTTGAATTCCTTAGCAGTCTTCAATTCGCTTGAGCGGATGTTAGCCTGTTGGATAAGGAACATAATGTTAGCGTTGTGTGCTTCTTTGATGATACGTTGGAAAGCGTCGTCACCCAAAGCCGGATTAGCGCTGCTCAAAGTGTTGTTAATCAATTCAGAAGTAGAGATCACACCGTCTGCGATTTTTACAGCAGGGATAGCGATTGTTTTCTTTCCGACTTTTGCGTTGAACTCAAGGTAAAGTTCAGATTTTGCCATTTCAGGAACGTAGTCGAATGTAGTTTTCATCGTGTAATTACCACCCATCTTGTAAGAGATAGTCTGGTCGTTACCTTCTACCTTTTCACCCTGGAATACGGCAGGCTGTCCTTTAACTTGTCCACCCTCCCATTTCAGAACCGGAGTTACTTCAACAACTGCGTTCTTTTTGAAATACTTTTCAGGGAACTTTCCGTTGATAGTCACAGGAACTTTACCACCTACAGCTTCCAGTACCTGAGGAGTCGTAGTGAAGTAATCAGATGACAGTGCACCCATTTTGTTGCTACATGATGACAATGCAACAACCAATGCCATAAGTAAAGGCAAATACAACTTCTTGATCATTTTAGGTATAAATTAAATGTTTGTAATTGAAATTTTGTCTATTCAATATGCATCTGTGGATTGCCCATAAATGCCACGCAAAGATATTAATTCTTATACATTTAGGCAAATACACTCTTAATTTTATTATAATTTAATGAAAACTATCGTGTTTACGGGTTGTTTAGCACTATTTTCCTTCTTAAACAACACCAAATCAGCCTCTATTGTTTACCGAAACGTTTTTTTTTCTTGTCGGTATTTGATGTTGCGTGGATGATGTTCTATGATTTCACTTCTCAACATATTGCGGTCGATGTGGGTGTAGATTTCGGTAGTCGAAATAGACTCATGCCCCAACATGCATTGGATAGCCCGCAGATTGGCGCCTCCTTCAAGTAAGTGTGTCGCAAAGGAGTGGCGGAATGTGTGCGGACTGATATTTTTGGTAATTCCCGCCATATCGGCCAGCTCTTTGATGAGATGAAAGATCATGATTCGTGATAAATGGGTACCTCGCCTGCTTAAAAATAGATAATCTTCATGATCTTTTTTTATATTGATCCGATTTCGATCCGGGAAATAAAGCTTTATTTCCCGGATCGCTTTGGGAGAGATAGGGACTAATCGTTGCTTGCTGCCCTTTCCTTCTACTTTAATGAAACCTTCGTCAAAGTACAAGTCTGATAGTTTTAGTCCGGTTAACTCGGAAACCCGTAATCCACAGCTGTAAAGCGTTTCCAGGATTGCCCGATTTCGTTGCCCTTCGTTCTTACTCAGGTCTATTGTCGAAATAATCCGGTCTATTTCTTCTACAGTCAGTACTTCCGGAAGTTTAAATCCGATTTTGGGACCTTCCAGCAATTCGCTGGGATCGGCTTCTATATAATCAGCTATAATCAAAAAGTGGAAAAAGGATTTAATACCTGAAATGATACGTGCCTGTGAACGGGCGTGGATACCAATATCATGTAATCCGGCAGCAAAGCGTTGAAGATCTGTCAGGCTGACTTCAAGTATCTCCACGCCTTCGGCTGATAGAAAACTTAGTAACTTCTCCAGGTCTGTCAAGTAAGCCTCCAGTGTGTTTTTGGATAAGGACTTTTCCAGTTTCAGATACTGTTGGTACTTTTTGATAATCAGCCCTTGCTCATCCTTCTTTTTTGTTTTTTCCTCTAATTTCATTTCTTTTTTCTACCTTTGCACCTTGAAATATTGTTCTCGAAGACAAAGGTATTAAAAATAGCAGGATTGTGTTATGAGGATACAAATTATTAATGGTCCCAATATTAATCTTTTGGGCAAGCGTGAACCTTCTATATATGGAAGCGTTACATTTGAAGAGTATTTGGCTGAACTTCGTAAAAAATATCCCGATGTGGAATTGGGCTATTTCCAGTCGAATGTTGAAGGGGAAATCATAGATATTATTCAGCAAACCGGATTCGATGTGGATGGGATCATATTGAACGCAGGAGCTTATACACACACTTCCATTGCTTTGCAGGACGCTATCCGCTCCGTAACCTCTCCTGTAATTGAAGTTCATATATCCAATGTTCATGCCCGTGAGCAGTTCCGCCATGTATCTATGATTGCTTGTGCTTGTAAAGGTGTTATTTGTGGATTTGGATTGAACTCATATCGTCTGGCACTCGAAGCTTTATTAGATAAATAGGTATAAATATAAATAGGTAGATAGATTATGTTGCTGAAACAGACTAAAATCGTAGCTTCCATCTCAGACAGACGTTGCGATGTAGATTTTATAAAAGAGTTGTTTGATGCAGGGATGAATGTGGTTCGTATGAACACAGCCCACGCCAGTCGTGAAGGTTTTGAGGCGTTGATTGCCAATGTGCGTGCCGTATCCAATCGCATTGCCATCCTTATGGATACCAAGGGACCGGAAGTGCGTACCACTGCCAATGCGGACCCCATACTTTATCAGATCGGTGAGAAAGTTAAAATCGTAGGAGATCCCGATCGTGAGACTACCCGTGAATGCATTGCCGTTTCATATCCGAATTTTGTGCATGACCTGAATGTAGGGGGGACTATTTTGATAGATGATGGTGACCTTGAATTGCGAGTTATTGATAAAACAACCGAATACTTACTTTGTGAAGTCCAGAACGAGGCAACTTTGGGGAGCCGTAAGAGTGTAAACGTTCCGGGAGTTCGTATCAATCTCCCTTCTTTAACCGAGAAAGATCGTAATAACATCCTTTATGCCATAGAGAAAGATATCGATTTCATTGCTCATTCTTTTGTGCGTAACCGCCAGGATGTGCTTGATATCCGTGGAATACTGGACGCTCACAATAGTGATATCCGCATTATTGCCAAGATCGAAAATCAGGAAGGTGTCGATAACATTGATGAGATCCTGGAAGTTGCCGATGGAGTAATGGTAGCTCGTGGTGACTTGGGTATTGAAGTACCGCAGGAACGTATTCCGGGAATTCAGCGTATGTTGATACGCAAATGTATCCTTGCCAAAAAACCGGTAATCGTGGCAACACAAATGTTGCATACGATGATTAATAATCCACGTCCGACTCGTGCGGAAGTAACCGATATTGCCAATGCGATCTATTACCGTACAGACGCTTTGATGTTGAGTGGTGAGACTGCCTATGGCAAATATCCTGTAGAGGCCGTGAAAACGATGACTAAGATTGCTGCACAGGCTGAGAAGGACAAGTTGGAGGAGAATGACATTCGCATTCCTTTGGACGAAAACAGTAATGACGTCACAGCTTTCCTTGCTAAACAAGCTGTAAAAGCAACTACCAAGCTAAAGATACGTGCTATCATTACGGATAGCTATCAGGGGCGTACTGCACGCAATTTAGCAGCTTTCCGTGGTAAATATCCGGTACTTGCAATTTGTTATAAGGAGAAGACTATGCGTCACCTTGCACTTTCTTATGGTGTGGAAGCGATTTATATGCCTGAACTTGCCAACGGGCAGGAGTACTATTTTGCAGCTCTGCGCCGTTTGTTGAAAGAAGGACGTTTGCATCCGACTGATATGGTGGGTTATCTGAGTAGCGGTAAAGCCGGAACGCAGACTTCTTTCCTCGAAATCAATGTCGTGGAAGATGCTTTGAAGCATGCCGGTGATAGTGTGTTGCCTAATAGCAACCGTTATTTATAAGAGACGAGATGAAAGAGACCGATCTTTTAGACGAATATATCTTGCAGCATATCGATGAGGAAGGTGAATACCTGAAATCTCTTTATCGGGATACGCATGTTAAACTCCTGCGTCCTCGTATGGCTTCAGGTCATCTGCAGGGACGTATGTTGAAGATGTTTGTTCGTATGATACGGCCTCGCCAAATATTGGAAATAGGGACTTATAGTGGCTATTCCGCTCTTTGTCTGGCCGAGGGGCTTGAGGAGGGCGGAATGCTTCACACATTCGAGATTAATGATGAACAAGAAGACTTTACCCGTCCCTGGCTCGAAAACTCAGCTTATGCTGATAAAATTAAATTTTATATTGGGGATGCTCTTCGGTTAATACCTGTATTGGGCATTACGTTTGATCTTGCTTTTGTGGATGGTGACAAACGTAAGTATATTGAATATTATGAAATGACTCTTGCACATCTTTCTGTAGGAGGTTATATCATAGCTGATAACACTTTGTGGGATGGTCATGTGCTTGAAGAACCACATAGCAATGATCACCAGACGATCGGAATCAAGGCTTTCAATGAGTTGGTGGCACATGATGAACGGGTAGAAAAAGTAATTCTGCCTTTACGTGACGGGTTGACTATAATTCGTAAAAAGTAGAATGACTTTTCGTTGTTTGGGCTGTGATAAGTGATTGTAATAGTTGGCTGTCCATCTTCTTGTATTCGTTGATAATTGCTTTAAATCTTTTCTGTAGAGTCGGTTTATTTCAGACCGACATTTTATTTCAAAAGTGTATGTTTTCTTGTAACGTCTGCTTATGTGCTTTCCGTGAAGATCGTTTTTTGAATAATAATTCAATAATGAAAATTAAAAATAACATATTATTGGCCTATCAAACGATATATTTCTATAACTTTGTGTTCTATTGTAACAAGTACTAATTGCTTGTTTGATAAAATAATTACGTAGAAAAATTTATGGAAACAACGAGACAAAACAAGATATCACGTCTGTTACAGAAAGAACTCAGTGAGATTTTTCTGTTGCAGACTAAAGCTATGCCCGGTGTACTGGTATCAGTAAGTGCTGTACGTATCAGTCCCGACATGAGTATAGCTCGTGTATATCTTAGTATCTTCCCTTCTGAAAAGAGTGAAGAAATGGTAAAGAATATCAATAATAATATGAAGTCCATTCGTTTCGAACTCGGTACTCGTGTTCGTCATCAGTTACGTATCATTCCTGAATTGAAGTTTTTCGTGGATGATTCGTTGGACTACATTGAAAAGATAGATGCTTTGTTGAAGTGAACCTCCCCTTCTACATAGCCCGGCGATATCTTTTCTCAAAGAAAAAGCACAATGCTATCAATATCATTTCTGCTATTTCTGTGTGTGGAGTGGCATTGGCTACGATGGCGATGGTGTGTACACTTTCCGTATTCAACGGTTTTCAGGATACAGTGGCCGATCTGTTTACTGTATTTGATCCGGAACTGAAAGTGACGATTGCCGAAGGGAAAGTTTTTGATGCACAGGACCCTCGTATTCAAGCTATCCGGCAGATGCCGGAAGTAGATGTGCTGACTGAAACACTTGAAGAGAATGCGATGGTACAATATAAGGACCGCCAGACGATGGCCGTCATAAAGGGAGTACAAAACAATTTTGAGCAGTTGACTGCGATAGATAGTATCCTTTATGGTGCAGGTGAGTTTTTGCTGAATGATTCTATTGTTGATTACGGAGTGATGGGAATAGAGCTTGTCTCTACGTTGGGGACTGGAATCAGATTTGTTGATCCGTTGCAGATATATATTCCTAAAAGGAGCGGAAAGGTTAATATGGCGAATCCGGCTGCTTCCTTTAATATGGATTATTTGTATTCGCCCGGCGTTGTGTTTGTGGTCAATCAGCAGAAATATGACGGACAGTATATTCTTACTTCGTTGGATTTTGCCCGACGTTTGCTTGACTATACTACCGAAGTGTCTGCAATAGAACTAAAGTTAAAACCCGGCTCTGATCTTTCCTTCGTCAAAGCAAAGATTAAGAAAGAACTGGGAGATGATTTTGTTATTCGTAACCGCTACGAACAACAGGAAGATGTATTTCGTATCATGGAGATAGAGAAACTGGTTTCATATTTGTTTCTCACTTTTATCTTAGTGATTGCTTGTTTTAATGTGATAGGTTCGTTGTCGATGCTTATTCTGGATAAAAAGGAAGATGTGGATACGCTTCGCAAGCTTGGAGCTAACGATCGGTTGGTTTCGCGTATTTTCCTTTTTGAAGGATGTATGATTTCCTTTTATGGAGCCATAATCGGAATTGTACTTGGATTGCTGTTGTGCTGGGTTCAGATGACGTACGGGGTTATTTCATTGGGTGGAGGTAGTGCTGCAGGAAATTTTGTAGTTGATGCTTATCCGGTCAGTGTACATCTGTGGGATGTCATCGTGATATTTATTACCGTTTTTGCTGTCGGATTCTTGTCCGTCTGGTATCCGGTAAGGTATCTAAGTAAACGTTTACTAAAAATGTAGAGAACATTTTTATCGGCATAATTGTTCTATTAGTCGATTTCCATTTCTTATTTTTATAGAAATGTTTATTTTTGATTTATTAATGAAAATCATCATGTTTATATATAGTGTTAATAGTATCTCTGTGAAGAGAGAATTGTTATGTAAGTGTAATACCTCTCTATGAAAGAAAGTTTCGTTTTTCATAAAAAACTGATGATCGGCGCTGTTCTGTCCCAACGGGGAAGAGCAGCGCTACTTCATTTATAATGAAAGGAACAGTAAATAGAGTTTGATGTTTTTTCGTAGAAACTTTAGGGCATCGGAGATGTGGTGTTCCACTGTTCTTTCTGATATTTGTAGTCTTTCTGCAATTTCGCGATAAGAAAGTTCCTCATCCCTGCTTAAACGAAACACTTCCTGCTGCCGGGGAGGCAGCATTGAGATCAGTGCTGAGATATGTGTGCGCAGATTGGCTGCGTCCAATTCTTCTTCTATATCGTATGATTCTTCGACAGCTTCTATCACTGATAGTTGGTAGAAGGGTTCATTCAGATTCTTACGGGAACGGTTGAAAACAAGGTTGCGCATCGTGATAAATAAGTATCCGGCAAAATTTTGTTCTTCATCCAAAGCTTCCCGATTCTCCCAAATTTTAATAAAAACTTCTTGAACGATTTCTTCCACATCGACCGCAGAGGTGATGTAAAGTCGCGTAAAATTGTAAACCTTAGCCCAATAAGAGCGATAGAGGAATGCAAAGGCGGCTTTATCATTGCAGGTCTTTAGTTTAATAATTGCTTCTTTTTCGTTCATTAAGCGTTACGTTTGAATTACAAATATAGCATACTCAATTTATAAAACAGAAAAAAAGCCGAAAACATATAGGGGGGAATTTTATAAATAGTGTATTTATGGATAGATTTATAAATATAGCTTGGATTTTTGGAAAGAAATATAAAGAATATGAAGATTTCTAATAAATATGATAGGCTTGTCCGCAAATTGATTGCAGGTGAGTCTTCTTCGGAAGAAATGGAAGAGCTGGCACATTGGAATGTTGTGGAGACGAAAATGAAAAAACAATTCGATGCGGCAAAAAATATAGTGGAAAATGGTGCTATTGAAAGAAGGATCTGGGATAAGATTGACTCCAGATGCCAGGCTCCTGTTGAGCGTAGTCAGAAACTTCAACTCAGATATTGGAGGGTTGCACTAGCTGCATGTATTACGGCTTTATTGATTATCGGAGGTGGTATTTTCTTTTTTGATAAAGGGCATACAGCTTCACAGCGTATAACTGAGTATACTGAAGTTGTTTCTTCAAATAGCCGGTTGTATATACTTCCCGACAGTTCAAAAGTCTGGATGCAGGCTGGGAGCCGTCTTCGTTTTTCACAGGATTTTATAAGTAACCGGGAAGTATGGCTGGAGGGAGTGTCTACTTTTGAAGTAACTAAGCGTAAAGGACATAATTTTAAAGTATATATCGATCAGGCATTTGTCGAAGTCAAAGGAACGGTCTTTCGTGTGCAGTCTACCTGTCAGGATGGTACGGAGGTGACTCTTTTTAGTGGAAAGGTTGACTTCAATGTGAAGGCTTCACAGAGAAAAGTTGAAATGAAACCTTTGCAGCAGATTGTTTTTCATCCCGAGAAAGATGAAGTGATATTAAAGAACATAGGTAATATCAGTTGGGATGAAGGGCGTTATAAGTTTGTCGACATGCGTATGGATGATTTAATAGAAGCTATTCATGATATTTACCACATTCCGGTAGAACTCGATAGGAAAGTAGCTCGCAATGACTTGTTCACGGGTTATATGCGCTATGATGACCCTGCCTCTAAAGTCATCGAAAAGATTTGTATTAATATGAATTTGAAATTTAAAAAAGAAACACAGAAAATCATTATTTATAAATAATCGCTTTTATCAATCACTAATTAATCGTATAATCAAAAAATGAAAGACATGAGACTATGTTTTAGCGTCTGTAACAGGCGTTTTCTGACAGGCGTAATTATGTTTATGCTCCTGTATCCTATGTCCGTTTTTGCCGTGCAAGGACAGATAGCCGTGCAAGGAAAAGCAATGAGCATTAAACAGGCTATTCAAGTTATTGAGAAGAACAGTAAATATACGTTCTTCTACAAGGCGGCCGATTTGAGCAATGCAAAGATCCGTGACATCCATTGTGAAGGTTCCATAGAGGAAGTGCTGAATGTTTTGTTTAAAGATAGCGGTATCAGCTATGTTATCAAAGACAATGAGGTTATTCTGAAGAGTACCCCGGTAGTGGTTGCAACGCCACAACAGAGTAATAAGATCGTTGTGAAAGGCAATATCAGGGATACTTTGGGTGAATCGGTCATTGGAGCTACCATTATGGAGAAAAATAATGCTCAAAATGGTTCTATCAGTGATATAAATGGAGATTTCTCCTTGTCGGTAAGTCCGGGCGCTGTTATTGTTATCTCTTACATTGGTTATGTAACGCAAGAATTGAAAGCCATAGCGGGGGCCCCTCTGAAAGTAGTACTGAAGGATGATTCCCGTACTTTGGATGAAGTGGTGGTAGTTGGTTTCGGTTCACAAAAGAAAGCGAACCTGACGGGGGCCGTTTCATCTATTAAAATGGACGAAATTATTGGCGATCGTCCCATAATGACGGCTTCTGATGCATTGCAAGGTACAGTTCCGGGACTGCTGGTTTCTAATAGTGGAAATGCTCCGGGTAGCGGAAAGTCATTCCAGTTGCGTGGTGCCTATTCGGTGGGTATCAAGAATAGCGACGGATCTTATGGTGCCAATGTCGCTCCCCTTATCTTGATTGATAACGTAGAGGGGAGTCTCGATATGTTGAATCCGGAAGATATTGAGACCGTAACTGTATTGAAAGATGCCGCTTCGGCAGCTATTTATGGTGCACGTGCAGCCGGTGGTGTTGTCTTAGTGACTACCAAGCGTCCGAAAGAAGCTACGGCCTTTCGTCTGAATTATAATAATAATTTTGGTTTTGCTACTGCAACCAATCTGCCTAAACAGGCATCTTTGATGGATTATCTGCAGGCTTATCAGGACGGGGGATATTCTGATGCTTATTGGTCGTATGGTTCACCCAGCGTTTCAAAGTGGAAAGAATACCTCACACAATATAGGCAGGATCCTTCATCTATCAAAACTGTAGGTGACGGTATTTTCGCAGATACGGATGGAGCTTTGTATTATTTGAACGAGCATGACCCCTATAAGAATTTTATGGAGACCAGCTTCCAGATGAACCACAATCTTTCTGTATCCGGTGGTACGGATAAATTGCGTTATCGTATGTCGGCGGGATATGTATCGACGGACGGTGTGCTGATCACCGATAAAGACACTTATGAGCGCTTGAACATCAATTCCTATATTTCTGCTGATATAACCAAATGGTTTACCCAGGAGTTGACTATGAGTTATGCACGTACCAATCAGTCGCAACCTAATTCCGGTTTGGGAAGTATGTTTGGCAGTAATCAGGTTTCTTATCAGCCGGAAGGTAATATGCCTTCGGATGTTTGTTCTACAATTTCTCAGGATTTGCCTTTCAACACACCGCGCAACCAGGTATTGTTAGCAAATAAATGGAAAAAGTCGTATGATAATCCGCGTGTTTTCGTGAAATCTATTCTGAAACCGTTCAAAGGCTTTGAGGCGGTATTCGAGTATACATTTGACAAGAATATGTATGATTATAATTTCTATACCGGAAAAACTCAGTATACAGATATTCAGGGCGGTAATAACATCTGGAATGCAGCAAAAGATTATTTGCAGAAAGAGAAGCAATTTACCGACTACAATGCTTTCAATATTTACGGAACATACAAGTTCGATCTCCACAAAGATCATCATTTCAGTGTAATGGCCGGTTTCAACCAGGAGTCCAAGTATACAGAAGGTGTAAATGTATTGTCTTATAATCAGGCTGTTGTTGAAGTACCGGCATTGGGTTCGGGTACAGGTGACCTAAAAGCGACAGACAGTTATAATGAATACTCTGTTCGAGGAGGATTTTTCCGGGTCAATTACAACTATATGGATAAGTATTTGCTTGAAGTGAACGGTCGTTACGATGGTTCATCCAAGTTCCCGAAAGATTCCCGTTTTGGTTTCTTCCCATCTGTATCTTTGGGTTGGAACGTAGCTCAGGAAAAGTTTATGGAAGTTACGCGCAATTATATTGACGGTCTGAAGATTCGTGCATCTTACGGTGTGATCGGTAACCAGAATGTAGTGAACTATGCATACTTCCCAACTATGAGCGTTAGCAATAAATACAACGGTTGGCTGTCTGGAGGTGATTATGTAACTGCTATCAACTCTTTACCGAATCTGGTAAGTACAAGCTTTACTTGGGAAAAAGTGGCCACTACGGATATCGGACTCGACTTGAATATGTTCGGTAATCGTATGAATGTTGTGTTCGACTGGTATCAGCGTGATACAAAAGGAATGTTGGCTCCGGGTATGCAGCTTCCTGCTGTGGTAGGTGCAAGTTCTCCTTTCCAGAATACAGCCGATATGCGTACTCGTGGTTGGGAACTGGCAGTGAACTGGAGAGACCGTATCGGTAAGTTCAACTATCGTGTCGGATTCAATCTTTCTGATAGCTATTCTGAAATTACTAAGTACGACGACAATGCTGCTTCTAAGCTGCTGAGTAATTTTTATCCGGGACAGAGACTGGGAGAAATCTGGGGATATGAAGTGGACGGATTCTATACGGTAGATGATTTTGTAGATACTAATAGTTGGAAACTTAAAGATGGAGTGGCCTCTATTAAAGGTGTCAGTCCGCGTCCCGGTGACTTGAAGTTCAAAAATCTCCGTGATGATGACAAAAGTACAAATCAGATTGATAGCGGAGACGGTACATTAGATAATCCCGGCGACCAGAAAGTAATAGGCAATAGCCTGCCTAAATATCTGTATGGTATTACTCTCGGTGCTAATTATAAGGGTTTCGACTTGAATATTATGATGCAGGGAACCGGCCAGCGTGATGCATGGATTGCCAATAACCTGGTATTCCCGATGTATATTTATTCAGTAAACGATATCAAATACCAACCGCTGTTTGATGGTTTGACTGACTATTGGAGGCCGGTAGATGCAGCCAATGGAGATTACACTGCCGTAAATCCGAATGCCAAATATCCGCGTATGTATGGACAAAATCCTACAGTCGGCTCCAATTACGGACGTAAGACAGATAAATATTTATCTAATGCCGCTTACTTCCGCATCAAGAACGTTACTTTGTCGTATACCGTTCCTAAAACATGGATATCCCGAATCGGCTTAAATCAGTTAAAGGGTTTTGTCAGTGTAGAAAATCTGGCAACTTTCTCTTCATTACCTTCAGGTATCGATCCCGAAACTCTGAGCTGGAACTATCCGGCATTCCGTACCGTTTCGTTTGGTATCAACTTTACATTATAAACGCATAATCAAGAATTAAAAATGAAAAAGATATATCTATCATTGGCTATTTTAGCCGGAATCGGACTGGCCGGATGTAATGACAGCTTTCTGGAGCATGCGCCTGTCACCAGTCTGACAGAAAATAATGCTTTTAGATCTTATGATAACTTTAAGTCGTTTGCATGGCCTTGTTATGAGATATTCAAGGATAATAATATAGCCAATACCATTAACGGAACCGGACAAGGTTCCTGCTATGCAGGTGATATGAATGCCGGATACTTGGAAAGCCGTGCCAATGAGTCGGGCAATGACTATGCTTTCGGAAGAGTTCAGAGTGTAGCTTCGGGCAATGGTTGGGGCTTTTCCGGCACATTCCGTCGTGCCAATATTTTGCTTGCTAACATCGATAAGTCGGAAATGACCGATGCCGAAAAGGACCATTGGCGTGCAGTAGGGTATTTTTTCCATTCATACTGGTACATGGAGCTTATCAATCGTTTTGGGGCGGTGCCTTGGGTTAATACGGCCCTTAACGAAAATTCTCCTGAGGCTTACGGTCCCCGTGTTGACCGCGAAATTGTGGCTGATTCCGTATTGAACCGTTTGAAATGGGCTGAAGCGAATATTGGAGATTTTGAGAAGCAAGATGGTGCAAATACCATTAATCGCGATTGTATTCGTGCGGCTATCTCACGATTTGCGTTGCGTGAAGCCACTTGGCGCAAATATCACGGAATAGACGGAGCTCAGAAGTTCTTTGACGAATGTATTCGGGTGTCCCGTCTGTTGATGAATGATTACCCTACTCTTTATTACGGAACAGACGGTCAGCCCGCAGCCGGATATGGAGAGATGTGGACAACAGAAGATTTGGGCAAAGTGCCGGGTGTCATCTTGTATATGGAGTTTGTTCAAGACATCAAGATGGCCAATTTTAGTGCATTGGAACATATGGATAGCCACAATGTAGAGATGAATCAGCATACTGTTGACCTTTATCTGTGTAAAGATGGCAAGCCGATTGCTACTTCTGCAAATTATCATGGAGATAAAACTCCCTATGCTACTTTCCGTGACCGTGATCCGCGTTTATATCACGTAGTAATGCCACCGTATAAAGTGAAAGCAAAAGTGAAGACGAAAGAAGATCCCAGAACATGGGATTATACCGATGATCCGGCAGATCGTGAATATATCGATATTATGGGCCCTAACGAATCCTGTGATAATCCCGGTATTGGTATGAAACGCCTTCCCGGACAGAACTGGAGTGCTTCATTGGTACCTTCTTCACCAAACTTTATGGGGGGTATCGGAGCTACAGGTTTTGTGAGAAGCCGCTCGGGATATTATTTCTGGAAGAATTGGAGCAACTGGGAAACGAACCGTAACGGAGGTGTCACTCTGAACACATCGGATAAGCCTATCTTTAAGATCGAAGAGGTTTTATTGAATTATGCCGAAGCCATGTGTGAGACCGGACAGTTCACTCAGGCAGTGGCCGACGAATCTATTAATAAGTTGCGTAGACGTGCCGGTGTGGCCGATATGAAGGTTGCCGATATTGATGATAGTTTTGATCCGAACCGTGGACGCTATTATCCGAAAGGAAATGAACAAGGTGTTCTGGTAGATCCTGTTTTATGGGAAGTGCGCCGTGAACGTATTGTCGAGCTAATGGGTGAAGGCTTCGGATTCTACGATATCCGCCGTTGGAGAATGGCGCCCTGGTTCCTTAACCGCCAGTTTAAAGGAATGTGGATGACGAAAGATAAGTTCAGACATGGTGCCCAGTTCTTATTGAATGAAACGACCGGTGGACCGGACCCTGCCGACGGAGCCATGACAGAAGGATATATTTATTTACAACCGGACCCTATCAAAGCAGGTGAAGGCTGGCAGGAGAGATATTATCTTTATGAAGTTCCTACTCAAGAAATTATCTTGAATCCGGCACTTGCACCTAACAATCCGGGGTGGGAATAATTGAAACGGAATAGCAATGAACCTGTTTCACCACAGATAACACAGATTTTCACAGAACTTCTAATCTTGTTATCAATAAAATAAATTATTAATCTGTGAAAATCTGTGAAAATCTGTGTTGTCTGTGGTGAAGTTAAAACCAAATGAACTCGAAACAAACCCAAGAATGAATCAAAAAATTATTTATAGTAGTGCATTACTTGTCGGATTAGGCAGCCCGCAAGCATTTGCCCATAAAGAAAAGGCCCATACCCCTCAAAAACCGAATATCATCTTTATTATGTGTGATGATATGGGGTATGGAGATCTGGGGTGCTATGGACAGCCATACATCAGCACCCCTAATATTGACAACATGGCCCGTGAAGGCATGCGCTTTACGCAAGCCTATGCCGGAAGTCCGGTGAGTGCACCTTCGCGCGCATCGTTGATGACCGGACAACATACCGGACATTGCGAAGTGCGTGGTAATAAAGAGTATTGGACTCAGGCGTCTACAGTGATGTATGGCGATAATAAAGAATTTTCAGTTGTCGGACAACATCCCTATGATCCGGAACATGTCATTCTGCCCGAAATAATGAAAGATAACGGATATACAACCGGTATGTTTGGTAAATGGGCGGGGGGATACGAAGGCTCGGCGTCCACTCCGGATAAAAGAGGAATCGATGAATATTACGGATATATCTGTCAGTTTCAAGCACATCTCTATTATCCCAATTTTCTGAATCGTTATAGTCCGTCGTTGGGTGATACAGGTGTTGTACGTGTTGTGATGGAAGAGAATATCAAATATCCGATGTACGGTCCCGATTATCATAAACGTACTCAATACTCAGCTGATCTGATTCATCAGAAAGCGATGGAATGGATCGAGAAACAGGATGGCGAACAACCTTTCTTCGGAATCTTTACCTATACCTTGCCGCATGCAGAGTTAGTGCAACCGGAAGACTCTATTTTGAATCATTATAAGACACAGTTTGCTGATGACAAAGCTTTTGGTGGTCAAAAAGGATCCAGATATAACGCCATTACCCATGTGCATGCACAGTTTGCGGGTATGATCACCCGTTTGGACTATTATGTGGGCGAAGTTCTGAAGAAGTTGGAAGAGAAAGGATTTGATGAGAATACGATTGTCATCTTTACCAGTGATAATGGGCCCCATGAGGAAGGCGGAGCCGATCCTACTTTCTTCGGGCGTGACGGAAAGTTACGTGGCTTGAAGCGCCAGTGTTACGAGGGAGGTATCCGTGTTCCGTTTATTGTCCGTTGGCCCGGTCAGGTTGCTGCCGGAACAGTGAATGATCATCAATGTGCTTTCTACGATGTCATGCCTACCTTGTGTGATTTGACAGGAGTGAAGAACTTCACGAAAAAATATGTGAATAAGAAAGAGGAAGCGGATTATTTTGATGGTATCTCTTTTGCTCCGACCATACTGGGTAAAAAGAACCAGAAGAAACATGATTTTCTCTATTGGGAGTTTAATGAAACAAACCAGATCGGTGTACGTATGGGAGACTGGAAAATGGTTGTCAAGAAAGGTACTCCTTTCCTTTATAATCTGGCGACAGATATCCATGAAGATCATAATGTAGCTGCCGAAAATCCTGATATTGTGAAGAAAATGGTTGGGATTATCCATCAGCAACATACGGAAAATCCAAATTTCAAGGTAACATTACCTGCTACTATGTAAGAAGATTCTTAGTGATAGATCAAGCGCTGTCTTTTATCCTCTATTCAGAGGAAGGATAGCGCTTTTTGTTTGATAGCTTAGAGCGCTGTTCGGTATCAAAATGTTTGCTGTTTTACTTTTCTGCTGGCATCTGCTTTGGCGAAATGTTGCGAAATAGAAGAGGAATCATCAGATATTTCTTTTCAGATCACTTGTTACCGGGAAATTATGTGAGAGGTATCGGAAGGAAGTTAACTTCCTGTCGGCAAATAACTAACTTCCTACCGACAGAGAATTAATTTCCTGAGAGTAGGAAGTTAACTTCTTATGAATAAGAAGTCTGTATTCTGATAGAAACGCGATTCTTTTTTGGGAAAAGCCTTTAATTCAGGGGAAGAAAGTGGCTTTTTTTTCTATAATAAAATTTTGGAGGTCTCTTTTTAAATATCATTCTGAACGTTCGTTTGTCATTTGGCTTTCTTATGAAAAGTTAATTGGGCTGGTTCATTATCTTTGTTGTGGTGTTTCACTGTAATTGCTGGCTATGTGATTTCTATGACAATACTAATTTCTAAGTTTTTCTATTCTTTCTTTGTTATGGTATATAAAACAACGACTCTAAAGGGTGTTTAAAATACATTTAGACAAGATGACAAAGAGCTATTGTGGATTTGTTTACTTGGATTTGAATATGTTTTTATTGCAACTTTTTTGTATAGGTTAACGTTTAATCTATAAAATCGAACAAGAGAGGATATTGTCCGTTATTTTTGTTTATTTTGAAGATTCTTGTATATCCTGTATTTGAGGAATAATAGAATTACAATTGACAAAACTATGAATTACAAATTGATTTGCTTCTGAGCTGTCTACCTACTTCACTATATATAATATTGATCAAAAAGGGGACTACCCGTCTAATTGTGTGGATAGAAAATTACGATCATACATTTCGACAAATATAAAAGAGCCGTATCAAATTCTATTTTTGAGCAATGATACGGTTCTTTTTCACTGTTGGTGAGGGCAGTCAAGTTTCAGACTAAAAATTCATCCTCTCTACAATTGAGTTTTGACATGGCTTCATATTTTTCTATCTACACAAAATTGTGGACAATTCCGATGTTTTGTGAATTTACAATCTATAAGCTTTCAGTGGTCTTTCTTTTATTACTTCTCCATTTACATCTAAATTCATAGTTGTCTCACTTATCTCATTTTAAAAACCGTTCTCAGATCTTACACAAGTTACATTATTAGTTAGCGTAAAAGGGAATTATTTTCTTAGTGAAATGACTACTTGTAAATAGAATACTCTATTATTCTTTTCCGCTCTGGTCGGGGTTTCGCTCTATATAGTATTTTATTCTTTGGGTCCAGGGTTTATCTTCAAGTGGAAACACATTAGACCGTTCCGCCCATTTATTCCATCTGGCCTCCAGCTTCCTCACTTCTTTGGGATATTGAGCGGACAAGTCTTTGGTTTCAAATGGATCTGTCGTTAAGTCAATTAGCTCCCAAGGTTCATTCTGGCTACCACGTACCAGTTTCCAATGATCGGAAATAATGGCGCAGGAACTTTGATGCTCAAAATACAACTCTCTGGGCTTTATTTTTTTGCCATTGATTGAAGGAAGCAGGCTTTTGCCTGGCAAATTCTCTTTAAAATCCGAAGGATAAGTGGCTGTGGCAAGGTCCATGCAAGTAGGCAGTATATCAATAATATGGGCCGGTTGTCTACAAATCTGACCTTTCATCCTATTTTTTACGGCATCTCCATAACATAAAATAAAAGGTGTGCTTGTGCCTCCCTGAAAACATTGCGACTTATAACTTCTATAAGGGGTATTACTCAAGTCGGCCATAAGTTGTCCCAAATACCCGCCTTCTTTTGTCGCACCGTTATCGCTTAAGAAAATAAATACGGTATTATCCAGCATCCCTTTCTCTTTTATTGTTTCTACCAGTTTTCCGATTCCGTTATCCACGATTTCAATCATGGCGGCATAGGTAGCCATATCGGTAATCCATTGCTTCTGTTGATCCAGAGTGAGTGTTTCCCAAGAGGGACGTTTGCCACTAAACTCTTTTTGGAAAACAGGATAATCCATATTGTCCGGAATGAACTTTAACTTCTTTAATCTCTCGAAACGTTGCTTGCGTAACACGTCATATCCCACCTTATATCGGTTCCTGCATTTTTGTACTTGGGCAGTAGGGGCCTGAAGAGGTAAGTGAGGAGCATAATGAGCCACGTACATAAACATCGGTTTGCCTGCAGGATGTTGTTTGACAAAACTTACTGCCGAATCGGTGATTGCAGTGGTGTAATAATAATCATCGGGGAATTTGGTAATTCGGGACAGATTACTGTATACGGGAGTCGGTTTATAATAATTTCCCCCTCCGCTCAGGCAACCGTAATATTTGTCAAAACCTCTCTGAACCGGATAACTGCTGTTAGGAGCATCAAAAGCTCCATCCACTGTAACGTGCCATTTGCCACTCATATAAGTGCTATAGCCATTCGCTTTCATTACTTCGGCAATAGTAGGGATGTTTTTTGTAATCTGTCCTCTGTATCCGGGGCGATGTTCATCCACTGCCGTCATCCACCCCATACCCGCTTCATGCTGGTAGTGCCCTGTCAGCAAAGCAGCACGGCTGGGGCAACTTCTTCCTGTATTCTTGAACAGGCTGAAGCGAACACCGTTTTCAGCAAGACTGTCGATGTTGGGAGTCTGGATTTCACTTCCGTAACAACCCAGATCGGAAAAACCCATGTCGTCACATAAAATCAATACAATGTTAGGAGGAGTATTTGTCTGGGCCTTTATACAGGTGAGCCCGGTTCCTAACAAGAATGAAGTATACAATACTCTGTTCATGTGATTATAATTTAAAATTGAAATAAATATGTGTTTATTCTATCTGTAACAAGCTTGGGTGATTATTCAACGTTTTCTACCTCTTTTAGTTTCAGGCGGCTTAATTCCTGTTGCAGGTCAAGGACACGCTTTTCACAATCAGAAGAGACAGTAATCGCTTTTTCATTGCTACGCTTGTCTGTTGATTGGGCTTGTCCCAGTTCCTTTTTGCCCGCTATCAGAGTATGCTCTGAAGGATAAGTGGAAATGGTCAATTCTGCCGAAACGGGAGTCTGTTTGCCTTGCCATATCAGCGGTGTGCAAATCTTGATTTCTCCAGGTATAGCAGTTGACCTTATCAGCACCGGGGCAATTCCCCAAAGTACTGGACGGGGATTGGTAAATATTGCTTCATCAGCAATAAGCTGCCCCTGTCCTTCAATTTCAAATTTGACTTCGTGGTTATTCAAACGTTTGATATTCCCGTTTTCATCTGCGATGGCGGCTATGACTGTCACCATGTCCGAAACCGTCCGCTTTCATCAATACTTTCTCATCGTCCGCCTAAAACAATAATTTCACTGGGCGACGGGCAGGCGTTACTTTATGTGTCGCAACCACCTTATCGTTCATTATTCCTTCCGCCAGGAGATAAGAATCCGTCTGTTGGCTTTGTCGTGCCAGCATTTTGTCATGCATGACATCAAAGATATCCTTGAATGTAATTACTGGTGAAGGTATTAGAACCGATTCCCACATCCATACGCAAGAGTGATTACGGTCCCGGCGAACCATGTTGCGGATATCACTGAATACTCTCTGGGCAAAGATCGGCTTGTCATTCCAAAACTGCCACCCCGGTGTATTGACAATCACAAAGAGCCCTAATTCATCACAGGCATCCATAAAAGCGGGATCTTGCGGATAATGGGCATTCCGGATAACAGGTAATCCGGCATCACGTAACTTTTTCGCATCACGCCAATGAAGGCTGTTGGGCAAAGCATTGCCTATTACGGCATAATCCTGATGTCGGTTGGCTCCTATCAGAGGATACGGCTTTCCATTCAACCAGAAACCGTCTTCTCCTTTGAACTCAATGCTGCGGATGCCAATACGACGGTAATATCCGTCAATGATGTTACCGGCTTTATCTTTCACATAAATGTGCAGTTTGTAAAGGTAGGGAGTGTCGGGTGACCAGAAGTGAGGCTTCTCGACAGTTGCTTTACAGGAAAACTGTCTGGCAATCCGGTTACTCACTGACAAGCCGGTTTCTTTGGTAAGAATGCATTTGTTATCCCGGTCATAGAGCTCATACGTTATTTTTCCACCAAAGGATCTTCCGGAGTTGTTGCGTATATGGGTATCCAATTTCAATTGTGCAGACTGCTCGGACACTTTGTCGAAGGAGACGAACAGTCCACCTCCGGCAGCTTCATCTTCATAATTGGGATCGGTAATAAATATCCGGTTGTGGACTATCATCCAGCAATCACGGTAAATTCCTCCCAAATAAGCAAAGTCCAGTGCGTCTTGCGGCTTTCCGGGAGGATAATCGGGATCATCACTATTGTCTGCCCATGTGGCAATTACATTATCTTCTCCGTAGTTCAGGTATGGAGTGACATCAACAATTATCGGCAGAAAGCCGCCAAAATGTTCCTTCGGTAACTTTCCGTTCATCCATATCCTGGACTTTCCCATAATGGCTTCGAAATGGAGGAATTGTTGTTTGCCCTTCCAACCCGGTTCGGGAATAAAATGTTTCCGATACCAGACTTCACCTTGATAATTGATGCATCCGCTGACCTCGGTGGGGAGGTATTCTATAACATCCGGCAATGATACTATATTCCAGGTTTTATCATTGAATCCTGGTTGTTCCGCTCCTTTGATATTTCCCTTATGAAATCTCCAGGCGGGATTCATACTATATGCCGTGCGTTCTGTGTTGGGGAGTGAATAAAAACCGGCAGTGGAATAAGATGGTTGGTAGCCGTCTGCATAAATTCCTGTTTTTCCGGTTAACATCAGACAGATGAGCACAGTTATCCAAAAAAATAAAGAATGTCTCATAATTCTTCTATTTACTTAATTGAGTCTTTGTTTTCTCCATTATTAATAACAGACTATTTTATTTTCCTATTGAACTTCATCCGGCCAAGGTGTTAATTCTCCTGTACTTTTAAGCCGTGGGCGCTGAGATTTATTTTTCCTTAAATATTGGCCAAGTTCGTCTGATAATCTTCTCACTATATTGGGATATTTTTGTACGAGGTTCTGTCTTTCAGAAATATCATTGGATATGTTGAAGAGTTCTTTTTTTTGTGTACCATAGTAGTAGATCAACTTCCAGTCGCCTTTGCGGATTGTACAACTGGCTCCGAATCCGGGACCTTCTTTTCCCCATCCGTTAGGAAAATTCCAGAAAAGGGAGCGGTTTTTGGAAGTATCTTTTTTACCCGTTAGCAACGGGATAAAACTGACTCCATCCACATGCTGTACCGTATGGTAATGTTTGATTTTCGCCATTTCAAGAATGGTAGGAAAAAAATCCTCTATAATTACATATTTGTCACATTCAGACTGCGGTTTGGTAGTTCCAGACCAATAGACAATCATCGGTTCGCGGATTCCTCCTTCATGGGCTGATCCTTTTCCACTACTGAGCGGAGCATTTTGTACATACAGAGGTGTGTGCCAGTAAGGTTCCGACGCCAACCCGCCATTATCTGACATGAAAAGTATGATTGTATTATCCATCAGGTTATTCTTTTCCAGATAATCCATCAGATCACCAAGACTCTTGTCCATTCCTTCGACGAGCCCTGCATAAGCGGCATCATTATCAGACAGCCCTTTCTTCTTATACTTCTCATAAAACCGCTTATCTTTTTCCAATGGCACATGAACGGCATAATGTGCCATGTACAGAAAAAACGGTTTATTTTCCTGCTTTACTTTATCAAGTGCCTTGATTGCTTCCAAAGTAAGTGCCTCGGTCAGAAAAATATCTTTCCCGCGGTACTCCTCAAGACCGGGAGTGGCAAACTTTGAGGGTGCATGTCCTTCATAAGCGTTTCCGAAATGTGTAAGTCCCTGGTAAGTGCCGGGAGCCCCGGGAGCTCCACCGGCTATATTAACGTCAAATCCCATGTTCAGCGGGTTCTCACCCGGTGTTGAACGCGCGGCAAAATGTGCTTTACCGCAATGTATAGTATAATACCCATTGTCTTTCAATACCTGTGCCAGTGAGGTCGCATAGGTACAATGCTCAATCTTGTCCTGTTGGCAGAATCCGTTTACATTCCATTGTGGATAGATGAGTTCGTCACTTGGTGCATCATTGGAAGCATTTCTCTCTAAGGTCCAATTGGTGACTCTGTGGCAGGCACTGTTCATTCCTGTGAATAAGCTTACACGGCTGGGAGAGCTGATGCTATTGGCATACGCTTGTGTGAACTTCATTCCCTTCCGGGCAAGACGTTCCATGTTGGGTGTCTCGTAACGTTCATTAAGAGGCGTCTTCTGATTCCAAAAAGGTACGGAGGTATCCTGCCACCCCATATCATCTACCAGAAAAAGAAGGATATTGGGACGCTTGTCCACTTGTGAGCCTCCTGCATGCACATTGCCTGCAAGACATAACAAAAATAAGGAAGCAATTCTTTTCATTTGTAGTTTGTTGTTAAGGAAGAAGTATTGCAAAAGTCTTCTCTCCCCAGTTTTCTTTCTAAAGGAGAAAGAGTGCCCACAAGAAGAGCGGTGGTAGGATATATGATAATGTCTATTTGCATTTTTACCTACCACCCGAACTTTTGCAATAACTTCTTTTTAATAAAAATCTTATATGTTTCTATTTAATACCAATCGGTCCTTCATTAGCTACAGTAGGCCACCCAGGATTCTGGTAAATAACAGAAGTGCTGAGATCGTTAGGATCTGAAGCAGTGATTCTGAAATGCGTGATAGCAATCGGATTTAAATAATGTGCTTCACACCATGTATATCCGGCATCATACATCAAGTTGTTTGTTTTGGTAGCACGATAAGGACATAGATACTTACCACTATTGACATAGCTTGAAACATTGGAATTCGGCTCACCTTCCTGTACCAAAAGATTCTTCCCGTCTTTCATATACATATTCTTCAAATCGGATTCCCACAAATTAACGCCTTCAATAATGTAACCTTTAACTTGGTCCAATGCTCTCCATCGTTTTAAGTCCATCATACGAAGCCCTTCCGCTATGAATTCGCAACGCCGTTCACGACGTATATTATACAATAGAGGAGAAACTTCTTTTCCCGCGGAGTATACTGCCCAGTCTCTCTCTTTGGAAAGATCCGTATTATTCACTGTTATCATATAATCTCTCGGTAATCCAGCTCTTTCGCGGAGATCCCCCCAATAGCCGGCAGCTTCTGAACCGATAGATGTGCCGTTATGTTCCATGCAGTCAGCTTCAATAAAATTCAGATATGCCTCGGCTACACGATATACCGGACAACCTTCAATCGCCGTATTGCCATCACGATACCAGTGATCGGAAAGCCCTTTGCGGACCTGATAGCCTGTCACACATTTCGTTTCTGTTATATCCAGAAGGTTCGGAGCTTCCGGTAGTAAATCGGGGGTACCATTCATGATAGTTGGACTGAGTGTTTCACTAGGCGTCATCATGAACAGTTGTAGACGCAGATCTCTGTTTTTGCGCACATCCAATAACGATCTGTCTCCTTTATACTCATCGCTTGCATAGATCGGTTTGCCGTCACGGCAAAGGAAACTTTCCACATAGTTTCGTGTATACCCTGTATTTCCTCCTACTCGAATATAATAAGGAGCCGAATGTGTGATTTTAAATTCAAGTAGATTGTACTGACGCCACATCAGTATTTCTGAATACTCTTCCAGGTTATCTGCGGAAAATTGAGCGAAATAAGGGTTGCTCATTTTGTATATATCCTCATCTGTTTTGACTATTTCATCCGTGCAATTTTCTGCTGTATTCTGTACCAAGGCGGCATTGCCGATCACTTCCTTGGCTGCGGCCTTAGCCTCTTTCAGAAAAAATGCAATTTCCGTATCTATATTAAAACCTGCTATATCTTCCGCCTTTCCTGGCCATCCAGGACCACCCGGGACTAAAGCCGTGCCTCTATGATATGTCAGCCAGGAGGCTTCGAATAAGGCAATTCTCGATTTCAATAATAAAGCCGCATTTTTTGTTATACGGTTCTTTCCACCGGGAATATTATTACTCAGCATACTGATGGCATTATCCAAATCCTGCAAAATAAAACGGGCGACTTTATAACGGGGCTCTCGTTTGCTGGCTGCGACCAAGGGTTCACTTTCGTCCGGCAATGTTTGGGTTATGATAGGAAAATCACCGAAAGTCTGCAATTTAGAAAAATAATTTTTGGCACGTAAGAAATACATTTCGCCAATATAATGCTTGATATTGGCTTCTGTACCTTCTATTTCTCCTTTCTCAAAACGGGGTATTACTGTTTCAAGGAAATAATTTGCCTCACGAATAGGTTTAAAATTCCAAGGATCGTTACTATCAGGATTACTGTAGGCTTCCGTCACTTTCCATTGACCGGGAATCCACTTATCATCATAATCGGTGGCAGCTTGGTTATCGGTCGCATTATCATTTTTCCAAATGCCTGCATTCCATCCGTCATGAGTCGTGAAGTTGTAGTGTTTCACAGCATAGGCGGCCAGGTCATTTTCATTGAAGAAGAAATTGTCTGGGGTCACACTATCCAAAGGTTCCCTATCCAGGAAATCATTGCAAGAAGAAAGAATAAAGCTTCCTCCTATCAGCAAGAACATATATTGAATTATCTTTTTCATACGTCATCAATTAAAAATTAACACTAAATCCTGTAGAGAAAGTACGAGACAACGGATAGGTTTTTCCTGAAGTATACGAATCTGATCCGTATCCGGTACCGATTGTTTCCGGGTCAAATCCTTGCGGCAATCCCGTAAGTGTGAACAGGTTTTCTCCCGAGAAGAATATTCGCAGATTGGAAATACCGATTTTTGAGGTTATCCGCAAAGGTATAGTATATCCGATCTGCAGATTTTTCAGCCGTACATAAGCGGCATTTTGCAAATAACGGGTCTGTGCCTGTTGGTTTTTTGCATAATTGACAGACAGTGGTCTGGGGAAATATGCATCTGTATTGGGACTCCAGAAATCATCGCCTTCACGGAAGAAATCAAGATGGGGAACAAAGCATGCTGATTGCCAGATGTCACCAGTAGCTCCCCAGAACATATTATCACCTAACCATGCGTCACGCTTTGCCACCCCTTGGAAAAACAAACGCGCATCGAAACCTTTCCAGGATACATTCAAGTCCAGACCGAATCTGAATCGCGGAGAGTTGTTACCGATGATTTTCCTGTCACCAGGGTCATCGAGAGTGGCACCGGAGGAAATTTTGCCATCACCATTCAAATCCTTGTACATGATATCGCCTGCACCCCATTTGCTGCCTAAAGCATCTTGTCCACCATTGGGTAGTGAGGCGAGATGAGCGTCCATTTCTTCCTGGCTCTTGGCTATACCGATTGTTTCAAATCCCCATATGTTGCCGCTGTATTCACCTGCATACCAAGTGTCGATTTTACCCGTTCTGTTAGGGTATTTTAGTATTTTTTGACGATCATCCGAAAGTAACAGGTGCACTCCATAATTAAATCCTCTGATTTGGTCTCTCCATCCTAAATCTAGTTCAAAACCGGTAGACTGCATATTGGCATTGTTCACTTTGGGAACGTTCGCTCCCAAAGTCACAGGAAGTTCGGGAGCCGGTCCCACCATATTGATAGTTTTCCGGTTGAACCAGTCAAGGCTTACAGTCAAACGGTTGCTCAATAATCCCAAATCGAAACCGATATTCCATGATCGCATGGTTTCCCAGCCTAATAACGCCGAAATTAAATCCGGTGCATTTGCCGTGTTGGGACGCTTGTTTTCAATCAACCAATTAGAGTTAGGGTCTTCAGCTACGAACTTCATTAACTGGATATATGGATATAGATTTGTCGTATTTTGATTACCAAGTTCTCCCCAGGAGCCGCGGAATTTCAAATTATTGATGACATTATTGTAAGGTTCCATGAATGCCTCACGCGCCACATTCCATCCGGCAGAGAAAGAAGGGAACAAGTTCCAGCGTTTATTTCTTGCAAAGCGTGAAGTACCGTCATAACGAAGATTCATCTCAAACAGATAACGCTCTTTATAATCGTAATTAAATCGACCGAAAAAGCCGGCTGTAGCCCAATGAGTCAGTTGGGATTTATCAATAGTAGATTTTCCTGTGGCAGCATTTATGTTAGGGACGGATTCTGATATCAAGTCCTGCTTTGTAGCCTTCAGCTGTCTCCATTTGCTTAATTCGGCCTGAAATCCTGCCATCATCTTCACATGATGTGCCTCATCAAAAGTCCTGCTATATTCACTATAAACATTTGTGTTGAAATAATTTGTACGTTCAGCATTTTCTGTAACTTTCGATGTTTGCCATGTACTGCCAAAATAAGGCTCACCGGCTACATTCATTTGTGGTACCTTTAAATAATCTGTATGGGAAAAATCATCGATCACTTTATAATTAATCTCACCGAAAATTTTCCAGTTTTTAACGGGTTCCACTACTATCTGGAATTGTTGATATAGCCAGTCAGTCTGAGAGTTATTGTCACCTCCATATAGAATAGGCCGGATGATTGTGTTACCCATCGGATAACCGTTGGGATCTACGGTAGGCTCCATCGGCCAGCGCTTGGCTATATTCTGATAAAGAGTATTATCGGTCATGGCAGTGGGGCTGGAATAGTCCTTTCTCATGTATTTCATACTATAATTCATATGAAGCCAAGGAAAAAGCTCTGCATTAATTTTTCCCGTAACCGAGTAACGCTGCAGTTGGTCACGGCGGATAGCCATCATGCCTTCCTGTCCCATATAGTTTCCCGAAAAATAATACTGTATTTTTTCCGTTCCGCCACTAACACTCAGCGAATGCTCCTGTGAAAATGCCGTTCCCCCGAATACTACATCATACCAATCTGTATCCGTATTGCCGATCCAGTCCCAAATAGTAGGGGTGTTTCTATTGGGCTGAGTGGTAGTGGTAATCACTCCTGAGGCATAATCTTTGATAGCTTGAAGGCGGGTATCGTCAAATTGCACTGCTGTTACACCGTCATTCCGTTGCATAGTATTGAAGTACATAGCATATGTATATGCATCTGCTACATGCGGCAGATTGATAGCCTGCGACCAACGAAAACTGTTATTGTAATTAACGGTTGCCTTCCCGGCTTTTCCCTTCTTAGTTGTTATCAACACTACTCCAAAGGGTGCGCGTGAACCGTAGATAGAAGAAGCTGCAGCGTCCTTCAGAACAGATATGTTTTCGATATCATTTGGGTTTAGCATGTTCATATTACCTTCCATACCATCGATTAGGATCAGTGGAGCCGCATTGGATCCATCTCCGATTGTACCCGTTCCACGAATATTGACTTTCATATCTGCACCTATCTCACCACCATTGCCGTCGGAAGCATAGGAAAAATTCATACCTGGTACTAATCCCTGTAAAGCTTGGCTTACGTTGGAAACCGGACGCGACAATAATTCATCAGCATTGACTGTAGATACCGAACCGGTCAGGTTCACTTTTTTCTGTGTACCAAAACCTACGACCACGATCTCGTCCAGCGTCTTTGTATCCTCTTTCAGGATTACCGATATATTTTTACCCGGTTGTGTTTTCACTGTCTGGGAAATATAGCCTACATAAGAAATCTTAATGGCTACATTGTCAGATGCCACATTCAATATGAAATTCCCATCCACATCTGTTATCGTACCATTTTGGGTACCATCTTCCATTACAGTAGCACCAATGATCGGATCACCGGAAATATCCCGTACTTTTCCCTTTATCTGCACTGTTGGTTTGATGTCATCCACTCCCGGTATCTTTGTAGATAATATTATTTTTTTATTACGTACAGTATAATTTACGTTGGTATTCTTAAATACCTCGTTCAATAAGGTGAATATATCACCCTGCACGTTAGCTACCGATACCCGGCGATTTACGTCAATATGATTATCATTATAGAAAAAGCTAAAATCAGATTGCTTCTCAATTAGAGATAAAACTTCTTTTATAGTCAAATTTTGTGCTTTCACATGGATCATAGTATGTTGGGCGTAACTGTCGTTGGCACATAGAATCCCAACAAAACAAAAACAGAAAACAAAAATCAGTTTCATAAATAACGGGATTTTTTTCCAAGCAACAAAAACATGAGTATCTGTCCAAGATTGTTGGGCATTATTGTTTTTCTTCATATATTTGCATGAATTAGTTTAGAAATAATTTATTCTGTTTGCATTCAAACAGGTTAAAGCCTTTCTCATACAGGTTAGATGCTGGAACATCTACCTGTATGCTTTTTTTTAAGGTGGTCGAAAGTCATTCATAAGTATTTAAATTTTAACTGGTTAAACATTTGAAAAATCAGTAAATTTCTATCTGCCTCCTTTCTTTATTTAGATTATTAATTGGTTTCACATTACGCCAGCGTATCTGTGAGGATATTTTAAAATCTTCTAGTATGTCTTCTACATATTGCTCTGTAAATTTTCCGGTAAATGTAAATTTATCATATTTAGAAGTGTTCACTACAAATTCTACGTTATAACGTTTCCCCAACATGTGTAATGCATCCTTCATGGGGGTTTGGTCCAATATAATTTTCATATCTTTCCATGACAATTCCGATGCACCATTCGTGCTCTTTAATAGAATTTCTCCATTTTTCTTGTTATAAATGGTTTTTTGTCCCGGCTTCATTACCATTTTACGTTCAGTGCCTGCTCGCTGATATATAAATTCTATCTTGCCTTCTATCAATGTTGTAGTAACTTCATCCATATTGCCGAATGCTTCCAGGTTAAAACGCGTGCCCAAAACCTCTACTTTAGAATTTTGAGGTGTCGAAACAATGAATTTGTGGGTTGGATCCTTTGTCACATCAAAATAAGCTTCACCATCCAGACTTACTTCACGGATATTGCCAGTAAAAACTGAAGGATACTTCAAAACTGAACCGGAATTCAAATATACCAAAGTACTGTCCGGCAATCTGAATGAGGTAATCATCCCAGGCTGTGTACGGATCTCGTACAATTGGGTACGGATAGGTCCAGATTGATAGAGCAAAATAAAAATAGTAATTGTCATCGGTATAAGTAAGAACACGGCTATACGTTGCATCCAACTCCACCAAGGAATATGATACTTACTTTCCCGCATATGTCCTTTCACTTTGGATAACTCTTCATTCAAATCTATATTTTCGGCAATCTGCTGTGCGTCGGTCATAAGAAGAAGTGTGTATATATCCGTAGCCTTCTTCTTATTTTCATGTGACGACTTGATCCAGACTTCTATCTTGCGGACTTCATTTGCTGTTGCTTTGCCATCGTAGTAGCTGATTAGTAAGTCTTCTATTGTTGAATAATCCATTTTTATGATAAATTTATTTAAGAGACAATCGAGAAATAAAAAATACTAAACTATTTTTCGTTATTAACATTAATTAGTATTAACAAGTTTTATAATCAAAGTCATGCCAAGATTAAAATATATATATTATTATTGTGAATATGGAATACAGTAATGAAG
>PPYE01046375.1_pt1 | contig 47972 bp, 43 predicted proteins | sample 1559881 | NCBI WGS metagenome assembly PPYE01 (sample SAMN08240022, study PRJNA423297) | Human gut metagenome, whole genome shotgun sequencing project.
CACAGAAGTGCTATATGGCAGATACCGGACTGCTTGTGACGCACACTTTCCAGGATAAGAAATACACAGACAACGAACTTTATCGAGCGATCCTTTTTGATAAACTTAATATCAACGAAGGAATGCTGATGGAAAACATTGTTGCGCAGATGCTTCGCCACAGTCGTCCACGCCTGTATTTCTATTCCCGCTCCGATAGTCGAAATCGGGAAAACCACATGGAAATAGATTTTCTGATTACAGAAGGGAAAAAAATTGCCCCCGTAGAAGTGAAATCCGGCAACTACCGTTCCCATTCTTCTTTGGATAAATTCCGTAAGCATTTTTCGTCTGCCATTGGCAGCTCTTATATTCTTTATACCAAGGATGTGATGGTCAAAGACGGAATCATCCATCTTCCTCTGTATATGGCAGAACTGCTGTAATACCTTGCAAGCCTGCGGAGCTTCTGCAGGCTTGCTTTTTATGATTTACTGGTTTTCACGGCGTCATGAAAAGGATTTTATCATTTATAACTGATGATATTGAAATATAGGATCCCGCACGGATTTACAGGCTTTTTGCCTTTCCGTCAGCTGAGTCACTACATCAAGAAGCTTCGCTATCAATTCATCGCTCTTTCGCTGCGTGATGAACTTGGAAGAAGAAATAGCATCAACAAGAACCTTGAGTTCCGCAAGCTCATAAATGTGGCCGTCGTAGTAGTACTTATTCTGAGTAGACTCATAGTGCTCGATATGTAGACCACAGTCGTGGAGCATTGCAATATCATCGCTGATGGTATTTCAAGAAACCTTTACCGAATAATCTTCTTTGAGGATCTTCATCAGCTCGGCAGTTGATAATGTGTGCTCGGCATCGGTATGCTGAACCAAGTGCTGATATAAATATAGGATTCTGAGTTTTGTTCCGTTTTCCATATTATTTCCTCCGGGCTATGTGAGGTACGGTATCCTACATTCGAGCCACTTGATCGATGTTCCGTCTTCGGTATATATCTTTCCTTATTGTGCCAGCGCTGCATTCAAGATAGTTTTTTTGCAACATCTAGCAAATTCTTAAACCCATGTATTACCTCATCTATTTCCGCTTGGTTACCCCAACTTACTCGAATGGCACTTTCAATCTGATCTGTTGGAATACCCATAGCAGTAAGCACATAGCTTGAAGCATAAGAATTAGAATTACAAGCAGAGCCATTTGACACACCACAAAATTGCTTTGAAGACAACATCAGGGCTTCTGATGACACTCCGGTAAACGAAATATTGAGTGTGGTAAAGATACAGTATTCCGGTGATCCATTGACCTTATAACTAATACCGGACTCTTCAAGAAGTTTAAAAAGCTGCTCTTTAATCTGGATACATTTTTCTTTTTGCTGCAAAAATTCGTTCTCCGCAATTTCGCACGCTTTTCCAAGCCCCGCAACAAGTGCTACGGGAATTGTTCCCGGGCGTATTCCATGTTCCTGTTGTCCGCCGAACATAATGCCTTTTACCGGGGGAATCTTATACCGCTTCTTTCTAAGAACTAGCGCACCTACGCCCTGAGGACCGCAAATCTTATGTGCGGACAGCGAAAGCATATCGTATTTTGCCTCGCGCAGCTCATTAATCAGTTTTCCGAAGCTCTGTGTCGCATCAATATGGAAGAGTACTTTTTTCTCTGAACAGAATTCGCCAATTTCTTGAACAGGCTGAATGATTCCAGTTTCATTATTAACATGCATCAAGCTTACAAGAAGAGTGTCATCCCTAACAGCAGATTTGATTTTTTGAGACGGAATGCGCCCATCGGTTTCGGGATTGATCCACGTAACTTCAAAACCTTCTTTTTCTAGATGCTTAACTGTTTCCAGAACAGCCTTGTGCTCAATTGTGGACGTTATGATATGCCTTTTCCCACTTTGAACGGCATAATCTCTTAAGCCTTGTATCGCTATATTATTGCTCTCCGTAGCGCCGCTGGTAAAAAACACCTCATCGCTTTTGATTGCCAAGATAGAAGCAACCTGTTTACGAGCGGATTCAACAACCTGCCGTGCCGATTCGCCAAAAGTATGCGTCCGGCTATCTGCATTTCCGTAGGAGGTCCTGTAAACCTCAATCATGTAGTCCAATACACGGGTGTCTATCGGTGCAGATGAATTAAAATCAAGATATACGCTCATTTCACACCTCGATAGCCAGATTTAAAAGATCATCTATATTCTTGATAAAATTTGTTCCTGAAAGATAAGCAATACCTCGCTCAAGATGAAGACGAAAATACTTGGCAATAGTCTCATCATCAGTTGGAACTGACTTTGAAAGACACCATGCTTTAACTAACGCTTCATAGAGGTCACTATATTCACCACCGAAGGTAAACCAAGACATTTCAACGTTGCTATCAGTATTCAGCGGAATATCTGCTGGCATAGTTCCTTCGTGCAATGAATAGCACAACGCCCACCGGCACAGTATATTCCAGTTTTTTATTCCGGTTTTTCCTTTCAATCGAGAAAGGCGTTCTTTTGCCTGACTGGAAAGTTTTATCTGTTTTATAATCAACTTAATTCACCTGCAAAATATCCTTTCTTTATAGTTGAACATTTCTTTTCATCATCATAGACAAGCGTAAACTCATCATCGACATTTTCCTTCATCAGGCAATAGTAATGAGCATCTATCTCAGAATCCGTAGAAAGGATTATCGTTTGATCACTAGCTTGCGGAAAGTACGTCGAAATCAACGAAATTCTATGATTAGAATCAAGTCTCGAAAGTGGAGTATCAATGATGACTGGCAGCTTTTTCTTTGAACAAATTCCAAGAGCCCAGAGCAGAGAAATAACCATGAGCTGTTTTTCTCCAGCAGACAACGACTCTTTTGCAACAAGCTCGCCCTCAGCATTCATATACATAAAATCCAGCGTAATTGGATCCATACTGATTTTGGCAATAAGGTTCTTCTTATTCGCCAGCTTCTTATAACAACTGGTCATAGTGTCTGCGAGAACATCTATTTTTTTCTTCTGAAGGCGAACTTTATACTCCTCTAACACAGTTGTTGCTAGATGTGAATATTTCAAAATACGATCAGTATCATCAGACAGTTCTAATTGAGCAAGCATCGACTCAACATACCGGTTGTATTCGAATGTAGCTCGAATAAACTCGCCATTTTGAGACCTTCTATTATTCTGCTGTAGAGATAAAGCGACTTCGTAGTCGAATATTTCTTGTTCTATGGTTTTGATCTTCTTATATAGCTTAGCAAGTGCATTCTCGTCTATATCAACACTGAGATAACTGTCGATTTCATCAAGCTTAGCCTTTTTCCTAAAACGATCAGCCATAAGATGCAGCGTTCTTCCTTTAACGACTTGTAAATCATGCCCTATCAGTTCGTGTAACTGGTACAGGCTCTGATCTGAAATGTCGAAGACAATGTCAGTTCCTTCTCTGACTGCTTTTTCTTCCATATATGCAATAAAGCCACGAACTTGGGAAAAGTCATCCTGCAATCCAATAACATACTCACATAATGCAGAATACATCTTTTCTATTGCGAACTGCATCAGCTTGGTATTATGTTCTTTTTCTGCCTGCGAGAGGATCTGCTCAAGCAAGTCTTGCACCATCATGAGGGGAAGTTCTCCAGCTGATATTGCAATCAATTGTTCTTCGTCTTGTTCAATTTGGGCAGTGAGAAGACTTCTTTGATTAAAAAGATCTTGGCGCTGCGTAACAATATCTCCGCCCTTAGCAGAATATTCAATCTTAGTTTTCTCTAACCGCTTCTTGGCTTCCTCAATAGAATTCGTTATTTCTGATATCTTGTCATCTGTAACCTGAAGAGCTGCCTCGGCATGATTCTTTTTATCTCGAAGCAGTTCTAGCTCCTTGGCTTGCATCTGATTTCCAGATTTTTTCGATGTGCGGGAAACAATACGAGAGATATCATTTCCCAACATATCTAGAACAGATATACCTAATAGAGCTTTGATAGAAGCTTTCATCTGGTCATTTGTGCTCTCAACAGCCAGCTCGGCAATTTTTTCACCATCAAAGAAAAAAAAGTTTGAAAGCCCACTAGGAAGAATATTCTCAATAAACATTGACCAGTTCTCAGTTAAAAAAGTATTATCTTCACCATCTTTTTTTACACTGATTCTCTCTCGAGTACGCAGCCCTTTTGCAGACCATTCTCTTTGAATCAGATATCTTTCTGCGGTATCGCTTTCTAGTTTGAACTCTAATTCAACATAGCTCTTTAAACTACCATCAGCTTGATTTGTGTATGCTCTGAGATACTGACCGTATGTTGCGTATTTACTTTCGTTATATGCGAAAGAATTAGCCCCATACAATGCAAGCAACACGGCCTCTAAGAAAGTAGTCTTTCCTCGACCATTCATACCTCCAATTAGGACAACTGGTTTTCGGTTATTAAATTCAAATGTGTTTGTTCCAGCATAAACGCCAAAGTTGTGGAGTGTAAGCTTTGTTATAATCATTCTTCTCCACCTCCTGCAGAAACATCTACATCTGTTCCTTCTTTATCCATAAATTCGTCGCCTTCCTCTTGAATGTGAGCGAAGAATTTCTCATTGTATTTAGCGCCAAGATCTTTTTTTCGGCTAATCCGATCCTGATAGTAACTGGTAGCATCATCCTCATTTTTATAAAATGCGTGCGTAATACATGCTTCAAGCTCATCAAGGATACCTTTTCGTTGATTTAAGCTAGTTGCTTTATTTTCAATGTCAACCAGAGAGTACATCATCTCAAAAGCCAACTCTTCATCCGGATATAAGTCAGCGCATACTTCACGCAGGATATCCCATTCTTCCTTACGGAATGCCTCCGACCCAACCCATTCCGGATCAGCAAACTCCTTTCCTGTTACATCTTGGTATATTCCAGGAAGCGAATCATCAAATTCATGTTTATCAAACACCCAAATTCTTCTGATTGCTTGCAATTCCGGTAATGTGATAAGTTCCAGGTTTTCAAATTCTTCCGGGCCTTCTGTATTGATTTTAATTTGCATTTCAAGAAGTTTTCTTAACCATTTTTCACGCCACTCTTTTTTGTATGGACCATGATGCAGTTGGCCATAACTACCTTGTAGAAATCCTCCCATTTTTCTAAAACTACGACGATCACGGTCGCTTTCTTCATCACCAAATTCATTTCTGAATTCAAGAAGCGGGGCCATCCAGGCTTTTTCATCATCATTAGCAATCATAGCCTCCATAGACTTATCTTTTTCAACCATGGTACAAACCCAACAACCAAAGCGACTCTTTCCGCAGCTCGGAAGATCCTTTTCGACCATGAGTGGACATTCATTATCTACGGTCGCACCTCTATACAAAGTCAATAGTTCCTGGTTCGAGTACCCCCAGGGATTTTTGTACTGCATTAAAAAGATCCACACATCATCATTTGTCCACTCAGCAAGAGGGGAGAAGACTAACTCGTTTATCAATGTTGGATTAGGACTTAATAACTCACGAACACGTTTTTTTTCATAATAGTCCATGCTTCTCGCGCGTGCAGAACTTTCAGCCTTTCTGGTTCCTAGAACCATAATGATTTCTCCGTGTTCAGCAATCTGCTCTTTAACAAATTTATTCACGGGTTGGATTTTCAAACGGTCAGTACACCATCTAAATTTTTTGCGTGGGAAAGGATATCCTCGTCCTATCAGATTTACCCAAAAGGTATTATCATATTCTGGGGTTAATCGGTGCGGGACAAATGGCAGATCTTCGCTATCAGCTGCATGTTTCATCCGAAGCAAAGAATCCTGCGCCCACTTGGCAACAACAGGGGATTCAACCATAGTATCCGTATTTATTATGTGAATTGTTTTCTTCCGTTGAGCTGCTGGCAAATCTTTAATAGCTAACCAGACCAACTGCAGGGTAGCAGTACTATCTTTTCCACCGGAATATCCGATTACCCATGGAATATCATCCGCAAGATATAGGTTTCTTACGGTTTCCATTAATCCTTCTATTATTTCTTTTGTGATGGTTGTACCAGTATTACATTCACTGCATCCCATTATTCTCTACCTTTCAATTATCATTTCTGAATACTCTTTATGAATTTTTCTTCACGCAGAGCTTCATCTTGATCTAGCTGAATACCTAACGCCAATTTAATCACGTTAGCCGTCAAAAGTACGGCTGTCTCGCTGCTAATCATTCGTCCGTTCGAGCGAATAGTTCTAAGGTACCATTGGTCGGCATTTCTCCTCCAATCAATATCTGATAATTTCTTCAAATACATGTCCATATGATCTGGATGTAAGAAGAAATAATTACCAACTCTACCAAATGCCTGGATTACGACCGCCTGTGTTACAATATAGTTTTCTCGCAGATCCACTTTACTGATTTCTTTGTTAATCAGTTCATTCCACTGAGTTATATTCATTGCGACATTTTTCCAATACTCCACAAGGAATTGCTCACACTGTTCTGTAATTTCAGCTCTTTGAATTATTTTTTTGTTGGCTGTATAGAAAGTATTCAATGTAAATAAATTCGAAGAGTATTTTCCTAAAATGTCCTTTTCCTTATCTGTATAGGCATTGATGAAATCCACTTGCGAAACAACCTGTCTTGTCACAACGGCAAGATCATCCCGGGAATCATATAATTCAGAAATCGAATTAGAAGTTTTCACTGCATGCTTATTTAAGTCAGTAAAAATTTGCTGACTTCTGGACAAACCTTTATCCGCAAAGAAAACTACCGAAATGGTTTCCTCTCCAAGCGAATCATCCTCTTGAATAGCTTCAAGAATAGCGGCCTTTCGGTGCTGACCATCATTAATCAAAAATTTAGCATCCATAGACACTTCTAATACGCCAATGTCTTGATTAGATTCAGAGGCGATAAAACAGAATTTTCCGTCAATGGATGCCGCTAGAGCCGAAAACACATAATCGTTCCGGTTTTCAAGGATATATTTACTGATAACAGGAATTCTCGAAGTATTCAGTTTTCTTTGAGCTCTATACTCTGGTAGCACATACTCATCATCATTTGGAAACAAACGTGCTATCATCTTAAGCGGAACCATACCAATGTAATATTCTCTACCCGCCTGAAGACCTTTCACTACTGGGAATCTATAAACAAAATCCATTTCATCCTCCAAAACACGCTATACTTAAGTAGAATACTTAAGTATAGCGTGTTTGCATCATTTTGTCAATCCGGCATCAATTCGCTGTAAAGCTGCCAGAAGGCTTTATCTTGAATATATTTCGGTTTTTGTGTGCTGATTTTTACGATACTGTGATGTTTTTTCAATGCCTTAACATCGTTATACAGCGTCTGACTCTCAGTGCTCTTTGATTCAGTTTTAAACACAAACTCAACATCAGCAGCCTTTAAATCTGCAACGTTATGGACAACCCATGTCAAAATATATTTTGCGTAATCGTCTTCACCGCTGCCAAAGTGTTTTAAAAACTGAGTGGACAAAATTGTACCCACTCCGAATTCGCGACCTTCCTTGAGGATCTTCTTCAATGCTGGGAATCCTTCACTCATGAAATTATCTGCTTCGTCTACCAAAATTAGTTTTGTAAGCTGTCTATACTGACCATCCAATTTACTTGACCCTGTAGCTTGCATCTGAGAATAGAACAAATCAAGCGTAATTGCAACTATTAGACTCTGAATATCTGCGTCATATCCAGAGAGATCAATGACAACTACACCCTTCAACAATTCAAACAGCGATTTCGTTGCGCCCGCATTTCCCTCAAACACCTGGAACTGAAAAAGCTTGTCCATAGCAGCTGCCAATGAATCATTTTTCTTGATTTCTTCATCATTTGCATAAAGAGAATATACAGTGTCAAAAGTTGGCGGAGTATTATCCCACGAAGATGGATTTCCTGGCAGAATTCCTCTGGATGCATAGGCATCGATGATACACTGGAACAACGTGTTTTGCTGCTTTGGACCCAGACCATAGACTTTTGAAAGAGTATCCTTAAACGCATTTGCGGTGTGAATTGGCAACAAAGGTTTAAACACTTTGGATTTTGTTAATGCTAATGGATTAAACGGCAAATGATATGGTTTCAGTACCGTTGCATTTGTAGCCTTGATAAAATCCTCTTTACTTTCGTTATAATCCCCTTTGTAGTCGAAAATCAAAATTCCGAGCGGCGCATCTCCAACATTTTTATTCTGCTCGCAATACAGTTGCGTAATCAGTGATTTCGTGAACTGAGTTTTACCAGTACCCATTGTTCCGATGATACCAGTATTTGTGTGGAAAAGCTGATTTGTATCATTTGGCTCCCACACAACCGCTGTTCCTGATGTTACATCTTTTCCGAAAACAATCTGCATCCCAGTAACTTTCACGGAATCCTCATTTTCTAAAACTTCTTCTTCGTTTGGTTGTATCGGAGTCTCCTCTATGGTTTTAGCAGTGTATTCACTCTTGGGTTCTACAACTATGCTAATTGGAGCAACCTTATCGACGGAGTACGAAATCTGAGAAGCAACTGGTAGTTCCACAACAGTGCTCGTATTACCAGAAGAATCTTCTAAAATAATTGCTGGTTCAGCTTTTGGTGAATACAAATCTTTGATGCGTGTAGGCAATGACTTAATGTCTGCGTCTAAGCTTTTCTCAATTTTCGCAGCCGAAAGCACCATATAAGAGGAACCCATTTTTTCAGGGAACTCCAGCGTACATACATCATTAGCTATCTTACCAGCAATATTCAATACATCAGTGCCAAAGGAGACTATTGTTCCCTTACCGATATACTGATCCATTGCATTTGAGAAAACATAGTTTTCATTTAGAAGATTCTCTCTATATAAATCAAGAACATTATCCCATTCTTCGTTCGGATAAATATCATATAGCTTCATCTTCTCACAGCAGACCAACAGCAACTGCACAAAAAAGTTCCTAGATAGCTTTCGTTCCAACGTATTCCTACCCTCTTCAGGCCACAAAGCATTCCAAAGTCCTTCGTAAGTATTCCTTACTTGAGTATTAGCTTTGCTCAATACAGTTGGAGAGTTCTGTCCTATTTTAACTTCAACCGGATGAATATAAATCTTGATTTGGTCATCGGGCCCTTCTATGCCAACTAACAGCACATCATCGCTAGTCGGACGTTGCTCAAATCCGAGATTTTTTGCAGAAAGAAGTCCTTCCTTTTGAGACAAACCAGCGCCACCTGAGACTCGAAGCATTTCCTCCAATGATACAGGAATCCATACAATGTCTGGATGAGAGTAATAGGCCATACAAACCTTGATTGCTGATAGAATGCTCATTTTTTCTCTGCTGAAATAACTATCTACAGCACCTGTAAGCTTTTTGGCCGTAATCAGTCTTAACATCCATCCACCATTGATAGCATTGAAAAGACTTATGATTTCATTGATGTTCTCTGCATCCGCTGTTACACCTTTTTTCTGCAGCTGATCGAATATAATTTCGTTATACTGATCAGATTTTTGTGTAACAGTAATATCATCATAGCCACTTGCAGACGTGTACTGGTCACTATAATGGATAATCATTAACTCTTCATCGTCTTTACTCTTTTTCTGGAAAAAGGACAAGTCAACTTTAGGATCTACAAATACAACCCAATTTGATGAAGAGTAGATTTTTCCAAGCTGGCCCTCTTGGCCCTGCTCAATCTCTGTGAATATACAAGATGACGGCTCGTAGGAACTACCAGAAAAAGCCACTCTATACATAGCGTTATAGTAGGCTGCAAGTCGCGTAAGCTGATTTTTGGGGGCGTACTTTGTGCCAAATCCAGTTTTGTACCATTCTGCATTAAGTACAGATGGTGTACCAGAAGTTAAGCCCTGAAGCGCAATTCCCGTTGTAATAGAATCCATACGACTTGCACCAGTATCTTCAGCCGAGGTCATCTCATAAAATGTCAAATGGGCATACTGATACTGCGGCTCTACAGGATTTCTAAAATAGCAACGAATTCTTCCAGTCATAGCAAGCGCAAGATCACTCACATCGTCGTTGCCATACAATTCACGAATAAACTCCTTCAGCTTATATTGATCTGAAAGCAGGGAAAATTCATTATACATTCCATTTTCCGAATAAATGTTGATTACAAAGCTCAGTAAGTCATCCGGATCTGTCCCGTTCTTGAGATTCTGAGCATAAAAGCGCAATAATCCCTGGAAAATTTCACGGCAATCACCCATATTCACAAGATTAATAAACAACTGGCTGTTACCAATGTCATCAAAAAGAAATGAGAAATGCTCTTTATACTGAGTAATCTTGTCACACACCAGTTTTTGGATGAAGTTTCTTGCTCCCTGATACCTCTTGTTTGAGATAGGGGCATAATATCTCCATTCGGGAGCGTATTTTTGTTCGATTGCCTGATAAAGATTCTTGTTGGTATCCTTTATGAACGGCACTAAATACAAAGCTGTCAGTTTTTCTATTAAATTGTCTCTAATAGCACCAACTTCCTCTTCGTTTAAAAGAGTAATTTGGTACATCACATTTAATGGATGTACCGGGCTCATTACAATTGCTTCTTCATCAAAGCTTTTTATTACACAACCTAAAAGAAGCGCATGGTTTTGCTTTATATCAAGAGTAGCACCTGGCTGAATGGAAGAAAATTCTTTATCGAGTACGTCAACATACTTCTGGGCAGCCTTAAGAATATCTTGGCTATAATATGCGAGACTCGGCAAAGTCCGCTTTTCTTTATATGATCTCAATAAAGCAAGATATGCGTTTCGAATTTCATCAGTCACAACCAGTGGGTATTCTTCGATTCCATCAGGAGTTTCCTTTACCGCAAGCCATTCATTTTTGATGATGGCATCTTCGATGGAAAGAGGGTATCTAAATGCTTCCTTAGTAAAGAATTCCGTTGTTCCGGATACAATTTTACCATTTCGGTATTCTAAGCTTTTTCTTTCAGTGAACTTCCACTTAAATGCTCCTGTTCCGGTCAATTCAGTCGGTTTGATTACTTCATCTTGAATCTGTATAGGAACGATAATGGTGCCAAATTTCAGCTTGCAATCAATATGACCTGTATCTGTATCGATTATTTCTTCATCAAACAGCAGATTAAGCGTTTGATTATATCGGCATTCATAAACACCATCCGATACAACTTCAGCATCTACTACATCCTCAAATCCAGGATTAATTTCCAGGCGCTTGGCAATTCCAAAAATCTGAATGGTTGAGCGTTTCAGATTCTTGGAAACATCAAGCATGTATGCCGTCTGAATACTTTCAAGATATTTCGGAAGCACATCAATAATACAGATTTTTATAACATAGGTGATATTGTTATTTGAGTCGGTAATTTTTACTTGAGCGAATGTGCAGCCTTCTGCCTTCACTTCAATTCGAACCAATTTGGGTGAAGAGGAAGCCTTACATCCATTAACCTCAATTCCAGATTGCCTAATAGTTATATTCGTGCTGACATCAATTGTGACAGTATCCTTATGATCCGGATTGTATACAAGAACGTTTTTCTTTCTACGCTTGGCCTTAGTGTCTCCGTCGTCGCGAATGAAAACCTGTTCATCCATCAGAAACGAATACCCTATTGGCGAACCCGCATATGCTTCAAATCCGGAATTATCAACTGACAAGGGATTGTCGAGTTTCTTTTTTAATTTATCCTGAGATGTTTTTACCTGAACGTATGTGCAATCTTCGTACCACGGTATATTTTTCTTCTTGCAGTCAACTAAGTGAGATATGAATGCAGAATCAAAATCTTTTTCAAGATCATCAGAAATATTGCCATGTTTTACTACACGATCAATTTGTTCAAAGAAACGATGGTTTTCAGACAAGCGTTCTCTTATTTTCTTCTCATCAACCAAATGTGCAGCATCCGGATCATTTAAAAGTAAAAAGCGAGGATAATCATCTTTTTTTACAAAGCCTCTGCCTAATACAGTTAACAAATCTGAGTACTCAAACAGTGAGGACTTGTCACTATACCGGTCCGATTGTTTCCTGGCTAACTCGTATTCTAAAAAGTTTTTATCTGCAACTGATAACTGTGCGTTCTGAATATCATCTTTAATTTTTGCAATAATAGCCGATGCATGAAAAGGCATTCCATTTGATGCCAAATCACCGGTACCACTTGTAATTGTATCGATTGCAGAATGAGTCACCATCAAGATAGGAAAATGCTTTGAAGTAAGCTCGGCATTTCTTAATGTCGCAAGGAAATCATCTGTCATTCCGTTGATTTTCGAGGCAACAACAATTTCTGTATCCGTGCTCAGTTTAATGGTAAAGGTTGAATATACTTCTCCATACTCGAAGCTTCCCTGGATACTATTCAAAGCAGTGATATTTCTGAGTGCATGGTCTACACCCATAACCATTTCTTCTGTATCCAGTTTCAAACAATATCGCTCTCCGGCACGCATAGTCGCTGCACGGTTTTGAAAGAAGCTCAAAGTATTCTTGGCTATATAATCATAAAATTCGTTTAACATACTTAGCATCTCCACTATCGCTTTTTTTCTCGATGAGATTTAGTTTTTCATAATACTCAGTAGCTTGTTCCTTAGAAATGTCGTCCAGGAATATACCTCTTCTTTCAAAGCCCTTAAAGACATCCTTCAATCGAACCTGCTCCTGGTCTTTTATGCAGAGCTTAGTTATAAAAATCAAATCTTCTTCAGATAGGTTGAGCATCAGGCCACTTCGACCACGGCTCTTCAGATATTTTTTACAGTAGCTCTCAAACTTATTCGTATACGAGCCATAGGCTCTGATGCGTCCGGTATTCTCAAATTGTACCCTAATTGAATCATACAAATATCTAAGAGAAGCTGATGTCATTCCAGCTGGAGAAGTTTTCTTTTCCAGTTCATTCATTTCTACGCAGTCGGTAATAGACTCTCTATACAGCAATGTTAATTGATCAATCTGTTCGCTGATTTCCAGATCAATTTCTTCATCCGATACTATTTCTCCCAGTCGAATATAGTCTACTAATTCAGATCCGTCCTTCGTTTGATTCAATATTTCAAGCGTAACAGCATGAGCAAGCATTTTCTCAATAGTTCCTTGAAGCTTTTGCCAACCCTCCGTAAAGCAAAGTCTACTTTGACTTGTTTTCTCCCATTCCAGACAAAAGTATAGAGGAATATTGGAATCTCGCTCACCATCCATAAAACGACTAAGCTGTAAGCTGGTTTGAGCTGTATACGAGAAAAAATAAAGTTCTAATAGTGAAACCAAATATTCACGTAAGCGTTTGGGATCTTCAAGTATGTATGCAAAATCTTCCTCAAAACAGCTCCTCAGCGACTCTACAACTCGGAAGTAGCTCACACCTTCATGCGAATTAGCCTCATCCTCAAATTCCAGTTTCGAAAGAACAAAAGCCTCCAACACATTACTACTATTTTTATTCTTGGCTAGATCAAGACTCTTTTTCAGAGTTTCCGTACTACCAAGTACATCGACCAGATACTCCGCAATTCTATTTTGACTTGTTTCAGTACAGGTCATATGCTCTATCATTTGGAGATTCATTGGACGCAAGGAACCATCAGTCGTAAAAAACAATTGACGAATAGTTTCAAAAAATAATTCCTCTTGACCTGCCTGAATTTCCGTGTCTTCTTTCAACTTTTCGACTAATTCTGAGGCCGTTATTTCTTTGGGCTTCTTTTCTTCCACACGACAGAGGAAGCTACCAATCAAGGGTCCAAGTTCTGTAACCGGAATACTATTAGGCTGAGTAACAAAGGGGAACAGTTTGAATCTGTTACCAGATTTGTGGTACAGCTTTCCCTTGGAATCAAACATTTTACTGTTTTGAAACTGTTCAAGACTTAACTGATATCCCATTACTTACACCACCTTAAACTCGTAACCAAATTCGGTTTCCTCAAAAATCATTTTATAAGTTTTATCACTTTCTTTTGGAATAAACATAACTCTTTCATGCTTGTTTCCAAATTCAATCAATCGCTGAACAAAACTCACAAAATCTGCATGTCGATTTTTATCCTGAACTGTTGGACGATATCCGTCTTTCATATCAGATATCAATTCGAATAACGCAAAATCAACATTTAACTCCGCAAATTCGTTTGTCGCAGAATTGGATTTCTGAAAACGCAAAACTAAAGAAGGTGAGAATCTTTGAATTGTACCAGTAATCTGTTTTGCGTTCTTGTTGATGACGGATTTGATCTGTATCTGTTCAAGCGTCCATAGCTGATCATTTGTGTCATCAATACAAATGTGGTCATCTTCAAATTGACCGTCCCAACTTAGAATTGCCCGTCGCGCAGACTTGTATAACTCTCCAAGTTTCTTCTCATTTCCACTATTCTGGAAATAAAGAAACTGGATAAATTCATGCAAACGTAATTGGTTCAATGTTTCCTGACGCTTTGCCCCAAAATCATTAATTCGAGCAATGAACCGATAAATTATCTTTTTTAATTCCGGCTTTATTCCGCCCAAGACAGAAACATCAGTTAAATTATTAAGAACATGATATGCCGTATTAGCTGTTGACTTCTCAAAAACTTCTTTAATGTTTTCGAGGGAATGAAACCTCGTTGCGTCAGAATCCGATTGGCTATTTCTTACTTTCAGAACATCATGTCTTCCAATCGCATTAAGCATCGGCGAAACATCCTCATACTCATTTAGAAGCATGGGGGTAGACCAATTTAAATAATTCGTTAAGTACTGAACATCAGACGTTACAACTCCAATTTTCTTCGAATCAAAATCCGGGTGCACCATCAAGTCATATAACAGGTTCAAAACTTCTCGCGTAGAAACAATTGTTTTGTCCTTTATTACAATCTCAACAATCCTCTCAATGATTGTTTTCTGGTTTAGAGCATCCGATAGAAATTCATAGTTGTGCCTAACCGGACATCTGCTAGAAAGGGCACAATTTCCACATTCTTCGAATGCAGCGTAAAACGGATTCTGTTCATCTTTTTGAAATATTTTCTTGAATAGCGCATCCAAGAATTCAGTTTCAATCCCGTTGGGGCCAAGTGAAAACACTTGGTAATCCGAAAAACTAACATGTTGAAATACACTTCCCGGCTGGTAACCAACACATTGACCATAACCAGAGAAAATAGCATTTGCGTCTACATAACTCCTTAACTTTGAAAATTTCTGGCCCTTTTCAGAATCAATAAAGTTATTTAGTGTACCGAGATTAATGGCAATAATCATTTTCTTGCCATCCTCAGCATCTATGTTTTCATCATTAAACGATGACAATTTTTCTGCCAATGTATCGATAGAGGTAAGCGTTGGTTCACTACTTTCTGTCGCATCATTATAAGGATCGTAATCCACAAGCAATTGTTCTGAATCAGAGTTTTTTAGATATGAGATCAAATGTGACTTACCGTCGCCTGCGCTACCGCAGAGAAGTACCAGACACTTTTTTTGGTTTTCGTTAATTTCACGTAACAACTGCCTTAGTTCTAATTCAACTTGTCGTTCGACATGCAGATACTCTTTGAATGGATCAAATGCAATTGTATTCTCAACTGATTCAGCTGAAGATTTCCGCAATTTGCCTAACTGTATAATAAATTCACAAGACATCGATCTAGACTCCTTGTATTCTTTATCCGAGATAACTTACATCCCGTCTATATAAATAGATTGGACGCGCTGTTTTCTGTATTCCGATTTCATATTGCACCATTAGATCCGAAAGCTTTTCTCCGTCGATAAGTTTTAAACTTTTCTGCTGTTGACTTTCCGCGTAAGCAAGCGCCTCTTTTGTAAAACTTGAAGTTGTTATAAAAACACCCTTTTGAACACTTTCCATTGCTCCAACAAAAGCCTGAAGATCTTTTCGGCCCACAGTATTACGTTTTCCATATCTTTTTGCTTGAAGATAAATCTTGTCTAACCCCAATTTATCTTCGTATATTATTCCATCAATTCCGCCGTCATGGCTTCCACCAACCACAACGCCAGAGGATTTATCATATCCATAATCCATAGCGATAAGCAGATCAACTATCAATTGTTCAAAGAATGAAGGACCATGCTCCATAATGGAATCCATTAATGATTGCTTTATTTCTTGAACATGACGCTCATAAGCTTCTTGAATGACTTCCTCTGGCAATAATTCCTTGCTTTCTCCAGAGGTTTTCTCATCTGTTTTTTCTATGCTACTATCAATAAGTGCATATAATGTTTTCTTCCCTCTATACCCAACGATTTTGAAATGTTTTACTGCATTAGCAGTAGGAAAATTCAAATCCAAACAATGCCTTCTTATTATGTTATTAACCACTGCAGGTGGGTTAGCTACAGGAAATATATAAAGATTTTTTTGAAATAATCTCATCGTAGATCTCGCGGCTTGTCATGCCAACCATTTCGGAGGAAAGGACTTCTCTAATTGCCTCAATTATCGTCATGTTTTTCAGTCCTTTCTTTGAGATATTTACCACTCTTGATTCTTTCATCCTTTGGTTTCACAGCATCCGCTGGAACAGCCCAGTAAGACCCGATTTTGGTTGCTCCTTCAATTCTTCCCTCAGAGCACAATACGTTGATTCTTCTTGCGGAAAGTCCCCATTTTTCTGCTACTTGTCTGATTGATAAATATTCCACAGTCATATCTCCATCTTGCAACGAAAGCTGATAACAGTATTCTTCATATAGTATAATCTCAACATCGAATAAAGTCAATTTGTGTGCATTATCATTATTATAAAGTTCACCGATATTCGATAAAAATTTGCAAATTTGCAAGCAATGTTTCCTTGGCCAAGTCCTGCGAAAGCACCGTTATCCCCAAACAGGACAACGTGCTTGTTGGGATATTCCCAAGCCCTTATCGATCATCACTTCGTGATGGCTGCGCGTTCCTTCGAAACACTAAAAAAGCAAGGTCTGAGAAGCAGCACAATGACTGTTACTCAGACCTTTTGATTTGCCAGGCTTAAAGACTTTACTCATCCTTCCGGCGTTTCTGCTCTTCTTCCTTACGCTCTGCATCATAGAGAGAAACAATATTCTGCTGAGCAATCAGAAGCTCCTGGGCATCATTTTTCGCCAGTCTGTATTCTACATAGGCCTGCTTTTTTGCTGTAAGCACCTCAGCATATTCAATACTGAGATCCTTTACCCTTGGAAGCTTCTTTACGCCCAATTCATCGAAAGCCGCCTTTGCAACTTTATGAATCGTAATCTCTTCCCGATGTGCCTCCAGAAACTTTTTGCTGTAACCGGCTTTGCGGTACTCCTCATATGTGACACGCGTCTTAGAATAATTGATGATATGCTTTTTCAGAGTGCCGGTCTCCACCAATCGCTTTTCCGATTGCTGAATAGAGGAGAGCAGGGCATCTCTTTTGGCAGTCTGCTGCTGCACAAGCTGGTCCAGCTGCTCCATGCTTTCAATCTTATGATCCCGCAAAACAGCAGCGTCTTCGACATCTGCTTCAGGTTATAAACCAATGCCCAGCGCTGATATCCACACCTTTGTTCTGCAACTTGCTCTGGATATCAATGACAAAATTGAAGGGGCCGACATCTGTGCGGTGGTTGCGTTTTTCTCTCGGCTTGTGTTCCTGCTGTCCGAGGAAATGAGCATGCAGATCTGCCTCGGTATAGCCCTCCTACAGAGAGGACAGGCGGATGAAGCAGGTCTGATTTTTCCCTTTGACAGAGATGTGCTTTCCGCATTTTATCTCATAATCCAGTGCCCGTAGCTCCTGCAGAAATGTTTCAAAGGACTCCGACCTCTTCTGCAGAACAGCATCGATATCCTCACAAAGAACATCTCTGTTTTTTTACTCTGCGAGGATAGTTTGTTCGTTTTGCACGCTCCCTGTATGGCTTCGGAGCCATAACAGAAAGGCCGTTTTCCAGGCAAACCAGATCGCTGACTTTCTGCAGGGCGATACTGGATAGCCAGAAGTTTTTGAACTTTCTGGTTCCGTCAATGGAAGTGGAATTGAAGACGATGTGGTTATGAACATGGGACCGATCGATATGAGTTGCCACAATGAAGGCATACTTACCTTTTGTAAAACGGAGAGCTAGCTCCTGTCCCAAGCGGTTCGCTTCCTCCGGTGTGATCTCGCCGGGCTTGAAGGACTGACGAATCCGGTAAGCAATCACTTCATGCCTCTGTGGCGGCATCAGTAGTCTGCTCATATTGGCGTTTGGACAACATAAACTTTTTATCCACGGTCATGGGATCATGACCAGTTCACCCTTGTCCGTATTCTCCGGATTCTTCGCATAATCTGTTCTGTCGCTCAGACTCTGGGAAATGGTTTTTCCCTTATTCATGTGCATGGGAATACGTCTGTTTACTGCCATGGGCATCCGTTCCTTTCGCATATTTATGCAAAAGAAAAGACCTGAGGCGTATCAATTCCCCAGGCCCGTTAAGTTGTGATTCGTCACGAAAAGATAAATTTCAATATTTTCCTGGTCAATTCTTCCAGTCCGAGAGAGACTACCTCGGCAAACATGCCAGAAAAATGAGAATGGCAAATCCAAATATGAGCGCCGCATAGATCTAAAACATGCTAAAAAAACATCAAAATATAGACACCCAATACCAGATATATAAGTCCGATAACCATAGCAAAAAGGTTCAAGGCAAGGGAGTAGACGATAGAAAGCACGGCAACAATTACCATGAGCGACAGTGCAAGTCTTCGAGTGGGGGCGGACATTTTAAATGAATCGTTTTTCCATCACAATTGTAATAATCCATTTAATCAGTCATTGATGCTCCCGGTTTCAATTCACTATCACAAAAATATTGAGTATTATAACCTAACACTTTATATCCTCCAAAGAAAACCTCTGTACCTCTTACAAATTCTTCAGAAATATTACCATTATTAATAACTTTAACTAGAACTTTATCTTTAAGGTCTGTAGCTTCTACTGTGATATCTTGGATAAATCGAGGACCTTCATAATCATTTATCTTCATCTCAATTTCTCTGTAAGCTTTCCCTCTGTTTATTAGTCGAAAATTAAACCAGGCCGTTGGCACGGCAACCCGATCTAAGTACATGGAACTCCATGCTTTTGATATAAAAAACGCGGAAGATTCAAAATCTTCCGCGATAATCTTCTGGCGTCCCCGGCGCGATTCGAACGCACGGCCTTTCGCTTAGGAGGCGAACGCTCTATCCTACTGAGCTACGGAGACAATATTCAGTTGAGCAATGAGTTTTCCTATCCGAATCATCCATTTAACTCAACACTCCTCGTATTATTTTATCAAACCCATCAAGGAATGTCAAGCAAAACGCCAGCAAAAATCAAAAACGAAAGTCAAAAAATCCAAAACTGAAAAACTCAAACCTCCCAGCTCAGCCCAAGATCCAATCCTTCCCAACTCCCCCAGGCATAACCGCCATCTAGTTCCCTGTCCGCCCAAGTTCCTGGAAATTAAGGATCCCCTGCATCCAGATCTGTCCCTTGAACCTCCGTCCCACGGCCGGCTCTCCCAGAAGATCCTTGCCGTTGATGCAGATAACGAAATTCAGGTCGCTGCACTCCAGATTCAGCCAATATATTTCTTCATTTGTATATCTATTCTTAATTTTCCGGATTTCTTTAATTTCTCCAATGACAGAATACTGATCGCATTCGATCCCGCATGGCATAAAGCAGGAATCGATGATGGAATACAGGTCCTCCTTCATGGCACGGCGGGAGATCTTAGAATACAGGTCGATATCCTCAATGGTCAGCGTTTCCATGGCGTCCTCGTCTCCATTTTTCGCCGCCTCGATCAGATTATTCCTGTTTTTAGCCGCCACCTTTGCCATCTGGATCTGCTTCTGGGTCTTTTTAATGGGGAGAAGGATCTTCCCGCCAGTGGAAAATCCAGCCAGGCTGATGGAGCGAATCTTAAAGGCCTCTCCCTTTTTCAGTACCTTCTCCCTGTAATCCAGGAAATTCTGTACATAGAAGATCAGTGAGATCCCCACACAGGATTCATCCACCATACCGGCATACGTTTCCTTTTCCACATGTCTCTGGACCGAACATTCTGCTGTGGAGCTTTCCTGGGCACATTCCACATAGGGAAAGTAAAACTCCCTTTCAAAGTCTCCTTCCTCGTTCAGCTCACCTACAATGGAAAGCCCGATGCCGGGGGCGATCTCCGTCCGCATCTCGCAAACGTTGGTCTCCTCATCGATCTGAACACATTTTGTCACTGATGGCTGCGTCTCCAGCAGATCCAGAAGCTTTTCAATATCCTTTTTCTTCTGGTACATGCTGAAGCCAGCCGCACGCAAGAATTTATGCATATAGATTAATATTCCCCTTCATTCCTTTCGGGCTCCACGCCATCCATGTCTTCCATGTCCATGATCTCGTCCATATCTGCCCCGATGGCCTCCCGCTGCTGTCTCCTCAGTTTCTTCATCCGCTCACTCTTATTTCTCTCACTTCCGGAAATCTCAATGGACTGTTCCCCGGAGCCGGAATACGCGTCTTCTGTCTTTTCTCTCCGTCCTCTTTTTCCGTCCCCATCTGAGATAGACGGACGTTTCACGTAACCCAGAGCCTGCTCCAGGGCCTCCTGCTCTTCACTTCCCAGAAGCACCTCTGTGGCCCCTTCCTCCACCTCTTTCAGATAGATATAGCAGCCCTCCCGGCTGTGTACCACATCCAGGACAAAGCCGGTGTTATTTCCGTCCAGCATGGCGATGACAAAGCTGAGATTCCCGCCCATTCCCTTAAAAGCATTATATTTGACAAATCCAAATTTCTGGAATGAATCCTTTACCTGCTTGGACAGCCGTTTCATAGCGTCCTTGCTGGCCCGGTCCCTGGACTGGCTTTCCTTTAATTCCTCCAGGATATCCTCCAGCGTATCCTCCAGCGTTTCTGCATCCTTTCCGCGCATGAAAAGATCATAACGCCGGTACAGCTTATTCATTTTAACAATACAGACGATCACGGCGATCAGTAAAACCACCGATAGTACGGAAAATCCCACGATCAGAAGCATCGGATCGATGGGAAGATGATACAATAGACTATTTTCCATATATTTTCTGTCTTCTGTCCTTCCTTATTTACAGAATTTAATTTTTATTGCCTGGCTATGGACTCCATCATCTCGATCAACCGTTCCAGTTCCTCCTGGGAATAATACTCGATCTCGATCCTGCCCTTATTTTTATCCTTCCTGTTGATAAGAACCTTGGTGCCCATAATGGACTTCAGCTTATCCTCGATCTGCCGGTAGATCAGATTAATGTCCGGCCCCGTTTCCACTTCTTTCTTTGGCTTCTCCGGGCGGTTTAAGAGCTTCACCAGCTTCTCCACGTCGCGGACGCTTAATCTTTCCTCTACGATTTTCTGGGCAGTCTGGAACTGGCGTTCCCCATCCTCCAGTCCCAGAAGGGCACGAGCGTGGCCGCTGGAGATCTTTTCATCGATCAGAAGCTGCTGTACCCTGTCATCCAGCTTCAGAAGACGCATACTGTTGGTAACCGTGGCCCTGTTTTTTGAAACGCGGGCCGCGATCTCCTCCTGAGTCAGATGAAATTCCTGGATCAGCCGCTGATACGCCTGCGCTTCCTCGATGGGGTTCAGATCAGCGCGCTGTACATTTTCGATCAGCGCGATCTCCATGGTCTTCTGCTTATCATATTCACGGATCATCACAGGGACCTCGATAAGTCCGGCCAGCTTGGCCGCTCTCCACCGGCGCTCCCCGGCTATGATCTCATAATGGCTGTCCTTTTTCTGGACGATCAGCGGCTGAAGCACTCCGTACGTCTTAATGGAATCTGCCAGCTCCTGGAGCGCAGCCTCATCAAAATTTTTACGAGGCTGTGTCCCATTGGGTTCGATCAATGAAACCTTTAATTTCTGCTCCACTGGCTTTTCTATAATCTTTTCAACAATGATCTTTTCTGCTTTTTTCCCGTTTCCGGCGCCAGAGGACGTTTTTCCCTTTTCTTTTTTCTCCGCAGCAGAAGGCTTTTCTTCCTTTACTACTGCATTTTCTTCCAACGTGACTTCTTCACCAAACAGGGCTCCCAGACCTTTTCCCAATCCCCTTTTCGCCATTATACCTCTTCTCCTCTGCTTATGACTTCCGCGGCCAGAAGCCTGTAATTTTCTGCACCAGTGGACCGGCTGTCATACATATTGATGGGCATGCCATAACTGGGGGCCTCCGCCAGACGGACGTTTCTTGGAATGATCGTTTTATAAATATTCTCATTCAGATGTTCTTTTACATTTTCCACTACTTCCAGTGAAAGGTTGGTTCTGGAATCATACATGGTGAAGACCACGCCTTCCACTTCTAGCTCCGGATTCAGTTTTTTCTGTACCAGATTCACAGTCTTTAAAACCTGGTTCAGGCCCTCCAGGGCGTAATATTCACACTGGATCGGAATCAGCGCCGTATTGGCAGCCGTCAGAGCATTGATCGTCAGCAGGCTTAAGGAAGGCGGACAATCAATGATAATAAAATCATAGTTATCTTTTACCAGATTCAGATTTTCCTTCAGGATATTCTCCTTATCCTTCATATCCAGAAGCTCGATCTCTGCTCCCGAAAGATCCACATCAGATGGCATCACATCCAGGCGCTCCTGCACGCTGGGCATGATACAGTCTCCCACCTGGCACTCTCCCATAAGCAGTTCATACACCGTATTATCAATATTTCCTTTTTCCAGTCCCAATCCACTGGTGGCATTGCCCTGAGGATCGAAATCCACAGTCAGCACCCTCTGCCCCGCTTCTGCAAGGCAGGCCGAAAGATTGATCGCCGTAGTCGTTTTTCCAACTCCGCCCTTCTGATTTGTGATCGCTATAATACGTCCCATATATCTCAAGTATCCTTTCCACAGACCAAAAACGCATTCTGCTTTTTATCCAGTTCACACTCATTTCATCCACTGAACTGTTACATGGACTTAAGTATAACACATTTCTTTTCATTTTCCTATGGTTTCATAAGAGAAAAATGTGTATGTTTCACGTGGAACATCCTACATTTTCTACAATGACCTTTTTTGTGTGTTTTCTCCTGCCTTCCAGGCTGCACAAGAAAGAAGCCCGATTGCGGGATTTTCCGCCTGCGGAGGGCCGCTTCTGCGGCATAATTCCCTTCCGCCGCATGGCGATCCCCGCGGAGCGTTTTTTATGTCATAGGACGCACTTTCCTATGGCATAAAAGCTGATTCCCGCAGAAAGGATCGGAAATCCAGTACAGGGCTACCCGAAAAATGGTCCCTGATTTTACACTCATCCAAAATCATGTATACAAAAAATCCTCTTTTCACTAAAAAATAGCGTTTTTATAGTGAGCATGGAACGTATTTGTGAAAACTTTTGAAAATTTCGTGAGCACATTATGCGGAATAAGCCGACGTCAGAAAGAACAAAATCCCACTAGCCCCAATATAAAAATTGTTTCCATGAAATTCTTCCTTATTCTTCTATCTAAATTTTTACCTCAATTTAAGTTTCTGATCTCTGTTTTCCTCACCCATGCTTTTCTTTTTGGCTTTACACAATTCCCCTCCCCTGCGTCTGGACTCCAATATTTGTATATTTTGGGGACTATCTTCTTTGTGATAACCTCCCAAAATTTCTGTTCTTAAAGATTCCCTCTGTTTTCCATAATTCAAACCTTAATTCATATCCACAGTTCCATATTTTCGCATCCCTCTGATCTTCCAATAATCTTATCTCCTGATAACCTCATTTTCCGCTTTCATTATTTAGCCACAAGAATGTTTCACGTGAAACGCTCTACTTTTCATTCTCACTTCTCCTATATATCTATTATCCGATGTTCCACGTGAAACACTACCTGTTATATACTTCTCTGTTATATATTTCGCTGTTATATTCTCCTCCATCTTTTCCCTCAAAAATACCCTTTAACTGCGAATATTTCAAAGCAAGCTGCTGTCTGTTTAGGTTATCTTTTCCGTTCCTTTGTTAAAAGTTCCATAGCAAGCATAGGAAAGGGTATCCCTTTCCGCAAAAACTGCCATTCTTGTCTTTTGCAGAAGGAAAAATCATTGCTTATTGGAATTGATCACAAGCCCTTAAGCAAATTTAAGTTGATTTTTTGTGCTTTTAAATATCATTAAAACGGCTTTTTCGCCAAGTACATCACATATGTGTCAAAAAATATAACCTTTCCTCCAGCTTCATTTACTGCACATTTAAGACCGTTATAAAACTTGCTCTTATACGGTTCAGAAAGTACAATATGGTCGCAATGCGTTCCACAAAAGGCAATGTATTCATCTGTTGTAAATTCTCGCTTACCATGATATTCACGTTTTTCAAAATCTACATATCCATAATTTACAGCGTTTGAATAAACAAACGAACCATGTTTATATTCTATATCAGGCTTAAAATAAGCTGAATAAACTTGCTGTATTTTATTGTAAAGCTCTTCATTCGGCGTTTTATAGTCCGCTCTCGTTAAAAGCATTGCAAGCACCCCGCCAGGATTTAATAAATCGAACGTTTTTTGAAAGGCTATATCCTCTGGAATCCATTGTATGGTTGCTGCGGAATAAATCATATCAAATCTCTGACCTCCAAAATCGTGTATGATAAAGTCATCGTTTACAATATCAAAGTTTGCAACCTTTCCGTACTTTCTTTTCATCATATCAGCCAAATTCCCGCCAAGTTCAATAGCGTAATAATCGCATCCCGTATTTAAAATTGGTTCTGTAGCCTGACCTGTTCCTGGACCAAGTTCCAATACTTTTTTGCCTGGTTTGATATCGGCATAGGAAACCAGCTCCGCAAACAACTTCTCACTATATCGGGGCCTAAACTTATCAAATTGTTCTGGAATTGTATCAAATACTTTTCTAAACTCCATGACTTTCTCCTTTACACACTTTTAGATTCTCAATCTTGCTCAACACACACATTATATCACATATATGATTTTTAATTTTATTCCTGCTCTCTATGTAACAACCGAACGAGATCGACGAGTGCTTTCGCCCTCAAATAGTATGGCTTTTCTTATATCTGCCCATATCGTTTTATATTTCTATGGGAGATCCGGGCACCATTTTGAGACCAAAGAATCAAAAATAATAGCAATTTTCAGCACCTGACTCCCCTAAAAATTCAGTATTTGCAAGGAATTTCACAAGTCAATACTTTTTGACGGCACAAATTCTAATACTATTTTTTATATCCGTCTCTTCCCCCCATCCGAAACCCATCCAATGTTTCACGTGAAACACAAATGTAAAAACATGACCCAATGTTCCACGTGAAACAAGAAGCACGATCCAGTATTTTCCATAGCCATGTTTTTTCACAATCCTATTGTCATGCCATGCCGCCTATATTATAATAGGGGGAAAGGATCCACAGACTCTCTTTTCAGGAGGTTCATATTATGAAATTTAAAAATAAGATCATCACAGCGGTCCTTCTGGCTGCCGGAGCTGCTGCCGGAACTGCTCTGATCAACAAATACATTAAGGTATCTGCCACATCTAAGAAGCTGCTGAGCCACCCGGAGCCATCCATTTATAAATGGCGTCTCGGCGATATTTATTATACAAAAACTGGTACCGGAAAACCCCTTCTTCTGATCCATGATCTGACCCATGCATCCAGCGGCTGTGAATGGGACAACCTGATCCCATTCTTAAAGGACAATTATACGATCTACACCATCGACCTTCTGGGCTGTGGAAGATCAGAAAAGCCCAATCTGACCTATACAAACTTCCTCTATGTACAGCTTTTAAATGACTTTATTAAATCTGAGATCGGACGCCGCACCAATGTGATCGCCACCGGGAGCTCCTCTTCCCTGGTGACCATGGCCTGCAGCTATAATCCGGATTTATTTGAGCAGCTGATGTTCATTAACCCGGAAAGCTTCACCTCCTGCTCGCAGATCCCTGGCAGATCGGCAAAGCTTTATAAATTCCTCATTGACCTTCCCATTGCGGGTACTCTTCTGTACCACATTGCGTCGGCCAGAAAGCACATGGAAGAGGCATTTTCCTCCAGTTATTTCTATAATTCCTTTGACGTGACGCCATTTTATGTGGATAAATATATGGAATCCGCCCACCTCGGAGATTCACCCAAGTCCATTTATTCCAGTGTGATCTGCAATTATACCAAATGCCGGATCAGCCCGGCTCTGGAAAAGATCGACAACAGTATTTACATTCTTGGCGGCGGAGAGGAACCTGACATCGACCAGATCATTCAGGAATATACGCTTTGTAATCCGGCCATCGAAGCATCCAAAGTTCCTGATACCAAACATCTGCCCCACCTGGAAAAGCCCCAGGAGGTTTATAAACTCGTCAATATGTTCTTTCATTAGGACCGCCCGCTTATAAACGTATAAACGGCCTTCTGCAAAATAATTCCCGGAAACTGCGGCCAATTTCCGGGAAACATGACTGATCTCCAGAAGCCGCGCTACAGGCTGCAAACACGTATTCTGACACACAGAAAAAAACGCCAGAAAGGATCGGAACATCTCATGTTCCAGGTCCGTCTCTGGCGGCTTTTTTATTTCAGAGGCTCCTTTCCAGGCATCCCCGCTTTGCGGGGATATTTTTTCGGAGTCATATTTATCTTATCAATGGGCACAAAGGTCCGGTCCACATCTGTCCCGGGAAGTACAAGGGTCTTCGTTTCTTTCATAGAGCCTCCCAGCTTCTTTACAGCGCTCTCAGCCTCTCTGGCCTCCTCTTCCACCTTTCCGGATTTATATGGAAGGAATTTACCGCCTGCCTTCACAAATGGAAGACAGTATTCCGACAAGGTGGAGAGATTCGCAACTGCCCTGGATACACAAAGATCAAACTGTTCCCTATACTCTTTGTTCCGCCCAAAGTCCTCTGCCCTTCCATGGACCGCCGTGATCCCCGTCAGCCCCAGCTCCTGGATCACGGTGTTTAAAAAGCCCACCCGCTTGTTCAAAGAATCCAGAAGCGTGATCTGAAGCTGTGGAAACGCGATCTTTAAGGGAATTCCGGGAAATCCGGCTCCGGTCCCCACGTCGATACAGGAGTACGCCTCTGTACGGATCCCATCGGATACCTTTACCACCAGGAGACTGTCCACAAAATGCTTTGTGACCACCTCCGGCATTTCTGTAATGGCCGTCAGATTCATCACCTGGTTCCATTCCGTTAAAAGCTGAAAATATTTAAAAAACTGCTCCTTCTGCTTTTCTGTGAGAACGATTCCCAGTTCTTCACATCCAGCATCCAGAAGTCTTGTAAACTCTTCCATCCTATCTCCTTCCTGCCTGCTCTAAATACACCATAAGGACCGAGATATCTGCCGGAGACACGCCGGAGATCCGGGACGCCTGGCCGATGTTCAAAGGCTGATAAAGGTTCAGCTTCTGCACAGCCTCATTCCGGAGGCTTTTCACAGTGGAGTAATCAAAATCCACCGGCAGCTTACGGCTCTCCAGCTTCTTAAACTGTGTCACCTGCTGCATCTGACGCCGGATGTATCCCGCGTATTTAAGATTTATGTCAACCTGTTCGCAGACATCCCAGGGGAGACTGGGCCGCTCCGGATCCAGCTCCTTTAATGCCTTGTATCCCAGCTCCGGCCGCCGGATCAGCTCTGCAAGGGTCGTGCCGGATTTTAGCAATGTACTGTTATGCCGTGCTAAAAAGTCCTGTACCTGCTCTCCGGCTCCCACAGTCCTCTTTTCCAGACGCTCCATTTCCTTCTGTATGGCCTCTTCCTTCCAGAGAACGTACTGATACTGCTCCTCGCTCACAAGTCCGATCTCATGACCGATCTTCCTCAGCCGCAGGTCCGCGTTGTCCTGGCGCAGGAGCAGCCGGTATTCGGCCCTGGAGGTCATCATCCGGTACGGCTCGTGGTTTTCTTTAGTCACCAGATCGTCGATCAGCACGCCGATATACGCCTGGGAGCGGTCTAAGATCACAGGCTCCTTTCCCTGCAGCTTCCTGGCGGCGTTGACACCGGCCATAAAGCCCTGGACAGCCGCTTCCTCATAGCCGGAACTGCCGTTAAACTGGCCGCCGGAAAACAGGCCGCTGATGGCCTTAAATTCCAGGGATGCGTCTAACTGTCTGGGATTGATACAGTCGTATTCAATGGCGTAGGCATTCCTTACGATCTTCACGTTCTCCAGCCCCGGCACCGTCCGGTACATGGCGTACTGGACATCCTCGGGCAGGGAGCTGGACATGCCGCCCAGATACATTTCATTGGTATACAGTCCCTCCGGCTCCACAAAGACCTGATGGCGCTCCTTATCGGGGAATTTTACCACCTTATCCTCAATGGACGGACAGTACCTGGGGCCAGTCCCCTCGATGGCCCCGGAAAACAGTGGGGAACGGTCCAGATTTTCCCGTATGATCTCATGGGTCTTTTCGTTGGTATACGTAAGCCAGCAGGAGACCTGCTCCCTCTGCACCGTCTCCGGATCCGTGGAGAAGGAAAATGGAACGACCCGTTTATCCCCAAACTGCTCTTCCATTTTGGAAAAATCGATGGAACGGCGGTCGGCCCGGGCCGGAGTCCCCGTCTTAAACCGGTACATCTCGATCCCATGCTCCTTCAGAGAATCCGTCAGATGGTTGGCCGCCTGAAGGCCGTTGGGCCCGGTAGGATTGCTCACGTCCCCGTACACACATCTGGCTCCCAGATACACACCGGTGGCCAGCACCACGGCCCGGCAGTGGTACACAGCGCCCGACAGGGCCTTCACCCCTGTGATCCGCTTTTTCTCTCCGCCCTCTTCTGCCGGTTCAGTTAAAATTTCCGATATTTCCGCCTGCCGGATGGTCAGATGGTCCGTATTCTCCAGAACACGCCGCATCTTACTGGTATAATCCTGTTTATCGGCCTGGGCCCGCAGAGAATGGACTGCCGGCCCCTTGGATTCATTTAACATTTTTGACTGGATAAATGTCTTATCGATATTTTTGCCCATCTCGCCGCCCAGAGCGTCCAGCTCCCTCACCAGATGGCCCTTGGAGCTGCCGCCGATGTTGGGGTTGCAGGGCATGAGAGCGATACTGTCCACGCTGACCGTGAACATAATGGTCTCAAATCCCAGTCTGGCTGCCGCCAGCGCCGCCTCACATCCGGCATGTCCGGCTCCTACGACGGCAATGTCATAGCTTTCCTCTAAAAAAGGCATAGACTTCCTCTTTTCTAACTCTCTATTTTCCCATACAGAACTTGCTGAAGATCTCGTTGACCAGATCGTCCTCCACCGCTTCTCCCACAATGAGCCCCAGCTTTTCGTAGGCATTCATCAGATCGATGGAAAAGAAGTCCTCGGGCATTCCGCTTTCGATGCTGTTTTCCACCATACGGATGCTGTCATAGGCTTCCCGCAGGGCCTCCGCGTGGCGCACATTGGTGATCAGGATCTGATCGTTGAAGTCGATCTCCCCCTCGTAAAACAGGGACTTGATCTCCTCCTCCAACTGATCGATCCCTGTCTCCTCCTTGGCTGAAATGGAGATCACCCGGTGTCCCGATTTTTCTGCGATCTCCTCCAGAGATACCACTGGCTCCAGATCGCTCTTATTTAAAAGGACCACAGCCTTCCGCTCCCGGATCAGCTCCATGATCTGAAGGTCGTTTTCATCCAGTTCCCTGGATCCGTCCACCACATAAATAATAAGGTCCGCGTCCCTGGCTGCCTCCATGGCCCGCTCCACGCCGATCTTTTCTACCACGTCGCTGGTGGAACGGATCCCGGCCGTATCCACCACGTTGAGGCTGATCCCCTGGAGATAAATATGCTCCTCCAGGATATCTCGGGTGGTCCCGGCTATATCCGTCACAATGGCTCGGTCCTCTCCCACTAGAACGTTCATCAGAGAGGACTTTCCTGCATTGGGCTTCCCAAGGATCACGGTCCGGATCCCTTCGGATACAACGCGTCCGCTGGCCGACGACCGGATCAGCCCGGAAAGCTCCTTCTCCATGGCCCGGACGCCGGTCAGCAGCTTTCCCCCATAGCCGTCCAGGGAAATATGCTCCGGATCGTCCAGGGCCGATTCGATAAAGGCGATCTCATAAAGGATCTTTTCCCGCAGGCCCTTTATTTTCTTTGAAACGCTCCCCCGGAGCTGGCCCACCGAAGATTTCAGCGCATACTCATTTTTCGCGTTGATCACGTCGATGACAGCCTCCGCCTGGGACAGGTCGATCCTTCCGTTTAAAAACGCCCGTTTTGTAAATTCACCGGGTTCTGCCAGCCTGGCGCCTGCCTTTAGTACGGTTTCCAGGATCCGCCGTGTCACCAGCATGCCTCCATGGCAGTCGATCTCCACCGTATCCTCTGCTGTAAAGCTCCTTGGCCCTCGCATCAGCATCACCAGGACCTCGTCCACCACCTGGTCCCCGTCATAAATATATCCGTAATGGATCGTATGGCTGGGAGATCCCTCCAGCATCTCCTGTTTTCCTTTTTCCTTAAAGATCCGGTCGGCAACCGCCACGGCCTCCTGGCCGCTGATCCGTACAATGCCGATGCCGGAATTTCCCATGGCTGTGGCAATGGCCGCAATGGTATCCGTATGAATCATACTCTTCTCCTGTTCCAGGGCATTTTTCCTCAATTATCGTCCTTTATAATAGCACAAAGGGGCTGCCCCAGGCAACCCCTTCTGATTTTCTTATATGCTTTTACTCCTCCGGATTTCTGCTGCGGTCCGGTCTGGGCCGTCTTTCCCTGCGCTCTTCCCTTTTCAAGGAGATCACCACATGGCGGAACGGCTCCTCTCCCTCGCTTCTTGTGAACACATATTTATCGTTCTGTAAGGCGGAATGGATGATCCGTCTCTCATAAGGATTCATGGGCTCCAGAGCGACAGAACGCTTCGTTCTCTTTACCTTATAGGCAATATTCTTCGCCAGGGTCTCCAGGGTCTCCTTCCTTCTGGCCCGGTAATTTTCCGTATCCAGCTTTACCCGTAAATACTCGTCGGTCTTTTTATTGACCACAAGGCTTACCAGGTACTGTAAAGAATCCAGGGTCTGTCCCCGCTTTCCAATGAGGATCCCCATTTCTCCGCCGGTAAGATTTACCTCCAGCTCCTTTTCCTCCTCATTGAGCTTCGTCTCCACATCAACGGAAATGCCCATGGCGTCAAAAACGGAATTTAAGAACTCGACTGCTTTATCATCGACGGTTTCTATTTTTTTCGCACGGATGATCGCCGGCCGGGAGCCGAAAAGTCCGCCCAGCACACCTGCGCTTCCCTTTTCAACCACCTCATACTGAAGTCTGTCGCTGCTGACGCCCAGCTGCACCGATGCCTGGGTGATGGCATCTTCCACAGTCTTTGCCGTTACTGTAATCATTTCCATAACAGAATCCCCCTATTTGTTCTTTCCACGCTTTTCATGTGCTTCATTATACTTCTGGACCATGGCCGCCTTGGCTGCAAGGCTGCCCGGCTTCGCAGTCTCATTGTAAAAACGCTTGGATTCCTCGATCTGCTTTGCAGTCTTTTCCCGGCGGATCTCCTCCGCGGCCATCTCCCTTTCCTCCTCTTCCTTAATGGACTTTAAGGAAGCGGTAGCGTTCTGGGTGATCTTTGCCGGGGGAAGTCCCTGCTTGGCACGTTTCTTATTTACCTTTTCCAGGTTCTTCTTCACCATCTCGTCGATGTCGATCTTATCCATATAAGAATTTACAAGAAGCTGCTGGATGATCTGCACAACGCTGGTGGCGATCCAGTAAATACCAAGACCGGCCGGCATGGTGATACAGATAAAGGCAGAGAACAGAGGCATGGTGACCATCATCATCTGCATGGACTGGGCTGTCGGGTTATCCGGGTCCGGCTTAGGCTGCTGGCCCTGCATCAGCTTTGTACTGAGCCACTGGGTAAGGGCTGCCAGGATCGGAATGCTCCATGCCAGAGACGGAACCCAGCCGGGAGCTTCGGCCATATTTAAGCCGCAGAAGGTGTTCATCCGCTCGATCACGCTGGCATTTTCCGCAATCACGCTGGAAATAGCCGGGAACAGTCCCTCTAACTCCTGCCACTGGGCAGTTGTGAATTTATAAAGCAGGTCCACCATCTTGTCGGCGCTGGCAAAATCAAAGGTTTCAATGGATTTCACCGCTGCTGCTGTGGCAATATTGGTAATGCCCTGCATCTTTTCTGCGTAACCGGCCTGTCCCATCAACGGGATGACCACATTGTCAAAATATACCCGGACAGACGGAACGTAAGCCGGAATATTATAGATCACACGGTATAAGGCAAACAGGATCGGCATCTGGATCAGCAGAGGCAGACAGCCGCCTGTCATGCTGGTGCCGTACTTTTCATAAACCGCCTGAACCTCCACGTTCTGGCGCTGTAAGGACTCGTTATCCTTCTTGCCCTTATACTTTTTCTGGATTGCCTGAATTTCAGGGTTCATCACAGACATGAGCTTCGTAGTCTTCTGCTGCTTGATCGTAAGAGGGATCATCAGGGTCTTCATTACGATGGTAAACAAGATGATACATAAGCCCACGTTGAAAATACCAAAGATATCCGTAAACCGGAACAGGATATCCATGATATATCCAAGGACGGTAGCAATGGGTCCTAAAATAGACCCTGCTTTTGTCAATATCATAGCTGTAACCTCCTGGGTTTCCTACGGAACTGGATCATAACCGCCTTTTGCAAACGGATGACAGCGAAGGATCCGCCTGCAAGCAAGATACGTACCCTTTACAGCGCCATACTTTTCCAGTGCTTCCAAGGCGTATTGGGAGCACGTAGGCGTGTAGATACAGTGAGGGCCAATACACGGCGAAATAAACTTTCTGTAAAATCTCACCATGCCCATTAATATTTTTTTTACCAAACCTCTCACTTCGATTCTTTTAAAATGTTATGAAGTCCGCATAAGTGCAGAAACGCACTTTCAATTTTGTCGAATTTTTTGTCTCTGGCCGCGGCCCGCGCAACCACAACGATGTCTTTTCCATCCTCCAGCATGTCTTCGTTTAAACGGAAGCTCTCCCGCACAAGCCTGGCAAACCGGTGTCTTACGACGCTGTTGCCGACCTTCTTACTGACAGAGATCCCGATCCTGGCTCCCTTTCGGTCCGTATCCAGCACATACATGACCAGGTACTTATTTGCATAGGACCTTCCCTGGCGGTAGACCGCCTGGAACTCGCTGTTTTTCTTTAACGAATGAAATCTCTTCATAGAAACCTCAAAAAATAAGAGTACCCAAAAGTTTTCCTAAACTTCCGGATACTCTCTTGGATTCATTAAGCTGATAATCTGGCTCTACCTTTTGCTCTTCTGGCAGCTAAAACTTTTCTTCCGCCTGCGCTGCTCATTCTCGCTCTGAAACCATGAACTCTTTTTCTCTGAGTATTTTTCGGCTGAAATGTCATCTTCATAATCCCGGCACCTCCTCTTACTATAAATTCCAAGTACCATTTTTCATGTACTGTATAAACTTAGACATGATGAAACATCGTTTCAATTATATAGAAGTTATGCGGCTTCGTCAAGACTAAATTTCGGGAAAAAGTCAAAAAAGGAGCGGGAAATTCCCGCTCCGCAAGAAAATGTATTTATATTCTTATTTGTCACTATATTTAGTATCTTCCTATTATATAATTAAGAAACGTTTTTTTCAATTAATGATTTTTTACCTTTAAAAGCGCCTTTACGATGGCCGTGGTCAGGATCGCCGCCACAATGGCCTCCGGGATCCCGAAGCCCACGATCACTCCCAGGATCATATCATAAAGGCGGGCCACCACTTTATTTGAGGCTGCGGCATAGCTGTTTCCAAAGAAAAAGTAGATGCCGTTCATTACTAAGATCGTATTGGTCATGGAGCCTGCTATACCAGCCAGGCCAAGGGCCACGGTCTGGCCGCCCTTTTTTCCACGGGCGATCTTTAAGACCAGCTCATACACATAGTACGCCGCCACTCCGATCAGGACTCTGGGAACGATGGAGATCACCACGCTCCACATATTCCCGCTGTATCCGCCGATGGTCACAAAGGGGCTGAATACAAAGGATGTCACCGTAGGCGTAAGCGTCGCCCGGACCAGACTGGTGATCCCGAATACAAGGCCCAGATACGCTCCGTATTTAGGGCCAAGAAGGAGCGCGCCGATGATGACCGGGACATGGATGATGGTGGCATTCATGAAGCCAAGGGGGATGTAGCCCAGGAACGGTACTACTGACATGGCAATGATGACCGCCGTGAAGATCCCGGCAAGGGACATGTCTAAGACTTTCTTTTCAATTTTCATGATCTTCCTCCTGCTACTGTTCTTTTCTTATAAAAGATACAATGCAATATAGTCACACACGCATTATACAAAACCATAGGAAAATGTCAATAAAGTTTTCCCCATTCTTACGAAAAATAATTATCCCCATTTTGTGGACAAACTGTGGATAACTTTCTGGATAACCTGCGGATAATTTGTGGATTGAATCTTTTCATTGAAAATTCCATCGGATTATTGTAAAATGATATTAGATTGGGTTTATGTGCTTTTGTGGATGGGTCCAAAACTTATCCACAGTTATGCACAGGTTTATACACATATTTAGGAGTACAGATATGCTGGAGAAAATTTTAGAGAAATGGGACGCGATCCTTTTAAATATCAAGGAAGAGCACGATGTCACCGATGTGTCCTACAAGACGTGGCTGCTGCCTTTGAAGCCATATTCTGTGGATAAAAATATCCTCACCATCCTGGTGCCCGACGCCCTGTTTCTGGAGTATGTGAAAAAAAAATACGAGTTTTTGTTGAAAGTTACCATTGAAGAGCTGACCGGGATCTCCTGTGAGATCACATTTATCCCCAAAGACAGCATCAAAGAGGAGGAACCGGAAAAAAAGCTGATCCAGAACCACACGGCTGCCGTAAGCCAGCTGGCGATCCAGAACGCCAATCTGAATCCCCGCTATACCTTTGACACCTTTGTGGTGGGAAAAAATAACAACCTGGCCCACGCCGCATCCCTGGCCGTGGCCGAATCCCCGGGAGAGGTCTACAATCCGCTCTTTATTTACGGAGGCGTGGGACTTGGAAAGACCCATCTGATGCATTCAGTGGCCCATTTTATCCTGAAAAATAATCCCAGCGCCAAGATCCTCTATGTGACCTCTGAGAAATTCACAAATGAGCTGATCGACGCCATCCGTAATAAAAACAACGTTTCCACCACGGAATTCCGTGAAAAATACCGGACCAACGACGTCCTCCTCATTGACGATATCCAGTTCATCATTGGAAAAGAAAGTACCCAGGAGGAGTTTTTCCACACCTTCAACGCCCTTTATGAGGCAAAAAAACAGATCATCATCTCCTCAGACCGCCCGCCCAGAGAGATCGAGACCCTGGAGGACCGTCTCCGCTCCCGGTTCGAGTGGGGTCTGACTGTGGATATCCAGCAGCCAGACTATGAGACACGGATGGCGATCCTTCGGAAAAAAGAGGAGCTGGAGGGCTATAATATTGATAATGAAGTGATCAAATACATCGCCTCCAACATTAAATCCAATATCCGTGAGCTGGAGGGAGCCCTTACAAAAATCGTAGCCTTAAGCAAGCTGAACAACCGCGAGATCAATATCGAGCTGGCGGAGGAGGCCTTAAAGGACCTGATCTCCCCCAATGCCGTGAAGGAAGTGACTCCCCAGCTGATCCTTAATGTGGTGGCGGAGCATTTTGGGATCAATACTCTGGATATCATCGGCCAGAAGCGCAGCAAGGAACTGGTATTCCCCCGGCAGATCGTGATGTATCTCTGCGGTGATATGACGACCGAATCCCTCCAGAATATCGGCAAGGCCCTGGGAGGCCGCGATCACACCACGATCATCCACGGAACAAAGAAGATCGCCGACCGTTTAAAGACCGATGAAAATCTTCAGAACACTGTGGATATCTTAAAGAAAAAGATCAATCCTCACTGATCTGTGGACAGCCTTGTGGAATACCCGCGAAAAATTTGTGGATAAGCAGCTGAAATTTTTTTCAGATTTCCCCCTTGTGGATACTTCTTAAGTTATTCATCCTGAATCTTAAGGTTACCCACAGCTTGTTCAACGTGGACAATCCTTTATATTTCAGCAATTTTACGCTTATTCACAAATTCACAGCCCCTACGACGATTGCGACGAAAATCTTTTATATATTTCTCTATTAAACCTGTCGCCAGCCAGAAAGGAAGTTATCAACATCTATGAAACTGACATTTCAAAAAGCCGCTTTACTAAACGGCATTAATATTGTTTTAAAAGCCGTTCCCTCAAAAACAACCATGCCTATTCTGGAATGCATCCTGATCGACGCCTCCACCGATGTCATCAAGCTGACCGGTAACGATATGGAGCTGGGGATCGAAACAAAAGTTGAAGGAAATATTCTTGAAAAAGGAAAAATCGCCTTAGATGCAAAGCTTTTTTCTGAGATCACCAGAAAATTATCCGATGGAGAGTCCATGGTGACCATCGAATCCGATGAAAGATACAACACCACCATCACCTGTGACAACTCTGTATTCCGGATCCAGGGAAAAGACGGGGACGAATTCTCTTATCTCCCTTACATTGAAAAGAATAAATATATCTATCTATCCCAGTTTACATTAAAGGAGCTGATCCGACAGACGATTTTTTCCATTTCTGTCAACGACAGCAATAAAATGATGACCGGAGAGCTGTTTGAAGTAAACGGCGATTCCTTAAGAGTGGTATCCTTAGACGGCCACCGGATGGCGATCCGGAAGATCCTTTTAAAAGATACCTATGAAAATACAAAGGTCATCGTTCCGGGAAAAACCTTAAACGAGATCAGCAAGATCCTAACCGGAGACAATGAAAAAGAGGTGCAGATCTACTTCGGCGCCAACCATATTTTATTTGAATTTGACGATACGATCGTGGTTTCCCGCCTGATCGAGGGAGAATATTTTAAGGTGGAGCAGATGCTCTCCAGCGATTACGCCACCAAGATCTCTGTAAATAAAAAGGAATTCTTAGACTGCATTGAAAGAGCCAGCATCCTGATCCGGGAAAATGATAAAAAACCGATCATTTTAAACATCGAGGAATCAAAAATGGCTCTGAAGCTGAATTCCAGCTTTGGAACTATGAATGCAGAGATCCTGATCCACAAGACCGGCCAGGATCTGATGATCGGCTTCAATCCCAAATTCCTCATCGACGCCCTGCGGATCATCGACGACGAAAATGTGACGCTTTATATGATGAACCCCAAGTCCCCCTGCTTTATTAAGGACGAGGAGGAAACATATATTTACCTGATCCTGCCAGTGAACTTCAACGCAGCGGCGGTATAAACATATACCTGGTAATGGTATATACTCCTGGAATGGAATAGAAAGGAAAAAAATGGAAAAGATTCATTTAAAGGATGATTTTATAAAGCTGGGCCAGGCTCTTAAGCTGGCCGGCCTGGTGGATTCCGGCGTGGAGGCCAAGATCGTGATCCAGGATGGAAAGGTTTCTGTCAACGGAGCGGCGGAGCTCCAGAGGGGAAAGAAGCTTTATCCGGGCGATGTGGTATCCTTTGGCGGAAAGGAATTTCAGATAGAAAAATAAGGGTACGGTTTCATGTTCATTGAGTCGATCGAGCTTCTGAATTACAGGAATTATAAGCAGTTACATATGGACTTCCACAGCGGGACCAATGTGCTTTACGGCGACAATGCCCAGGGAAAGACCAATATCCTGGAAGCCGTTTATGTATGCAGCACCACCAAGTCCCATAAAGGGAGCAAGGATAAAGAGATCGTCCGGTTCGGGGAAGAGGAATCCCATATTAAGATGACCGTCCGGCGGGACGGGATCCCATACCGGATCGATATGCATCTGAAAAAGAACCGGACCAAGGGCGTGGCCGTCAACGGCGTCCCAATAAAAAAGGCCAGCGAGCTGTTTGGGATCGTCAACGTGATCTTTTTCTCCCCCGAGGACTTAAACATCATAAAAAACGGACCGGCTGAGCGGAGAAGGTTCCTGGACCTGGAGCTCTGCCAGCTGAACAAGGTGTATGTATACGATCTGGTCCAGTATAACCGGGTGGTGGTCCAGAGAAATAAGCTTTTAAAGGAGATGGATTCGGATCCGTCCTTAAAGGAGACCTTAAATATCTGGGATTCGCAGCTGGTGCGGTTCGGAAGTGAGCTGATCCGGCTCCGGACCCGGTTTGTGGAGGAATTAAACGAGTTGATCCGCGAGATCCATTTTCATCTTTCCGGTGAAAAGGAGGAGCTTGAGATCCGGTATGAACCCAATGTGACGCCGGAAACCTTTGAAGCAGAGCTTTCCCGGAACCGGAACCAGGAGCTGAGGCAGAGACTCACACTGACAGGCCCCCATAGGGATGACCTGAATTTTATCGTCAATGGCGCAGATATCCGGAAATTTGGTTCCCAGGGCCAGCAGAGGACGGCGGCCCTGTCCTTAAAGCTTTCGGAGATTGAGCTGGTGAAAAGGACCGTGAAGGATTATCCGGTGCTGCTTCTGGACGACGTGCTGTCCGAGCTGGATGGAAAACGCCAGGAGCACCTGCTGTCAGAGATCAGCCATATCCAGACGCTGATCACCTGCACAGGACTGGATGAATTTGTGAACAGCAGATTTCAGATGGACAAGATTTTTAAGATCGTTGAAGGAACCGTTGAGAGTGAAGAGCTGTGTGTGCAGTTGTAACAGAATTTAAAGGAGGAACATCATGAGCACAGAATATGGAGCCGACCAGATTCAGATCCTGGAAGGCCTTGAAGCAGTAAGAAAAAGACCTGGAATGTATATTGGGAGCACTTCCTCCAGGGGACTTCATCATCTTGTATATGAGATCGTAGACAATTCCGTGGATGAGGCCTTGGCGGGATACTGTGATTCCATCGACGTCCAGATCAACCCGGATAATTCCATTACGGTGGTGGACGACGGCCGCGGGATCCCGGTGGACATCCAGAAAAAGGCCGGGATCCCGGCGGTGGAGGTGGTATTTACCATCCTTCATGCCGGAGGAAAGTTCGGCGGCGGGGGCTATAAGGTTTCCGGTGGGCTCCATGGCGTGGGCGCATCGGTGGTAAATGCCTTGTCCGAGTGGCTGGAGGTGGAGGTACGCACAGGCGGCCATGTATATAAACAGCGGTATGAACGGGGAAAGACCATGTATCCCTTAAAGATCGTGGGAAGCTGCGGGGCGGAGGAGCACGGCACCCAGGTCACCTTCCTGCCGGATAAAGAGATTTTTGAAGAGACCGTTTACGATTTTGATACCTTAAAGATCCGTTTAAGGGAGACTGCCTTTCTGACCAAGGGCCTGAAGATCACTCTGAGGGACGGACGGGAGGAGAAAAAGGAAAAGACCTTCCACTATGAAGGCGGGATCCGTGAGTTTGTGGAGTATTTAAACCGCAGCAATGTGCCCCTGTATGAGCAGGTGTTTTACTGCGAGGGCCAGAGGGACGGCGTGCTGGTGGAGGTTGCCATGCAGCACAACGACTCTTACACAGAAAATATATACAGCTTCGTCAATAACATCAACACGCCCGAGGGCGGTACCCATCTGACCGGCTTCAAAAACGCCCTCACAAAGACGTTCAACGACTATGGGAGAAAGAATAAGCTTTTAAAGGAAAATGAACCGGCCCTTTCCGGCGAGGATATCCGGGAGGGACTGACGGCCATCATCAGCATCAAGGTGGAGGATCCCCAGTTTGAGGGACAGACAAAACAGAAGCTGGGCAACAGCGAGGCCAGAGGAGCCGTGGACGGCGTGGTCAGCGAGCAGCTTACCTATTATCTGGAGCAGAATCCGTCGGTGGCCAAGGCCATCATCGAAAAATCCGTCCTGGCCCAGAGAGCCCGGGCGGCTGCCAGGAGGGCCAGGGATCTGACCAGAAGGAAGACGGCTCTGGACGGCCTTTCTCTCCCTGGAAAGCTGGCGGACTGCTCCAGCAAAAATCCGGAGGAGTGCGAGATCTACATCGTAGAGGGAAATTCCGCCGGCGGTTCGGCCAAGGATGCGAGAAATAAGGCCACCCAGGCGATCCTGCCGCTGCGCGGAAAGATCTTAAACGTGGAGAAGGCAAGACTGGACCGGATCTACGGAAATGCAGAGATCCGTTCCATGATCACGGCCTTTGGAACCGGGATCCACGAGGACTTTGATATTTCCAAGCTGAGATACCATAAGATCATCATTATGACCGATGCGGACGTGGACGGCGCCCATATCAGCACCCTGCTCCTGACGTTTATATACCGGTTTATGCCGGAGCTTATCAAACAGGGATACGTTTATCTGGCCCAGCCGCCTCTTTATAAGCTGGAAAAGAATAAGCGCGTCTGGTACGCATACAGCGATGAAGAGCTCAATGAGATCCTGAAGGAAGTGGGCCGCGACCAGAATAATAAGATCCAGCGATATAAGGGTCTGGGAGAGATGGACGCGGAGCAGCTCTGGGAGACGACCATGGATCCCGAGCGCCGGATCCTTCTCAGAGTGACCATGAATGAAGAAATGACATCAGAGATCGATCTGACCTTTACCACCTTAATGGGCGATCAGGTGGAACCCAGAAGAGAATTCATTGAATTAAACGCCAAATACGGAACCCTGGATATTTAATCCTGGGATATGGAGAGGCCCTTGGGGCCAAGAAGGGTGGAAAAATAAATGGAACCGAATATTTTTGATAAAGTGCATGACATTGATCTGAAAAAGACAATGGAAAAATCGTATATCGATTATGCAATGAGCGTCATTGCCGCCCGAGCGCTTCCGGACGTGCGGGACGGATTAAAGCCGGTGCAGAGAAGAGTTCTGTACTCCATGGTGGAGTTGAACAACGGCCCCGACAAGCCCCACAGAAAGAGCGCCCGTATCGTCGGCGATACCATGGGTAAATACCATCCCCACGGCGACACCTCCATTTACGGAGCGCTTGTAAATATGGCCCAGCACTGGTCTATGCGGTATATGCTGGTGGACGGCCACGGAAACTTTGGATCTGTGGACGGCGACGAGGCGGCGGCCATGCGGTACACCGAAGCCAGATTAAGTAAGATCTCAACCGAAATGCTGGCGGATATTTATAAGGACACTGTGGACTTTGTACCCAACTTTGACGAGACAGAAAAAGAGCCAGTGGTCCTGCCGTCCAGATTTCCCAATCTTCTGGTCAACGGCGGAACCGGCATTGCCGTCGGCATGGCCACCAATATCCCGCCCCATAATCTGCGGGAAGTGATCGCAGCGGTGGTAAAGATCATCGACAATAAGGTGGAGGAGAACCGGGAAACGACCATGGAGGAGCTGCTTTCCATCATCAAGGGACCGGATTTCCCCACGGCGGCCACCATCCTGGGGACCAGGGGCATTGAGGAGGCATACCGGACCGGACGCGGAAAGATCAAGGTGCGGGCGGTGACGGACATCGAGACCATGCCCAACGGAAAGAGCCACATCATCGTCACAGAGCTTCCCTACCTGGTCAATAAGGCCCGCCTGATCGAAAAGATGGCGGAGCTGGTAAAGACAAAGAAGATCGACGGCATCACGGCCATCACCGACGAATCCAACCGGGAGGGCTTAAGGATCAACATCGAGCTGAGGAGAGACGTCAATGCAAATGTGATCTTAAACCAGCTCTTAAAGCACACCCAGCTCCAGGATTCCTTCGGCGTGATCATGCTGGCTCTGGTGAACAACGAGCCCAAGGTCCTTACCCTGCCCCAGATGCTTACGTATTATCTGGACCACCAGAAGGATGTGGTGACCAGAAGGACCAGATATGACTTAAATAAAGCAGAGGAACGGGCCCATATTTTAGAGGGGTTATTAAAGGCCCTGGATCATATCGACGAGGTGATCCGCATCATCCGCGGTTCAGCCAATGTGGGAGAGGCAAAGACCCAGTTAATGGCCCGCTTCGGCCTTTCAGACGTCCAGGCCCAGGCCATTGTGGACATGCGTCTGCGGGCGCTTACCGGTCTGGAACGGGAGAAGCTGGAGAATGAATACAAGGAGCTTCAGGCTAAGATCGCAGAGCTGAAGGCCATCTTAGAAGATGAAAACAAGCTCTTAGGCGTGATCCGGAAGGAGCTTCTGGTGATCTCTGACAAATACGGGGATGACCGCCGGACAAAGATCGGCTTTGACGACGATGTTTCCGTAGAGGATCTGATCCCCGATGACGACGCAGTGATCGCCATGACCAACCTGGGCTATATCAAGAGGATGTCCGTGGACAACTTCAAGAGCCAGAACCGGGGCGGCAAGGGGATCAAGGGAATGCAGACCATTGAGGAGGATTTCATTGAGGACCTTCTGATGACCACCAATCACCACTACATCATGTTCTTTACCAATACAGGCCGCTGCTACCGGTTAAAGGCCTATGAGATCCCGGAGGCCGGAAGAACGGCCAGGGGCACAGCCATTGTCAACCTCCTCCAGCTTCAGCCGGGAGAAAAGGTAACGGCGACGATCCCCATGAAGGAGATCGACAATGAAAAATATCTGATGATGGCCACAAAGAACGGTATGGTGAAAAAGACCCGCATGGAAGAATACACCAATATGAGAAAGACCGGCCTCCAGGCCATCCTCCTCCGTGAGGACGACGAGCTCATCGAGGTAAAGGTGACTGACGATACGGAGGATATCTTCCTTGCCACAAAATACGGCCTTTCCATCCGCTTTAAGGAGAGCGACGTGCGGATCACCGGACGAGTCTCCTACGGCGTCATCGGAATGAAGCTGGATCCGGGCGACCAGGTCATCGGCATGCAGATGGAGAGCCAGGGAGAATATATGCTGGTGGCTTCTGAAAAGGGCTATGGAAAGAGGACCCGCATCTCAGAATTCAAGAGCCAGCTCCGGAACGGCCGCGGCCTTTTATGCTATAATGTGACGGAGAAAACAGGGTGCCTGGTGGGAATGAAGCTGGTGGACGATGAGCGCGACATCATGCTCATCACCAACGAGGGCATACTGATCCGCATGAGCGTGGACGATATTTCTGTCATTGGAAGAAATACGTCCGGAGTCAAATTAATGAGCATCGATCCGGATTCCAACGTGCGTGTGGCCACCATCGCCAAGGTGCGGGAAAGCAGCCATGGGGACGGAGAGGAAGACGGTGAAGAGATAAAAACGGATCTGGAGAATGGGGACCAGAACGAATAAATCAGACTGAGGGAGGTAGTCTTATGGGAATTTCAAAAAAAGAGGCGTTACAGGCGATCGAGCGGGAAAGGGAAATGATCTGTGCAGCCAGCGATGCAGTCTGGGATCATCCGGAAACTGCATTCCAGGAATTTAAGTCCACAGAGATCCTCTGTGAGCTCCTGGAGAAGGAGGGCTTTTCTGTGGAGAGGAACCTGGCCGGGATCCAGACAGCATTTTCCGGCCGGTTTGGCCATGGAAAGCCGGTGGTGGGCATCCTGGGTGAATTCGACGCCCTTTCCGGCCTTTCCCAGGAATCGGAGAGCATTGAAAAGGTGCCTGTATGTGAGGGGGAGCCAGGCCACGGCTGCGGCCATAACCTGCTGGGAGCCGGATCTGTGGCTGCGGCCATTGCCGTAAAGGAATACCTGGAGAAGAATGGAAAAGAGGGGACCGTGGTATTTTTCGGCTGTCCCGGCGAGGAAGGCGGCTCCGGCAAGGGCTTTATGGCCAGGGACGGTGTCTTTGACGAGCTGGATTTCGCCATCAGCTGGCATCCCGGCGACCAGAATGAGGTTTCTGTGGGAAGCTCTCTGGCCAATTACCAGGTATTCTACCGGTTCTTCGGAACGGCGTCCCATGCGGCAGCCTGTCCGGAGCTGGGAAGGAGCGCCCTGGATGCCGTTGAGCTTATGAACACCGGCGTGCAGTATTTAAGAGAGCATGCCATCCAGGAAGCCAGGATCCATTACGCCATCACCAACACCGGCGGCTATTCCCCCAATGTGGTGCAGCCCTTTGCAGAGGTCTTATACCTGATCCGTGCGCCCAAAAACGATCAGGTAAAGGAATTGTTTGAGAGAGTCAACGACATTGCCAGGGGAGCGGCTCTTATGACCGGGACCCGGATGGAAATGCAGTTTGTGAAGGCATGCTCCAACGTGGTGGACAATACGGTCCTGGAAGAGGTTCTCCAGAAAAACCTGGAGGAGGTAGAGCGGGAGCCCTATACAGAAGCGGAACTGGAGTTTGCGAAAAAGATCGCGGGTACATATGGCGGCGGTGAGCTGGATGTCCAGGATCTCCTGAAGCGGTATGAGAAGTCCAGAAAGGCAGAGGTGGAGGCCTTCTTAAACGCCCATAAGGACGATGTGATCTGCGATTATATCGTGCCCTTAAAGGATACAGAGACCGTTATGGCCGGCTCCACGGATGTGGGCGATGTAAGCTGGGTATGCCCTACGGCCCAGATCAACGCAGTGACCGAGGCGGCTGGAACACCAGGCCACTCCTGGCAGCAGGTGTCCCAGGGAAAATCCTCTATTGCCCATAAAGGCATGCTGTTTGCCGGAAAGGTCATGGCCGGAGCCATCATCGACGTGCTGGAGGACCAGAGGCTGATCGGCGAGGCGAAGGACGAACTGAAAAAACGGGTCGGCGAAGCCGGCTATGTGGCTCCAATCCCCAAGGATGTAAGGCCCATGGCCATCAATCCGAAAAAATAATGGAGCTGTTTGAGGTAAGATGTGATGAAAGTATGGGGAACATTTAAAGAGTATTTTATGATCACGGTGGGAGTGGCGATCGTGGCGGCATCCGTGTATTTCCTTCTGGTTCCAAGTCATGTGACAGTGGGAAGCATCAGCGGTCTGTCGATCATCCTGGAATATTTTATTCCTCTTCCGCTCTCAGTGATCACCTTTATCCTGAACGCCGTCCTTCTGGTGGTGGGATTTTTACTGATCGGAAGGGATTTCGGGATCAAGACCGTCTATACGTCTCTGATGATGCCGGTAATGATGGGAGTCCTGGAGCGGATCTGTCCGGATGTACAGTCGATCATGAAGGATCCGTTTCTGGATATGATCGTGTATATTTCCATTGTAAGCATCGGACAGGCGGTGATGTTCCGCTATAATGCGTCCTCGGGCGGCCTGGATATTGTGGGAAAGGTCCTCAATAAATACATGCATATCGAGCTGGGAAGAGCCATTTCCATGGCTGGAATGCTGGTAGCCATTTCCTCCATCCTGACGTCTGATCTGAATATGGTGATCTTAAGTATTTTAGGTACGTACCTCAGCGGTATTATCCTGGATCACTTTATCTTTGGATTTAATATTAAAAAGAGGATCTGTATCATCTCCAAAAAGGAAAAGGAGATCACAGATTTCATTCTCCATGAGATGCACAGCGGAGCCACCATCTATGAGGCCAGGGGCGCTTACGACAATACGGTGCGCCGGGAGATCATAGCCATTGTATCGAAGAATGAATATTCCAAGCTGATGAATTTCATTACGAAGACGGATAAGGACGCGTTCGTTACGGTCTATACAGTCAATGAGGTTTTATACAGACCGAAATTCTAAAGGAACAAAGGAGAGGCCATGAGAGAGGTTTCAGTAAGCGAGATCACAAAAAACATAAGGGAGATGTGCATTGAAGCCAACCATTTCCTGTCTCCGGACATGAAGCAGGTCTTTGATGAGGCTGTAAGCAGGGAGGAATCCCCTCTGGGAAAACAGATCTTAAACCAGCTGGAGGAGAATCTCCGGATCGCCGGGGAGGACATGATCCCCATCTGCCAGGATACCGGAATGGCCGTGGTATTTTTAAAGGCGGGCCAGGAGGTACACTTTACCGGCGGCAGTCTCACAGAGGCGGTCAATGAAGGCGTCCGCCAGGGGTATACAGAGGGATTTTTGAGAAAATCCGTGGTGCAGGACCCCATCGAGCGGGTGAATACCGGCGATAATACGCCGGCCATCCTTCATTATGAGATCGTGGAGGGAGACTCGGTGGAGATCACCGTGGCTCCCAAGGGCTTTGGCAGCGAAAATATGAGCCGTGTATTCATGCTGAAGCCGGCAGATGGCATTGAAGGCGTTAAGGAGGCCATTCTGACGGCAGTCCGGGATGCGGGGCCCAATGCCTGTCCGCCCATGGTGGTGGGCGTCGGCATCGGCGGTACCTTTGAAAAGTGCGCCCTTATGGCAAAGCATGCGCTTACCAGAGACCTCTCTGAGGAAGCTCCGGTCCCCTATGTGCGGGAGCTGGAAAAAGAGATGCTGGAACGGATCAATGGCCTGGGAATCGGTCCTGGCGGCCTGGGAGGCCGTATAACGGCCTTTGCCGTGAATATTGAAACGTATCCTACCCACATTGCGGGACTGCCGGTAGCGGTCAATATATGCTGTCATGTAAACCGCCACGCCCACCGGGTCATCTGATCATGAAAAATCTGATATCATCGGATAAAGGAGAGAGCCATGGATAAAAATATACATGTACCTATCAGCCGGGAGGACGCAGAGGGTCTGAGGGCCGGCGATTACGTTTATTTGACAGGCACGATCTATACGGCCAGGGATGCGGCCCATAAACGGATGAAGGAAACTCTGGACGCAGGAAAGGAGCTTCCCCTTTCCCTGGACCGGAATGTGATCTATTATATGGGACCGTCTCCGGCCAGGGAGGGCCGTCCCATCGGCTCTGCCGGCCCTACGACCGCCAGCAGGATGGATAAGTATGCTCCGGAGCTCCTGGACCTGGGCCTGGGGGCCATGATAGGAAAAGGAAAAAGAAGTCCGGCGGTGGCTGACGCCATCGTAAGGAACGGGGCTGTTTATTTTGCTGCCATTGGAGGAGCCGGAGCTCTTTTATCGAAATGTATTTTAAGCTCAGAGGTGATCGCATACGGAGATTTGGGGCCGGAAGCAGTGAGAAAGCTGGAGGTAAAGGATTTCCCGGTGGTAGTGGTCATCGATTCCCAGGGGAATAATCTTTATGAAACCGCCGCCAGGGCGTATGCAAAGGAAGACAGATCATGAACAGGATCGCTTATATGGTCATAAAGAACCTGCCCGCTGCTCCGGTATGGTTTTACCGTGTATGCCGGCTGGGAAGAGAACAGGACCCTCATACGGAGCAGGAACGGTATGATTATTTAAGAAAGCTTGTTAAGAAGGTAAATAAAAGCGGCCGGGTGACCATTGAGGTCCATGGCCGCGAGAACCTTCCCGCCGCCGACGGCTTTATTATGTTTCCAAACCATCAGGGGCTGTTTGATGTCCTGGCTGTGATCGAGGGATGCCCTCACCCGTTTGGGGTCGTGATAAAGAAGGAGGCGGCAGGCATCCTTCTGGTAAAACAGGTGGTGAAGCTGCTCCGGGGACTTTCCATAGATCGGAAGGATACCAGGAGTTCCTTAAAGCTGATCAATCAGATGACAGAGGAGGTCAGACAGGGGAGAAATTATCTGATCTTTCCGGAGGGGACCAGATCCAGAAAGGGAAATGAACTTCTGGAATTTAAAGCAGGTACCTTTAAAAGTGCTGTCAATGCTCGCTGTCCCATCGTGCCCGTAGCTCTGGTCAACAGCTTCAGACCCTTTGATATTCATTCTATAAAGGATGAAACTGTGCAGGTCCATTTTCTGGAGCCTATTGGATATGATCAATATATAGGAATGAAAACAACAGAGATCGCACATCTTGTGCACGACAGGATACAGGAAGAAATAAATAAATTTATCTAAAAAAAGTCATTGACAAATTGTTTTTTCTCTTATATAATGACATATGCGTCTGGCGAATGTCCAGAAATTTAATAAGTAATCATTAGCTACGGTAATAAGGAGAAATACTCAAGAGGCCGAAGAGGCGCCCCTGCTAAGGGTGTAGGTCGGGAAACCGGCG
>PPYE01071920.1_pt1 | contig 47969 bp, 31 predicted proteins | sample 1559881 | NCBI WGS metagenome assembly PPYE01 (sample SAMN08240022, study PRJNA423297) | Human gut metagenome, whole genome shotgun sequencing project.
CACTTCAACCAAAACCCTTGTAACTCAATTCTATCACTATATCTTTCCGCATTTCACTTTTTTGTAGTAACTTTGCAAAGTCAAAAGGCAAAACAAAAGAATAACTATTGAAAAGGAGAAATGATTATGAACAACAGTATTACATTCCAGAAAGAATTGCTCGGAGTACAAGATGATTTATTACGCTTTGCATACAAATTAACCTCCGACCACGAAGAAGCAAATGACCTACTCCAGGAAACCTCTTTAAAGGCGTTAGATAACGAAGATAAATATGCACCTGATACTAATTTTAAAGGATGGATGTATACCATCATGCGCAATATCTTTATCAACAACTACCGCAAGGTGGTCCGCGACCAGACTTTCGTAGATCAGACAGATAATCTCTATCATCTCAACTTACCGCAGGAGTCCGGCTTTGAATGCACGGAAAGCGCATACGACTTAAAAGAGATGCACCGCATAGTAAATGCATTGCCCCGTGAATATAAGATCCCATTCTCCATGCACGTATCCGGTTTCAAATACCGCGAGATTGCAGAGAAGCTGGGATTACCACTCGGAACAGTGAAAAGCCGCATCTTCTTCACCCGACAGAAGTTACAACAAGAACTGAAGGATTTTGTTTAAGAGAAAAGAAAAAAAATTTGCAAAACCAATATATAGTATAAATTTTTAGTTGTGTTAGAGAGAATATGGGCAGACCGGAACCAAATATCCAGTCTGCCCTTTCTTTACCATACCCGCACCGTATCTGGGCCGTACTTGCTCCGTACATTCTTCGGTCAGAAGCACCTCTGTACGGAGAAACTACGGACTTGGTACGGAGCAAGTACGGCTCGGGTACGGTGCAGGTAGATATTTGACTAATAATATTTCGGAGCAGGAGGATTTTCACCTTTATAATCTCGATTCGTATAAACGCGTATCCAATCGATGTACATGGCAGGTTTGGCATCTTTTTTCCATTCGGAAGGAATGATAGCACCAGGCCAGGCATTCGGGTTCGTAGAGATACCCGTACTGAAAATCAGGAAGAAGCCCAGCGGATCACTCCAAGGCCAGTCGGTATTACCATCAGCACCTTTGTGATGTTCAAAATAGGTCTGTCCGTTGACACCTCCTACAATGCGGTCGGGATACCATTCCAGCCAATAGATATTCCATTGAGACATATCGGCAAGGTTGATGGAGGAAGTGACGCTGCCACCACCGCCTACGACACCGGCATAGTGGTTTTCGGAATGAAGCGTGAAATGAGCACAATCGTTCAATGTCTTCTTGGGATTCTCCAAAAGATCAATCTCACCATTCTTCGGCCAGGGACGGTTATTGTTTCCCATAAACCAGAGGGCATCATTGAAGCCTACATAAGGGGTACGTTTGAAACGTATCTCAATACGCATATTTTCAGTAAAGTTACACCAGAACTCCTTACTGCCGGGAAGTGAGGTGCGATAGCAACCGTGGGAATACTTCACTTTCTTACCGAAACGATTGTCTATCGAGTCTTTCTCCTCTACACTCCAGATGCGCAAAACTCCATCCTCTACTTTTGAACATTTCCGGTTATCGACCTTTGCCGTTCGTGACATGTGCAAACCTCTATGCTCAATAAAGCCAAGCGGCAGTCCCTTTTTCGTATCTTTATCATTAAACTCATGTGCTGTATAAAAAGACCATCCTTTCATTTTAGGATGCATATCCCCTTCTTTTAGAAGCAACGCATCCCCCGGATGATCATAAATTAAAGTTTCATCATCTTTCGGTAATTTCTTCTCCGCTTGTCCGCCATCAGGATAAGAATTAAACTTTCCAAAAAACAATGCCGCAACAACTATAGATACAATAGAATATTTCATAGTACTACTTTGTCAGAATACCTACTTCACCAACGGTTACGGCATCTTTATTATTAATCTCCGACAAGGGTTCCAGCTTGAAGTAACGGGCGGGATACGTCTTGCCGAACCGCACAAAGTAAGGCACGGGATTGTGCATGATATTGCTGAACTCACCGCTTGCTTCACATTTAGTCCATGACTGACCATCAAGACTGACGTAGAAAGCATACTTATAGATAGTTCCCGTTAAATCTTCTTCCAGAGAGGGAGCATAACTGAAACCATTCACACTCACTTCATGTCCCATATCGACTACCAATGGCGTAAGAGTGGAAGCACGCCAAACTGTTTTCCGGTCTCCATCGATAGCACGATGTGAATCCGCATCGCCACCAGCCACCTTCCATTCAGCAACAGGAACATCACTGAGTTGCACTTCCGCCCCCTTATCAGCAAGAGGTTCGGCATAGAACAGACCTACAGCAGAAACATTAGCCATGCCACGTGCAGAGCGAATCGTAACGCGAATGCGTTCCGGGCGCGTGTCGGAGAAGCGGACAAGACGCTTATAACCTACCGTAGTGCCCTCGGCAAGATGAATCCAGGAACCGTCTTTGTAGGCTTCGACGAGGAAACTCTCGATACGTTGCCCCTTGGATATATCCTCCTGAATCATAAAAGCATTTACCAATGCATCTTTCTGCACATCATACTGGCGGACTGTACTGGAAATTCCATGCCAGGCTTCATCTCCTTTCAGCACATAATTGCGGGCAAAAGTCTTTTTCAAATAACCTGAAAGCTCTCTCAAACGCTGCACATCGCTGTCACTGATCCGACCGCGAAGGTCGGGAGGGATATTCAATAAAAGAACAGAATTATAGCCGGCTGATTTGAAGTAGATATCCGCCAGATGGCTCAAAGATTTCACCTGATTATCCTGATCGGCATGGTAGAACCATCCCGGACGGATAGAAACGTCTACCTCAGAAGGATACCAGAAAAGTTCGGTAGCACGCCCCACGATATCACGTCCGCCCAAGTCCTTTGCCTTTCCGTAGATACCCAGTTTCTTGTTCTGTTCACCGGAACGGGGATAGATACCCGGAGTCAGCGCCGTAGCACTCCACTCGGTTTCACGACCGATACCTCTTTCATTGCCTACCCAGCGAACATCATCACCCATAATGGCTGTGACTGCTTTAGGTTGCAGGCGACGGATAGTTTTCAGTATGGCATCCCAGTCGTAGATTTGTTTCTTTCCATTGGGACCTTCACCATTAGCGCCATCAAACCAGACTTCGTGAACTTCACCATAATTGGTCAGTAACTCGGTGAGTTGTTCAATGAAGAACCGGTTGTAGGCAGGAGAATCACCATAACAAGAAGCATTGCGATCCCACGGAGAGAGATAAACTCCGAACTTAATGCCATACTTCTTGCAGGCATCACGCAATTCACGAACCACATCACCTTTTCCGTTCTTCCAGGAAGAAGAGGCTACGGAATGGCGGGTAGTTTTTGTGGGCCAGAGACAGAAACCGTCGTGATGCTTCGCCGTGATAATAGCCATTTTGAAACCGGCTTCCTTGAGGGTGCGCACCCATTGTTCGCAATCCAGTTCCGTAGGATTGAAAACGTTCGGGTCTTCTGTGCCGTCGCCCCACTCACGACTGGTGAAAGTATTCACACCGAAGTGCAGGAAAGCGGTCAGTTCCATTTGCTGCCACTCCAACTGCTGGGGAGTGGGAACCAGGCGAGAGGCCATGTCGAGTTTCTCTTCGACAGTGGCATTGGCGGGGAAAGCGACGTGCTTTTCATAAAAAGTCTCCTGCGCCTGCAATCCGGTGAGGGACGCAAGAGCGAATAAAAAGGGTAGTGCAAACTGTTTCATAGTCGTTATTATTATTTTGGTATTACTTCAATGGGCGGATTGCAAACCGGAACGTATATTCCTGCACAGGCACCCGATACTGAGGCTGTACACCGGGACCGCAAGTTGCCGTCCCCACGCCTGCCTGCGCAGCATCCAAATGCACGGTCACAACTCCTTCGCGTCGCAACTGATTAATATGTGTCGCTACATCCAGACATTCATCCGTGAAAGGAATGACACTGAACTGGAACGGAACGTCGGAACGGAAAGCCACCCCCTCGCCCGCTTCATCAGCAAGTTGCATCCAACGGACATCCGTACGATTCCCCGTAGCTTGCGGACGGACATAATAGTGGAACATTCGTTCTACATCCGTATGATAAATACCGATACGGCCGGACTCATTACGGTCAATATACGTTTCATGTTCCCCGCGTCCCAAGTAAGTAACCTGGCTATAAGCATCGGGCATTTCAAAAGCAAGCCCCACACGTGCCAACGAGGTGACAACAGCCGTATCGGGAACGAAATGCGTCTGCACATCCAGCGTTCCATCCTTCTTCAACGTATAGATGAAGGTGGCAGTGCCGAGACGCTCATTACGGGCATTCAGCAATTCCACTTCACTGTGTCCGCCACGGGCGGAAGTCTTGACCGAAAGGGCGCGTTGCGTCAGTTTATCCAGTCCGGCTTTCTTCCAGGCCTTGGCACCACCCACTTTTTCACGATTGTCATTATCCGTAGCAGGGCGGTAGAGACTCAACATCACGGGAGAAGCCAGCATTTCTTCACCTTTATATATATAGGAGCGTAACGCTCCCGTTTCCGGGTCAATATCCATCTCCACTTTACCGGAGAGTTTTGCCTCAGCAGCGCGGTAGTTCCGGTTTCCGGTAAGGGGGAACTGGTCGTAGGCCACTTCATGGCCGGAACCGAGAAGAGAGGAGACGAGGGCGTCGGCGGAGGAAGGGGCAGCCTCAACAGGTGTCCAGCGCAGATTGAGCCAAGCTTCGCGGACATCAGAAGGCAGGCGCACGGCACCCAATGTCACTTCCACCGTAGCATGTGGAGCAGCCTCTACCTGACGTGTACCGTCGGCAATCACCCGGCCATTATCGCCAACCACCTGCCAGTGCAGTGTGTAAGCGTTGAGGTTGGTGAAGTCGTACCAGTTCTTGATACTCAAGGTTAGTTTCTTACTATCTACCAGTTTCGCTTTGATATATTGATAAGCCTTCTTCACTTCAAGCAAATGCGGATGTGGTTCACGAACAGCATTCACCAAGCCATTGCAGCAGAAGTTACCGAAGCTGGGGATGTTTTTGGGTCCGTAGTCGCCGCCGTAAGTCCAGTACCAGCGCCCATCGGCATCTATTTCGCGGAACGACTGGTCCACCCAGTCCCAGATGCAACCGCCCTGCACGATAGGTTCCGTTTCGAATACATTCATATATTCACGCAGTCCGCCACAACTATTACCCATAGCGTGCAGATATTCAGTCATGATAAAGGGGCGGTAGACTTTCGGTTCTGTCTGGCGGGCATAGGCAAGAAGTTCTTCCACGCTGCGGTACATTCGACAGTAGATGTCGGTGTTATAGTTCTGTTCGGCACGCTCGTACTGGATGGGGCGGGTGGTTTCGATAGATTTCATATAATCATACGTCCGTTCGAAGTTGACGCCGTTGCCCGCTTCGTTGCCGAGGGACCAGATGACGATGGCGGGATGATTCTTGCTGCGCTCGTACATGCGCTGAGTGCGATCCATGTGGGCAGGCAGCCAGGTACTATCTTTAGCCAGCGATGCAGCACCATATCCCATACCGTGCGATTCGATGTTTGCTTCATCTATCACATAAAGTCCGTAGCGGTCGCAAAGCTGATACCAATACGGATGGGTCGGATAATGCGAATTGCGCACTGTATTCAGGTTATGTTGTTTCATCAGGCGGATATCTTGTTCCATTAGTTCACGGCTGACGGTGCGGCCCAGTTGGGAGTGTTCGTGACGGTTGGCGCCTTTCACCAACACGGGCACGCCGTTGATACAGAAGCGTCCGTCCTTGATTTCGGAAGTGCGGAAGCCGACGTTGCACCCAGTCAGGTGTGTCACTTGTCCGGCGTCATTCTTCAGGGCCAGTGTCAGCGAGTAAAGGTTGGGGTATTCCGCGCTCCAACGTTTTACGTCCGGCAGAGCCTGTTCGTCAAAAGTAATAAAATTACTCAAGCCACGGCTCTTTACCGGCATTTCTTTTTTCAATATTGTTTTTCCGGAAGGGTCTTCCAGCGTATATTCCATGACAGACACACCATTCGACGCCCCTTCAACAGTGGCTTCGAGAGCGAAAAGCCCTTCTTTGTACGTCTGTTTATCCAGGGAAGAAGTCACTTTATAATCGGAGATGAACTGGCGGGGAGTGCTGTAAAGATAGACATCGCGCTCAATACCACTCAGACGCCACATGTCCTGACATTCCAGATAGGCACCGGCGCTCCAACGATACACTTCGAGCGCCACGGTATTCTCGCCTTCTTTGACATAGTCGGTGATATCCCATTCGGCAGGGGTCTTTGAACCCTGGTTGTAGCCCAGCTGATGACCGTTCACCCAGATATAATAAAAAGAAATCACACCTTCGCAGCAAATCACGATGCGGCGGTCGCGCCAGTCGGCGGGCAGGGTGAAGGTGCGGCGGTAGGAGCCTACTTCATTCTCTTCGTAAGGAACCAGCGGCGGGTTCTTGCGGAAGTTGAACAGGGGGTCGTCGAATTCGTAGGTTTCGTTCACGTAGATAGCCGTGCCGTATCCCTGACGTTCCCAGTTGCCGGGGACATTGATGTCCGCCCATCCACCGGTATAGAAAGAAGGTTTATAGAAATCCTTCGGGCGGAGGTCGGGGTTCTTCACCCAATGGAATTTCCATGTACCATTCAGGCTCATATAGTAAGGTGACTGTTCGTAGTTGCCGCTGCGCAGGGCATCTGCCGTTTCGTAGGGCCACACATAGGCATGTGGTGCCAATTTATTCTTTCCGATGGCATACTGGCTCTGCCACTCCGGCTGCGCCATCATGGCAACAGAAAAGGAACATATGGCTATCAAACTCAAAAGTATATTCTTTATCATATCTGCTTTTCTATTAAGATACTACTGCTTTATTAGACTCATTTCTATTAGTAATGCGTCAACGGTCTTTATTCCACTATGACTTCGTCGAAATAGATGCGGGCTTCCTGTCCCGGACGTACATGGGTGAAAGGACAATCACCTGCCCCGTATGCCACGACGCGGATGTAGCGTGCCTTCTCTCCTATCTTAAACGGAATATCCTCGCGGAAAGTACCTTCGCGGAAGATTTCCTCCTTCGTAAACGACTTCCCGGAGACCTTGCGGTAGTCTTTATTATCCGCCGAAATCAGCACTTCTATCTTTGCTGGTTTATGCGCCGCCATGCCGTAATTAGTGATGGAGCCCAATGTCAGTCGGTTCACGGTTTCAGGCTTCTTCAGGTCGAGAGTGAAGGAAACGGTATCGTTCTTCATCCATGAGCACCATTCAGAGTCGGTATATTTCAGACTTCCACGCACACCGTTCACCAGTCGGCCGATGTTGTCGGCACCGGTGCTCTTTATCACTTTTGCCGTTGCCGGATTCCACACAACAGGCAGTTCCAGCGTTTGTCCCATTTGCTTGCCTGCGGAGAAAGTGGCGGCTTTTATAGTTTTCGTACCCGTGAGCATTAATAGCCGGGTATAGAGGGCGGACTGTGCCGTAGGCAGACTACCATCCATCGTGTAACGCACTTCTACATCCGGACGGATACAATCCAACTTCACTTCCAGACGACCATTATTAGGTGTCACCGTCTGCTGGATGTTGTACATGGAACGGGCGTAAACAATGCCCTTCGCAGCCAGATGTTCGTTGAAGCGGTCCATAGCCGCCAGATAAGACTTCCAATTTTTGCGTTCCGGCCTTGTCCAAGCTACCTCGGCCAATGCAGACAAACGGGGGAACAACAAATAATCCACATCGGCAGGAGTATTGCAAAACTCCGTCCACATACAAGCCTGCACTCCCATTAATAAGGATGCGGTTTGCTTTGTCCAGTCTTTTTGTATCGGTTCGTAGTCGTATACATCCTTCAACGTATTGTTTCCAAAGTACGTCACCGGTTCAAACCATTGTGGCCCCTGATAGCGGATGAGATACATAATCCGGGCGGGTGTCATGATAAAGCGATGTCCCAGTTCGGCAGCTTTCATCGCAGCCTGTCCGTAACCCTGCCATCCCTGAATGATAAAACCTTCCGGGATAGTAGCATTCGTCAGCTCATCCCAGCCTATCACCTCACGGCCTTTGCTCTGTACATAGCGAGCCATACGCCCCATAAAGTAACCTTGCAGTTCTTCTTCATTCTCCAGTTTCTCCTGTTTCATCCGCGCCTGACACAACGGGCATGCTTCCCAATGCGTCTTCCGAGCCTCATCTCCACCCAGGTGGATATACTTTGAAGGGAAAAGTTCGAGAACTTCGTCCAGCACATCTTGCAGGAAAGTGAACACACTGTCGTTTCCGGCACAGTAGATGACATCGGCATTCTCTCCCCCCAAACCGGGCAACACACCGATATATTTATTCACCACCGGACACGCCAATAGCGGATAGGCAGCCAGTGCGGCATTACTGTGCGCCGGCATTTCTATTTCAGGAATTACTTCGATATGGCGTTCCCCGGCATAAGCCACTATCTCGCGGATATCATCCTGTGTATAATATCCCTTTTCTACCGTAGGTTCACCCTGGCGGGGATTGCGGCGTTCCGAGAAATTCTTGCCCGGACGGTCTACGCGGCGGGAACCTATCTCCGTAAGCAACGGGTATTTCTTGATTTCGATGCGCCAGCCATTATCATCCGTCAGATGGAAATGCAGTGTATTCAGTTTCAGCATCGCCATGCAGTCGATGATACGCAGCAGGTTCTCCTTAGGGGAGAAGAACCGTGCCACGTCCACCAACAACCCGCGATAGCCGAAACGGGGCTGGTCGGTGATAGTAACAGCCGGAACAGTCCAGTCGATGCCTGTCACTACTTGTCCGCCTTCGATGGCGGCAGGCAGCAGTTGGCGGATACTCTGCAAAGCATAGAAGAAGCCTTGTACATCGGCAGCATGAATGTTTATTCTTTTAGCTGTAATTTCCAGTTTATAGGCTTCTTCCTTCAAACCGGCATCCGTCGTCAGACAAACATCTCCTTTCTTGTTTCCCACCTTTATGCGAGGAGTAAATCCTGCCGCACGGGTGAGAAGTGCGGTAAAGCGGCGTACTTCTACAGCTTGTTCCTCGTCCTCCACAGCAAAGGTTGTTTTTTCAGAGAAATGAAAGTTACCCATGCCCGGCACTATACTGACCGGGCAGGGAACTAAGGAAACGGGTTGTGTCAAGTTATCAGCCTGTATGTTCGCCGCCATCAGAAGCAGGAAGCATACCAGTGTGTGAATAGTTCTATATCTCATAAGGTCTTTTATTATTAGATATGTGAATCAGGGGTTAAAATCACTCTTTGTCTCTCTCGGGCGAAAAGCGTACAGGGTCGTTGTATTGTTCCTGCAATGCGGTTAGTTGCGCTTTCAGGTCTTTGATGATTTCTTCCGTTCCCGGTGGTCCGTAGATGTTACGCATCTCCGTGGGATCGGCCTGCAGGTCGTACAGTTCCCATTCATCAATATCATTATAGAAATGGATCAGCTTGTAACGGTCGGTGCGTACTCCATAATGGCGTTTCACCATGTGCTCGGCAGGATATTCATAGAAATGATAGTACAAAGCTTTCCGCCAGTCGGCTGGTTTCTCGCCTTTCAGCAACGGTACCAAGGAAATGCCTTGAATATCTTCCGGTACTTTCACTCCGGCAAGTTCAAGGAAGGTAGGTGCGTAGTCAATGTTCTGCACCATTTCATTGATATCCCCTTTAGCTCGGAAGTCTTTCGGCAGACGCATAATCAACGGGGTACGCATGGACTCTTCGTACATGAAGCGCTTGTCGAACCAGCCGTGCTCGCCCATATAGAAGCCTTGGTCGGAAGTATAAACCACGAGCGTATTATCATCCAGTCCTTTCTCTTTCAGATAGTCCAGCACACGCCCCACATTGTCATCCAGAGACTTCACGGTTTTCATATAGTCGCGTATGTAACGTTGGAACTTCCAGTTGGCGAGTTCTTTGCCTTGCGGGTTCTTCTTATAAAAATCATCAATGATAGGCCCGTAGAATTTGTCCCATGCGGCACGTTGTCCTTCATCCATGCGGCCGATGTATTTCTCATAAAGAGATTTCAACCGGGTTTCTTTGTCCGGGCGCAGCATCTTGAGGTCGTAAATCATATCCATATCTTTCGCAATGCTCATCTCCTGCGCCGCAGCGGCGGGACGCCCTTCATAATCATCAAAGAAGTTATCCGGCAGGGGAAAAGTCTTGTCTTCATACAGAGCCAGATTACAGGTATCTGCCAACCAGTTACGGTGAATGGCCTTATGGTGGATCAGGATACAGAACGGTTTGTCCTTATCCCGTTGGTTCTCCATCCAGTCGATGGCGTCATCTGTAATGAGGTTAGTCACATAGCCGTGTTTCTGTATCGTATCATTATCCTGGGTGATGAAGTCCGGGTTATAGTAATCACCTTGTCCGGGCACAATCTCCCAATAGTTGAAACCGGTAGGCAGGCTTTCGAGATGCCATTTGCCGATGAGGGCTGTTTCATAACCGGCTTGTTGCAATAGTTTAGGGAAGGTCTGTTGTGAAGCGTCGAATACGCAAGTGGTGTTGTCATAGAATTTATTGGCACAACTGTGCTTGCCGGTAATCATGCAGGCACGGCTGGGTCCGCTCAGCGAGTTGGCAACAAAACTGTTGGTGAAGCGCACTCCATCGGCAGCAATCCTGTCGAGGTTCGGGGTTTCCATATAACGGTGGTCATAGCAGCTCATCATCTGGGCTGTGTGGTCATCCGTCATGATGTATACGATGTTATATTGCTTCTGCTCTTCAGCCTTCTTTTGAGAAGAACATGAGGTTAAGGATGCCACAGCAGCGGCACCGGTGAGGGAATAGAGCAATCCTGATTGTAAAGTGTTCATGATTAAAGATTTTAATGGTTGTGCGGGCAAAACTACGGCTTACAAATAAGAACAGGTTTCAAAAACAGCTTTATTAGTTCCAAATTTCACCAATTCGCGCATGCCGGAAGCTGAGAAAGACAAAACCGGAAGCAGAACAGACAAAAATGTGCTGTCTGCCTCCGGGATGCCGACTTATATCAGCCTATTGAAAAGGGTTATGAATTGTGTCTTCGCTATCGCTTAATAGCCGAAGTTGTTGTCATCACTGGTGATACCCGGATTAGAGGAAATCTCAGTCTGAGGTATAGGCAGCAATAGATTTCTCTTCACATAGTCGTCCGTCAGACCGGCAGTGCCGTTGAATAAGCGGTCATGCCATACATTAACAGACTTCAGATATTGTTCAGCGGAAGCCTTGGTCAGTTCATGATTGTTGTGCAATTCCATCGCCATCTTGAAGTATTTCACGCCGCGAATGCGTACCATGTCATAGAGCGATGTTTCTCCGGCCAGCTCGATGATGCGTTCAAAATACAGCTTCGTTCTCACCGTTTCCTGATCCAGAGATTTGGACCAATCGGCAGGTTGAGCAGCAGGTGTCAGCCCCGAAGTACGTGCACGTCCCAGCACCTCATTTGCCAAGTCGATGGCTTTCGCCGTATTGCCCAGTTCATTATAAACATCAGCCATCAACAGCAGCATCTCGGCATAACGGTAAACCATCAGATTTTTGTGCGAAGCCGTACCTACTTGGTTTTGGTCATACAATTTAGCGAAGTGAGGCCACTTCTGTTGACCAACATCAATAGAAAAGATTTTAGCCAAGTCAGTCTTATTTATACCTTCCGTGAGCTTATATTCATTTAGTACTTCAATACTCGGATTTTTGGGATCGGGGAACAACTCATAAGGCAGTTTCAGCACGTGCTGAAGCGGTGTTTGCTTACCTTTATTATCCACTACAGGTTTCCCGTTTTTCATTACCGGTTCTTTAGCTGTTTTGTTATCAGACTCAAATCCAAAACTGTAAGCTACATAAGGATACATATAGGTAGAGTCATTCGGGCACAACACATCACCCACCTGAGCCTTCGGGTTCTTCTGGTTGTTGCCTCCACGGTTTCTCCATGCCTTCATAAAAGTAGCTGCGATGCGTGGGTCTCCCGGATAGGTACCTTCGTGCAAATCGTAGGCAGCCTTGGTTGCCTTGTAGGTTCCCCAAGCAATACCGGTAGTAGACTGGGAAGGTGCAAAACGGTTGCTGGCACGGTTGAAACATGCGGTTGAATTGACAGAGAAGTTCAACTGGAAGATAGATTCTTTTGAATCAACCACAAAATCACCGAACAAATCACCGAACTTGGGTTCAAGCTTATACGGACCATTGTTATACACATCATCAAACATCTCCTTTGCCTTTTGCCAATTGGCTTGCGCATCAATGCCGAGGCAGGCCATTTTGTAGTACACCTTTCCGAGGAAAGCCTTGGCAGCCCAAGAGTTAACGCGTCCCACTGACAGTTTCTCGGCAGTCAATGCAGCATCCTTCATATCCTGCACAATCTGCGCAAACACTTCTTCCTTCGGAGTGCGTGGTGCAGCGACGGCCGTGGTGGACGGGGTCTTCAGTTTCAAAGGTACATCGCCAAAGATTGAAACCAGATTATAGTAGGCCAACCCACGGAGGAACTTGGCTTCTCCACCTTTTTGCGTTTTCACCTTGTCGGATAGCGAACTCACTTCCATGTTTTCCAAGAAAGTATTCACCTGATTAATCACTTTATACTGCCCATTCCATAAAGTGGCATAGTCAGAGGTCGTCGGGGCACAGTTCAGTGACGGCAAATCGTCACTACCATTCCGTTGTCCCCAGGCAAAACCTGAGCCAATAAGCGGATATTCCTGCATGGCCTGCCCGTAAGCATCGGTCAATGTCATATATCCATAACAGCCCAGCAATGCCAATTCCGCATTATTTTCAGAAGCAAAGATAACCTTTGAATCCATAGTATAGATTGGATCTTCATCCAAACAGGAGGTCAAACTGCCTCCGGCAATCACAATCGACAACAGATAATATGCTATTTTTTTCATATACGTGTAATTTTTTAATATTAGAAAGTAACGTTCAAACCGAATATAAACGAGCGGGGATTCGGATAAGAGTTCATATCTATACCCGGACGAAGACCGTCGAATGCAAAGCTGTTCACCTCAGGGTCATATCCGGAATAATCAGTGATAACGAATGCATTCTTTACAGAAGCGTATATCATCGTATTCTTAAATCCAATGGCTTTCATCCAATTCTTGGGTAACGTATAACTCAACGTAATGTCCGAACAGCGCAAATAGCTGCCGTCTTCTACATAACGATCCATTACTACACCATTTTCAACCGTATACGTAGAGCTCGGATACAAGTTACTATGGTTCTCTTCCGTCCACATGCCAAGGAAAGCCTTGCGGACAATATTGTTGGACTTTATACCCGGTGTACCTGTGTAGCGGATTCCTGTATTCATAATATCCCGGCCTTGCACACCGTTGAACGATGCGGACAATGAAAGCGATCTCCAGGAAATTCGCGTCTGGAAACCATAAGTAAAGTCTGGGTTCGGGTCACCGATAATGGTGCGGTCATTAGCATCTATAAGACCGTCACCGTTTTGGTCGACAAATTTTACGTCACCAGCCGAAGGATTCTTATTGAGAGCTTTTTTATAAGTGCCTTCCGTACCGTCACTCTTGATGTACTTCACGCCATCTTTCGTGATGTCTTCCGGCTGCACGATACCTTGCGTAGCATATCCAAAGAATAATCCCGGAGCTTCACCTTGCAAGAAAACATTGGCTGTGCCGAAGTGGTCGCCCAAAGTAGCGCCTTCATAACCGATTACATCTTTCAAGCAGCCTATATTGACAGGAAGCATTCCTAAACTGGTAATCTCGGATTTGTTAACGCCTATATTACCCGACAGACTCCATTTCCAGTCTTTCGTATCGATAATCTGCGCGTTCAGAGAGAATTCCACACCTTGATTCTTCATGTCACCTTGGTTGAAATAAGTATTTGCAAAACCTATGGATCCGGGCATCGGCTTAGAAATCAGCAAATCCTGTGTTTTCTTGATATAATAGTCCACCGTACCGCTCAAGCGTGACTTAAAGAGACTGAAATCCACACCAAAGTTCCAGGAAGCTGTTTGCTCCCACTTCAAAGCATCATTGGCCATACCATTTACGATCATCGTCGTCAGCAGATTGCCCGAACCATCTGAATAATAAATTGGATTGGTTAGTTGCCCGTACGTAGGGATAGTGGCATAAGGATCTATGGCCTGGTTACCCGTCACACCATAGCTGACACGAGCCTTCAACTGATTCAGCCATGAAACGTCTTTCAGGAATTCTTCTTGTTCCATACGCCATGCTACAGAACCTGACGGAAAATATCCCCAACGGTTTGACTTGGCAAACTTGCTGGAACCATCAGCACGGATAGAAGCAGTGATCAGATACTTATCATACAAGCTCACGTTCACACGCCCCAGATAAGAAAGTAACTGATAGTCTTTCTGTGTTGGAGTGCCATACATAGTATTACCAGCCATATGCAATCCGTTTTCACGGAACTCGAACATAGTGAAGTGGTTACCCGTCACATTCTTATTCAAGAAATTGTAATCATCATAAGTTACACCGACTGTAGCATCCAACTTACCTACTTTGCCCAATTTCGTATTATAGTTCAAGATATTTTCAATTGTATAGTTACTCTTACTCAAATCAGATTGCGCCAGATAACCATCATTATTCATACCTTGATAAAGCTCCAGACCATACCAGCGTTTACGATTATTAATATTGACGTTTCCACCGGCACGAAGGCTGTAGGACAAGAACTTGCTGATTTTCCAAGTCAGGTTCATGCTTCCCTTAAAAGTCTTATCATCTGTAATATCCACATAATCATTCAGCCAGCTAAATACATTGGTCTTGTTTTCATTGGTCAGAGTAGGGTCATCATCAGGCTTCTCAAACGGAGAGTAATCCAAGGCAGTACGAGAAATAGCACCCGTAGAACCACCCAACGTGTTACCACCGGCCATCATGTCATTTTGTCTCAAAGCACCACTCAAACTTAAATCCAACTTAACAGCCTTAGAAAGTTGCGCAGTCAGATTGGCACGCAAATCCCCTTGCTTCAAACCGGTTTGCTTTACTGTACCGTTTATATCTTTAAAGTTGGCAGATATATAATAGGTAGTTTTGTTACTACCCCCATTCACTGATACGGAATAGTTTTGCGAGAAAGCAGATTTATAAATCTCCTTTTGCCAATTGCGATAATATACCAGATTATAGGTTTCAGGATCATTAGGGTCATAGTTCTTCAACTTATCGTTATATACATATCGCATTTCATCGCCCACCTTATAAAATGGATAAAATCCATCGGTAATTCGTGAATTCTGATATTCAGCATATTCGTCAAGACCGACTACATCCAGCAAGCGCGTTGCATTTGCAATGGTAAAAGTAGCGGCCACATTTACTTTCGCTTTGCCTTCCTTACCTTTCTTGGTAGTAATCAAGATAACACCATTGGCACCGCGCGAACCGTAAATAGCTGTAGAAGAAGCATCTTTCAATATCGTAATATCCTCAATATCGGCAGGATTCAAAGAAGAAAGGGGGTCCTGGGCAATCTGGAAGTCACCGCTAATAGCCGACTGGCCAAACTCACCCGTAGATGCCTGCGGCACATTATCAATGACGTACAACGGCTGGTTATCACCACGCAATGAGCTGGCACCACGGATAGTGACAGAAGAAGCTGCACCCACACTGGAAGAAGCAGAACTAACCACCAAACCGGCAACTTTACCTTCCAGCAATCCATCGATAGATATTGCCTTAGCAGCGTCATTAGCATCGGGCTTCATGTTAGTCAGCGCTCCGGTCAAGTCTCCTTTACGAGCTGTACCATATGCCACCACAACCACCTCATCCAACAGTTGTGTATCATCCTTTAAAGTCACATTGATTACTGTCTTATTTCCTACAGCAACCTCTTGCTTCTCGTAACCGATGAAAGAAAAGACTAAGACTGATTTAGAACTCGGAACATCAATCTTATAGTTACCATTAACATCGGTAATGGTCCCCGAAGATCCTCCTTTTACTTGTACATTGACACCCGGTACACCTTCATTAGTGCTGTCAATCACTTTTCCTGTTACTTTGACGGTTTGCTGTGCAAAAGCGGCAGTAGTAGTTGCCAAGAAGAACAGGCATGTTAGAAATACATTAAATAATTTCTGTCTCATAGAATTAAATTTAAATTAAAGACATTTGTTAACATTGATTTCGATGCAAATGTAGAGCGAAACAGAAAAAGCGCCGGGACAATAATCACTATTTCCAAGTCCAATTTTAGCCATAGGCCCATTCCCGGAAAGCCCATAGACAAATTTGGAGCTAAAATAGATAAAAATGGAGTAGAAGCATGAAGAAAAACGTGTTAACCACATTTATATTGTGCCTGTTATTATTCCTGCCAGATAAAGTTACGGATAAAGGGTAAAGTTTTAATTGCTTTACCCTTTACTATGCTCTGCTATACTTTTCTATCTTTACAAATTGGCAATGTCTTCAGAAGTTAAGCCGGTAACATCGGCAATCATCGTATAATCCAATCCTATCTCTTTCATCTTTCGGGCATTAGAGAGACGTTTTTTCTCAATTCTTTCCAATCTTCCTTCTGCAATTCCTTTCAATCTCCCCTCCAGTTTAGCTGATTCAATTACATCATTCTGAATCATTACCGAGTCTAGATGCCTGTCATAAGCCAAGCGTTCTTGAGGTGTCATGGAGTAGTATCTCAATTTCTCACGCGCTTCTTCCAAGCCGGGTGCCTTGGTGTCCGGACGTATTACCCCTCTCTTCAGATAATTCATCCATTCCTCCAGAGGTGTGACGGCCACCCGGTTGAACTCATTGACACGGATGAGAACGTATTCCGGAGAAATATCAGCAGGCATGCGTGTCACGATAGCATTCTTCTCCTTGACATTGATTTGCAACTGATCTCCGGTATGTACGCCTATAAAATTATTTTGTCCGTAATAGAGGTAGTCGCTGCCGCTGCCGATATCGAAATACAGGATGCTGATAGAATATGCCTTCTTCACATGATAATACGCCTCTCCAAGCGAGGCATACTCGGTGGTGACTTTCGCCACTCCATAAAGAATGCGCTCCAGATAATAAAGTTTGCGCATATTCTGTACCTCGATGATAATAATCTCATTCTTGCTGTTGCAGGCCTTGATATCTGCCCGGTAGAACTTATCGTCGGCGGTCTGCAAATTGTTTTCACTTTCGAGTATCTCAAGGATGGTGATTTTTTCCTTCAGGAATACAGTCAGGAAACCTTCAAGCACGCCAAAGTTTGCTTTTTGGCGCAAAAGGCACTTAATGGCCCAGTCAAAACGTATATATCTGTCTTCCAATTGACTTCCCATGATTACTCCCTTTCTTTTTTAGAATAAAACAAAGATATTGCTTTTACTTTGAAAAGCAATGCGGTCAGGGGATATTTCCCTGGCTATTTGTTGGAGGAAGATTCATTTCTGATCAGAAATGAAACAAAAGACGTTATCCGGTGTGCCTGTAACGGAAATAATGCTTACCTTTGTTTGTGTTTCTGTATAGTTCCTATAAGACTCCGTTTTTTGGCGAGTCTAGGAGCGCCTTTTAAAATTATTCACTAAACAACATTAATTATGAAATACTTAAATCCCAGAGCCGACTTGACCTTCAAACGGGTCTTTGGCGAACACCCCGACCTGGTAATGAGCCTTCTGAACGCCCTGCTTCCTTTGGCAGCCAATCAGGAAATCACCGAGATTGAATATCTCCCTTCGGAGATGGTTCCCGAGAACCCCTTGCGTAAGAACAGCATCGTCGACGTCCGTTGCAAGGACAAGCAAGGGCGACAATTCCTGGTGGAAATGCAAATGATCTGGTCGCCCGAGTTCAGACAGCGCGTATTGTTCAACGCTTCCAAGGCATACGTGCGCCAGATAAACATCGGCGAAGAGTATGAGTTGTTGCAACCTGTGTATTCACTGAATCTGGTCAATGAGGTCTTTGAACCGGAACTGGAAGGGTATTACCACCATTATCAGATGATTCATGTGGAGAATACGGATAAAGTGATTGAAGGTCTTCAACTGATTTTTGTGGAACTGCCCAAATTTACTCCGCATACGTTCTCTGAGAAGAAGATGCAGGTGCTCTGGTTGCGTTACCTGACTGAAATCAACGAACATACCCGCGAAGTGCCGGAAGAATTGATGGCGAATCCCGAAGTAAAAAAAGCGGTTGATGCCCTGGAAGTGTCTGCGTTTACGGATGCACAGTTGGCAGGATATGAAAAGTTCTGGGATATTATCAGTGTAGAGAAAACACTGTATAATAGTGCGATACGCAGAGGTATGGCGGAAGGAATGGAAAAAGGAAAAGCGGAAGGAAAAGCGGAAGGAAAAGCGGAAGAATGTCATCTCATAGCTTCCAATTTAAAACAGCAAGGAATCCCTTTTAAAACAATCTCCCAATGTACAGGATTATCAATAAAAGAAATTGAACTATTATAAGGGAGCATATTCAGTATATATCTTCCTATTATATATAGTAAAGGGTAAAGTCACATATTGCTTTACCCTTTACTTTGAAAAGCAATGCGAGACGAAAAATGAATAGTATCTTGTTATTTTTATAATTCTTCTATGTCTTTGATAGGCAGACCCGTCACCTGGTGGATGACCTCGGAGGAGATATTCAAAGATTTCATTGTTCGGGCGTTCTCTATTTTTTTCTTCCTGTCTGCCTTCCTGTCCTGACCGTGGTACAAGTAATCGTTGCCCTTGCCGATGTCGAAATAAAGAATGCTGATGGAGTACACCTTCTTCACTTTCGAGTAAAGCTCTCCCAGTTCGATATGCTCCGTGATGGCCTTGGCAACGCCGAAAAGGATGCGCTCCAAATAGTATATCTCGCGCGTGTTCTGCTCCAATTAAAATTGACTTTTTACAGCCCAAACAGATAAAAACAGGAACCATCATCATGAAATACCTGTTTTTTGTTTTGTGTGGCTCGAAACAAAAGACTACTTTTGTTCCAATCTTTGTATAGCACCATGAAGAAAAACATGTTAACCACATTCATATTGTGCCTGCTATTATTCCTACCGGGTAAAGTTACAGGTAATAAACAATATGCTTTCCAGCAGATTAGTACCCAGGACGGTCTGTCCTCTTCTGTTCGTTGCCTGGTAGTAAGCCACGACAAAGGATATGTATGGATCGGAACCAAGTCCGGTATAGGGCGTTTTGACGGTTACGAGCTAAGAAAATACTTATTGGGAAATATCACCCATATCATTGAAGACGAAGAACATACCATCTGGGCCATCACGCCGAAAGGACTCTTCCACTATAACTATCAGGAAGACACTTTCCTGCAGGCGCGCGATGAAGACCAGAACCCGGTAGTGGTGTCTTCCATTTGTCCCTGGACGGACGGAGTAATATTCGGAGGCAATGGAAGGCTATATAAATATGATTATGCCAATCACAAAATCAGATTCCTATGTCCGCTAACTCCCAACAGCCATTACAACATCACCAATCTGCAAAAATGGGACGACCGGACTCTGCTGTGCACCAGCCGTTGGAGCCATGCACTGCTCGTCGACATACCTACGGGACGGACTCACCCTGTTCCTTTTGAAAGTAATGAAATCATAACCAGCCTGATAGACAAAGACGGACATATATGGCTCGCCCCCTATCATCAGGGAGTGAAATGTTATGACCGCCAAGGTAAACTTTTGCATTCCTATCACACCGGGAACTCCCTCCTGCAAACCAATGTAGTGCTTTCCCTGGCTGAGAACAACGGACAGATATGGATTGGAACAGATGGTTCAGGCATTTATATCCTGAATCCGGAGAATGATGAGATATCCACCATAGCCCACGCACCCGGTAATCCTTATTCCCTGCCGGTCAACTCCATCCTCTGCTTATATTCCGACTCAAACAACAACATGTGGGCAGGCAGTGTACGCGGCGGACTGATAAATATCAGGGAAGTGGGAATGAAGATATATTCGGATGCGCTGCCCGGCACAGAATACGGACTGAGCGAAAAAGCAGTGTTAAGCATCTATCAAGGCGAAGAAAAGGATATATGGATAGGAACAGACGGCGGTGGAATCAACCGTTTCTACCCCGACGGCAATAGATTCTACCATACAAAGTCTACCTGGGGAGACAAAATCTCTTCCATTACGGAAGTGGACAAAAGGCACCTGCTGGTCTCTTTGTTCAGTAAAGGATTATTCTTCTTTGATAAACAAACCGAAGAGTACCGGCCATTGATTATCGTGAACGACAGCATCAACGCCCTCTTGTGCCAACGCGGAAAGGCCGTAAATATCTTCCGGAACTCTCAGGAAACAGTGCTGCTACTCTCTGAAATACCTTATAGCTATCACATAGAAAAGAAAGAATTCACCCCTATCTCCTTAGATAAACATACTCCGGCAATCATTGGTACTGTCTTACCAATATGCCAGAATGGTCCCATCTCCTATTTGCACGACATCAAATGCATCTATCAGATAGACTCCCGGACCAACCGATTAGAGACCCTGTATCATTGCACCGGAGACACGATATTCAATACTGTTTCAGTTGATGAAAACGGCATTTTCTGGATAGGAAGCAATTATGGACTCAGCCGGTATTCCGCAGAAAAGCACGAACATGTCAACATCCCCAATAAGCTGATTAATGAAATCAACTCACTGATTTGTGACAGACGGGGACGTGTATGGATAGGGACGGACGGAAAACTGTTTGCCCACCTCATCCGTGAAGGAGAGTTTATCCTATACGGAGAATCGGACGGCGTTATCCAAAACGAGTATCTGGAGAAACCACGGCTGCTATCCGCAGAAGGGGACATTTATATGGGAGGGGTCAACGGTTTGCTTTGCATTGACAAACAACTGCCGGACGAAGATACAGTTCCGCCCGTTCTTGAGTTGGCCGACGTGGCTGTGGGCGGAGAACGAATGAATGCCTTTATAAAAAACGGACGCAGCCTAACCGTACAGGAACACAGCAAACCTATCTCTATCAAAATCATTGCCCATGACAGAGATATTTTCCGCAAGCCCATGTACCGGTACACCTTGCGCGGCATGGATGGGCAAATCATATACTCTTATCAACCGGAACTGACGTTCAACGGGCTACCGGCAAAGACCTATCAGGTGTTAGCCTCGTGCAGCACCCGTAGCGGCGGGTGGACGGAAGATTACCGGATACTGGAATTAGTAGTGCTTCCACCGTGGTACAAGTCCGTCTGGTTCACAATTTGCTGTATTGTAGTAGCCTGCATAGGTATTATACTGGCTTTCTTCTCCCTGCTGCGCCGCAAAGAGAACAAGCTGAAGTGGGCGATGAAAGAGCATGAGCAGCAGGTATATGAAGAAAAAGTACGTTTCCTCATTAATATCAATCACGAACTGCGTACGCCGCTGACCCTGATACATGCACCACTGAAACAACTATTGGGAACATTGTCGCCTGAAGATGAAAAGTATCCGGTAATACAAAGCATCAGCAGGCAATCGGGGCGCATGAAGAAACTATTGGACATGGTGCTGAATGTACGGAAAATGGAAGTGGGACAAAGTTCGCTGAATATCGAAAGCGTAGAATTAAATTCATGGATTGAGCAACTCATAGCCGACTTCAGGCCGGAAGCCAACATGAAAGGCATTTCCATATCCTATACCCCGGATAAAGATGTGGATACCCTCTGTTTCGACAAAGAGAAATGCAGCACCATCTTAACCAACTTACTAATCAACGCATTGAAATACAGTGATGAAAACAGTCTGATTGAGGTATCTGCAAGTTTATCGGAAGACCAGACCCGTGTCCGCATTTCCATCTCAGACCAAGGTCCGGGCTTAAAGGACATAGACATAAACAATCTCTTTATCCGATTCTATCAAGGCAACAACAGCCGCCCGGGCACAGGTATCGGTCTTTCTTATTCCAAGATTCTGGCCGAACAGCATGGCGGGAGCATCGGTGCTTATGACCACGAAACCGCCCCCGGAGCAACCTTCTGGTTTGAGTTGCCCCGCAACGTGCAGCCCGGAAAAGTAACCCTGCAACCCCAGCCTTATCTGAATGAGTTGTTAGCTCCTACCCAGGAAGTGGAAAGCATTCCGGAAGAAACAGCCGTAAAAGAGGAAACCACGAACAACACGCTGCTCATAGTAGATGACAACAAGGATTTGACTGACTATTTGTCCGAAGCACTGAAAGGCAAATTCAAGAAGATATGGGTGGCTTATGACGGTGAAGAAGCGCTGCGCATTTGTCGGGAATCATATCCGGATATAGTTGTCAGTGACATACAAATGCCCCGCATGAATGGGTATGAGTTGTGCAAGCACATCAAGGAAGACCTGGAAATCAGCCATATCCCTATTATTCTGCTGACCGCCCGCAATGATGAGGAAAGCCAGATTTTCGGCTACAAGAACGGAGCCGATGCTTATCTGACGAAGCCTTTTGAGGTCAGCATACTTCATACCATCATCCAGAGCCAACTGAAGAACCGTGAGCGGATGCGGACGCGCTATGCAGAAGCGGGACCATTGCCTCAGCCACAGGAAAGTACGTTCAGCCCGGCAGACGAGAAGTTCCTGAAACGGTTAAATAAGTCAATCACCGAGAATCTGGACAATCCACAGATGGGGGTGCCTTTCCTGTGTACGGAACTGGGAATCAGCCGCGCTTCTCTCTATAATAAACTAAAGGTGGTAACAGGTATGGGAGCCAATGATTACATAACCAAGCTCCGGGTGGAACGGGCGGTCTGGTTACTTACCCATAGCACCCTCAACATTAATGAGATAGCGGATCAGACGGGGTTCTCCACATCACGCTATTTCAGTACGGTATTCAAACAGTATATGGGGTGTTCGCCGACGCAATACAAGGAGGAACATACGTAAAAAGGCTGTTATGTAGTGTAAACACAGCTGTATCATTGCTTTCACATAGGCAGTTGCTTATTTCAGAGTGCTTCATTTTGCAACGGCCACAAATGTAGTTCAGCTGCCTCACAGTTATGGTGCTCGTGCTCCACAATCGTGAAGCACGAGCACCACAGATGTAAGCACGATTAAAATACTGGATATCAATAAAATAAACATGCAGAGTTTTCCCAATGAACATAGGAGATTGACATATACAATCCCTATTTAGAATGGATAAAAGTAGGTAAGAAACGGAGTGCTATCTAATGAAAAGCAGGTAATCCGGTATCTTTTATATCAAAAAAAGCAGGAAATGAGAAGATAGGAAATCAAAGGTTTTATACGAATATGAAAGATAACAAAAAGATAATCAAAAGCATACATCTAATTAAGAGTAGTGTAGGCAAATTTGCCTACACTCTGTTTTTTATTTGCTTACACCATGCTATATCACCGATGAATAGGGAGATACAGAGCATGAGTGTAAGCGTGTAGGTAAAAGTGAGGATAAACTCTATGTAGCCTGAGTTCAACTTTTAAATGCGACTCTATGTTGTATTCATTTCTTTTTCTCCTTTTCTTTTTCATTATAATACTCACTTTTTAAACGAACAGCTTTATTAATTTCACCCTGAGGTGTCTTTTGAGTTTTATAAGGTTTCCATGTTAGAAAGTAAAGGATAATTCGAAGCGGACTCCGGCAATGTCACCGGGAACATATCGTTTTCTCTGTGCTCCCGACGGATAACTTCGAGCATCTGTTTCACGATTTCCGGATGTTGCGCCGCTATATCGTTATCTTCGTGGATATCCTTTGCAAGGTCGTACAGATGGGGCTTTCCTTTCTTAACTATCAGTTTCCAGTCGCCCATACGAACGCCGAGCTGGTCGGTTTCGTGGAATTCCCAATAGAGGAAATCATGTTTCTGCTGTTCACCAGCGTTGCCTAACAAGGTCGGGGCAAAAGAGATGCCATCGAAACAGTCACCTTCTAACTTCTTGTTGATGTACTTTTTCGGGAATCCTTTGTCGCCCGCCAGTTCGCAGAAAGTAGGCATGATGTCGTAAAATGCCAGCTGGTGGTCGTTTACCGAACCGGCGGAGATGCGTTCCGGCCAGCGCACAATGAAAGGAATCCGGATGCCGCCTTCATGGCACTGCCGTTTCAAACCACGCAGTTTCCCATCCCGTCCGAAGAACTCCGGGTCCGCTCCTCCTTCTTCGTGAGGGCCGTTGTCGCTACTGAAGATGACGATGGTGTTCTCGTCCAGTCCCTTTTCTTTCAACTTCTTCAAGACTTCACCCACGTAATAGTCCAGGCGGGTAATCATACCGGCAAACTGGGCATGGGTATGCTCCGAAACATTATAACGTCCTTTCTCATACCCGCCCCAGGTTTTATCTCTAAAGAACTTCTTCTTGTAGCTTTTCAGGATAGAATCATTCGGCTGCGCAAGTTCCGCATGCGGCAAGGTGTAGGTGAAAAAGCCATAGAAAGGCTGCTCTCCGTCCTGTTTGTCCAGCCATTCCAGCGCCTTACCGTGAATCAGGTCTGCCGAATATTGAGTGCGTTTCTTGTAATCATCGCCAAACATCGGGTAGTTGATATTATCTTCCAGCAGAATACGTATAACGCCTGTATCGCCTGCCTGTGTGCTGTACCTGTTCAGAAAGTTAGGGTAGTATAAATGAGCCTGGAACTGGCATATATAACCATAGAATTCATCGATACCCCGCTTATCCGGTGTGGAACAAGAGCCTTCATAACCACCTGCCCACTTGCCGAAGACTCCCGTTGTATAACCGTTCTTTTTCATAATCTCAGGAAGAATGATATGATTTTCATCGTATGGTTCCTGACCGACAACGGTAAATTCGTCATTAATCCCGTATTTCACGGTTGGAACTCCCTGCCAATACTCTTTATTTCCGCGCACATGGGTGTGTCCTGTATGTTGCCCCGTCATCAGCGAAGCACGGGAAGGGGCGCTCACCGGACTACCGGCATAGGCTTGAGTAAACAGCATGCCTTCGGCTGCCATACGGTCTATGTTAGGCGTTTCAATGTATTTCTGTCCGTAACATCCTAAATCCCCGTATCCCATGTCGTCGCAGAGGATAAAGATAATGTTAGGTTTGGAATTCTTGTTTGCCGCATTGGCACACAAAGCAACAGTAGCCAGCAGGCCTGTTCCTAAAGCTATAACTGTTTGTTTCATACTAAATTGTATATTCAAATTAAATGTCTATGTATTCCGGGCGAATGATTATTCGCCCCTACAAGCGTTGTCTCAATACGTGTAGGGGCGAAAAATCTTTCGCCCGCCAACACAGCGTAGCCACTTGTAGCCCGTAGCTTGTAGCTCGTCACTTACTCACTTGTTCTTCTCCCCGAAGTCTTCCTGTTGCTGCTCCACTTCCTTCAGCCTCTGAGCATTTTGCTCTTTCAGAAGCTGTTCCTGTTCCAACTCTGCAGCCGATTTTGCAGACGTTCCGGCAGCTTGCAAAGAAGATGAACCAGCGATCAGCGCAGCATCTTTCTCCGAATAAACCAACGGATGGGCGGCAGAATAGCTTTCTAATTCTAATACAGCACTTACAGGCATCTGCGAACCTTCGAACAACACACTTGCCGTTATTTTTATCTTACCCGGCCTCAAAGTGGACTGTATCAGCACCGGAGCCGTCCCCCACTTCACCGGAGCGGGATTTGCCAATATTCCGGCATCACCCAGAATACGTCCTTCGCCTTCCACATGAAACTTCACATAGTAGTTGTTCAAACGTTTGATATTCCCGTTCTTATCGGCTATGGCAGCTACTACAGTGACAAAATCGGAACCATCGGCTTTCAGGTTCACATTCTCATTATCCACCCAAAGCAGCACTTTTTCCGGACGACGGGCGGGATGCACCTCGTGCGTAGCAACCACTTTACCGTCTATCAAGCCTTCTGCCCGCAGGAATACTTCATCCTGCTTTTTCTTACGTGACATTGCTTTATCAGTCATGAAATCGTAGACATCGGGGAAAGTGATAACAGGCGAAGGCATACCTTCTTTAACTACCGGTTTATTATAAGTATAAGTCTTTCCATCCTTCAGGAAAGTGAGGCGCACTTCATCGCAATTGGAAAAAACAGTCACATCCTTGCCGGAGAACGGTGTCATCTCGTGAGCAATATAAACCATCGGACCGGTTTCAAAAAGACGTTCCTGCTTCTGGGGTGAGCGTTGTGCCTTGAACATATAATAAGAATACTTGGGCTGGCGGAATACATCCATCAATCCGCCATAGAACGGGTCGGGATGATAACCGCGCTGATGGTCGAACGAGTGCCACAGACAGCCGCCCACATGTTGGCGGGGAGTGCGGTAAAGGGCATCGTAACAGGTATATGTATAAGTGGGGTTGGCATAATGTTGCGCTTGGATAAGCATAGGCTGTTCTCCCCAGTTGCGGGCTACACGGCTGGGAGAGTTATGCGAACTCCAATCGTCCACATTGTCACCCCATTCACGGGTAAAGTAGGTTATTTTAGGATCGGCATTCTTGTCGCTCCACGACTTGCCATCGTAGGAGGGATGGGTGAAAAGTATCGGAAAATGTTCTTTGCCGCGTGCTCCGCTGTCGCAACCGGAATAACAGTAGGGATAAGGATATTCCTGGTCTACAATATCACGGGTGTTCTTGGCGAAGTCCTCCGGATACCAGGTTTCATTGAGGATAGGTTCCCACATCCACACACAAGCATGGTTGCGGTCGCGCCGCACAAGGTTGCGGATATCGCTATATACGCGTTGCGCAAACTCGGGAGCATCATTCCAGAACTGCCAGCCGGGGGTATTGACAATGACAAACAGCCCAAGCTCGTCGCATGCATCCATGAATGCCGGGTCTTGCGGACAATGGGCGTTACGGATTACTTTCATTCCGGCATCACGCAGCTTCTTTGCATCACGCCAATGAATACTGTTAGCAACGGCATTGCCTACCACCGCAAAGTCCTGATGACGGTTAGCACCAATCAACGGGCTTTCATAAGGTTTGCCATTCAGCCAGAAACCGTCCTTGCCCTTAAACTCTACACTACGGATACCGATACGGCGGCGATAACCGTCCACCACATTGCCTTTGCGGTCGCGGATGCGTACTATCAGATTATATAAGGTGGGAGTTTCCGGACTCCATAACATCGGGTTCTTTACTATGAGCTTATCTTTCGAGGTAATAGCCTTCCCTGGTCGTACCTGAACCTTATCATTCAAGAAAGCAACCTGTGTGCCATCCGGTTGCTGCAACTCATATTCTACAACGCCCGTAAAGGCTTTACGGCTGTCATTGCGCACATGCGCCTTCAGTAACACTTCGGCTGAGGCATCCGACACCTTATCATATGCCACAAACAAGCCACCGCCTGCTACTTCGTTCTCAAAGTTCGGGTCAGTGATAAAGACCGGATTATGTGCTATCAGCCAGCAATCACGATAAATGCCGCCGAAATAAGTAAAGTCAAGCACATCCTGCGCCTTTCCGGGAGGATAGGTCTTATCATCGCTGTTATCCGTCCACACGGCTATCACATTATCCTCTCCCCAGTTCAGTGCATCAGATACATCGACCACTACAGGCAGATAACCGCCAAAATGTTCGGTCAGTAACTTCCCGTTGACGAATACCTTACTCTTTCCCATGATGGCTTCGAAGTGCAGGAACAGTTTCTTCCCTTTCAAAGCATCTGCGGGGGTGAAGTGCTTGCGATACCAGACTTCTCCCTGATAGTTGATGCAGCCGCTGGCTTCCGTAGGCAGATATTCAATGCCATTGGGAAGGGAGACTACCGTCCATTCCGCATCATTAAAGTTCGTAGCTTCAGCACCCGTAACGGCTCCTTTGTAAAAGCGCCAGGCAGGATTCATGGAGAACACTTCACGCCCGGAATTGGGCAGTTGGAAGAAACCGGCAGTAGAAAACTCGGGTTGATGAGATGCCTGCACAACACAGCTGGGAATTAGCAATAAGGAGATTAGGATAAAATGAATGATTCTCTTCATAAGGATAGTATTATTTTTAGGTATACATAACTCGATGCAATGACAACAGCCCTCGCATCCGATGCAAAAGTAGGGCAAAACAGAAAAACACGATTACAATAATCGCTATTTTTAATCCAATTTTATCCAATCTACACACAAGACACAAAAGAAACGTATCTACATTATGTTATACTGGGATAAGTATCATAAATTTTGAAACGATATTTATAATTGTTTATATCCACCCAGATTATTATCTGGCCGTGACAGAGCAGGTTCCCGTCCATCCCAATCTGTAATCACCATCAAGCACACCAATGGCGATTACTTCCGCACTTATCCTTTCAACAAGACTCTCACACTAAGCAAACACAAGCAAATTGTAGAAGTGCAATGCCAGCGTGAATATGAGGGTAAACATCAATAAACTCACCATACCCCAACCGTATCTGAACCGTACTTGCTCCGTACCTTCTTCGGTCAAAAGTACCTCTATACGAAGAAACTACGGAGTTGGCACGAAGCAAGTACGGCTCGGGTACGGTACAAGTACAGTCCGAATACAAAACTAACAAGGTTTTTACACCTCAATTCCCCACCAATAAAGCCTTTCGGCACCATGTTCATTATCAACGAAATAAACAATGAACAGGGTATTGAAAACTTCTCTGAAAGTTTTTAGTTAAAACTTGTGGGGGATTGTGGGGAAATGTGTACTTTTACCGTCGCTTATTATAATAAGGTAGCAATGATACGTTTTTTGGGCAATATAGAAGCGAAGACCGACGCAAAGGGACGTGTATTTATCCCCGCCGGCTTTCGGAGGCAACTGCAATCCGCTTCCGAAGAAAGGCTCGTGCTGCGCAAAGACGTATTCCAAGATTGCCTGGTACTCTATCCAGAAAGCGTTTGGTTCAAGACGCAAAACCAATTAAGGAGGCGATTGAACAAATGGAACGCAAAACACCAAGACATTTTCCGGCAATTTGTGAGCGATGCGGAAATCATGATTCCCGACGGGAACGGACGCATCCTTCTGCCCAAACGTTACCTGCAAATGGCCGGCATACAGAGCGATGTACGTTTTATTGGTATGGATAATACAATAGAGATCTGGGCAAAAGAGAAAACCGAACAGCCATTCGTCAGTCCGGAAGAGTTCAGCGAAGCTTTGCAGGACATTCTGGGAGATGAGGATGATTGGGAGGAAGAGGAAGAGAATGATTAACGTTTAGTGATGAGTGATTAGTGATGAATGAAGAATTGACATATCATGTACCGGTGCTGTTGATGCCGAGTGTGGACGGAATGAATATCCGCCCGGATGGGACGTATGTAGACGTCACTTTCGGCGGAGGAGGACATTCACGCGAAATACTGTCACGATTGGGAGACGGCGGACGGTTACTGGGATTTGACCAGGACGAAGATGCCGAACAGAATATCGTGGATAATCCGCATTTCATTTTTGTACGCAGCAATTTCCGCTACCTGCATAACTTCCTGCGCTACCATGATATAGAAGAAGTAGATGCGATACTTGCCGATCTGGGTGTGTCCTCACATCACTTCGATGATAGCGAGCGGGGATTCTCATTCCGCTTTGACGGAGCACTGGATATGCGTATGAACAAACGTGCAGGAGACACTGCGGCGGACATTATCAATACTTATGATGAAGAGCGCTTGGCAGATATCTTCTATTTGTACGGTGAACTGAAAAACAGCCGCAAATTGGCATCCGTACTCGTAAAGGCACGCGCCGGACAAAAAATAACAACTATCGGTGAGTTTCTGGAAATCATCAAGCCACTTTTCGGCCGGGAACGGGAGAAAAAAGAACTGGCAAAAGTCTTCCAGGCATTGCGTATCGAAGTAAATCAGGAAATGGAAGCGCTGAAAGAGATGTTGTATGCAGCAACCGAGGCGCTGAAACCAGGTGGAAGACTGGTAGTAATCACGTATCACTCGCTGGAAGACAGAATGGTGAAGAATATGATGAAAACCGGAAACGTAGAAGGCAAGATGGAAAAAGATTTCTTTGGAAATGTACAGACACCTTTCCGGCTGGTGAACAATAAGGTGATTGTACCGGACAAAGCGGAGATAGAACGAAATCCGAGATCGCGAAGTGCAAAACTGAGAATAGCGGAGAAGAAGTAATAAAGAGCAAGAGTGGTAAAGTGATAAAGCGGTAGAGTGATAGAGCGATGAAGGAAATGGAAGAAAAACAGGTAAATGAGAAAACAGAGAAAGCGGAAAAGGCGAAGAAAGCTAAAAATCGCACGTCTCTGAAGAACATCATTGGTGGTGATATTCTGGCAACGGATTTTTTCCGTCGTCAGACCAAATTGCTTGTGCTGATAATGGTGCTGATACTGTTTTACATACACAACCGTTATGCTTGTCAGCAACAAATGATAGAGATTGATAAACTGAAAAAAGAACTGATTGACATTAAATATGATGCCCTCACCCGTAGCTCGGAGTTGATGGAAAAAAGTCGCCAGTCACGCATTGAGGAATACATTGCAACCAAGGAGAGTGACTTACAGACCTCAACCAATCCACCGTATTTGATTAAGTAATCAGTAGAACCGTTAAACAGAAAACAGACTTGGCAGTAAATAAGAAAAATATCATGACCCGCTACTTCTTTGTAGTCCTCGTAATGGGGCTGCTGGGAATAGCTATTGTCGTAAAAGCCGCAATTATCATGTTTGCAGAGCGACAATACTGGCAGGATGTAGCCGACCGTTTCATAAAAGAGAACGTAACGGTAAAGCCTAATCGTGGTAATATTCTTTCATCCGACGGCAAACTAATGGCAAGTTCCTTGCCGGAATATCGCATCTATATGGACTTTAAGGCAGGTGGTGTAACCAAAGATACCATGCTGGTGAATCATATGAACGAAATTTGCGAAGGACTGCATAAGATATTCCCCGATAAAAGTGCCGCTGAATTTAAGTCACACTTACAGAAAGGGCGTAAGAAGGGCAGCCGTAATTATCTGATTTATCCGAGACGCATTTCGTATATCCAGTATAAAGAAGCAAAACGTTTGCCTGTATTCAATCTGAACAAGTACAAAGGTGGCTTCCACGAGCAGGTTTATAATCAACGTAAGAAGCCATTCGGATCATTGGCAGCCCGTACATTGGGCGATCTTTATGCCGATACTGCACAAGGTGCAAAAAATGGTATCGAGTTGTCATTCGACACCTTATTGAAAGGTCGCGACGGCATCACCCATCGCCAGAAGGTGATGAACAAGTACCTGAATATCGTAGATATAGCCCCCGTAGACGGTTGCGACATTATCTCAACCCTCGATGTAGGCATGCAGGATATCTGCGAGAAAGCATTGGTAGACAAGTTGAAGGAAATTAATGCCACTGTAGGTGTGGCAGTACTCATGGAAGTACAGACCGGCGAAGTGAAAGCCATCGTCAACATGATGAAAGCCAACGATGGCAACTATTACGAAATGCGCAACAATGCCATCAGTGACATGATGGAACCGGGCTCGACTTTCAAGACAGCTTCCATCATGGTGGCTCTTGAAGATGGAAAGATCACACCGGAAACAGAAGTAGACACCGGAAATGGTATTATGATGATGTATGGCAGCAAAATGAGAGATCATAACTGGCATCGCGGAGGATACGGGAAAATCAATGTAACACGTATTCTGGAAGTCTCATCCAATGTAGGTGTCTCCTATCTCATTGACAAACATTACAAAGATAATCCGCAGAAATATGTGGATGGTTTAAAGCGCATGAGCATCGACCAACCGCTACATCTACAAATTTCCGGCGAAGGAAAGCCTAACATCAAGGGACCGAAGGAAAGATACTTCGCAAAAACAACCCTGCCCTGGATGAGTATCGGATACGAAACACAGGTTCCGCCACTCAATATCCTGACTTTCTATAATGCCATTGCCAACAATGGTGTAATGATACGACCCAAATTCGTAAAGGCTGCGGTAAAAGACGGTGAAGTTATAGAAGAATATCCTACGGAAGTGATTAACCCGAAGATATGCTCTGACCGGACATTGACTCAGATACGTGATATTCTGGAAAAAGTGGTATCACAAGGATTAGCCAAACCGGCCGGAAGCAAACAATTTTCCGTAGCCGGCAAGACGGGTACAGCACAGGTATCACAAGGTACAGCAGGCTATAAAAACGGACGAGTGAATTATCTAGTAAGCTTTTGTGGCTATTTCCCGGCTGATGCTCCCAAATATAGCTGTATCGTTTCCATACAGAAACCGGGACTTCCGGCATCAGGTGGTCTGATGGCAGGTAGTGTATTCGGAAAAATTGCAGAAAGAGTATATGCAAAGAATCTGCGGTTTGATATCCGCAGTGCAATAGATAGTACAAGCAATGTCATTCCACCAGTAAAAGCCGGAGAGATGAATGAAGCCTTCCAGGTATTGAATAGTTTGAAAGTACCGGTACAGAAACAGTTCACGTCCAAGAAAGGACAAGAGGCTTGGGGACATACACAAGCAGCTCCCAATGCAGTTATTCTGCAAGGTAAAGACGGGGCCAACCCGGATCTTGTCCCCAGTGTTATTGGAATGGGAGCGAAGGATGCTGTGTACCTATTGGAGAGTAAAGGTCTGAAAGTCAGACTAAACGGTATCGGAAAAGTGAGAAATCAATCGATACCGGGAGGCAACCGGGTGGTAAAAGGACAGACGGTGACGTTAGCACTTCATTAGAGGTGCGGACGAAAGATTTACTAATTTAGAATATATATTATATATAAGGTATGGTATTAAGTGAATTACTGAAAGCAATACAACCGATACAGATTATCGGAAGTACGGAGACGGAGATAACGGGGGTAAACATCGACTCCCGCCTGGTACAAGCCGGACATCTGTTTATGGCTATGCGCGGTACCCAAACTGACGGACATGTCTATATTCCCGCGGCCATAGAGAAAGGCGCTGTCGCCGTGCTCTGCGAAGATGTACCCGAAGCTAAACAGGAGGGCATCACCTACATTCAGGTGAAAGACAGCGAAGACGCTGTAGGCAAAGTAGCCACTACATTCTACGACGATCCTACTTCCAAGATGGAACTGGTAGGTGTAACCGGAACGAATGGAAAGACGACCATCGCCACCTTATTATATAATACATTCCGTTATTTCGGCTATAAGGTAGGACTGATTTCTACTGTTTGCAACTACATAGACGATCAACCCATACCCACTGAGCATACGACCCCCGACCCCATCACTCTGAACCAGTTATTAGGACAGATGGCAGACTCCGGATGCAAGTATGTCTTCATGGAAGTGAGTTCGCACTCTATCGACCAGAAGCGTATCAGCGGGCTTCGTTTTGCAGGCGGTATTTTCACCAACCTGACGCGAGACCATCTGGACTATCACAAGACAGTGGAGAATTATCTCAAAGCTAAGAAGAAATTCTTCGACGATATGCCGAAGAATGCCTTCAGTCTGACCAACCTGGATGATAAGAACGGGCTTGTAATGACGCAAAACACGCGCTCGAAGGTATACACCTACTCATTGCGCAGCCTCAGCGATTTCAAAGGCAAGATATTGGAGTCTCATTTCGAAGGTATGTTACTCGACTTCAATAACCACGAACTGGCCGTGCATTTCATCGGCCGTTTTAATGCTTCAAACCTGTTGGCGGTATTTGGTGCAGCTGTACTGCTCGGCAAAAAAGAGGAAGATGTATTGGTTGCCCTCAGCACTTTGCAGCCGGTAGCCGGACGCTTCGATGCAGTGCGTTCACCCAAAGGCATCACCGCCATTGTAGATTATGCACACACTCCGGACGCCCTCATCAACGTATTGAACGCCATTCACGGAGTACTTGAAGGTAAAGGCAAGGTGATCACCGTAGTAGGTGCAGGCGGTAATCGCGATAAAGGCAAACGCCCCATCATGGCCAAGGAAGCAGCCAAAGCCAGCGATCGCGTCATCATTACCTCGGACAACCCGCGTTTTGAAGAACCCCAGGATATCATCAACGATATGCTTGCCGGATTAGACAAGGAGGACATGCAGAAAACCATCAGCATAGCCGACCGTCGCGAGGCCATCAAGACCGCTTGCCTACTGGCACAGCCGGGTGATGTAATTCTCGTAGCCGGAAAAGGCCATGAAAACTATCAGGAGATTAAGGGAGTGAAACATCATTTCGATGATAAAGAAGAATTAAAAGCGATAATGTTTTAGAGTAATAGGGTGATAGAGTGATATTACTTTACCACCTTATCACAGCAAATAGTCAAATTATGTTGTATTATTTATTTCAATGGTTAGACAAGTATGACATTCCCGGTGCGGGTATGTTTGGATATACATCATTCCGGGCTTTGATGGCAATCATCCTTGCATTGCTCATTTCAAGCATCTGGGGAGATCGTTTTATCAACCTGCTGAAACGGAAACAGATTACGGAAACACAACGTGATGCCAGCATCGATCCGTTCGGGGTGAACAAGGTAGGTGTACCGAGCATGGGGGGCGTCATTATCATTGTAGCAATTCTCATTCCGTGTCTGCTACTGGGTAAGTTGAGTAATATCTATATGATATTGATGCTGATTACCACGGTATGGCTGGGGTCATTAGGATTTGCCGATGATTATATCAAGATTTTCAAGAAAGACAAAGAAGGCCTGCACGGAAAGTTCAAGATTATCGGACAGGTAGGTTTGGGATTAATCGTGGGACTTACCTTATACCTGAGCCCGCAAGCTGTTATCCGCGAAAACATTGAAGTGCAGAAACCCGGGCAGGAAGTGGAAGTTATTCATGCGGGACAAGACATTAAGTCGACGCAGACTACCATCCCCTTCTTCAAAAGCAACAACCTGGATTATGCTGATTTCGTAAGTTTTATGGGTAAACATGCGCAAACGGCAGGTTGGGTACTGTTTGTGATTATCACTATATTCGTAGTGACAGCCGTCAGCAATGGTGCCAATCTGAATGATGGAATGGACGGTATGGCGGCAGGGAACTCGGCAATTATAGGTTTGGCACTGGGAATTTTAGCTTATGTATCCAGCCACATCGAATATGCCGGTTATCTGAATATCATGTATATTCCCGGATCGGAAGAACTGGTAATCTTCATCTGCGCCTTCATTGGTGCCTTGATTGGTTTTCTGTGGTACAATGCGTATCCGGCACAGGTATTCATGGGTGATACGGGCAGTTTAACCATTGGCGGTATCATCGCCGTATTTGCCATCATCATACACAAAGAGTTGCTGATACCCATTCTTTGCGGTGTATTCCTGCTGGAAAACCTATCCGTCATTTTACAACGGTTCTATTACAAAGCCGGAAAACGGAAAGGAGTAAAACAAAGGCTGTTCAAACGAACACCTATTCACGACCACTTCCGTACCTCCATGAGCCTGATCGAACCGGGCTGTACAGTGAAGTTTACAACGCCGACCAAGCTGTTCCATGAGTCAAAAATTACGGTCCGTTTCTGGATTGTGACGATTGTACTGGCCGCGATAACGATTATTACATTAAAGATAAGATAACAGAGTTACCAGTGACGAGCTACAAGCTACAAGTGCTCGCTACCGGTAACCAATAAGAAACAAACTTGTAGCAACTACCAACTCCAGCCACTGCTTGTAGCTCGTAGCTGGTAGCCCGTAACTAAAGAAAACATGAGTAGAATTGTAGTATTAGGAGCCGGAGAGAGTGGTGCAGGTGCTGCCGTACTCGCCAAAGTGAAGGGATTCGACACATTCGTATCCGACATGTCCGCCATTAAAAGCAAATATAAAGAAGTGCTGGACAGGTACGACATCTCCTGGGAAGAGGGACAGCATACAGAAGAGCTGATTTTAAATGCCGAAGAAGTGGTGAAAAGCCCCGGCATCCCCAATGATGCTCCGATTATATTGAAACTGAAAAAGCAAGGTACGCCTGTCATCTCTGAGATAGAGTTTGCAGGACGCTATACCAATGCAAAAATGATATGTATTACCGGTTCAAACGGTAAGACCACTACCACCTCACTCATTTATCACATTTTCAAGAGTGCAGGTCTGAATGTAGGATTGGCAGGCAACATTGGCAAGAGCCTTGCTTTGCAGGTGGCCACGGATCAACATGATTACTACGTGATTGAGCTCAGTTCTTTCCAGTTGGATAACATGTATAAGTTCCGCGCTAATATTGCCGTGCTGATGAATATTACGCCCGACCACCTGGACCGCTACAATCACTGCATGCAGAACTATGTGGATGCAAAGTTCCGTATCACGCAGAACCAGACACCGGAAGATGCTTTCATCTTTTGGAATGACGACCCCATCATCAAACGCGAACTGGACAAACACGGGTTATGCGCCCACCTTTATCCATTCTCCGCAATGAAAGAAGATGGAGCCATAGCCTACGTAGAAGACGGTGAAGTGGAAATCAACGAACCCATCGCCTTCAACATGGAGCAGGAGAAATTGGCTTTACAAGGTACACATAACTTATACAATTCTCTCGCCGCAGGCATCTCTGCCAATCTTGCCGGAATAGAGAAAGAATATATTCGCCGTGCTTTGTCCGACTTCAAAGGCGTAGAACACCGCCTTGAAAAAGTAGCCACAGTGCGCGGTGTAGAGTTTATCAACGACTCTAAAGCTACCAACGTAAATTCATGCTGGTATGCTTTGCAGAGCATGAAAACGAAAACGGTCCTGATACTGGGCGGGAAAGATAAGGGCAACGACTATACAGAAATTGAGGACCTGGTGCGCGAAAAATGCTCTGCCCTGGTTTACCTGGGATTGCATAACGAAAAGTTGCACGATTTTTTCGATCGCATGGGATTGCCCGTTGCCGATGTGCAGACCGGTATGAAAGATGCCGTAGATGCCGCTTTCCGTTTAGCGAAAAAAGGCGAAACGGTATTGCTGAGTCCTTGTTGTGCAAGCTTCGACCTCTTCAACAGTTATGAAGATCGCGGAGACCAGTTCAAGGAATACGTAAGAGCATTATGACCGCGCCCGGGATAAAACGACGGTCGCACATCGTGAGAAAAGCAAGCGTATATGAGCGCTTTCATTCTTTAATTATTAACTATTAATTTGCGAAGCATTGGACTTACTCAGAAGCATATTCAAAGGTGACAAGGTAATCTGGATCATATTCCTTTTCCTTTGCCTCATTTCTATCGTAGAAGTGTTCAGCGCCGCGTCTACACTGACGTACAAGAGCGGCGACCACTGGGGGCCTATTACACAGCACAGCATCATCCTGATGGTGGGCGCTGTAGTAGTGGTGATTATGCACAGTATTCACTACAAGTGGTTTCAGGTGTTCCCAGTGTTCCTGCTTCCTTTGTCCGTAGTATTACTGGGTCTCGTCATGATGATGGAACGCATCAACGGTGCTGCACGCTGGATGACCTTCATGGGTATCCAGTTCCAGCCTTCGGAGGTGGCAAAAATGGCCGTGATCATCGTCACTGCCTTTATCCTCTCCAAGGGACAGGATGAAGACGGGGCCAGTCCGAAAGCCTTTAAGCGTATCATGATTATCACAGGTGTTGTCTGCCTGCTGATTGCACCGGAGAACCTTTCGACGGCGGCTTTACTTTTCGGAGTGGTTTTTCTGATGATGTTCATCGGACGGGTGGCAATGAAGAAACTGTTGATACTGGCCGGTGCTCTGGCAGGAGTAGCAATCATAGGTGTGGCATTCCTGGTACTGACCAAGAATAGCGATTTACCGTTCCTGCACCGTTTTGACACATGGCGTGCCCGTATAGAGAAATTCACGGATGACACAGAAGTACCTGCCGCCAAATTCGATATTGACAAAGATGCCCAGATAGCCCACGCCCGTATTGCCGTAGCCACAAGCAACGTTGTAGGTAGAGGACCGGGCAACTCAGTACAGCGCGACTTCCTGAGCCAAGCATTCTCTGACTTTATCTTTGCCATCATTGTGGAAGAATTGGGATTGATAGGCGGGGCTTTCGTCGTATTCCTCTACGTCTGCCTGCTGATACGAGTCGGGCGTATAGCGAAGAAGTGCGACCGAACGTTTCCGGCCTTCCTCATCATAGGAATTGCGCTGCTGCTTGTATCGCAAGCCGTATTTAACATGATGGTAGCAGTAGGATTGGCACCGGTCACCGGGCAACCGCTGCCGCTTATCAGTAAAGGTGGTACCTCCACACTTATCAACTGCGCCTATATCGGCATGATATTGAGTGTGAGTCGCTATACTGCCAAATTGGAAGAGATTAAAGAACATGACGCACAGATACCGATGCAAGTGGAAGCTGCTGTCGAAGAAAGAAATAGCGAGATACAAACAGCGGCCGAACCAACAGCAAAGGTGCTGAATAGTGATGCAGAATTCGAGTAGGAGATAACGGAGTGATAACTCCTTTAACTCCTGCAATAAATTTAAGTATGAAAGATATGAATAATAGTCATAACGGAGAGGCTCCCCGCATTATCATAAGCGGTGGAGGTACAGGGGGACATATATTTCCCGCAGTATCCATTGCCAATGCCATCAAGGAACTACGCCCCGATGCGGAAATCCTCTTTGTAGGTGCAGAAGGACGGATGGAAATGCAACGCGTGCCCGATGCAGGATACAAAATCATCGGTTTACCTGTGGCAGGCTTCGACCGTAAACGCTTATGGAAAAACTTTGCAGTGATTATAAAGTTACTCCGCAGCCAGTTGAAGGCACGCCGCATACTGAAAGAGTTTCATCCTCAGGTAGCGGTAGGGGTAGGTGGTTATGCCAGTGGCCCTACGCTAAAAGTAGCAGGCATGATGGGAGTACCGACTTTGATACAGGAACAGAACTCTTATGCAGGCGTAACAAATAAGCTGCTGGCGCAAAAAGCCTGCAAGATTTGTGTAGCGTATGATGGAATGGAAAAGTTCTTTCCCGCGGATAAGATTATTATGACAGGAAATCCGGTTCGACAGAATCTGTTAGCAAATAAGCAGAGTCGCGAAGCTGCCGTGACCTCTTTCGGTTTCAATCCGGAGAAGAAAACAATATTGATACTGGGTGGAAGTCTTGGAGCGCGTACTATAAACCAGACGCTGATTGCCGCACTGGATACGGTCAAAGCACACGGTGACATCCAGTTCATCTGGCAGACCGGAAAGATATACATCCAGCAAGTGAAAGATGCCATCACTACCACCACCGGAGAAGCGGTACGTAATCCACGCATTTCAGCTATCCCGAACCTCTATGTGACGGACTTCATTAAAGATATGGCAAGCGCGTATGCGGCTGCCGATCTGGTCATTTCGCGTGCAGGAGCAGGATCTATCTCTGAGTTCTGCCTGCTGAATAAACCGGTTATTCTGGTACCTTCACCCAATGTGGCAGAAGATCACCAGACTAAAAATGCACTGGCCCTCGTAGATAAGGAAGCCGCCATTTACGTGAAGGATGCAGATGCAATGAAGCATCTTATTCCGGTAGCACTCGAAACGGTTGCCGATGCACAAAAACTAAAAACGTTGAGCGAGAACATTGCCAAGTTGGCTCTGCCGGACTCAGCAACTATAATTGCAAAAGAAGTATTGAAACTGATAGATAAACCATAGCAACTCAATGAATGAATAAACTGTAGTAACTCAATTCCCCTCCTCCCGGGAGGAGGAGAATTGAGATAGTATTAAATTATAAGAAGATGAATATAGAGAATATCAAATCCGTATATTTCGTCGGTGCCGGCGGCATCGGTATGAGTGCCCTGATACGTTATTTCTTATCAAAGGGCAAACTCGTAGTTGGTTACGACCGCACTCCGAGCGAACTGACCGAACACCTTATCGCAGAAGGCGCACAGATACATTATGAAGAAAATGTAAGCCTGATCCCCGAAGATTGCAAGGACGAGGAAACAACTTTAGTCGTATACACCCCGGCCGTTCCGCAAGACCATGCCGAGTTAGTGTACTTCCGCAATAACGGTTTCGAAATACAAAAACGCGCCCAGGTTCTGGGAACAATCACCCACAGCAGTAAAGGTCTGTGCGTAGCCGGAACGCATGGTAAAACCACCACCAGCACAATGGCTGCACATCTGCTTTATCAGTCACATGTAGGCTGCACCGCATTCCTCGGAGGCATCTCCAAGAATTATGGAACCAACCTGCTGCTGTCTCAGTCCAGTCCGTACACAGTGATCGAAGCAGATGAGTTCGACCGTTCTTTCCATTGGTTATCACCGTACATGAGTGTCATTACAGCTACTGACCCCGATCATCTGGATATCTACGGTACGGAAGAAGCCTATCTGGAAAGCTTCCGTCATTATACAACCCTGATTCAACCGGGCGGCGCATTGATCATTCACAAAGACATTGCTTTAAAGCCTGATGTGCAATCCGGGGTAAAGGTTTATACCTATGCTCGCACCGAAGGTGATTTCCATGCTGAGAATATCCGCATCGGGAACGGTGAGATATTTATCGACTTCGTGGCACCTGATACACGTATCAATGATATCCAATTAGGTGTTCCCGTGAGCATCAATATAGAGAATGGTGTGGCAGCCATGGCGCTCGCCCACCTCAACGGTGCTACGGACGAGGAAATCAAACGCGGCATGGCAAGTTTCCGCGGAGTAGACCGCCGTTTCGACTTCAAGATCAAGAATGACAAAGTGGTATTCCTGAGCGACTACGCCCATCATCCTGCCGAAATAGCACAAAGCGTAAAGTCTATCCGCGATCTATATCAGGACAAGAAAATAACAGCTATCTTTCAGCCGCACCTTTACACACGTACCCGTGACTTCTACAAGGAATTTGCCGATAGTTTGTCTCTGCTCGACGAAGTGATCCTCGTAGATATCTATCCGGCACGTGAACAACCGATTCCCGGTGTCACCAGTCAGCTGATATACGACAACCTGCGTCCGGGCATTGAAAAATGTATGTGCAGGAAAGAAGACATACTGAACCTGCTGTCGCAGAAAAAGATCGAGGTTCTGATTACTTTAGGTGCAGGAGACATAGATAACTACGTCCCCGAAATCACGAAACAACTTAAACTAAGAATTCTTCATTCTTAATTCTTCACTAATATAAACATTATGCTAAAGCGAATTCTATTGTCTATCGTCCTGCTGCTCGTCATCGCCTATCTGGTGGTAGCTATCACGGCTTTCAACCGGAAGCCTGCCGGACAGGTGTGTCGTGACATGGAATTGGTTATCAAAGATACAGTTTATGCCGGCTTCATCACCAAGAAAGAAGTAACGGGTATGCTGGAGAAGAAAGGTATTTATCCCGTTGGCAAACCAATGGACCGCATTCGCAGCAAAACATTGGAGCGGGAACTCGCCAAACATCCGCTGATCGACGAAGTGGAATGTTATAAGACTCCCAGTGGAATACTCTGTGTGGAAGTCAGCCAGCGCATCCCCATCCTGCGAGTGATGAGCGCAAACGGTGAAAACTACTATCTGGACAACAAAGGCACCGTGATGCCACCCGACGCAAAGTGCGTTGCTCACCTTGCCATAGTGACCGGAAGAGTAGAAAAGTCGTTTGCCATGAGGGATTTATATAAGTTTGGTGTATTTTTGCAGAATAATAAGTTCTGGGACGCACAGATCGAACAGATACATGTGCTGTCGGACAAGAATGTGGAATTAGTGCCCCGTGTGGGCGACCACATCATCTATCTCGGTAAGTTGGACGGCTTTGAGCGCAAGCTCGAACGGGTGAAAGCTTTCTATGAAAAAGGATTAAATAAGGTAGGATGGAACAAATATTCACGTATTAACGTTGAATTTAGTAATCAGATTATCTGTACAAAACGAGGAAATTAAATAAATTAGGAATATATCTATGGCAACAACAGAATTTATCGCCGCTATCGAGTTGAGTTCTTCCAAGATTTCCGGTATCGCCGGCAAGAAGAACAGCGACGGAAGCATACAAGTGCTGGCCTACGCGCGTGAGGATGCCTCTTCTTTTATCCACAAAGGAGTCATCTACAACATAGACAAGACCGCACAGGCTCTGACTTCCATCATCAACAAGCTGGAAAGCCAGTTGAACAACTCCATTGCCAAAGTATATGTAGGCATCGGCGGACAGTCATTGCGCACGGTAAAGAATGCGGTAAGCCGTGTGCTGGAAGAGGAAGGGATTATTTCGCAAGAGTTGGTAGATGCAATCAGCGATGAAAACCTCGAAGTTCCCCTGATGGACATGAGTGTGCTGGATGTAGCCCCGCAGGAATATAAGATAGACAACAATCTTCAGGCCGATCCGGTGGGTGTGGCAGGCAAACGTATCACAGGAAACTTCCTGAATATCGTGGCGCGTGCTTCCCTCAAGAAGAATCTGGAGCACAGCTTCGAGCAGGCCAAAGTAGAAATTGCCGACTTGCTCATCGCCCCGATAGCCCTGGCCAATGCCGTGCTGACGGAAAGCGAAATGCGCTCGGGATGTGCCCTGGTAGACTTCGGGGCAGATACGACTACCGTATCAGTATATAAAAATAACATTCTCCGCTTCCTTAGCGTACTGCCGCTGGGTGGAAACAATATCACCCGTGACATTACCGCCCTGCAAATGGAAGAAGCCGAAGCCGAGCAACTGAAGCTGAAATACGGAGATATGCTTTACGAGGAAGAAGAGACAGAAGCACCGGCAGTCTGCACACTGGAGGACGGTCGTAGCATCGAGTTGAACGTACTGAACGACATCATCGACGCCCGTGCCGAAGAAATCCTTGCCAATGTATGGAACCAACTGCAACTTTCCGGATACGAAGACAGATTGCTGTCCGGCATCATCTTCACCGGTGGGGGCGCCAACCTGAAAAACATGGAGGACGCATTCCGCAAACGCAGTAAGGTCGATAAGGTAAAGACCACCCGGTTTGTACACAACACCATCCATGGCTTCAGCGATGTACTGAAGAAAGACGGCATGCAGAATACACTGCTCGGCCTGCTTGCTGCCGGCAACGAAAACTGCTGCCTGCAAGAGGTGAAACCTGCACCTGCCGCTTCCACCGTTACTCCACCGAAACCCGTCGATATGTTTGGCGACGACGAAGCCCTGAAAGAACAGGAAGCCGCCGCCCGTGCCGCTAAAGCACAGCGCGAGAAGGAAGAGAAAGAACGTCGCGAACGGGAACGCAAGGAGAAAGAACGTAAAGAAAAAGAAGAGAAAAAGAAAAAGAAGAAAGAAGGTCCCAGCTGGTTTGAAAAGACTTTCAACAAGATTTCCAATGAGATTTTCTCGGATGACGATTTGAAATAAACTCAAAAAAATAAGGAACTATGGACGATATAGTACAATTCGATTTCCCGACAGATTCACCGAAGATCATTAAAGTGATTGGTGTAGGTGGTGGTGGTGGTAATGCCGTGAACCACATGTACCGGGAAGGCATACACGACGTGACGTTCGTTCTGTGTAACACGGACAACCAAGCGTTGAAAGAGTCTCCCGTCCCCGTAAAACTACAATTGGGGCGTTCTATTACCGAGGGACTGGGTGCCGGAAACCGTCCCGAACGTGCCCGAGAAGCCGCCGAAGAGAGTAGCGAAGAAATCAAATCGCTGCTGAACGACGGTACCAAAATGGTATTTATCACCGCCGGAATGGGTGGCGGAACAGGTACGGGAGCTGCTCCCGTCATTGCCCGCATAGCCAAGGAGATGGACATCCTCACCGTCGGTATCGTCACCATACCTTTTATCTTCGAAGGTGAAAAGAAAATTATCCAAGCGCTGGATGGCGTGGAACGTATCGCCCAGCATGTAGATGCCCTACTGGTTATCAACAACGAGCGCCTGCGCGAAATATATTCCGACCTTACGTTTATGAATGCTTTCGGCAAGGCAGATGATACGTTGTCTATCGCAGCCAAGAGTATTGCAGAGATCATCACCATGCGTGGAACGGTGAACCTGGACTTTGCAGATGTAAAGACCATCCTCAAAGACGGTGGCGTTGCCATCATGAGCACCGGCTTCGGCGAAGGTGAAAGCCGTGTGACGAAAGCCATCGACGATGCCCTGCACTCTCCGTTGCTGAACAACAACGATATCTTCAATGCCAAGAAGGTGATGCTGAACGTATCCTTCTGCGAAAGCTCGGAACTGATGATGGAGGAAATGAACGAGATCCACGAATTCATGAGCAAGTTCCGCGAAGGCGTAGAGGTAATCTGGGGTGTGGCTATGGACAACACACTGGAAGGTAAAGTAAAAATTACCGTACTCGCCACCGGTTTCGGCATGGAAGATGTTCCCGGTATGGACAGTGTACTCGAAAAGCGCAGCCAGGAAGAGGAAGAACGCCAGCTTCAGCTCGAAGAAGAAAAAGAAAAGAACAAAGAGCGTATCCGCAAGGCTTATGGCGAAAGTGCCAGCGGCATCGGTAGCAAGAACATCCGCAAACGCCGACATATCTATATCTTCAACCCCGAAGATCTGGATAATGCCGATATTATCAGCATGGTAGAAAGTTCACCGACATACCTGCGCGATAAGAGCACCCTGAGCACCATTAAAACCAAAGCGGCTACCGAAGGACAGCTTGCTACGGAAGAGGCACAGGGCGGTGAAGATATGGGAGGGGTGATTACCTTCTAAATCTGCCTTAAAACATCTTTCATCCGCAGACTACGCGGATGAAAGATCAGAACATACGATAACGTAATAAACAAAAATAGAGTAAACTTATGGATTTATTTGAAAGAGTCAGCGAAGACATTAAAACCGCAATGAAGGCCAAAGACAAAGTGGCACTCGAAACATTAAGAAACATCAAGAAAGTATTCCTGGAAGCAAAGACCGCTCCGGGCGCCAACGATACTCTGACCGACGACGCTGCATTAAAGATCATGCAGAAGTTGATGAAACAAGGCAAAGATGCCGCTGAAATATACATCCAGCAAGGTCGTCAGGACCTGGCAGACGATGAACTGGCACAAGTGAAGGTGATTGAAGTTTACTTGCCGAAGCAGATGTCCGCCGAAGAACTGGAAGCTGCCCTGAAGGAAATCATTGCCGAAACAGGTGCTACCAGTGGTAAAGATATGGGGAAAGTAATGGGCGTTGCTTCCAAGAAGCTTGCCGGACTTGCCGAAGGTCGTGCCATCTCCGCCAAAGTGAAAGAATTGCTGGGATAAACTCCCGCCTCATTTCTGTTATAAGCCGTGTTTCCGGAAGATAGAAGAAAGTAATTTAACTTCTATCGCCCGAAAACACGGCTTCTTTTCGCATTTTATTGAGTATCATAATTTTTATTTCAAATACTATCATTATATTTGCCACGCATTTTCAAGGGAATATCCCCGCATAATAATAAAACTAGAATTCTGGTACAGTATATGAAAAGCAATATAAAGATGTGGAAATTAATGGTCCTTGCGGGGGCAATGCTTTTCTTGTCTGACATAGCTTACGCCAAAAGCCGGACACAAGACAGTGTACCGGGATATAAACCGGATACGGGATACTTCGCCAAACGTTTTATTCACAGACTGGGCGTAGAATACCGCCCGGGGTATATATTCCCTACCAGCTCATTCCTGGCGGGGGACAACTCCCAATGGAAACCTTTCGAATGGGGCTATTCCGCCCACCTGAAATATTCATTCCAGTTCAAACCCAATACTTGTGCCGACCGGATTTACGGCAGCGCCTACCAAGGTATAGGCGTAGGCTACTACGACCTCGGAAGCAAAGAAGAACTGGGAAACCCGATTGCCGTTTACGTCTATCAAGGGGCACGCATTGCGCGTATCACCCAACGGTTGTCACTCAATTACGAATGGAACTTCGGTGTGTCCTTCGGCTGGAAACCTTATGACGAACGCTACAACCCGCACAACAGTGTAATCGGCTCGAAAGCCAATGCCTATATCAATGCCGGCGTGCAACTGAACTGGATGGTTTCACGGCAGATCGACCTGATTGCCGGAGTAACCGGTACCCACTTCTCTAATGGCAACACCAAATTCCCCAATGCGGGTCTGAACACCATGGGATTGAAAGTAGGCGTCGTCTATAACTTCAACAGACCGGAAGATGCGCTTGCCAAACCCACATACTATGCACCTGTACCGAAATTTCCGCGCCACGTCAGTTATGACCTAACCCTGTTCGGCTCATGGAGGCGAAAAGGCGTGTGGGTAGGTAGCGGACAGATCGCTTCACCGGATGCTTATACGGTGCTTGGTTTCAACTTCGCCCCCATGTACAACATCGGATATAAATTCCGTACCGGTGTTTCGCTGGATGGTGTATACGATGCCAGCTCCAATGTTTATACGATCCCCGGAAACGGAAATGAGTGCTACAAGCCGTCTCTTCACAAGCAGTTAGCCCTGGGTATTTCAGGACGTGCGGAGTACGTGATGCCCTACTTCACAGTCGGCGTCGGTATCGGTGCCAACGTTCTGCATGGTGGCGGCGACCACAAAGGTATCTACCAGGTGTTGACGCTGAAAGTGGAACTTACCCGCAGCTCCTACCTGCATGTGGGTTACAATCTGAAGAATTTCAGTGATCCGAACTATCTGATGCTGGGTATCGGCTTCCGTTTCAATAACAAGTATCCGACTTTCCACCGCTGATACAACGCATCCGGTCCGGGAGTTCTTCCCCATATCCCTCATACATCTCTATCACATCCCTATTTAATCTCATGCAAAAGATGGCATCTTTTACATCAAAAGGTGGCATGTTATGCTACAAAAGATGGCATCTTTTACAGCGAAAGATGGCATCTTTTGCGCCAAAGGTCAGTGAGATATACAGGAAAGGGTTTATTGTTCTACGTCAAAGGACTTATTAATCCATATCAAAGAGCTCCTTCAGCACCTCAAGAGACTTTAATACGGGAAAGTCAGGCAAGTGGAGGCGATAATATTCATTCATTATTGTAAGGCAGCGGGTACGTTCAACGCGGTTCATGGCAAAGAGGTGCATTGTTTCATAATTCATGCGCATCAGCATCGTCAGCCGTGAAGCCTCCGCAGGAAGTATATAAAATGAATGAAGCTGCGGGCGCAAAGGAGTGAAACAGGCATTCAGCAGATCAAAGTAATCACCATTCTCATAATCCTCCAGATTAGGGTATAATCCCAGGAAGCGGGATAAGCGCATCAGAAACACCAGATGGAAATTGGCAAAACTATCGCGGCACTCGTCCAGCCAGATAATAGAATGTCGCAGATAAGCAAACAACGGACGGTTCTCAGCCTCTTCGCGCACCGCACGATACAGGAACTCCGCCAGGAAAAGCGCTATGGAAGATTTGTACGGATCGTAGGGAATGGAAGAAAACGGATAGTAAGACTTCGCCTCCGTTATCTTATACATACTGGCGTTCGAACGGAAATCCGCCTCCAACTCTACCAAGGCGAGTGGCTGAAACAGCACCGATTTCACCGCAGCCTTCCGCGAACGGGGTATCTTTACAATGAACGAAGCGCGTCCGGCCGTCTCCGTATAGATGTCCGCAATAAGAGAGGTATCGTTATATTTCAGGGTATGCAGCACAATCCCCAGCGTTTTCTGTAACATTCGCGCTTCAAGTTTTGGTTTCAATCCGGTAACAAAACTACGAAAAAAGCCGGAAATAACGGGAATAAAACAAGGATAAATAAAAAAATGCAGGTAGGGAAGTAAAAAAATGAAAGATATTATTCTACTGATATTCAGACCATAAACACAAAACCAGAGAATAAACGCTACAAATCCCTTTATTTTTTTTCAAAGATTATTTTGCCAATTCAAAAATAGTCCCTACATTTGCAACCGCAAACGAGAGATAATCTCTCTGCAAGAGCAGAAATGCTCAACAAAGGATGGCCCGTTCGTCTATCGGTTAGGACGCAAGATTTTCATTCTTGAAAGGGGGGTTCGATTCCCCCACGG
>PPYE01758664.1_pt1 | contig 47908 bp, 29 predicted proteins | sample 1559881 | NCBI WGS metagenome assembly PPYE01 (sample SAMN08240022, study PRJNA423297) | Human gut metagenome, whole genome shotgun sequencing project.
TTCTAAATGATTAATTATTAACCATGAACACAGTATTCAGAGAAGTAACGCCATTATCGAGCAAAGATTGTTTTATGATTTTTTCGAGGGAAAAGACAGAATTTACTTTTCCTATACATACTCATGCCGAATGCGAACTCAATTTTATAGAGAATGCTGCCGGTGCAAAACGAATCGTTGGAGATAGTATTGAAGAAATTGGAGATTTGGAATTGACTTTGATTGTGAATCCTAATCTTGAACATGGTTGGACAAATTACAATTGTCACTCGAAGGAGATAAAAGAAATTACGATACAGTTTCATCGTGATTTGCTAAATGACCAGTTGTTGCAGAAAAACCAATTGTGTTCTCTCAGGGAGATGCTTCAAAGAGCGAATTACGGATTGACATTTTCGAGGGAAGCCATTGAACAGATAAAAGAGAGGTTGTATTCTTTATATTCTGAGAGAGAAGGGGCTCATTCAGTGTTTAAACTTTTTGGAATATTATATGATTTATCTTTGGATACATCGATGAGAGAATTGGCCAGCCCGACAATGGAGAGTGATGTTAAAGTGTATAAAAGCCGGCGTATAGAGAAAGCATATAATTATATGTTGGAAAATTATTCTCGCGAGATACATCTTTCAGATGTTGCCGGTTTGGTAGGAATGACAGACGTTTCTTTTAGTCGTTTTTTCAAGAAGCGTACAAGTCGGAGTTTTGTTGATTCGTTGAATGAAATTCGTTTGGGATACGCTACTCGAATGTTGGTCGATACGACTACCAGTATTGCCGAGATTTGTTTCGCCTGTGGTTTCAATAATATATCAAATTTTAACCGGATATTCAAAAAGAAGAAAGGGTGCACACCCAAAGAATTTCGAGAAAATTATACTGAATCCCGTATTTTTTTGTAGTCTTATTTGCTGTATTTTGTAGAGAAAGTATCAGTGTTGGATAATAAAGTATTCTTTTTACAAAATATGTAGGGTTATTTTTGCATCATTAGATAATAATAAATTAAAAAAGGTGTGCAATTATGAGCCGATTGAGACTATTATATAGTTTAGGTACTATTTTTTGTCTTTTAAATTCTCTTATTGCTTTTGGCAAAGGGGGCGAGAGCAAAAATATTTCGAGTGTCTCAGTTATTAAACTGAAAGATTTACGGTGCGAGTATTTGGATAGTCCGTTAGGAATAGATGTTCGCCAACCGCGTTTGAGTTGGAAAATGCAGGTTCCAACAGCCGTTCGAGGGAAAAAACAAACAGCTTATGAGATTTTGGTGGCAAGTTCATCGGAATTATTACGGCGAGATAAAGGAGATTTATGGAATAGTGGATGTGTCGTTTCAGATGAGTCGGTCAATATAGTATATAAAGGAAAATCTTTAGAATCAAATCAAAAGTGTTTTTGGAAAGTTCGCATATGTGACGAGCAAGGTAACTGGTCCGCTTGGAGCTCTCCTGGGTTTTGGCGTATGGGATTATTTCCAGATAACTGGTCGGGTCGATGGATCGGGTGTGAGTTGATGGAACGACAAAGTGTCGGTGGACAAAAAATAGATAACAAAATGTCTGACCCATGGTTCCGTAAAACGTTTGATTTGCCGGAAAAAGTTCAGGATGCTATTATATATGTAGCGTCTATCGGTTATCATGAGTTGTATGTTAATGGCCGGAAAGTAGGAGATGCCGTTCTTTCACCTTCGGTTACCGACCATAAATCCCGTGCACGTTATATGACGTATGATATTACGCAATATCTAAATTCAGGCGAAAATGTGATAGCTTTATGGCTGGGAGTTTCATGGTCGATATTTCCGGCCTATCAGCGTGCAGGGGAGCCCGCCATACCTATGGCCTTGGTTCAGACGGAGATGGCATTCTTATCTGGAGAAAAACAACGGATTGTTTCTGATGAAACTTGGAAGGTACATGCCAGTCCCAATACCTTGATTGGCTATTGGGAAGCGCATCATTTTGGTGGAGAGTTTTATGATGCTTCATTAGAAAAGCCGGGTTGGAATACTATAGGGTTTGATGATACTGATTGGTCGCAAGCTAAGGTTTATGAGCCTAAAATTATTGTATCTGCGGATAAAACAGAACCGAATCGTTTGGTAAAAGAAATAAAACCTCTCTCTGTCAGCGAAATATCTCCGGGTACATATAGGGTTGATATGGGAATAAATTATGCCGGATGGTTTGAAATGAGATTTAATGGTCAGCCCGGTGATTCTGTTGTATTTCAGTTTTCTGAAAGAGAAAATGATACTGTAAGTTTTGGTATACATAGCATTTATAAAATAGGTCCTGCCGGAGAAGGGAAATTTTGTAACCGTTTTAATTACATGACCGGTCGTTGGGTGCAGGTAAGCGGTTTACGATCGAAGCCGGAGTTGAAAGATATCCGAGGATGGTTGATTCGTCCTGATTATCAGCGTACAGGCAGTTTTGAATGTGATATACCTCTTTTGAATGATATATATAATACGACTTTGTGGACTTTTGAAAACTTGAGTTTAGGGAATTATGTTGTTGATTGTCCACATCGGGAACGTTGTGGTTATGGTGGAGATGCTTTGGCTACTACACGCACAGCACTGGGTAATTATGATTTAGGAGCATTTTATTATAAATGGATGGAAGATTGGAGAGATGTACAGGTAGAGGATGGAAATGTTCCTTATACGGCACCTACTCGAATTGGAGGGGGTGGACCTTCATGGAGTGGTTATTGTGTTACATTACCATGGGAGATATACCGGCAATATGGAGACAAACGTGTTCTTTCCGAGAGTTTTCCAACAATAAAGAAATGGCTTGGTTTTGTAGAGACACATTCTCGTGAAGATATGTTGGTTCGGTGGGGAGGAAAGTGGAGTTTTCTGGGTGATTGGCTTTGGCCTGCGGCTTGGCCGGAACGTAAAGCTATGGAAAAGCAAGGAAAAGCGCTTGGTGATACTCGGGAGACTTTGTTTTTCAATAACTGTCATTGGATTTATAGCCTTGAAACAGCGGCCTCTATCGCAGATATATTGGGTGAGGTGGATACTGCAAAGAGTTACCGGGAAAGAGCATCTCAGGTGCGTAGGGCCGTACATACGACTTTCTTTAATGCTGCAGACAATAGTTATGTAAATGGTTACCCTGCATATTTGGCTATGGCAATAATGGTAAACTTGCCACCTCAGAATCTGAAAGATAAAGTTTGGAAACGGCTCGAACATGAAATCCTTATAAATCGTAAGGGGCATTTCTGGGGAGGTATTACAGCTGGTTCATTTTTGTTTCATACTTTGTTAGACAGTGGACGTAACGACCTTATATATGAAATGGCAATAAAAGAGGATTTTCCAAGTTGGGGATATATGTTGAAGTGTGGAAATGGGACTTTTTTTGAAGATTGGGAGTGTCGAGGTTCTGCTTTGCATAGTTCTTATTTATATATTGGTAGTTGGTTTATTGAGGCATTAGGAGGAATACAGCGGCCAGAAGCAGGATTCAAACATTTCGTTATTTCACCTTGGATTACAACTGAAGGTCCGAAACGGGTGAAGTCTCGTTATGATTCTATGTATGGAGATATTATATCTGAGTGGGCTCTCGAAGGAAAAAACTTGAATATGCAGGTAGTAGTGCCGCCTAATACGACTGCTGTCTTGAAGCTACCCGGAGTTAGTGCTTCTTCTGTAAAAGAGAATGGTCGTAGTTGGACTCATTCTGAAGGCATAGAATTAATATCCCAGAAAGATCATATTATGTCTTTTTTATTGCAACCTGGTGTTTATCGTTTTTCTGCCGTTATGGATGTGTTGGATTAAGATTTGGACTTAAGTGATAATAATATATAAATTCATATTTCTTAGTTTTTAAAAGCTTAGAAATATGGATTTTTTGCTGATAAATATGTACCCTTTACATTTTTAACTTTTGTCTTATATGATGTTAACTGTTCTTATTTTGAATGTTTGGTTTTAAAATTTATTTTTGTTCTTAATCATTGTTGGAATTTATTAATAGCTATTTGTCACATTTGTTACTATGGATAATATAATATATGAGTAATTTTATTTCTAAAGGAGCAGATAATAAAAATGAGATAAAAAAATATAATAGAAAGGATAAAAAAGTATTACTCAATAGTATTTTGTACAGAAAGTACAAGTTTTGGATAATAAAGTATTTTTCTTGCCGTATTTCAACGTGTATATTTGTAACTATAATACAAATATGATATTGTCAGAAAATAATATGGATGGTATGAGTCTTCTTTTTGATCAACGATTGAAAGAGATTACGCAGGAACATGAGATGTTGTTGAGACGTAAGAACGAACCGATTAGGCCAGGTAATGGTATTTACATGCGTTATAAATATCCGGTTTTAACGGCAGCGCATGCGCCTTTGGAGTGGAGATATGATTTTGATCCGGAAAAGAATCCGTATTTAATGGAGCGGTTTGGAATAAATGGAACATTTAATGCCGGAGCTATAAAATGGAATGGTAAGTATGTGATGATGGTTAGGGTAGAGGGGAATGACCGGAAATCTTTTTTTGCTATGGCGGAAAGCCCAAATGGGATAGATAATTTCCGTTTTGCTGATTATCCGGTTGTTATCCCCGAAACGGAAAAGCCAGATGTAAATGTATATGATATGCGATTGACAGCACATGAAGATGGTTGGGTATATGGTATTTTCTGTACAGAACGAAAAGACCCGGATGCTCCGGCAGGAGATTTGTCTTCAGCTGTCGCTGCCGCCGGAATAGTTCGTTCTAAAGATTTGAAAAACTGGGAACGTTTACCGGATTTGAAGTCGAAAAGTCAGCAGCGCAACGTTGTATTGCATCCGGAGTTTGTAAATGGGAAATATGCTTTGTATACACGTCCTCAAGACGGATTCATTGATGCTGGTAGTGGTGGAGGTATCGGTTGGGCATTGATTGATAGTATGGAAAATGCAGAAGTTAAAGAAGAGAAAATTATTAATTTCAGGTATTACCATACAATAAAGGAGTTGAAAAATGGAGAAGGACCTCATCCATTAAAGACTTCAAAAGGTTGGTTGCATATGGCTCATGGTGTGAGAGGTTGTGCTGCAGGTCTGAGATATGTGCTATATTTGTATTTGACAGATTTGAAGCATCCGGATAAATTAATAGCCGAGCCCGCTGGCTATTTTATGGCACCTTTGGGGAGTGAACGTGTAGGGGATGTATCGAATGTGTTGTTTTGTAATGGCTGGATATTGGATGATGACGGTACAGTATTTATTTATTATGCTTCAAGTGATACACGTATGCATGTTGCAGTGTCTACAGTAGACCGTTTATTGGATTATTGTATCAACACTAAATCTGATGGATTGCGTTCGATGACTTCTGTACAGACTTTGTGTGCATTGATAGATAAAAATGTGACAAATAAAGAAGAAGTATTGGCGGAGAAGCTTTAGTCTTTTGTGTGTAATAGGGCAATGGAAGATTTTAAATGTAAACAAATATAAAAGAGAAATTCATCACATTGTAACAGATATATAATTGATAAATTAAGAGTCCATGAAGAATATATGTTTGATAGGAATGATTATGCTTGTTTGTTTCTCATGTAAGACGAGCCGGAAAGAGAGAATGCCGGTAGATTCTCAGGCTACACAGGAAACGGTAGCGTTGTATAACCGGTTGTTTGATTTGACGGAGAAAGGGATTATGCTGGGTCATCAGGATGATCCGTTATACGGACATGGTTGGTATGGGGAAGATGGCAGGTCTGATGTTAAGAGTATGACAGGTGATTATCCTGCCATGTTCGGATTTGAGTTAGGACATATAGAGTTAGGGGCAGAATATAGCCTTGACTCGGTGTATTTTAGCCAAATAAAAAAATATGTACGGGAACACCATGCTCGGGGAGGTATTTCTTCATTTAGTTGGCATGCTGATAACATTGCTACGGGAAATTCTACTTGGGATTGTGCCCAGGATACAGTAGTTCGTTCTATTTTGCCGGGAGGTAGCCTTCATAGTGACTATTTGGTGTGGTTGGACCGTTTAGGAGATTTCTTTTTAGATTTAAAAGATGATAAGGGGGTATACATACCTGTTATTTTCCGTATGTATCATGAACATACTGGAGATTGGTTTTGGTGGAGCAGTAAACAATCTACTCCCGATGAGTATAAACAGTTATGGGTAATGACAAGTGATTATTTACGAAATAAAAAAGGTGTACATAATCTGTTATATGCTTATTCTTCTTCTAATGTACAGAGTAAGGAACATTACCTCGAACGTTATCCGGGTGATGAGTATGTTGATATTTTGGGCTTTGATCATTATCTAAAAGGCCGTAGTGAAGAGAATGTAGACCAATATAAAATTGATTTTGAGAGGAATATACAGATTGTGACAGATTGTGCAGTCCAGTCTGGAAAGCTTCCAGTGGTAGGTGAGACAGGAGAAGAATCAATTTGGGATACTTCTTATTTTACGAGTATTGTCTATCCAATTATCAGCAAGTATAAATTGGGTTGGATACTTTTTTGGCGTAATGCTTGGGAGCTGGATAAACCAAACCATTATTATTTACCTTTTCCCGGACATCCGTCAGAAGCTGATTTTAAGAAATTCGTTGAAAAACCTTTAATATTGATGAATTCTAATATATAAATAAAATACAAAATAAATTGTGAACGCAAGTGTTTAATCTTTAAAATTTAAAATTATGAAAAATGTTTTCTACAAAAGTATGTCTTTGGCAATATCAACGATGATGTTGTCGATGAGTGCAAGTGCACAGTTTGCCGGGGGGACGGGTTCAGAAAGTGATCCATATATTATAGAAACGGCGGAACAACTAAATGAGGTACGTAATTATCTGGATGGAAATCATTTTCGCTTGAATGCGGATATTGATTTGACAGATTATCTTACTACTAATTCTGCAGAAAGTGGATGGGACCCTATAGGTGCTGCACCAGAAACAGGTATTACTGGTTCTTTTGATGGTAATGGTCATGTAATTTCAGGGTTTTATATTAATAGACCTCAACTCGAAAATGTAGGGTTGTTCGGATGCGTGAAATCGAGTGGTAAATTCGGTGTAAAAAAGTTAGGTTTGATTGTTGCTGACGGTAAAGAGGTTAGAGGTTTGAATAATGTCGGTGGTATTATCGGCCAGGTTCCTTATACAGGACAGACCATTACAATGACGGAATGTTTCGTTATTGGTAATATATATGCAGTTGGTGATGGGCAGAAGACCGGAGTTGCAGGTCCTATTGTTGCTATGACTTCGGCTTTGGGTAATGTTGAAGTAGTAAATTGCTATACGGTAGGTAAAGTGTATGGTTTTGCTAAAGCAGGAGGATTGGTAGGTCAAGGATATAGAGGTATCAAAATAGAGACATCTTATTCTGTTTGTGAAGTAGAAGCTGGTACTAATGCTGCAGAATCTAAAGCTGGGGGTCTTATTGGTGAATGTGGATTTCCTAATGGTTCTGCAATCCGTCATGATGTAATTGCGTCTATTGCATTGAATCCTTCAGTGAAAGCTCCTAATTCTCCTGCTGCTAATGTGGGACGTTTGGTCGGATACGAGAAACCAGAAAATCCAACACCTTATATGTATGAGTATGCATATGCTTGGGCTGATATGCCTGTGAATGAGGCAGTGGTTACTGGTGGTCTTGAAACAAATAAAAATGGGTTGAACCAATCGTCTGAAGAAGTAGTAAAAGAAGATATATATTTTGGTGATGATTATTTGTTCTGGGACCCTGCAGTTTGGACGATGGGCAATGGTGATTATCAATTACCTATTTTGAATGTTTTTGCTGAAGATAAGCAACCTACAACTAAAGTCGCTCATTTACCGGGAGAGACCTCAGGCATCATATTGGCAGCGGCAGATGATATATGTGTGTATCCAACGGTAACAACAGGCAAAGTGTCGATTGCCAATAAAGTTGATGGATCTGAAGTTTCAGTATATGACTTGACGGGAAAACTTGTGATGACAAGCTTTGACTCAGAGTTGAATATATCTTCTTTGAATGCAGGTATATATTTGCTGAGTGTTGATGGGCAAGTTGTTAAGATTGTGAAAGAATAAGCTTTGAAGAGGACAAGAGTGAAAAAACGAATAGCAAAAGATATTTTTCACTCTTGTCTTTCTGCTCTTAACTGTTTGAGAATAACATTAATTAAAAAAAATAACATGATTAAGCATGCAAAAATAGATGTATCTGGTCTTGTAAAACCAAAGAGACGGATTACTGCATTAATAGCTGTGTTAATGCTGATGTGTTTTTCATCGGCATTTGCCCAAGGGTCGAAGAAGGTGACAGGCACGGTAAATGATGCCGCTGGGGAGCCGATGATAGGGGTGAGTATTGTTGTGAAGGGTACTACGGTTGGTACAGTAACCGATATCGACGGGAAGTATTCGATAAATATTCCCGCTGGAAATAAAAATTCAACTTTAGTTTTTACTTATATTGGTTATTTGAAGCAGGAAGTGCTTACAAACGGGAAAAGTTTGGTAAACGTTGTCATGAAAGAGGATAATCAGACTCTTGACGAAGTTGTCGTGGTTGGGTACGGAGTACAAAAACGTGTGAATATGACGGGCTCTGTAGCTTCGGTAAAAGCGGAAGAGATGACAACTATGCCGGTTGCCAATGTTTCCAATGCATTAGGAGGAAGAGTTTCAGGTTTGGTTACTCAGCAGGCGTCTGGAGAGCCGGGAAATGATGCTTCTACATTGTACCTTCGAGGTAATAAGAATCCTCTCGTGTTGGTCGATGGTATCGAAAGCGATTATAATATGATCAATATGGAGGAAGTTGAGTCTGTAACTTTATTAAAAGATGCATCGGCGGTAGCACCTTATGGGTTGAAGGGCGCCAATGGTGTTGTTTTGATTACTACAAAACGAGGAAGTAACTCGCAAGGAAAAATAACATTGAATTATAATGGAGAGTTCGGTTGGCAGAAACCTACTAATACTCCTGAATTTATGAATGCAGCTGACGGGCTGCGATTGAAAAAGAAAGCATATGAAATGGATGGTATGATGGATGAAGCCAACGCCATTACAGAAGAAATGCTTGCAGCACATGAACAAGGAACAGATGCTTACCCGAATACCGATTGGGTAAAAAATTATATGAACACCTCTACCAGCCAGAAACATAATATTGTACTTAATGGGGGCAATGATTTGATAAGAGCTTATGTCGCTTTGGGATATATGAAACAAGGTAGTATGTTTAGCGACGACCAATATTACCGTCGTTATAATGTACGAACCAATCTTGATTTGAAGCCGACTAAAACAACTACTATTTCTGCTGATTTAGGTCTTGTTTTTGACCGTAAAAGGACTAATTCGGCATCGGCCGAGTCGGCAATGACTAATATTTACCGGGCAAAGGCTACGGAAGCTGATGTGTATAGTAACGGATTACCTGCTTTCCAATCATCTATAGGTGGTAGTATGTATCAGACTATATATGGAGGCGGAGAAAAGCGTAATGAAAATAATTATCAGAATATAAGTTTATCGGTAAATCAAGAGTTACCTTTTTTAGAAGGTTTGTCTGTGAAAGGATTGTTCAATATGAACCGTAAGGATACACATAGTAAAAATTGGGGATATCCTTATGAATATTATGTATATGATGCGGCTAATAATAAGTACAATAAGTCAGAACTTCAGACAGATGAGGAATTGTCTCAATCGTCTAAAATAAAAGCTTATTATACGGTACAGGCATATTTGAATTATGCAAACTCATTTGGTGACCATAATGTTTCGGGACTCTTTGTTTATGAACGTCGCTGGGGTGGAACCAAGCTTGATTATAGTGCTCGTCGTGTAGGCTTTGATGTTTTGATTCCTGAATTAGATATGGGTTCTAAAGATAATCAGTACAATTCAGGTACTTCATCTGCTGAGGCTCAAGACGGTTTCGTATTTCGTGTTAACTATGATTATGCACAGAAATATTTAGTAGAGCTGGCCGGACGTTATGACCGTACTTACCAGTATGCTCCTGGCAGTAGGGCTGCATTTTTCCCGTCTATATCGTTAGGATGGCGTATTTCGGAAGAGTCGTTTATGAGAGATATAAATATTATTGATAACTTGAAATTTAGAGTTTCTTATGGAAAATCGGGTAATCCTGTAGGTAATCCTTTCCAATGGAGTCCGACCTACACGATAGGTGATGGTTATGTATGGGGGACGGGAACTCAGACGACAGCTTCGGGATTGTATGAAAGTGCAGAACCTAATCCGTACTTGACATGGGAAAGTGTATTGAAAGCTAATGCCGGATTTGACTTGTCGATGTGGAACGGATTGTTGGGAGTTGAGTTCGATGTATATCGTGATTATCGGAAAGATAAAATTATTGTTCCGACTGATGATTTCCCTACCGAATATGGTATTAAACCATCACAATATAATGCCGGTAAGGAGGAACGTTATGGAGTAGACCTTACAGTTACCAACCATACGAGAATAAATAAAGATTTCTCAATTGATAATTCGTTCGTTTTTGGATTTTCTCGTGATAGGCAAATAGATATTGCTGAATCGATGGGAACTTATAGTATTCCGCGTTTCAGACGTACTGGTAAATCTGCATCGCAGTTGAGAGGATATATTGCTGAAGGGTTATTTGCCAGCCAAGAAGAAATAGATAATTGGGCATATCAGAGTGCGTCGACTCGTCCTGGGGATATTAAATATCGTGATATAAATGGAGATGGAAAAATTGATAATGAAGATGAAACTATTATCGGTCGTACCCGTGTGCCGGAGATTATGTATGGTTATACGCTTGGTATCAAATTTAAAAATTTTGATTTGAACCTGTTTTTACAAGGTACAGGACATTCTGATTTTTATATGGGGCAGGATGCCAGCGGCTCGTCTGACCGAGGAGTACGTTTTCCTTTTAAGAATGACAAGCCTCGTGAAGACCATATAAATTCTTGGACGGTGGATAATCCTAATCCGAATGCCAAATATCCGCGTTTGTCAACGATTGAAGGTATGAATTATACAACGTCTTCATTCTGGGTAGTAAATACGGCATATTTGAAATTGAAATCTTTGGAGTTAGGTTATAATTTCGAGCAACGTTTGTTGCGGAAAATTCATGTAGATAAATTGAGGTTATACCTGAATTTCTATAATCTGTGGACTATCTATTCGGCTATGCCGAGAGATTTTGATGTGGAGAACCAGAATTATAATGCTTATCCACAGCAGTTTATAACTTCATTAGGTGTTAATATAACATTTTAACAGGAAAAGATTATGAAAAAGATGATGATATTGGCCGTAGTCGGGGTAGGTATTTTTTTTAATTCTTGTACCGATTTTATGGATATAGAATCCAGAACGGCAATTACAGATGAGGCTGTTTGGTCAAGTAAATCGGCCACTGGTATGTATGTGAATGAGACGTATAATAAGACGTTGGATGGGCCTTTGTATTGTATGACTAAAGGGATCCGCGATTGGTATTCTTTTGACCATGCGTGGACGGATGATATGGGTATTTCGGGATTTATTTCATTGTCGGAGTTCAGTTTTACGGCAGCTACGATTCCTGAACCTTTCAAAAGTCGTTGGGATGCTCTTTATGAAAATATTCGCAGGACAAATCTTGGGTTGGAGAAAATAGCGGCTTCTGAAGTATTGTCTGAAACTGAAAAAGAGCGTTTCTTGGGTGATATGTATTTCCTTCGTGCTCTGAATTATCTGGAACTTTGGCGTTTTTGGGGTGGAGTACCGTTGGTAAAAAAAGCGTTGAACAAAGAAGTTGATGATATTTATTATGAGAGGAGCAGTTCGGAGGAGACTATGAAATTTATTATAGAGGACTTTGGGGAAGCTGCAAAACGTTTGCCTAAGCGTTCGGAGCTTCCTGCAGAAGAGTATGGCCGGGCGACTAAAGGGGCAGCTGTAGGTTTCCAGGCTGTAACCTATTTGCATGCAGCGGGAGTAATCGATGCCAAATATTATGAGGATGCAGCTAATACGGCAGATATATTGATTAATGGAGAATTAAAGGGAGAGTATAGTTTGTTCCGGGAAAATGACGGAGATCCTAACGAGAAATCTACAACAAAGAAATTGAGTAAAAAGGCCGAGAATTTTGCCAATTTATTTTTGGAAGCGTATGAAGGCAATGAAGAAGTGATTTTTGACGTGCAGTATAAAAATCCGGAGCGTCATCAGCAGGGTTATCAGACTATTGCAGCTCCTGGATATCCGGGAGTGGGCAGTGATTATGGATGGGGAAACTCGAATCCGTCTCAAATGTTGGTAGATGCTTTTGAAATGCAGGATGGTACACCATTTGATTGGAATGATCCGGAAGAGGCTGCCCATCCTTATGAAAATCGGGATGCCCGTTTTTATGCTTCCATATTGTATGATGGAGTTTTGTGGAAGGATTCAACACTTTCACTTAGTACTAATCGGTATGTTTGGGATGAGAATGATAGGAGAAAGTGGAAGAATGTAACAGATAATTTACCGAATGGCTTGTATTGTTCTAAAGTAGAAGCAACTAAAACAGGTTATTTTATCCGTAAGCATCAAAATGAAGCTGTGAGTTGCGGTACAAAAAATAGATATTTAAATAGAGATGGTGAAGGAGGAAATCTCATTGTATTGCGCTATGCTGAAATATTGTTGACTTATGCAGAAGCAAAGAATGAATTCTCTGGGCCGGATCAAACTGTATATGATGCTATCAACCATGTGCGTCGTCGTGCCGGGCAACCGGAAATATCGGGATTGGGACAAGCGGAATTGAGAGAGCGTATTCGCAATGAGCGTCGGGTAGAGTTGGCGTTTGAGAATAAACGTTATTTCGATATTATGCGTTGGCGAATTGGAGACAAAGTTCTTGTAGGTCCTTTTTATAAAATGGAAATTACTTATCAAAGACCGGCAGAGATGGTACCGACGGCTGTTTCTGTAGCGAGTTATAATCCGCGGGCAGTATATTTTACGAGAATTTTCGATTCGCAGAAAAATTATCTCTTACCTATACCGCAACATGCGATAAGTCGTAATCCCAAACTGGCAGGACATCAAAATCCAGGATGGTAATAATTTATAAATGAAAAAAGGAAAGACTTATGAAAAAGTTGATATATATATTATTTGTTGCTTTATTGTCTGTGACGGCCGGATGCTCTAAAATCGATTATGAAATAAACGATGCGTATGAGACGGCAAATATAACAGGGATAACTATTTATGCAACAAGCGAAAACCCTGTAAATATTATCGAGTCTTTTGAGATAGATATGGAAAATGCTGTCGTTGAGGCTTTTGTCCCAGAAGGAACCGATTTGACTCATCTTAGACTGGTATTGACTATATCTACCGGAGCGACCATAACTCCGGCATTAAGTGGTTTCACGGATCTTTCTACTCCAAAGGAATATACCGTAACTTCTCCTAACGGAGTTAAGCAAACAACTTGGAAGGTAATTGTATCTATAACACCTCCTGGCGGTGTAGGGAATGAATAGTTGGGCTATTGCGATTGAATAGTTTAGTTTTTAGGTTAGTTAAGTATTGTTGGGGAAGTGTGATGTCCATCTAAATCTTTTTTACTTGGGATTTGGATGGACATTGAAAGAGAGATAGGGATATTGTATATTTTTCTGAAAGATGCGTAATATTATGTATAGGATATTAAGACTGGGAATGGTAAGCTTATTGTTTACTGGAATGGTAGATGCTCAAGTATTGAAGTATACTGATGCGCGGAATCTGCTTATGGTGGGAAAGGCTGGCTCTTCTAAAGAATATTACCATCGACTCGATACGGCTTTGTTTAAAGACTTACCACCTAAAATAAAATACCTGTCTACGTTTTCTTGCGGATTGGCTATCGGCTTTATGACGAATAGTTCGGTGATTGCTGCTGAGTGGGAAGTAAAACCAGATAAACCATCTCCGAATTTATCTGCTATTGCACATAGTGGATTGGATTTATATATTGAGCGTAATGGAGTATGGGAGTTTGCTGGGGTAGGTAAGCCAGAGCTGAACGGCACTTGTAGCAAAAGCATAATTGTGCAGGAGATGGATGATTCTACGAAAAAATGTCTTCTTTATCTCCCTTTATTTAGCGAAACTAAATCATTGAAAATAGGGGTGGAAGAGGGTTCTGAGATATTGGCGTTACCGTATCCGTTTAAGAAAAAAGTCTTAGTTTATGGGTCAAGTATTGTGCATGGAGCTGAAGCTTCGAGAGCCGGAACCACTTATGTAGCCAAACTATCTCGGCGTACTGGTATCGATTTTATCAATTTGGGTTTTAGTGGAAATGCTCGTATGGAGAATAGCATGGCTGATTGTTTGGCCGATATAAAGGCTGATGCTTATATTTTAGATTGCGTCCCCAATGCTACGGCTCAGCAGATATCTGAACGTACGGCTTATCTGGTTGAAACAATCCGGAACCATCATCCGGAAGCACTGATAATTATTATGCAAAGTATAGTGATGGATATCGGCAATTTCAATTTGAAGATAAAAAGCGATTTACGGATAAAAGATGAAACTATACGGAATGAAGTAGAAAAACTTTGCAAAAGAGGTGTGAAAAAACTCTATTTCATTGAAGGGAAAGATCTGATAGGAAAAGACCATGAAGGAACAGGTGATGGTATACATCCGAATGATTTGGGATTCGAACGTATGGCTGCTTATTTAGAACCAAAACTAATGGAAATATTAAATAATAATGAATGATTGCAAATAAAATTTGTAATCAAGAGAAAGTAACCTATTGTCCTGTAAATAAGGAATAAAGAACAGGAAGATACGAAATAGAATTATAAAAATAAAAAAGAACCGATTTATGATGAGACAAAATTTATTGACACTGATTGCTTGCTTTTTTGTATTTCAGTCTTTTGCCTATTCAGTTGATGTAACCACATTAGGAGCTAAAGGAGACGGAATAACTGATAATACGGCTATTATACAAAAGGCTATAGATGATTGTTCTGCTCGGCAAGGGGGAACTGTGGAGATACCCGCCGGTAAATTTCTAACGCGAACACTCTTTCTGAAATCAGATGTAAACTTGCATTTGCAATTTGGTGCAGAGTTATTGGGAAGTACAGATTTGGAGTCTTATCATAAAGTGTTTCCTAATCTCAAAGGAAAAGAAACTCCCGCACTGATCTTTGCTCGGAATGCCCGGAATATTGCAGTGACAGGTTTGGGCACAATTAACGGACAAGGGGCTCATCCTAACTTTCAACATGGAAATGACTCTAAAGGTGGTCCGAGACGACCTAAAATAATTTACTTTATGAGTTGCAATAATGTACGAGTACAAGATGTAACATTACGCAATTCGGCGTATTGGACGCAAGATTATGAAAAATGTGATGGGGTTATTGTGAGAGGAGTGAAAGTATATTGTCATTCTAACTGGAATAATGATGGTCTTGACATTGATAGTCGTAATGTTGTGGTGTCAGATTGTTATATTGATTGTGACGATGATGCACTATGCCTTAAAAGTGATACCGATACACCTTGTGAAAACGTAACAGTAACTAATTGTGTATTGAAAACAAATTGTAACGCTATAAAATTCGGGACATCTTCATATAGTGGATTTAAGAATGTGACAATATCTAATTGTGTGATTGATAGGGCTTCAGAAGACCATATTCGTCAGTGGTATAAAAGTTATCCTTGGCTTGGTACTAAAGATAAGACTGTAGTAGCAGGAATTGCTTTGGAGTCAGTAGATGGGGGATTGATGGAGAATGTTATCATTTCTGATATTGCGATGCGTGCTGTGCAGACACCCATATTTGTCCGATTGGGAGACCGCAAGAGGACTTTTTCTAAGCAGATAAGCCGTATCAATGATGTGGTAATAAGTCGTGTTGTCGCTCGTAGCGAAAGCAAGGTAGCTTGTTCTATTACAGGAGTTCCCGGAGGGGACATCCAGAATTTAACTATAAGTGATATAACATTGGTTACTGATGCAGAAGTAGGTAAAGATGAAATAAAAATGGAAGTACCAGAAGCAATAGATAAGTATCCTGAAAATAGAATGTTTGGCTCTATCTTGCCGGCATCGGGTTTTTACATACGTCATGCCGATGGTATTACCTTGTCCAATATAAAGATGATTACTAAGAATAAAGATGAAAGGCCGATGTTCTATCTTGATGATGTCAAGAATTTTGTACAGACGGGATGTACGTTTAACGGTGCTAAACCTACGTTGAAAAAGAAATGAGAAAGTTAAGTCTGTTATTCTTTTTTGTTTGTATTTCGTGGGTTTGTGTGGCGCAACCTATGAGACAAATGATACAAGTCTCGGTCGTTCCAGACAGTGAGACCTGGCTATATCCGTTAGGTAAAGATGCCTGTTTCACAATAACGGTGACTAAAGATGGAATTTTGCAAAAAGGGGTAGAGGTCCGGTATGAGCTGTCTCGGGATATGATGGAGCCTTTTAAGGAAGAAACAATAGTTTTGAAAAATGGCAAAATTACGGTAGATGCCGGTTCTTTGCGTACTCCCGGCTTTTTACGTTGTCGTGCGTTTGTGGAGGTAGGGGAAAAAATGTATGAGGGGAGGGCTACGGCAGGGTATGAGCCTCAGAGTTTGAAACCTACTACAAAGATGCCGGCTGATTTCCTGGATTTTTGGGAGAAAGCTAAACGAGAGAATGCAGATGTACCAATGGATGCCCGGTTACGTTTATTGCCGGAAAGATGTACATCGAAGGTGGATGTATATGAACTGAGTGTCCAGAATTTTCAGTATGGGAGCCGCATGTTCGGAATACTTTGTATCCCGAAAGGAGATAAAAAATATCCTGCATTGTTACGTGTGCCCGGAGCTGGAGTACGTCCTTATGAAGGACATATAGCAGAAGCTGAAAGAGGATATATAACGTTGGATATGGGGATACATGGAGTCCCGGTAACAATGCCGGCTTCGGTATATCAAGATTTGCGTTATGGCCCGTTGGACAGCTATTGGAATTTTAATTGGGATAATCTTGAGACGGTTTATTATAAGCGGGTATATATGGGGTGTCTCCGTATGGTCGATTACATATATAGTATGTCAAAATTCAACGGAGATTTGATTGTTTACGGTGGTAGCCAAGGTGGGTTATTATCGTTGGTAACTGCTGCATTGGATGATAGGGTAATGGGATGTGTTGTATTCTATCCTGCATTGGCTGATGTAAATGGTTATTTGCATGGTCGTGCAGGAGGATGGCCACATTATTTTAAGGAGAAAGATTATGCAGATGTTACTATCCGAAGAAAAGAAGAGGTTATTGCTTATTATGATGCTGTCAACTTTGCAAGGATATTAGATAAACCGATTTTTATCTCTTTTGGGTATAATGATATGGTATGTCCACCTACAACATCATACGCTGTATATAACAGTATTCTATCACCGAAGACGTTTATTCCAGCACCGGAGACCGAGCATTATAATTATCCAGAATTGTGGCGAGAAGCTTGGATGTGGGGAGAGAAACTCCTGATGGAGAATAAGAAATAAATGTTTAATTTTTATATACTTAAGTATCATGAGAACGATGAGAATGTTTAATGGTTTTAAATATTGGATGGTATCCTGTATTTTTTGTTCGGGAGTCTCATTCAATATGTGGGCTGCCGGTTTTGCTTCTGGTACAGGAACGGTAGAAGACCCGTATGTGGTAAGTACAGCCGACGAGCTGAATAGTGTAAGGGATAATTTGAGTGCCCACTATAAATTAGGTGCCGATATTGATTTGGCAAATTGGATAACAATTAATACTCCTGCGACAGGATGGGCTCCTATAGGAACAGATACATCACCATTTGTCGGAACTTTTGACGGAAATGGCCATGTGATAGAAAATATATGGATAGATGCTGATGCAGCTAATGTCGGGTTATTTGGAGTTATCGGTGGAGATGTTACCATACAGAAATTAGGAGTGATTGTTGCTGATGGGAAAAAAATAACAGGGAGTAGTAATGTAGGTATTCTAGTTGGGTTATCTACAGGTGTTGGAGGAACTAAGCAGACTTTGATACAGGAGGTCTATGTTTCAGGAAATGTAGAGTCGAAAGGTACACTTGTCGGTGGTATTGTAGGACGGAACAATAACCAACATATAACTATTACCAACTCTTACGCAAAAGGAAATGTATATGCTACAGCCGACGGTGTCGGTGGAATTATCGGTAGTTCGTATGGTGGATGTACGGTTCTTATAGAAAAGTGTTATGCATTGAATAATATAACAGTTGATGGTGGAGGTTCTACAGGAGGCATAATGGGTACAGTCAGTGCATCCGATGGTGCAGTTGCACAGATGGAGGCAACTATATCGAACTGTGTAGCTATTAATAAAAGATTGTCGGTTAAGGATGAAACGCCTAATCGTATATTTACTTGGGCAAAACAAGAGAAAATAACGTTGACTAATAATTTTGCATTTTCCGGTTGTACCATTAATGACGCTCCATTTTCAAGTAGCGACGCCAATGGTAAGAACGGACAGGATAAGAGTGCTGAAGAGTTGGCTACTCAGTCGACTTACACTAATTGGGATTTTGAAACTGTCTGGACCATGGGAAATGAATCGTTTCAGCTTCCGGTATTGAAGAATGTTTCTTTAACTAAACAGCCGGTGGATGAATATAATTTGGGAATAGAATCTGATAATCCGTTTGTAGATCTTGTACCTAAAGGTGGGGAGCTAAATGTAGTGGAGTCTTGTGGTGTTTCTAATAATGGACGAGATGATGTTACTGATTTGATACAACAAGCTATCGATGCTTGCTCAATGAAACAGGCAACGGTTGTGATTCCCAGTGGCCGTTATGCTATTCGGCCCATATTCCTGCGTTCCAATATGACGCTGAAACTTGAGGAGGGTGCCCAGTTAATCGGTAGTCGTAATATCGAAGATTATCGTGCTGTATTTCCTAATGCCGGAGCTATTGAAACCAGTGCATTAGTTTTTGGAAAGGGAATAGAAAATGTGAAGATAATAGGTAAGGGTATCATCAACGGTCGTGGAGATGCTCCGGATTTTGATTTTGGCAATGGAAAGGGTGATAGGCCTAAAGTTCTTCATCTTGTGGAATGTAAAAACGTTGTAGTTGAGGATGTTACTTTACAGAATTCGGCGTTTTGGACAGCCCATTTCTTAATGTGTGACGGAGTGAAAATAAAAGGCGTGAAGGTATATAGCCACACTAATTGGAATAATGATGGGATAGATATTGATTCTAAGAATGTAGAAATAGAGAATTGTGATATAGATTGTGATGATGACGGTATTTGTATGAAGAGTGACCGGGGAATTATGGTGGAGAATGTAACAGTGAAGAATTGTACTATTCGTACCAATTGTAATGCCATTAAATTGGGAACAGCCGGTAAGACTGGATTTAGGAATATTACTTATACCGATTGTGTTGTAGAAAGAGCCAGTGAAGATAACTTCCGTAAACATTATGAGAACAGTAAATTGTCATTCTGTGGTATAACTCTTCAGGGACCATCTGTCATATCAGGTATAGCATTGGAATCTGTAAATGGTGGTATATTGGATGGTGTGAATATTTCCAATATACAAATGAAGGATGTACATACGGCTATTTTCCTGCGTTTAGGAAAACGTGAAGGTTCTGCACAGATGAGCCAGTTGAAGAATGTTACTATATCTAATGTTACAGCAACATGTGTTAGTAAAGTGGCCAGTGCTATTGTCGGAGTGCCGGGAGGAATTATCGATAATGTGCAAATTAAAGATGTTGAGATTACGTTGCCGGGTGGTGGTACAGTGAATGATGCTAATGCCAATGTGCCAGAACTTGTCGATGCTTATCCCGAATCTAATATGTTTGGTACCCCATTTCCTGCATATGGATTTTATGTGCGCCATGCTAATGATGTGAAATTTGATAATGTCAGGTTCAATTTGACAAATGCTGATGCTCGTCCTGATTATGTATTTGTTGATGTAACCAATCATGATGTAACAGATATTGCTCAGGTTCTTGAAGATAAAGATATTGTTATCACTACTGACGGCGGCCGTTTGAATATATCTTCCTATATCGAAGGAAATATCGAGGTGGATGTATTCGATATTTCGGGTAAGGTGGTTTATACTACTCAGCAGGTGGCTATAGGAGGTGTTACGATAGAAGTTCCTGAACGTGGAGTATATTTGGTTTCGGTCCGTACCGCAAAAGGAAGTATTATGCGTAAAGTGATGTGTATGTAAAGGATTAAAGGCGAGAGTGGAAAAGAGTGGGAAGTAAAGGGTGATACCTTGCTTTTCACTCTTTTTTGTTACGATTATCATTAGAGTTTGAACGGAGTCGTTATTTGATAATCATATTGAAAAAATGCAAGTATACAGATATCAGTTATTTTGGTTAACTTATTGGTAATTTGGAGGTAGATATAACAATTATATTGAAATTAACATAAAAAATACCTAAAAATTGCGATTGTTTCTATATGGAGTTGTGTGTAGTTTCGCACGTCACAAAATATAGAGAGAAAATGGGACGAGAAAGAATTATAGTTACTCTTTTCATATATATAATTTCCACTCTATCCGCGTATACACAAACTTCTTTAGATAAAGTTATTCTTAGCGGGAGTATAAGGGATGCACAGACGAAAGAAATATTGCCCTATGCTACTGTACAGATAAAAGGAATAAAAAATTACGCAACTGTTGCCGATGACGAAGGGAATTTCAAAATAACAGGAATACAACCCGGAGAATATGATATCTATTTTTCGTACATTGGTTATAAAAAACAGAAAAAACATCTTGAACTTAAAAAGAATCTTTATCTCACAGTCAATATATATTCCAGTAATCAGTTGCATGAGGTGGTTGTAACTGCTACTGAAGCAAGAGGACCTGTTACTGCTTCTATTATTGATCGTTCGGCTATGTCTCATTTACAACCGACCAGTTTTACTGATTTGTTGGAACTTTTGCCCGGAGGAATTTCTAAAGATCCGAATATGGGTGCAGCTAATACTATTAATTTACGGGAAACAGGGACAACCGATGCGAATGGGAATGCAACCAATAATCCCGATTATGCCATTACTTCTCTTGGAACACTGTTTGTAGTTGACGGGGCTCCGATTAATACGGATGCTAATTTGCAATATTCTCCATTGTCAAATACTTATTCTTCAGGAGATAACAACAATGCGGAAAATAAGCGAAATATAACCAATCGAGGTGTAGATATGCGGGCTATCTCGACGGATGATATAGAAAGTGTGGAGATTATCAGGGGTATTCCTTCTGTGGAGTATGGAAATTTGACCAGTGGGGTTGTCAATATTAAGAAGATAAGAAAGGCAACTCCTTTGGCCGCCCGTTTCAAGGCTGATGGATATAGTAAACTTGTTGCTGTAGGAAAAGGTTTTATTGTCCCAGGCAACCAGGATTTGATTGTCAATTTGGATGGTGGTTATCTTAATTCAAAGGTCGATCCGACCAATAAACTTGAGAATTATCAGCGTATCAATGCTTCAATTCGTCTTACTTGGAATTGGAAAAAAGAACGATGGGTGATGAGATGGGCCTCTGCATTTGATTATACGGGTTCATTTGATAATAGTAAACAGGACCCGGAACTTAATTTTGGTCGTATTGATGAGTATAAGTCCGTCTATAATCGTTCGGCTTTTACGAATAATTTAGAGTGGAAATTCCCGAAATTAAGTTTTTTGAAGCTGGTTGAGCTAAATTCTGCAGTTAGTATGCAAGTAGACCGATTGACACAAACCCGTTTGGTATCACCTCAACGTTATGGTTTGGCCCCTACGAGTACTGATGCCGGAGAACATGATGCCCAGATTTTGTTTTCTGAATATATGGCCGACTATTTGAGTGAAGGGAAGCCGTTCAATACATACGTCAAGTTGAAGAGTGAATTCAATGTGAATCCGGCCGGTGTGCGTAATAACATTAAAGTCGGTGGACAATGGGATTATACAAAAAATTATGGACGTGGCCAAGTATATGATTTAGGGCATCCTCTGTCTGCTGTGGGGGATTGGGATTCTCGTCCTCGGGCTTATAAGGACATTCCGGCAATACAAAATCTGTCTTTTTTCCTTGAAGATATGATTACCAAAAATTTTTGGAAAAATAAATTGGAACTTCTTGCTGGAGTCCGTACTAACTCTTTATTGGGTTTAGATGAAGCTTATTTGCTCAAAGGAAAGGTTTATTTGGACCCTCGTTTTAATGCTCAGTGGACATTTCCGGGGATAAAAATAGGAAAACATGATTTGGTTTTTGCTTTGGCAGGAGGCATAGGATGGACAACAAAGATGTCTACACTGAATTATTTATATCCAGATAAACGTTATAATGATATTACTCAATTAGCATATTATGATGATAAAAAACCGGTAGAGAACAGTCGGTTTACCGTCTTATCTTATATTCAAGACCAGACTAATTACAATCTGAAACCGGCCCGGAATAAAAAATGGGAGGTTCGGACAGATATCAGTTATAATGGCAATCGCTTGTCCGTCAGTTATTTTAGAGAAATTACATCATCCGGTTTCCGCTATTCTAATGTATATGCTCCGTATAGTTATAAAGATTACGATGAAAGTTCGATAATAAGCAGTGAGTTGCAAGGACCACCGATATTGGAGAACATTCCTTATTCTGAAAAAAGCAAATTGGATTATTACCGTCGTGCGGAAAATGGCAGTCGATTGGAAAAGGAAGGTGTTGAATTTCAGTTTACATCGCAACGAATAAAACCATTACGCACAGCAGTGAATATAACTGGAGCGTGGTTTAAGTCAGTATATACAAATAGTTTGCCAATGTATTATGCCGTTAGCGATGTTGTAGATAATGTTATTGTACAGGATAATTATATCGGTTTATATAATTGGAATGACGGGCAGATAAATCACCGGTTCAATACTAATTTTATGTTGGATACACAGGTCCCTGAATGGGGATTGATTTTTACATCATCAGTTCAGTGTGTATGGTATACCCAACGTCAGTTACAAAGAAAAAACGGAATCCCGGTTTCTTATATCGATGTTTCTGATGGAGAGTTGCATCCGTATACGGAAGAGTCCAAATCAGATGCTATTTTACAGCATTTGATACTGAATTATAATGAAGACAATTTTAGGCCGATGAAAATACCGATGGCTTTGTATGTCAATTTTAAGGCGACAAAAAGGATTGGCAAGCATTTGAGTTTAGCTTTTTTTGCTAATAAGCTGTTGGATTATACTCCCGATTACCAATCGAATGGTTTTACTATTCGGCGAAATGTAGACCCGTATTTTGGAATGGAATTGAATTTTACTTTATGAAATAATAAAAATACAATAAATATGAAATTGAAATTTATATTGTTTATCACTCTTTTCTCTGTTGCCTTTGTTTCGTGCCAGGACGAGATGGATGTGCCACGTGCTACGACGGGAGTTACTATTGTGTATCCAGATAATGTTCAGGCTTTGACAATACTGGAAGAGACTCTTGTGTTTACAAATGTCTCGACAGGCGAAAATGTTACAGTTCCCGTAAATGAAAATTTCGATTTACCCAAAGGATTGTATAATTGCTCGTATAAGGCAGATGTTACTTACCAAACAACGTCAGAAGGTGCAACCAGCAATCCCGACGAAGGAGAAGCCGGAGACGACCATACTCAGGAGTCTGAGACTGTCACAATGCAGGGAAAATTGTCGGGAAAACTTGAGTCTGTAGAGATAAATAGCAATGAGAAATTAAATTTGTCTATAGAAACATTTTTGTTTAGTGATAAAGATGATTTTATCATAGAGGAGATATTTTTTACCGGAACGTTACGTTCGTCAGGTTCTCAATATTATGGAGATTCTTATGTCAAAATATATAATAATACGGACCATGTCCTTTATGCCGATGGATTAGCTCTTTGTGAGTCGAAATTCAAATCTACACAGTATTTCGATTATACCCCTGATATTCGGAAAGATACATTTACCGTATGGGCTATATATGTAATACCAGGGAGTGGAAAAGAACATCCGGTACAGCCGGGCGAAAGTCTCATTTTATGCGATACAGGTATAGACCACCGTAATGCTAACCCTAATTCATTTGACTTGAGTGCTGCTGATTTTGAATGGTATGATGAGTCGACAAAGCCATCCCATATGGATATTGATAGTCCTACGGTTCCTAACTTGGATAAATGGTATTGTTATACATTGAGTTTTTGGGTACTTCATAATCGAGGTTTCTGTTCGTATGCACTTGCTCGTATTCCTATCGACAAGGAGACTTATCTACGGGATTATTATTATACATACAGTTATACAATGTATCTGCCGGCCGGAACGTTTCCGATGCAGCAATCGGCTTATAAAATTCCGAATTCATGGATTGTAGACGGGGTTAATTGTAGTGTGGAGGCTGCGCGGGTTTGGGACATTTTGCCGCCGAATGTTGATGCTGGGTGGACCCATTGCGGAAAGATAGACCATGATAAGGAGCGTTACTTCAAGAGTGTACGTCGCAAAGTTGCAGGGTTTGAAAATGGACGTTGTATTCTTCAGGATACGAATAATTCCAGTGATGATTTCAATACAGAATGTGTTCCTTCTATTATAGAGCAGCAGGGTACGGCAAAAGATGCCCAGGGGACCAAAGCATCTACTGTAACATGGGATGGGGTTATGCCGAAAACTGAAAGTAATAAGTGAAAATGATGAGGAAAGAGCTAAATATAGTATTTCTTGTGATATTCGTTCCTGCATTTTTGTCTTCTGTATGGGCTGAAAAAAAAGATACAAAAAAAGAAGGTACTCCGGTGCTGCAACGAATAACCGAAAATTCCTCAGTATATACGAGTTTTTTTTCTTTGCCCTATAATAATCCTGTGATGAAATACAGAATGTATGATTATACTTTAAATGAGGTCTCAGTGGGAGGCGATTATAGGAATGAAAGTCTGCCTATTGTCGTGCAAATGGGGGATGGTTTTCGCTATGGTTTTGTAGATGTAAACTCTTTTATCAATAAGAGAAAAAGTAGCATGTGGGGGAAAGCGAGTTACCGGAATGGCATACAGAAGAATGTGAAATGGAATGAAACTTCAGATTATCTTTTACTTTATCCATATGTTATGGGTGATACATTGGGTGGAGATTTTAAGTCTGAACGATATTATTTTGGGGGAGGATATACTGCAGAAAGCGGTCGTTTTATTTGGGGGGTAGATGCTTCGTACAGTGCTACTCTTGGATATCGACAGGTCGATCCCCGTCCACGTAATGTAACAGGAGAGCTTGATTTTACTCTTGGTGCAGCTTTGACCGAAGTTGGTTATTACCGGGTCGGGCTTTCTGTAAATGCCTTTAAGTATAAACAGAAAAATGATATAAAGTTTTACAACGAACAGGGAAATGTGACTCTTTATCATTTTACCGGGATGGGCATGGATTATTATCGTTTTAGAGGGGAAAAGAAGGAAACGTATTATAAAGGGCATAGATTTGGAGGAAGTCTGAATTTGCTTCCTGAAACTAAAAGTGGATTTACAGTAAATGTATCATTTGATAATTTCCGTTTTGAAAAAATTATATCTTCTTTGAACGAATTGCCAATGGCCAAAGTTGATGAGTATACGTGGAAGGCTGAGGTGGGCTATAAACAGAAAAATGATAATCGGTTTTGGGGTATGAAAACCAATGTCTCAAATAATCACCGGAAAGGTACGGAAAATCTTTTTGGGGATCCGGCTAATGATATTTATCCCTTGATAGCCTCGGCTCAACAATATAGTAGCAAACAGGCGGAATATACTCTTTCCGGATTTTACGAAAGTGGTGCGTCTGCAAATTTCGGTTGGGCAGTTTGTCCTAATGTGGGATTCCATCAAGTATCAGTTCGTTATATTTACCCAATGAGGGCACTGGATAATGACAGGCTCAACTCTTCTGCCATGGTGCGAATATGGAAACAGATAAGACGAGCTTTGTTGAGAGTTGATGGTCAGGTCCGCTATTCGGCATCGCTAAATTCTCAATTGCAGTTATCTGATATTGTAGATAAAAAGACATTGACGCCGTTATACAGTAATTATAGATTCTTGTCTACTGACTATATTTTTCTTCAATTGGCTTTGAGAAGTGATATTGCAATTAATAGACGTTGCGCCCTTTATGTTACGGCATATTGGCAACGTGGTTGGTATACTGATAAGGTATATACAGATGGAATATCAGCCGTAATCGGTGTTGCTTTTTAGTATATAGAAAATACCATATTTATTTAATTTTATGTAATAATTACCAATTATTAGGTATTTCCTTTGAATTCGTTTTGCACTTATTTTGCCCTTAGTATATATTATACATAAAAACTAATTTTTATAAAGGGGAAATAAATTATGAGGAAAATTTTACTGTCTGTTAGTTCTTTGTTGTTTACTGTTGCTGTGGCGGCTCAAACTGAGATAAACAAGGACACGCTATCTGGGAATTGGGCTGTCTTATCGGGAGGCCCTGGAATGGATATGGTAGGGCAAATATCCACAAATGATGAGAATGAGATATTTTTTACTCAAGATTTTTATAGCTCTGAAACGAATTTATGGACAGCTTATAATGGAGAAAAATTTAATGGTTATCCTTCTAAATCGTCTATACAAGTAAATGGTAATGCTTGTTTCATAATGCATAAGATTAATAGTGCAGGAGAAAGATTGCTTACGGTATATTCTGATTATGGATATTTTGATCGTTCGTCTTCATCCATGGTAGCTACTTCTGACGGAGGTGTTCTTTTGGCTTTAAAGATGAGATTGGCAGATAAGGGTCCCGACGCTGATGGAAAAAAAATAATGCTGAATCTACATACATCTGCTGATGATAGTTATGTATACACTATTGAAGAAAAAGATTTGCCGGTAGATAGCGAACATGGCTGGATTTATAAAGGTTATGTCCTTAAATTGGATAAAGATGGCAAGGTTGAATGGTGTAAAAATGTTTGGGCGGATTATGAGCCAGTAAAGGTGAATAATGTAAGTAAAACATGTTCTAATATGTTTGACTTTAATGGAGCAGTAGAGGGGCCGGACGGAAATTTCTATATTGCTGGTAAATTTGCCCGTCCTTTAAATATTGAGGGAACCGACAAAGTGTTTGAGCCGGATAATGTTCCAGAAAATTGGAATTATGATTATGTACAGAATCCTGTAGGAGACTTGTTTCTTCTCAAACTTGACGTTGAGGGTAATTATAAATGGACAATGACCCACAAAGACGGGAGTTTTGTCAACCTTGAGAATCCGGTGAATATGGCTGTTGATGATGAGGCGGTTTACTTGATGGGATATATGAACGGTAGTTTAACGGAAGAACAAACTACGACGTTTGGAGATAAGGCAGTTCAGGTTCCCAACGATCGTTCTCATTTGTTTTATATAAAGGTAAATTGCGAGACGAATAATAATGCTACCGACGAGACGGTTGCTGTTGAATATGCCAAATTATTGAATGGAACGAAAGATGCAGCAGGAAGACAGAGAATCAAACCGATGTTTGTAGAAGTGGCCGAAGGAAAGATTATATTAGGAGGTTCATTTACAGGTAGTATCAACAATGGAGACACAGAAATACTCAAAAATTCTGTAACTACAAATACATTACATGGATATGTAATAACAGCTTCTGCCCAGACTGGAAATTTTGAGGCTGCAAAAGAAAACTATTATAAATTGGGTATTAGCGAAACAGAGAGTGCTCACCTTGTAGGTGACAGCATCTATGTTTCGGGCTATACTCTGTCGTCTGGGGGATGGCTGGTTTCGATGCATAAAGAGACTCTTGCAGAAGGCACATATTATCAATTATTTACCGGAGGTGGTGCCAGTACTGGACAGGGAGGGGCACTTGTTGAAGGAAATAAATATGTAATGTTCGGTCGTGGAAGGACAACACCATTTGTAGTAAAGGGCTTGGAGCCGTTGAGTAGTACCGAAAATAGTTGGGATGTTCTTGTGTGTGGATTCACATTGCCAAATGTTGAGATACCAACAGGGGTCAATTCAGCAGTATCCGATGCTGATACATTTGTGGCATATGCTTCACAAGGAAAAATTGTTGTTAAAGCGGCAGAATCGTGTCTGGTCAATATTTATAATGCTGCCGGACGATTGATGAAGAGCTTCCGTGCAGAATGTGGAAATATAACAATCGATATGCCACGAGGATTTTATATTGTAAATGGTAAAAAAGTTGTTGTTTACTGATAACAGCAAATTATTTTTAAATATAAGTAATCTCTTTTTCAAACAGAAGGTAGGTTGTGTCATTAGGGCATGGCCTATCCTTTTTATATGGAGAGATAGACGCAGTCTTTTATACCTATTCATAGGTATAGGCGTATGGTTATTATCATAATATCTGGGTATTTCTATACTGCTAAAAGGTGCATACGTTTGTAGTCAAATACAAGAGTGGGATAGATAATAAATGTAGTTATGCAGTTAAGTAAGTAAAAAACAATTTTATAACACTTTTTCTTCCATAATAATAAGGAAAAACAGGGATAGTTTTTGGGTATTCGGGTACTTAAAAGCTTTTCCACTGTTTTTTTATCAGAAGAAGGAGAATAGAAGACAAAGGAATAATAATTTAAAAATATAAAAGAAATGAATGGTTTTAAATTTTTTGGCGTTACGGCATTATTATCTGTCGCATTATTATGTACCGTATCTTGTGGAAATAAATCTCAAAAAGATGAGAATAAAGGTGTTACCGAAGATGAGCAGACTGTTGCAGTCTTGGATGTAGACTCTTTGCTTTCTAATGCAGAGGCTTTGACTGAACAAACCGTAGATGTAGAGGCTGTATGTACTCATATTTGTCAACATGGAGGAGGAAAGATATTTTTAATGGGAAGTGATGACACCCGTACCATTCGTTGTGAGGCCGGAGAAGAAGTCGGGAAGTTTAGTCAGGATTGTGTGAACAGTATAGTACGGGTAACCGGAGTATTGAAAGAACAACGTATCGACGAGGCTTATTTACAACAATGGGAAGCCCAGTTGGAAAACAATGCTGATGAAAAGCATGGTAATTCTTCTGCCGGTTGTAGCAGTGAACAAAAAGCCAGACAAGAGGAGGCTGCAAATTCTACGGAAGAACGAATAGCCAATTTTAGAAAGCGTATTGCTCAGCGTAATGAAAAGGAAGGAAAGAATTATCTTTCTTTTTATTATATCGATGCAACGGATTATAAAATTGTAAACGAATAAATTGTATAGATGGGCAATTGGGCAAATACTGTGCGTCGGTGGAGTCGGAATATACATAGGGATATATCGTTTCTCTTTTCAGGTGTACTTGTTGTGTATGCTATCTCTGGGATTGCGCTGAATCATAAGGACAGTTTCAACTCAAACTTTGATATAAAAAAGAGTGTATATATTGTGGGGCAAGCTTTACCGGAGCAACAAGACATAAAGAAAAAAGATGTTTTGTTGTTGTTGGAAGAAATAGGGGAGGAAAATCAGTATACTAAGCATTATTTCCCGGAAAAAGGGTCTTTGAAGGTTTTTTTGAAAGGAGGTTCGAACTTGGTAGTAGATATAGCTTCCGGCCACGCTGTATATGAAAAGGTAACTCGTCGGCCTTTTTTCAGTGCCATAAGCCGGTTGCACTATAATCCGGGTAAGTGGTGGACAACTTTTTCTGATATTTTTGCTATCTCTCTATTGGTTATTGTCCTGACCGGTTTTCTGATGATAAAAGGTCGTAGAGGGTTGTGGGGAATCGGGGGGATAGAGTTGTTAATAGGTATAGCCATACCATTATTTTTTCTTTTCTTTTGGTAAAAGATAATTAAACATCATATACATGTATATGGAATCTGTCATAGAATGTAAAAACCTGACTCACTATTACGGTAAGAGGCTGATATATGAAAATCTTAGCTTTAGTGTACCTCAAGGGCGTATCCTTGGGTTGCTTGGTAAGAACGGGACAGGAAAGACGACCACAATTAACATATTAAGCGGTTATCTGAGACCTCGGTCGGGAGAATGCCTTGTTTTTGGTGAAAATGTACAGACGATGAATCCGGCACGTCGTAGGGATATAGGCTTGTTGATTGAGGGTCATGTACAATATACATTTATGAATATTTCTCAAATAGAGAAGTTCTATTCGCAATTTTATCCGAAGTGGAATAAGGATGCTTATTACGAATTGATGGAAAAACTGAAGGTAGCTCCGGGACAGCGTATTTCTCGGATGTCTTGCGGACAACGTTCTCAAGTTGCGCTCGGCCTTATTTTAGCCCAAAATCCGGAATTGCTTGTTCTTGATGATTTTTCTCTTGGATTAGACCCAGGATACAGGAGATTGTTTATCGAATATCTTCATGAGTATGCTAAAGCAGAAAATAAAACTGTATTTTTGACTTCGCATATCATTCAGGATATGGAGCGTCTTATTGATGACTGCATTATTCTGGATTATGGGAAGATACTTATACAGCAGCCTGTGAGTACATTGCTGGATAATTTAAGGCGTTTTACATTTACAGTCCCTGAAGGATATTCGTGGCAAATAGCAGATGATAAGTTTTATCATCCTTCACTTATTCGTAATCATATAGAGACTTATGCTTTTCTGAAACAGGAAGATGTAGAGCAGGAACTAAGGGAAATGCAGGTACCTTATACGGAGTTGAAATGTGAAAATGTCAATTTAGAGGATGCGTTTATCGGGCTTACCGGAAAGTATTAACCGTAATTAGTAAGGAGAATCAAAATGCTGAAACCAATACTTTATAAAGAGTGGATAAAGACCCGTTGGTATTTTTTGTTGGCGATACTTGTTTCCATCGGATTTACAGGTTATAGCCTATTGAGAGTAAATAGGGTAATAGGTCTCAAAGGAATGGAACATTTGTGGCAGGTAATGTTGGAAAGAGATGTGATATTTATCGATTTGCAAATGTATATTCCCTTGATTATCGGTATTCTGCTGGCAATTGTACAATTTGTGCCTGAAATACAACAGAGCCATTTGAAGCTGACATTGCATCTTCCTTATCCTCATTATCGTATTATTGCTGTAATGCTGCTGTATGGTATATTGGTCCTGTTAGTATGTTTTGTATTTAATTTTATCTTTATGTCGGTGTATTTTATCGGAATATTGGCGGGAGAATTGGTGAAACATATTTTGATGACAGCTCTTACGTGGTATATTGCAGGATTTACCGGCTATTTGTTGACAGCTTGGATTTGTTTGGAGCCGACTTGGAAACGTCGGATATTGAATATTGTTATTGCAGTCTGCGTGTTGCGTGTATTTTTTCTTTCGGCAGTACCTGAAGCTTATAATAGTTTTTTACCTGTACTTATCGGTTATACATCGCTTACTGTATTATTATCTATGTTGTCGGTATATCGTTTTAAAACCGGACAACAGGATTAACCTTCTGAAGTAATTGAATTAAAAAAAGAGACATCATGATACGATACAGTAGATTATTGCTTTATTTTACGATAGTTGTATTGTTGCTATGGATATTGCCTTGGATGTATAATTTTCTGACAGCTCGGGCTAATAAGACACCTTTTACTTTATATAGTAGCGTTATCGATGATTATGCAGTACTTCAACCTTCGGATAAAGGTGTTGTACGAAAGGATTTGGGAGGAAATGTATATTCTGAAAGCGAGTTTGACAGTATCTTACCGATGTTTTATTATCGGCAATTGATTGCTGATGGTCGTTTGCCGGAGAGAATGAAAGGTGTCGAACTGAATCCAAAGGTTATTCAGACCGAAAATTTTATTTTTCGTCATTCTCCAGATGAAAGTAACAGGCCTGTTATTGGTCTCTATCCTTTATTGGAATCCAGTTCTGGAAGGGTAGATTTGGTCATGCCAGAAGATGTGTTTCATATAGATAATGACTGTATTGAGTTTATCGATATCAAAAGTAATTGTGTCGATGAGAAAAAAAGCCAACTTTTTACAAAGGCTTTACAAAAGAAAGGTTTTATTTTCCCAGCTCGTATTATCGCCGGAAATCCGACTACACGTAAAGATTATGATGAAGGATACCTATTGACAGATAAAGAGAATAACCTGTTTCATATGAAGCAGGTGGTAGGCCGTTCTTTTGTTCGGAAAATAGATATTCCGGAAGGAATTGTTATCAATCATATTTTTTTGACCGAGTTTAAGAACCGCAAAATTCTGGCTTTTCTTACGGACAAACAGAATCGATTGTATGTCCTTCTTACTAAAAGTTATCGTTTGATATCATTACCGGTGACACAATTCGACCCTACTCGGCAAAGTATATCTGTTATAGGGAATCTTTTTGATTGGACGATAAATATATCGGATGATAATGGTGATGAGTATTACGCTATTGATGCACGGGATTATGGTCTCTTGAAAAGGATGGAGAGGCCGAATAATACTGTTTCGTTATCGGAGAAAATAGGAGGGTATATATTCCCTGTACGATTAACATTTACCTCACTAAAAGATAAGTGGGTAAAAGCACGATTTGCTTCCGGTGGTTTCAATTAAAACTCAGAGTAGTTGATATTATAAAGAGGAAGGGGAAGGGGTGTGTAATCTTGTATTCCCCTAACAATCTTTATTACCGTTCGTAAAAGGTTACACACAGACAACGATTTACGCTTACACCGAGTTATTTTTCGGTTTTTATTACACACCCCGATTTTTTTGTTTCCTCAATGCCTTTTCAATGTAAAACGTATAGTTTTAGCGTTTACTAAATCCTCATGAGAAATGAAACGGTTTTTCAAATGTTTGCCGTTTACTGATATTTTGTCTACATAGATTGCGTCTGCCGAAGGTCGTTCAGTTTCGATTACCAATGTCTTATTTGAGTAATATTTATTATCGAGATGAATGGTAATCTTGTCAAAAGTCGGTGACGTAAGAATATAGCGTGGCAATCCCGGGCAATCGGGATAGAAACCCATCATACTGAATACGGCCCATGCTGACATAGTTCCTGTATCATCATTGCCGGGTATGCCTTCCGGTTTGTTACTGAAGTATTTAGCAAGTAGCCGGGATATTTGGTAGTCGGTACGCCAAGCTTCTTTATTTACGTAACAGAACAGGTAGGGATAAGTAATGTCCGGTTCGTTGGCCGGGTCATACAAGTTCTCATCGAAAACTTTTTGTAGCTTTTTGACAAAAGCATTTTCTCCCCCCATTAGACGCATAAGGCCTTTGATGTCATGAGGTACGTAAAAAGTATAGTTCCAGGCATTACCTTCATGAAATCCGGGTGATGGTTCGAAATTGAGTCCTTGCATCGGGTCGAATGGAGTATAGAATTTGCCGTCGGGTAATTTGGGGCGCAGAGTCCCGAAGTCTTTACAGTAATAGTTTTTATATCCCAAGGAGCGTTTGGCAAAACTCTTTGCATCTTCGTCATAACCGAGTGCTTGGGCAAACTGAGACAACGCGAAGTCTGCAATATAATATTCGAGGGCGTGAGATACCGAATTATCGAAAGTTTCGCGTAAAGGTACGTACCCAAGTGCTGTATAATCGTCATTGTCGGTACGTAAAAAATTATCTTTTCCGGGTGTATTTGCTGATTTGAGCATAGCTTTGTAGGCAGCATCTGTGTCGAAGTCACGAAGGCCGCGGAGCCAGGTATCAGCAATCATAGCTGTCGCCGGGTCACCGGACATAGTGAGTGTCTCATTTCCGTAAAGTTCCCAACGGGGCAACCATCCCCATTCTTTATACATGTCTATCAAAGTACGTACCATGTCGAGTTGCCGGTCGGGAAATGTAAGTGTCATAAACGGGTGTACGTTGCGGAAAGTATCCCAAAGGGAGAATACAGTATACCGATTGTGAGAGGTAGAAAGGATTTTATTGCTTTCCATGGCCGGGTATTCTCCATTTACGTCTTGCAAGATATTGGGATGGATAAACATGTGGTAGAGTGCTGTGTAGAAAATGGTTTTCTGGTCATCGGTACCTCCTTCTACTTCTATACGGGAAAGAATATCGTTCCATTGTTGGCGTGCTGAGAGGCATACCTTATCGAAGTCAAATCCTTGTTGTTCACATTCAAGATTTTCACGGGCATTTTCTATGCTTACGAACGATACGCCTATCTGCACTTGTATTTGTTCTCCTGGTTTGGTATCATAGCTAAAATACAGGCCGATATCGTCACCAGACATTTCTTTGGTATATTTCGAGTATATTTTATATTTTCCGTTGTCGGGGTCCCACTCTGCTTCTACACCTGTCATCGGGCGTTGTTTTTTCCAGTAACCTGATTGTTGCGGGGTTTTGTCTGTACGAATAACGAAGTATATGGGAAATACTCCTTGGCGGTTGTAATAACAGAATCCTCCCATCAGTTTACATCCTTCGTATTCAGTGGCATTTACTTGTCGTATGGTAGCACCGCTTTCATTTGTGAGGCCTTCTCCCAGATTGAGCAGTATATGACTTTTACCTCCGGGATATGTGAACCTAGCTATTGAGGTACGTAATGTTGCACTAACTTCTGTGTCTATATTGTATTTTAAAAGATGGTTACCGTAGTATCCAGGAGTAGCTTTTTCACGAGTATATTCGCTTCCATACAGATGGTAGTCCACTTCCAGTTCTCCAGTAGTAGGCATTAGTAACAAGGAGCCTAATTCGGGGCATCCTACACCACTGAGGTTTACGTGAGAAAAACCTGTAAAAAAACTGTTATGGTATTCGTATGGGGTAGACCACCAGCGGGCATCTTTGTCATAACGATTGTCAGGAGAGCCCATGACGTTGAACGGTGTGACAGACATGAAGCCATTGGGGCATATTGCTCCCGGATTGGTTGTCCCGAAATTGGTAGTTCCAATAAAAGGGTTTACGTATGAAACCGGGTCGGCAGCCCGTACAATAACTGGTAGTAGGGCTGCCGTTATCCAAAAGGTAATCAGATTACGAATGTGCATAAGCTGTTCAGATTATGGATGTTTTTTTAGTAAATTCTATGATTTCGGGAATGTAGCCGAATGCCAGGCCGGTAACGGTATCGGCACAACCGTAGTAAATAGCGATGCGTCCTGTTTCCTCGTCGTGCAATGCTGCACATGGGAATGTTACGTTAGGAACGTCGCCCGTACATTCGTAGATGGTTTGGGGTGAAAGCAGGTATGGTCCTGAACGGAATTTGACTTTCCATGGCTGGTCAAGGTCGAGTAGGGCAGAACCAAAGCTGTAAACAAACCCGTTGCAGGAGGCTAATACACCGTGGTAAATCAAAAGCCATCCTTCCGGTGTCTCGATGGGAATAGGCCCTGCTCCGATTTTAGTACATTGCCATGCACTCTCTTCGAATTTGGCAGGTGACATTACATGACGATGACGTCCCCAGAAACAAAGGTCGGGTGATTCGCTGTAGAAAATGTCACCGAACGGAGTGTGTCCGTTGTCGCTGGGGCGACTGAGCATTGCGAAATTACCGTTAAATTTGCGAGGGAAAAGGACTCCGTTACGGTTGAATGGCAAGAATGCGTTTTCAAGTTGATGGAATGTCTTGAAATCATTTGTCCAGGCGACACCGATAGTGGGCCCGTGATATCCGTTACACCAAGTTACATAATAGCGGTCTTCGATAAAGCAAACACGCGGATCGTAACCGTATACCCATTCACCGATTTCTTTATCATCGCATTCAAATTTCAGAGGTTCGGGGTTTATTTCCCAATTCATAGCGTTTTTGCTGAATCCTACATGCAAACGCATACGACGATTGGTGTCGTCACAGCGGAACACTCCTGCAAAACCGTCTCCAAAACGTACAACGGCACTATTGAAAATGCTGTTTGAAGTGGGTAGTAAATTGCGAGGAATGATAGGATTGGCCGAGTATCTCCAAATTACATCTTTGCACCCTTCGGGACGGGGCTCCCATGGCATTTCTGTCTTCATATTTATTACGTTAGTTAAGTTGTTAAATGGGTTGTTTTATGATTTTCTGTTTATAATAAATTGTTTTTATTATCAGGGACTGTCGAAGGTTCCGTTTTATCCTTTTGCCGTATCTGTATGGGAAAAGGGTACGAAATAAGTCATTAGGAATGAAGGTATAGTGGCTATCATTACAAAAATGAAGAAGTCATGATATCCTATCCAGTCACATACCGTACCGCTGAGTGAGCCCGGAATCATCAGTCCCAGATTCATTATTCCGGAGGCAAAAGCATAATGAGCCATTTGATGTTTGCCCGGAGCTATCTGTTGCATCATGAAGAGTGTGAGACCTACGAATCCGAATCCATACCCGAAATATTCGAATGCGATGGCTCCTGCAATTAGTGCCGAATTTTCAGATTGATAAAGGGCCAGAAATACATATACGACAAATGGAAGATTGAAGATACAGCAGAGTGAGAATAATGTTTTGCGTAGTCCGAAAGCTGAAATATAATATCCTGCCAGTATCGAACCTATAACGAAAGCTACAGCACCAAATGTTCCATAATACAGTCCTATTTGTTGTTCTGTCAATCCAAGTCCTCCTTCGGAACGTGCTGCTTTCAGGAAGAGAGGAACGATTTTCATTACAAATCCTTCGGCAAACCGATACAGGATGATGAAGAAGATATAGTAAGTAATATGCTTTTTGTGAAAGAATTCGACAATGACATTCCATAGTTCGTGCATTTGTTCTTTTGCGTTGGAAGAACTTTTGATTCTTTTTCTCGATGGGAGTACCCATATATGATAAAGACCGAGGATAATCATGGTAACACTACATACCAGCATTACTATTCCCCAGGCATTTTCATTGGCGATTTTCACGATGTCAGAGGATGCTCCCGGCTCTCCTCCGAAATAGTTGATGAGATAGCCGGCGAGATATACAAAGCCTCCGGAAGCTACTACTTTGGCAATATTGTAGAAGGCTCCTTGCCATCCGATGTATTTGGCTTGGTCGGTTTCCGACAGTTCTGTCATATATACACCGTCACAAGCGATATCATGAGTGGCTCCACTAAAAGCGATAATGGCTAATAATGCTATTGATATGGCAAAAAACGAAGGAAGATGTAACGAAAAGGCTACGGCAGCAAATGTTATTCCGGTAACGATTTGCGTGGTTACAACAAAGAATTTCTTTGTACGGTACATTTCCAAAAGAGGGCTCCAAAGCGGCTTTAGTGTCCAGGGGAGGATAATAAGTGAAGTCCATAATGTGATTTGGGCATTGTCTACTCCTAAACCTTTATACATTAATACAACTACCATGTTGAGGACTACAAAAGGCATACCCATGGCAAAGTAGGCTGAAGGTACCCATTGTATAGGATGGGCTGTTTTTCTGTTGTTGCTTGTGTTTTCTTCCATTGTTTTTTGTTATTGTCCGTGCCCCTTCCTTGGAAGAAGGGGACACGGAGTGTCTGGCATTATTAAGTAAATAGACAGGAATTGTTGATTATCTTATGATAATTTCGTCTGTAAACAACCAGCCACCAGGAGTACCGTTAGATAAAGCCTGGTAGCGGACATAACGAGCTTTACTTGTGCCTTGCCATCCAAAGTTTTTGAATTGAAGTGTTTCTTCATCAGGAGAAATGTCATTGTCTATCGTTGAGAGAGTATCGTAATTCTTACCGTCAGAGGAGACTGATATTATGACTTGCTTGGGCATCCATACATATGGTCCTTTGAGTTGCATGAATTCGGCAGTAACTTCTTTTATGGGAGTATTTTCTCCTAAATCTATCGTTACGTCGAAGTCACAAGCTATAAATCCTTGCCAACGGTCATCATTATACATCCAGCCGCCACGAATACCATCGACCAAAGTTTTTTCTCCAGCCGCGGAATATTGTTTGCTGTATGGGTGCGCATATATAATTTTCTTATCTCGTGCCAGATGTTTTACAGGCTCGAACGATTCGGGCTTATCTCCTATTTCCTTGTCAAGCGGAAACGGATTATAACCATGAGCCTGTAAAGTTTTTACAGCTTTCAGAGCCCGGGAATGGAAATTGTTCCAATCTTTTTTATCAGCAGGAGACCAACCTACCTCGGCAAGGGCCAGGATACGGGGATAAATCATATATTCTGTATGCTCATATGTGGGCATATATTCGGTCCATACATTACCTTGTACGCCTAAGATAAGTTTTGCTTCTTCAGAACTGAGCGAATCGGGTATCGGTTCGTAAGAATATACTTTTTCTAAGGTAAGGTAACCTCCAATAGCCATTGGCTGAGTTTTGGGGGCATCTTGGAAAGCATCGAGATAACAATATTTCCCGGGAGTCATGATGGCATGGTTTCCGGCTTTTACCGCTTTTATACCGCCTTCTTCTCCTCTCCATGACATTACAGTGGCTGTGGGTGATAACCCTCCTTCTATGATTTCATCCCAACCGATTAGTTTACGGCCGTGGTCATTAAGAAATTTTTCGATACGGTGTATCATATAACTTTGCAATTCGTCCACTCCCGACAAACCTTCATCGGCTATCCGTTTTTGGCAACGAGGACATTGCTCCCAACTGGTTTTAGGCGCCTCGTCACCACCGATATGGATGTATTCGGAAGGGAACATATCCATAACTTCAAGTAATACATTTTCGAGAAATTCGAAAGTCTTTTCCGTACCTATGCAATAGTCGGCATCTACGTATGGTGTTCCTGAGCAGGAAAGTTCCGGATAGGTTGCCAATACTTCTTCCGAGTGTCCGGGCATTTCTATTTCGGGGATGATAGTAATATGACGTTCGGCAGCATATGCGACAACTTCTCTGATATCTTCTTGGGTATAGTATCCTCCTACAGCTCTGGGGTCATCCTGATTACAGAAAGTTCGTCCACTTACCCACCATTCTTGGAGATTGTCGAATGGTCGCCATGCGGCAAATGAAGTGAGGCGAGGGTATTTCTTTATTTCTATTCTCCAGCCTGCCCCATCGGTCAGATGCCAATGAAAACGGTTCATTTTGAAATATGCCATGGCATCTAATTGTTTCTTTACAAATTCTTTGTCAAAAAAGTGACGGGAAACATCAAGATGCATTCCTCGATAAGGGAAACGGGGGGTGTCTTCTATGGTTATGGACTTTAGAGTTTTACCATTACCATTATCGAGCATTTGCAGTATTGTCTGTGTTCCATAGAAAAGGCCGGCTTCGCCTCGGGCTGTTATTACGATTTTATTTTTATCTATTACCAATTTGTAGGCTTCATCGCTGGTAAAAGTAGAATCATTGCTTAGATTTAATATGATTGTATTTGACTCGTCCGGTGTATCTATAAAGGGGTGAGAGGCGAGCGATGTGCCTTCGAGGTAATTGGCAAAAGCCATACATCCCTCTTTTGACATATTAGTATAAATATTGGTTGACGGGTTTACTTCGAAGTTTCCATTATGATATTCTACCGATTGCGGGGCCGGAATTACAGAGAGCCCTTCTTGGCGGGCACAACTGATACTCGTTATGAGCAGAGCTGCGGAGAGTATGAACCCGTATATATTAGATTTTGTCATAGGCATAATTTCTATTTGTTGTTTCGTAATTTTATGATATATCCCAGCCCGGATAAAGGGCTGGGTATGAAAATTTATTTATCAATCAACTGAAATTTCATCAACAAAGAGCCATGCTTTTTCTCCTTTGGCTCCATGCCATGCGGGGATTTGTGAAGTTGTTTCTATGACTATTCGTATTTTCGAAGCCTGGATGGGTGAGAAATCGCAGCTGTATTCTCTTAATCCGTCTTTGTCTTGGACTTTTGTTATTGGTATATCGAGTTTCCCGACTTCTTGCATTTCATTGTTCCCTTCTGCTGCGTAGACGGTTATTTTTGTCGGAGGAAATATATATTCAGAGTATTGTACGAGTGTACCAACTTTTACACTGCTTATTTGCTGGGGTTCTCCCATATCAATGGTGGCATCTAATGGAGTATCTTTAAATCCGAGCCAACATCCGTTACTGTAGTTAAAGTCTCCTCGTATTCCATCAGTCAGGATAGTTGCCCCGTTATAAGTGTATTTTTCATTGGGGGCATTTTTTAATGTAGCAAGATGCCCGCTTGATTTACTGAATTGGAACGGTCTTACCAGTGTTCGGGTTTTCATATTGCCACGGACAACTATCGCTTTAAGGATACATGAATCTTTGCCGGGCACGATTTCTATCGGTGAGGTATAGCGCATGCTGCTCTCTGTAGGTTCTGAGCCATCGAGGGTATAATAGATGGGATGGTTTCCTTGAGTGCGCAATGTGGCTTCTATGCAATCTTTTTCTCCGTTTACGAGATATTCTCCTTTGACTTCGAATACATGTTTGGCATAATTTAATCCCATTACATCATAGATAGCGATAGATTTGCCCAGGTTATCGAGGAACCGATCATAATTTTTGTTTTTTACTTGTGTCCATTGTACCTCGCTTAATGCTGCCAAACGGGGCAATATCATATATTCGAGATGCTCAGGAGTAGCGATATATTCCGTCCAGAGATTGGCTTGTGTACCGAGTATTAATTTACTTTGTTCTTGAGACAAAGTGTCCGGTACGGGGTTGAAGTTATATACGAGTTCTATCGGATTATTTCCACCAATAGCTAAGGGTTCGTTTTGGGTATCACTGGTCTGGTAATAATCGAAATATAAAGGCCCGGTCGGGGTCATAATAGCTTGATGCCCTTGTTTTACAGCCTCTATGCCTCCGGTAGTGCCGCGCCACGACATCACAGTAGCGTTTGTTGCCAGGCCCCCTTCCAGAATTTCATCCCATCCGATAATATTACGTCCGTGCTTGTTCAAAAATTCTTCTACTCGATGTGTCGTATAACTTTGTAAATAATGTTCAGCCTTACCATGTTCATCGTCTTTAAGACCGAGCTGACGGATACGGGCCTGGCAGGCAGGACATTTTTCCCACCGTATTTTCGGACATTCGTCTCCGCCGATATGAATATATTTAGAAGGGAATATGTCTATTACTTCGAGTAGAACGTTTTCGATGAAATTGAATGTGTTTTCTTTACCTACACATAATACATCGTCACGTATTCCCCATTGTCCTGATACTTCGTACGGGCCTTCGGTACAACCCAACTCGGGATAAGCGGCCAGTGCAGCCATCATGTGCCCTGGGAGGTCTATTTCGGGAATGATAGTGATACCCAGCTCAGCTGCATATTTAACCATTTCGCGCAATTCGTCTTGTGTATAAAATCCTCCGTGAGGGGTAGTGTCATAATTGTCCCATTCTTTTCGAATCATCGTTTTATGACGGATACTACCGATTTCGGTAAGTTTGGGATATTTTTTTATTTCTATACGCCAGCCCTGGTCATCAGTCAGATGCCAGTGCAGTGTATTGAGTTTATGTACAGCCATCACATTGAGGATGCGTTTTACTTCATCGAGAGGGAAGAAATGGCGGGCAACATCCAGATGTAATCCCCGATAGCCAAAGCGAGGAGCATCATCGATATTGGCACAAGGAATTGACCAGTCGGCATTTGCTACTTTTTCATTTCCGTAAATTGCTGCCGGGAGCAGTTGTTTTACCGTTTGCAAAGCAAAACGCAAAGCGTTTGGTGCTGATACGAAAATTTCGATTTTATCGTTATTTATGTTTAGCCGGTAAGCTTCCGGAGCTAAAGATTTATCGAGCTTTATGGAAAGCGATTTTTTCCCACTTTCAGTTGGAGTGACAGTGATGGATTTTCCAGATATTTCATTGAAATGGGTAGCAAAGGCCGAAGCAATGTTGGTCATTTCGTTCCCACATTCAGGGGCTACGAATATATTAGTGTTATCGTCGAATACGAAACGCCCAGGCAGTTGTTCCATGTTGTTTGGGTAAGGTATAAGTTCATACCGGTTTTTTTCTACCGAGCATGATAGCAGGCTTATGCCCAGCACTGCGATTGCAAGATGACGCTTGATATTTTTCATAACTGTTCTGATTATTGTGTGTTGTTTATTGTTTATATTTATTGTTTGGGTGGAGTATTGCCCATTTCTATTTCGAGTTGTCCGCCCTTCATAATATCACTGTGCATAAAGAAGGGGGATTCGAGCAAGACACCGTCGAGGCGGATATTTTGTACATATTTGTTCGTTCGAGAATTGTTATGGGCAATGATTGTAAATTTCTTTTTATCCGGCAGATTTATGGTGACTCGGTCGAAGATGGGTCGTCCGATAGAGTAAATCGGAGCACCTGGGCATACTTGATAGAATCCCATTGCATTGAGTACATACCATGCAGACATTTGTCCGCAATCCTCATTTCCGGATAGACCGTTGGGATTATCAAAATATTGAGTATATAAAATCGTGTCTACGAGCTGTTGTGTTTTCCAGGGTTGGCCTATATAATTGTATAAGTGCACTATATGGTGGCTGGGCTCATTACCGTGAGCATATTGCCCTATCATTCCCGATATATCGGCCGAAACCAAAGGTCCATCGATAGTGGAGTCGGCAGTGAAAAGAGAGTCGAGCCGTTCGGTAAATTTTTCCTGTCCGCCTATCAGTTCTATGAGACCTTCTATATCATGAGGAGCAAACCAAGTCCATTGCCATGCTGTCCCTTCACAATAGTCGTCGTTGCGATGGTCAGAGTAACGAGGATTGAATGGCGTATGCCATTTTCCGTTTATATCTTTGCCTCGCATAAATCCCGTAGATGTATCATAATAATGTTTATATCCGTTTGCCAGAGTTTTATATCGCTCATATGTTGCAGTATCTCCGATAGCTTGTGCCAGAGTTGCGATACACCAGTCGTTGTAGGCATATTCCAATCCTTTGGCTACGGATTCGTTTTCCTTATCGTAGGGAATGTAACCGATTTTGTTCTTGTAGTATTTTGATATAGGCATCAGTCCTCCAATCATCCGTTTCGAAGCAATGATACCTGTTGTATCATATTCTGCGCTGCGGAGGCACGCTTTTAGTAGTTCTTGCCCATCTATTTTATCGAATCCTTTCATATAAGCATCTACAATAACGGGGACAGCATGATATCCAATCATTGTTGCCGTATAGTTACCGGCCAGCTCCCACATGGGGAGAATGCCTCCTTCTTGATATTTTTGCATCAGGGACATTACCAGTTTGTCATTCAGTTCCGAGTCGATGATAGTGAATAGAGGGTGTAATGCTCGGAATGTGTCCCATAATGAATAGACAGTGTATATGCTTTCATCCGTTTCTGCACGGTGAATCAAGCCATCTATTCCCCGATAGCGGCCGTCTATGTCGGTAAATAGGCTTGGGTGTATAGCCGTGTGATACAGGGCTGTATAGAAAATTTTTTTAGATGTTTCGTCGTTGCTCTCGATCTCAATAGTTTTCAGATAGTTATTCCATTCATTTTGGGCTGCGGTAGCTATACTGTCGAAGTTCCAAGATGGGATTTCTTTTTCAACATTTTGACGAGCTCCATTTATATCTACTGCGGAGATTCCTACTTTGACGAGTACTTCTTCATCATTTTCTGTTGCAAATTGCAGTAGGGCTTTGGAACGGTTCATGACAAAAGGTTTCCCTTCACGTTCTGTATTTATCGGAGTGTCGATAATTTTGCAGGTAAATGGTTTTGAGAACTTCATATAGAATCCGATGTCTTGTTTTTCTGCCCAGCCTTTGGTCTGTTTCCATCCGACGATTTCAGTATCGCTAATTTGTTCGAGTTCCATGTTTGCATTTTCCTGTCGTTGCAGACTGTAATCCAAGTCTACGATGAAGCCGGATTCTTTATTTTCGGGAAAACGATATCTGTGCAGGGCAGCCCGTTTGGTAGCCGTCAATTCGGCTTTTACATTATATCGCTTCAAATGTACTGAATAATATCCCGGACGAGCTTCTTCTTCTTCGTGGGAAAAATCCGAGGCATAAGCTGTTTTTTGGCTGTCATATCCCAAATATTGATATTCTTGTTTTCCGGTAGTCGGCATGAGCAATATGTCGCCATAGTCACCGACTCCTGTCCCGCTTAAATGAGTGTGGGAAAATCCGTTGATTGAATTATCTGAGTAGTGGTAACCGGAGCAGGCGTCCCATTGGTATATACGGGTGTCAGGGCTTGGTTGTATCATGCCGTGTGGTAATACCGGACCGGGAAATGTGTGTCCGTGGCCTCCTGTCCCGATAAACGGGTTTACATAATCGGTATAGAAAGCGTTCTCTCTGGCCGAATGAGTACACCCTGCAAGAATCAGTAAGGCTAAGCCTGTCAGTAGTTTCGTTCGTTTCATATTGCACAATTCTAAATCAGTTATATCATTTTCTTTGTATATAATGTTTATCCCTTATCGGGTAATCATGATTTTCCGGGTAATCATTTTACCATCAGATAGTTTTATTTGTATCGTCATAGGGAAAGAGGCATTGTTCCTGAATGGGATGTCGAAATAGCAACTGTTTGCCCGGTGTTGTCCGAGGATTTTCCCATCCATATTATATAGTACGATATCTTTTATGACTTTATCTGAAGAAAAATGCAGATAACCGTCCATGTGGTATATTACCATATCATTTATGTTTGCCTTTGTAGTGGATACCGGAGTTTCAGGCAGTTCTATATAAGGTTCCCCGAATGGTAATATTTCGTACAGATTCGGGATATTTTCCCTATTCCATTTAATTTTTATGGCTATAATGTTTTTCAGGTCCTGAGTGTCGATGATAGTACAGAAAGAGTTTATATTTCCTTTTTTTATCCACTCATTACCATCATATACGGATATTTCTGGCAGGTCGTAAGCTGTGTCAAATTCCGTATCTTGGTAAATTTCTATGCTGTTTATTGAAATGTTTTCAATGAAACGGTGTTCCAGATAACCTGCATCTACCGCTTGATAACAAGTCGAAAGGTCTTTATCTGCCAGAGCTGCAATCTGCAAACCGTTATTATCGGATGTTTGAGTCAGTTGTTCGGAAGTTTCGGATTTGAATTCTGCTACTTGCAGCCAGTTTTGTCCTGCAATGCTTTTAATGGAAAAGCGTACATAGCGGGCATTGTATCCGTTTGCATTGCAGGTAAATGTACGGTTATAGTCTATATTTCCGGCAGTGAATGTGGCTACTTCATGCCACGATTGGTTATCTGCCGATACTTCGATGGCTGCTGTACCTGTCGGCTGGTCTCCTTCACAGAAAGTTATGCTTATTTTATATTGAGGAAGAGCAGTAGGGTAAGTAAGCAGAATATAATCTCCGATGGCCTGAGCTCCATTTTTCCAGAAGAAACTTTCGTCATTTCCGTCCGTAACGTTATTGATGTTATAGTTTTGGTAAGTGGCCATATTAGTAGTGACAGATGCTTTTGCATCAGAAGTTGAGATAATGCGGTCTACCGTAAATCGTTCTGTTCCGATAGCCAAGGTCTTTTCAGAAGTATTTTTTATACGTACGTAAGCGACTTTTGTCTGAGCAAGGGGTAGTATCGCTTGAGCCCATTGTTTCCCGTTTTCTGAATATTCTACCGTTAAGCCTTCGGCAAGTTGCTGTTCGTCTATACTGATATTTTCTAATCTGCCCCAATAGATGCCGATATACTCGTCTTTTTCAAGTTTTATGTTTTTCAGTCCGCTTAGGTATATTGTATTTGTTTCTTCGTTTATGTCTGCTCCTTGCAGGTCGTTCAAGCATGAGATTATTTGTATTTCATCTTTTGATGGCCATAATCCGGGTACACTGTTGCCGAGTTTCTCAACGAGAAAGTCTACGAATGGGCGTAAGTGGCTTTCAGCAGGTTTTACTTCATAGTACTTTTCGCTGGTAGAGGTGCCGTATCCTTCTAAAGCGCTGACTAAATATGCTGAGTCTGTGCTCAAGCCGCCATATAAAGATTTTAGACGTAAATATTTCACCCATGCTTCGGAGCGTTGCATTTCGTTTCCTTTCTCCAGCATGTCCAATGCATCAAGGGCAATGGAGGTTATAGTCTTGAGTTTGGCGTTCCAACAACGAATGTCCTCATACATCAGGCGGTAATCTCTTTTTTCACTATTTTTCATGGTTTCGATAATAAGACATGCTTGATTGAGTTCTTCAAGTTTGGCCTGTAGTTGCTTCGTTTCTACAGGCATTTGTCCGGAGGAGAAATGTTCTATGAAGTTATCGTAGAGTTTTATCATGTCGTCATCTTCGACCAGAGTGTTGGAGTAACGGGCAAAGCATTTTAAAGCTGTGGCAGTTTGTGAATCATTGGGTGCCAGACGTTCAAAAACATCTTCCCAATTTTGTTCTACGTCGAATGCTGAAGGGTTCCATCCGTAATCGGCTCCTCCGAATAGGGCGATTTTGGATGCCTGAGCTTGGTTCATAGGATTCATAACTAACCCATGAAGAGAATTTATCGGCCCTTGCGGGTCTTCAATAGTCCAGTGGGTAGTCATTTTACGCATGTAGATACGGTCATCGTGATCATCGTTTACCGGGTTATTCCACCACATTACCGGGTTGCGTCCTACCCGATTGCTCATGTCTGTTATAGAAGAGGGACGGATGTTCGAAAAGCAGTCATAACCGGTAAATGCAATGACAACTTCACTGTCGACATTTTTTAAGTCATATAGTGTAGATGAAGCTCCGTAATTAAGAGCATAAGCTGTAGGGACGAAGAATAGGGGGGATACATGTTCTTCTGTGTCAGAAGTATTGTTGTATGTATTACGCAGTCTTATTTGTACTTCGTTGGCTAGGTGGGCCTGCATATTACCGGATGGAGTATAGGACATATCATCGATGAAAACACCGAATCCTCTGACTCCGAGAGTGTGGAGGTGTTCGAATTTTGTCATCAAAGCGTCTATGCCCTTATTCATTTCTGTTGTATTAGAGAAACTGATACCTTGTTGAAGTCCGGGGTGGGCAGCCCAAATGAAGTTGACGTTACAGTTTTTGGCAGCTTCAACCATTCTGCGTAAATCATCCTGGGTAATCAGTCCGAAAAATTTTTGCTGTTCGGTAAGAGAAGTCGGATAGTTGTCCCGCCAGTTTCCGAGATGGTAGGGGTCCGATTTCGGTCCATATATGAAAACGTTCATTTTGAATCGTTTGCAAAACTCGAAAAGGCTAATGCGGTTATCAACTGAGTAAGGATGGCCGTAGAATCCTTCTACGATGCCTCTATATTGTGTGTGCGAATAGTCTTCAAATGTAATTTGGCGAAGGGTCTTATTCCCGGATTGTTCGAACATTTGTTCGAGGGTTGCAAAAGCATAATATGCTGAACCTTCGTCATTTCCAACAATGACAATGTCTCCGTGAGGGTGTATGTCATTTATTTGCAGAAGATATGGGTCGAACTTGTTTTCTCCTTGCTCAAAAACGGAAACCGGTAAGTTGTGGGTACCAATGTATTCGTCTATGGTATTGTTTGCCCCTTTGATACCTAAAAAAAGATTTGATTTTGATGAGGAAGGTTCTGATGAAAGTGAAATGGAATATCCGGCATTTTTTAGGACTTCTTTCATTCGATTTATAATGACGGATGTAATCCCGTTTTCACAAATAACATTGATTTCATCGGTCAATGTTATTGAATTTGGGGTTTCCGTTACTCTTTGAGGTGTCGGATATATGGTATATGATTGTGCATATATCGAGGAGGACAAGATAAATAAAAAGACCAATATTTTAGAAGTGTTTCTCATCGTAATTGAAATAAGTATTTTTATTTTTCAGTGTTTGGAATATGATAATTGGATATTCCCCTCCTACTTCTTTCAAAAGAAAAAGATTATTATCTTTCTTTTTATT
>PPYE01661867.1_pt1 | contig 47806 bp, 37 predicted proteins | sample 1559881 | NCBI WGS metagenome assembly PPYE01 (sample SAMN08240022, study PRJNA423297) | Human gut metagenome, whole genome shotgun sequencing project.
CGACACCCCTGTATTCTCGATGGACGACGATCTCAATACCGAGCACGCTTCCCGCCTGTTCCGTCAATGGCGCGCTTTGGGCCGTCTCGCCATCAGCGTGCTGGTGCTTGCGCTGGCGCTGGCCATTGTGCTGGTGGCTCGCCCCAGCCAAGTGGATGCCGGTGACGAACGCGCTTCCAGCCGAGATATCGTCCTGTGTCTGGATGTGTCGGGGTCCACGCTCCCCTATGATCGCGAGGTCATCGACACCTATTTGGAACTGGTCAAGCATTTCGAGGGGGAACGTATCGGTTTGAGTATCTTCAACTCGACCTCACGCACGGTGTTCCCGCTGACCGACGACTACGAACTGGTCACCAAACAGTTGACCTCCGCCAGCAAGGCGCTGAAAGGCGTCGAGTCGCAGGATGACATCGATAAGATGTCCGATGCCGAATATCAGGACATCGCCAATTGGCTCGAAGGCACGCAGAACCGCAAGGACGCCACCTCCTTGATTGGCGACGGCGTGGTGTCTTGCGCGGCGATGCTCCCCGGTTTCGCTTATGGCGAAGCCAATCATGCGAATGCCGACCGTCAGCGTGCGGCATCCATCGTGCTGGCCACCGACAACGTCGTGTCGGGCAAGCCCACCTATTCGCTGACCGAAGCGTTGGATTTGACCCAGCAGACCAAAATCACCGTGGACGGCCTGTATTCCGGGCCGAAAGCCAGTGAATCGGACCAAACCACAACGGATATGAAGTCCGCGATCGAGTCGCATGGAGGCATCTTCCTCACCCAATCGAATGGCGCGTCGATAGATGAGCTGGTACGGGATATTCAGTCGCGTAGAGATACGGATGTGGAGAACAAGGCGAAATCCTCGATGGTGGACGCTCCCGGTCTGTGGACGCTTGCTCTGGCCGTGATACTCATTATCTGGATCGTATGTGCATGGAGGTTGAGGCGATGAACGGATTCACCTTCTCCCCCGCCTTGGGCTGGGTCGCCGGCGGACTGCTGGCGGCCGGGCTCGCCGTACTGGCCATTCTCGAAATCGCATTATTTGTTCGTCGCCGTGCTTCCAGTGACGAGACCGTGTGGGCTTGCATACGACGTACGCTTATGCTGCTCATCGTCGCGGTGATGGTACTGACTCCCAGCGTGGTATCGTCTACCACCTCACAGGCCATCAACGCCACCGACGTCATTGTGGCGGTGGATACCACCGGGTCGATGGCGGTGGCCGACGCCACATACGGGTCCGAGAAGACCATTACCCGCATCGATGCCGCACGCCAGGCCGTGCATGATGTGACCGCCGCTTATCCGGACGCCAGTTTCGCGGCGTTACGGTTCGGTGCTTCGGGGACGCTTGATGTGCCGCTGACCCCGGATGCGCCGGCCATCGATAATTGGGCCAACACGTTGGCGGTGGAAGCCACATCCGTGTCGGCGGGCTCCAGTCTGGATGCTCCGATCGATCAATTGCTGCTGACCGTGAAGTCGATTCGTGAAGCGCACCCGGATGATGCGATTGTGCTGTACCTCATCACTGACGGCGAACAGACCTCGAATGTGACGCGTCGTACGTTCTCGTCACTGCGCCAGTATCTCAATGATGGGTTTACCGTGGGCGTCGGCTCGACCGAGGGCGGCAAGATTCCCGTCATCGCCGATGGCGTCAGTGCCGGCGATTCCAACACCACGGACCACTGGGTGGTCGACCCGGATACCGGCGAACCCGGCATCTCCAAGATGGATGAGAAGAACCTTAAAGGCATTGCCGACGAGATCAGTGGCACGTATGTGGCCGTGAACGCTTCACAGACTTTGGCGGATTCGGTTTCGGCCAAGTCGTCGAAGCAGTGGCGCATGACCACCACGGTCAGGGAACGCACACGCACCACGCCGGTGGTATGGCCGTTGGCCATTGCGTTGGCGATATTGCTTGCCATGGAAGTCGGTGCATGGATCGCAACCTCAAGGAGACTGCTGTGAGAAACAGTAACGAAATCCACGAGAACGATGGCTCGGCGAATACTCGGATGCGGGCGAAGTGCCCGCTTTGGACACGTATCGTCCTGGCTTGTGGCGCCGTATTGCTGTTGCTGGTTGCCGGCGTGGCGGCAGTAAACCTGTCCGCTTCGATTACGTTCAATCAGGCCACCGCATCATTGAACGCCAATATCAAAGCGGCTCAGGACGAGTCCACGGATATCACCACGCTCAAGGCGCAACAGCAGCAGACCGACGCGCAATTCGACGAGGCCGGGCGAATGCGCACGCTTCTGTTGCCGCAAGTCAAGGACGCCATCGACACCAATGCTTCGATTTCTTCCGAGCTGACAAAGATCACCCTGAAACAGGCCGAGGCGCAGAACAGCGGTTCCGATTCCGGGCAAGCCCAGTCGGCACAGCAATCCGAGAATTCTTCATCCAATGCCAAAAAGGGCGGCGCGTTGACCGACGAACAGAAGAAGCAGGTCGAGGAGCTGATGAAGGCCAATCAGCAATCCACCGATACCCAGTCGAACACCACCCAATCCGAGCAGAAAGCGACGCAGAACAAGGGTACCGGGGCTACCAAGCCGTGGTAAGCAGTCGTTCACAGTTGTTCTTTTTTCTCACACCCTCACGGGTCATGGCTTTATCGCGGCTGTTTCCCGGTTTCGGCTGTCGGCTTTGGCATTTATCCAATTTTCGATAGGCCATGGCTGATCCAAGGTATGTCCAAACAGGCTATTTGTGGATAATCGTTACGACTATGCACAACACTTGGGGATAACTTCACCCAAAATCGGCAAGCTAGAACCACATTGGTCGTTCCGGCTGGACAAGCATGAGTCTTGTCCTTTTAGCTGGATATATGAATACCTACACCAGCAACCCAGCACCCATCGATCCCACCGGCGGCTTTGCCGGCAATACGGTGACGCCGTTCGATTACGGCACTTGCCCTTGCCATGCGGCGGTACAGCGTAGTCGCGACCTCGTGTCCGTCCAGCGTGCGGCCACACTGGCGCAATCGGACCAGACGGCGGTGGCCGTGAACCGCTCCAGCAACATCGTGTGGACCGGTAAAGCCGCCGATCTATTCCGATCGCGGCTCAGTCGCACCGCACAGTATTCGGCCAGTCTCGCGCAAGACATGGAGACCACCCACCGATTGGCTTGGGGGTCGTCATGAGCGAGCACGATTACTGGCAAGTGGAATCGTCCGTTTACGGCGGAGTGGGATATGCGCCAGCCACTCTTGAAGAATATGCCGCCATAGCCAAGGCTCTCGATGACGAGGCGGCAGGATTTGCGGCCATAGCCACGGCTTGGGAATCGGCCGCATTACAGTTGCAGTCACATCGGCATAGTGCGCCGATGTGCGTCACCTTGCAGTCGGGCGATCCGAGCGCCGTTGTTCCCGGCCATGTCACTGCACCATATGCCGCGCTGGGCAATCGGTGTTATGACCATGCAACGGCATGTCAGCGGTTGAGCGATGATCTGCGTGGCGCGGCCGATCTGCTGATTCGCGCACACTCTCTGTATTCTCAGGCGGAGATGACGGCTCGGCGCATGTTTACCGAATTATTGCAGGCCGGCACACAGGCCAAACCGGGATATGCCGCGGCGGGTGTTGCCGCTGTGGCGGCGGGCGGCTTTCTGGCCGGCTGGACTATTGACGGCAAACCGAACCCGGCATGGATGTCCACGTTCACCTATCCGTTCCAGGAAGGAGTGCTTAGCGGCGCGGGCGGAATCATTGGCGGCGTACCTATCGGCAAGAGCATTGCGCACACCGATGAGGTCAACAAGGCTGCGGGGAAAATCGCCAATTTCTCCGGCCCGGCGAAAGACGTCGTCCAAGGCAATCATCTGAACGTGCGCGAGGTGCAGGCGAATGCCGACGTTGTCCGCGCAAGCGGATCGGTGGCCGAGTCAATGGAGAATCTGCGCAGGCTCGCCGAAGAGCGGCTCGGCAAAATCGAGCTGAACAGCGGACTCGAATATGGGACCATCGCCATTCAACGCTATGAACGATCTGATGGAACCAACTCCTGGCTGGTCACCATCCCGGGTACCGATGGACAGCCTGACTCACCATTTGGCTGGGCGCAGAACGTGGAACTGATGAGCGCCGATCAGGAGCGCCGCAGGAAAGCGGACAGCGCTCGCATGGTTGCCGAGGCGATGCGTCAGGCAGGCATCGGCAAGGATGAGCCCGTGGCGCTGATCGGCCATTCCCAGGGTGGTATCGTTGCCGCCACGCTTGCCTCGGATTGGGCGGAGGAATATACCATCGAGCATGTGGTGACAGCCGGATCGCCGGTGGCCAATCATCCGATTCCGCAACGCACGTGGGTCACCAGCGTGGAAATCGATGATGAACTGGTCGCCGCACTGGATGGTGCCGCCAACCCGGTCACCGATAACTGGCTCACCGTACAAGGGCATGTATCGCCCGCGCCCGCGGCAACACCATCCACAGTGCATTCGGACGGCTCATGCACTCCCGGCGCAACGCCCATCACCGGTCTGACCCCATATGACGCCGCACCCGTGGCTGGTTCGACCAACGGCAGGGAGTTGTCGCACTGGATCAAATACCATCAGGCCGCCTATCAGAACGCCACCGACCTCGGCTCCCCCGCCGTGCAACGCCACGAAGCCCATTTCCAGGAAGTTATCAACGGAGAGCTCAAGGAAACCCGCTACTACCAAGGCCGCATGACCCAGTCCGCGACCATTGCCCCTAGCGAGCGAACCACCGAGTTCAGCACGTTCGGCGGTTAAAAGTAAATACCACACTTGACAGAGTTGTCAAGAAAGGAGTTAACAATATAATGACGAGTAGGAGATGGCTCATCAAACTGATGAAGCAAGCGGCAGAACGCAAGAATGTCACGTTTGAAAGTATCAGGCAAGGAGGGAGTCATGAGATATTCCAACTCGACGGACTTATGATTCCCCATCCCACGACATAACGAAATCGACAACAACCTCGCGGACATTATTTGCAAAGAAGCAGAAGCCAAACTCGGGAAAGGCTGGTATCAGCAGTGAAAACATATCAGGTCATCGTTCGCCCTGGCGAAAAATACTGGATTCTTGAGATTCCCGGTATCGGTTTCACGCAGGCAAGAACAACAGCAGAGATTGAAAGTATGGCACGCGACCTTATCACCGTCATGACACAAGATGCTGATTTCGCACTCACCGTAGAGACAAAGCTGCCGCAATCCGTGCAGGAGCATCTTGATGAAGCTCGGCGACTGCGCAAGGAAGAAGCGGAATGCAGATCGAACGCAGCGCGGGAAACTCGCGCCGCGGCACAAGAACTACATGGCATGGGTCTCGCCCTACAGCAAATAGGCGATATACTCGGGGTCTCACGGCAACGGGCACATCAACTTGTCAATGCTTAGCATCAATCGGCTACCCCACAATGCAATCACCGCAGAGACGCGGCTAGCGCCACTTTCCCGGGATTGTTGCGCCAGCATGCCCGAAACCCCCCTCTATCAGCGCAACATTCCCGGGAGAGTGGCGCGCAAAGAGTGTCAGGCGCGTCGCTCGATGAGTGCGCGGCCGGATGCGAGGCGGTCGAGCACACCGGTTTTGGCGATGGCCAGCATCAGATACCAGGCCATCACGCCGCTGATAAGCACGCCGCCGGTGACCTCGGAAATCATGTGCACAATGCCACGCGGGCTGACGAATGACACACCCACGTAACGAAACAGCATCAGATATGTGCCGTATTCCAAGGCGACCAACGCACCGGATGCAATGGAAATCGGCAGATTGAACATACGGTAACGGGTCAAGGCGAACGGAATCTCAGCGAAAACACCTTGCAACAGCGCCGAGATAATCACGAAGCCCAAATCGAACTGGCTACCAATCACCGTTTCGACCAGCGTGCCGATAAGGTTCACGTACAGCGCCGCTCCGGGTTTGCGCAGAATCAGCACCGCCAGCGTACCGGAGAAGTACCAGACGGCGTGCACGATGCTGGCGAAACCGGGCAGAATCGCGCCGAATACCGAAGAGATCGGCATGTACGCGAAGTTGAATCCCCAGAAGATCACGCCGCAGGCCGCACCCAGCGTGGCACCGACCGCGATATCCAACGGCTGCCATTTCAGTGACGATACGGCAATCGGACGTTTCGGAGGAGTATGAATGGTGGTTGCAGGCATGGTGATCTCCTAGCCTTAAAGGCCGCACACAGTAATCGAACCACGGGCGTTCCTTGACCTGTGCGGCTCGGGCGGGAACGCCGCACCACAGTATAGTCACTCGGTTCACGGCTGGAAGTACCCTTGGAGGTTATGAAGCTTACCGATATTTCCCCCGCAATCGCATTGACCCCGCTCGACGGCCGTTATCACAAGGCCACCGCCCCGCTCGTCGAATACATGAGCGAACCTGCCCTGAACCGCGAACGCATGCGTGTCGAAGTCGAATGGATGATTCTTCTGGCCAACGGCTTTGAGGGCAACGGCAACCAGCCGATCGTTGACGGCGTCAAGCCGTTCACTGCCGAAGAGCAGGCCTTCCTGCGCGCCATTCCCGAGGACTTCGGCGCCGAAGGCATCAAGCAGCACGCCGCTCATGAGGCCATCACCCACCACGATGTGAAGGCCGTGGAGTACTACATCGATGATCAGATCGACAAGGCTCCGGCCGAGCTGACCAACATCAACGACGAGCTGAAGACCCTCGTACACTTCGCCTGCACGTCCGAAGACATCAACAACCTCTCCATCGCCCGTTGCGTCAAGAACGCGATGGAAAACGTGTGGACCCCGGAGTTCAAGCGCATCATCGACCACCTCGCCGGCAAGGCCGAGGAATTCAAGGATATGCCGCTGCTCTCTCTCACCCACGGCCAGCCGGCCACGCCGACCACACTCGGCAAGGAGCTCGCCGTCTACGTCTACCGTCTGAACCGTCAGCTCAAGCACATCGAAAACCAGGAGTACCTGGGCAAGATCAACGGCGCGACCGGCACGTTCGGTGCCCACTTGGCCGCATGCCCGGATGTCGACTGGATCGCTGTCTCCCGCGAGTTCGTCACGAACCGCATGGGCCTGACCTGGAACCCGCTGACCACGCAGATCGAAAGCCACGACTGGCAGGCCGAGCTGTACTCCACCGTCTCCCACGCCAACCGCATCATGCACAACCTGTGCGTGGACGTGTGGATGTACATCTCCCGCGGCGTGTTCGCCCAGGTGCCGGTCAAGGGTGCCACTGGTTCCTCCACCATGCCGCACAAGGTCAACCCGATTCGTTTCGAGAACGCCGAAGCCAACTTCGAGATCAGCTGCTCGCTGCTCGACACCCTCTCCGCCACGCTGGTGGAATCCCGTTGGCAGCGCGATCTGACCGATTCGACCACCCAGCGCAACATCGGTTCCGCGCTCGGCTACTCCTTGCTCGCCCTGACCAACCTCATGGGCGGCCTTGAGTCCATCCACCCGAACACCCACGTCATCGAGCGTGAGCTGGATGAGAACTGGGAGGTGCTTGGCGAGCCGATCCAGACCGCCATGCGCGCCTGCGAGCTCAAGGGCCTGCCGGGCATGGATAAGCCGTACGAGAAGGTCAAGGAGCTTATGCGCGGCCACACCATCAACAAGGAACAGGTCGAGCAGTTCATCGACCAGCAGTCCTTCGACCCGGAAACCGCCGCTCGCTTGAAGGCTCTGACCCCCGCCACCTACACCGGTGTGGCCAGCCAGCTCGTCGCTTTCGGCCGCTGAGATAGGCGCGATGCGAGTCCCTCGAGTCCCTCGAATCCCTCGCATCCACCACACTACTGCGCTGAGTCACAAACCGAACCGCAAACTGAACCGAACAAGGACAGGCGTCAGGTAACCATTTCATGACTACTGAACAGGATCAGTCCACTACGGAAGATCGCCCGGACAAGGCGACCTCCTCCACTACCGACCGGCCGATCGCCTCTGGTGACGGCCGGTCGGCCAGTTTTGCTGTCAGCGGACCGGACAGCCCGGCAACCGACGACAGCAACGATTCCGGACCATACATCGACGACATCGCTCCGCGCCGCACGCGCGACTTCGGCGACCTGACCCGAGCCGGTCTGTCGCTATTGATGGCCGCCGTGGTCATGGTGTTCGCCGTGTATCTGGGCGGCATGACGCGCGGCGTCGAATCCGACGCGCATACCGCCGCCCAAGCCATCAACTGGCTGGCCGCTTTCCCCTCCACCGTACTGACGCAGCTGGCCACCACGGTCATCGTAGTTATCGTGCTCGCTCAGTTGCTCTTGGCCCGCGAATGGCTGCAAGCTGCGGTGTCCGCGCTGGCCATGTTTGCCGGATACGGCATTGTGTGGGTCATATCGACGGCAATCAGCAGTCTGAACGATTTCACCCTGCCAATGGCACTGGTCTCAGCCGCCACCTCATACGGCTCCGGGCTGTTGCCCGACATCTACGCCGGCATGGCGTCCTTCCTGACCGCCGCCGGGCCACGCCGTACCCGCTCCACGGTCAAATGGAGTTGGAATATCCTGTATGCCATCGCCGCGGTGATGGTGGTGCTTTCGTGGCATTCGGTTACCGGCATGCTGGTTTCGATGGCCGCCGGTCGCACGGTGGGCATGCTTATCCGATTCGTGGTCGGCACGCAGAATAAAGGCGTGTGGGGCAAAGATCTCGTCGCGGTGCTCTCAAGCATCGGATTGGAAACCACCTCACTCATCCGGCATCAGGAGCCCGGAATCAGCCATGGCTCATTGTCTGCCACGTTGGATGACGATTTGACGGAAGGCTCGCGCATCTACGATGTGGAGACCGCGAATAACCGCCGTTTTATCGTTTCCGTCATCGACGCGCAAACCCATACCGTCGGCTATCTGAAGCAACTCTGGGATTGGGTGCGTTTTACCAGCGTGTCCATTCGACGCGATCGTTCCGCGCGCGACGCCGTTCAGCATCACTTTGCCATGCTGCTCGGCCTGCACAATATCAAACTGCCCGCGCCCGCCCCCTACGGCATCGCCGATACGGACGAGTCCGCGATTCTGGTGCTGGATGCGCACACCATCGAGTTGCCCGCCAACCTGAACACGCTTACCCAGGCGGACGCCGTAGCGTATATGCGATATCTGTCCGTGGCGAATCGCCGTGGATATACGCACCGACGCATCACGCCTGATACGCTCGCCCGGCTCGAAGATGGCACTGCGGTTATCGCCGGCTGGCTGAATGGCGACAGCGCTTCCGGCCCGGCCAATACCGCACTTGACAAGGTTCAGCTACTCGCGTTGTTCGCCGCACTGATCGGCGTGAAACCGGCAGTCGCGGCCGCCCGCGAAGCTTGGGGAGACACGACGTTGACCACGCTGGCCCCGTTCATTCAGAAAGTCGCGGTCCCCTCCCCCACACGCGCATTGGGCACGTGGGACAAGCAGCTGCTCAAGGAACTGCGAGACCACATCAACACCATAATCGATGAGGAGACCGCCGAAGCCGCCGAGCCGGTGACGCTGGCCCGCTTCTCTTGGCGTTCGATGATCACCATGCTGCTGGTCATTGTGGCTGTGGTCGTGGTCTTCACCCAGCTGAAGCCCGAGGAAATCATCACCGCGCTGACCAACGCCAACCCGTTGATGGCGGTGGTGACGCTCGCGTTCGGTGCCTGCGGCTGGATCGGCTCGTCGATTTCGCTCGGCGCTCTCATGGATCGCAACAGGCGAGATAATACGGGCGTGTTCATGAGTCAGGTTGCCGGAGGCTTTGCCACGGTGTCCATGCCGGCCGGCGTGGGCCCCTCGTTCGTCAACCTGCAGTTCCTGCGCAAATCCGGCTATCGCAACACCCCGGCCACCGCAATCATGAGCGCCGCGCTCGTGGTGTATTACGCCGTGTACTTCTCCATGCTGGTGTTGATTGGCCTGTTCACCGGCCGCAATATGTTCTCCGGCGCGATACCGACGAATACGTTGGTCCTTGTGCTGGGCGTGGTGGTTGTGGTGCTGTCCATTGCGATGATGATTCCGCCGTTGCGCCACTGGGTGACCCGTCGTCTTATGCCGCTGGCCAAGACGTATATCAACCAGCTGCTGGACGTGCTTTCCCAGCCCCGACAGCTCACAGTCAGTTGCCTGGGCGCGCTGTTCCAGAACGCGACCACTGGGCTCGCTTTCTGGGCGGCCCTGCAAGCGTTCGGCTATTCATCGAATCCGATTGAAACGACGTTCGTGTTCATGCTGGCCTATGCGTTGGGTTCCGCAGTGCCCACCCCCGGTGGTTTGGGCGGCGTGGAAGCCGCGCTGACCTTCGCATTCGTGGCGGTCGGCGTGCCTCAGGGCGTGGCCCTGTCTGCCACGTTGCTGCATCGCGTGGTGTTCTATTGGCTACGAATTCCGCTGGGCGCAGCCGCTATGAAGTGGCTCGACCGTCACAATCTCGTCTGATTTGTCCGTTTTTGTCCATTTTGGGCTTCAGAACACGAAATAGATGTGAAAAGCCTTATAAGATGCGGGTTTTCGCAGGAACATGCGCTAGTATCATTGATGAAAACGTGGACGAAGCAAAAGTGCTCGCCCCCTGAACCAAGAAGGATGCTTTATGGCATACAACAAGTCTGATCTCGTCTCGAAGATCGCCCAGAAGTCCAACCTGACCAAGGCTCCCGGCCGCAACCCGCGCACTGGCGAGCAGATTGACATTCCGGCTTCCTACGGCGTTCGTATCTCCGCTGGCTCCCTGCTGAAGAAGGCCGTCACCGAGTGACCTTCTGCTCGTAGCGATTACTTCGAGCATTACTGACGACAAAGACCCCGACCGAGACGGTCGGGGTCTTTTTGTTGTGGTGCTGTGACGTGTTGTCCAACCGTATTATTCCGGACTAGTTCAGCGCTTCCATAAGCTGCTCGAATCCCAGGGTGGGCTCGGCCTCGAAGGGATCGAGGAGTATGGCTTCCCGGCGTTCGGGGGCGGTCAGGGTCAGGTGGGTCCAGTCGGCGGAGAACTGGGCTCCGGCGTTCAGGGCCGATTCCACGAATCGTCCGCGCAAGGCCGCGCGGGTGTCGGCCGGCGGATTATGCACGGCATATTCCACATCGTCGGCGGTCAGCAGTTCGCGCAGCTGGTTGCGGGAAGTCAGCGAACCATACAGGCGGCCGTTGGCGATGTCGTGATAATCGAGTTCGAGCTGTTCCATCTGGGCGAAGGTGACGTCCGGGCGACGGCGTTTGAGCGCGTCGAACAGACGCTTCTTGGCGGCCCAGTCTACGCGGTCGGCGAGCGCATCGTATGCACCACGCTCCAGCGCGTCCAGAACGCGGCTCCACTCCCCCATAATCGTGTCGATCGTGGTGGCCGGCAGCGAACTTGCCAGCGCATCGACATGGGTTTCGATGAAGGCCTTGACCGCCGCATAATACCGGCGCTGCAGACCCAGTGCGGACACGGATTCGCCTGATTCGAGCGTCAGTTCGGCGCGCGGATTGTCAAGGAATCGACTGACCGTGCGATTGGCGGCAGCCGGATCAGCAAAGGCATACTGCTCGAATCCGGACGGAACGCCATGGCGGAAGGCGTCTTCGATCGCGCACAGCACAAGGTGCGTGACGGCGAGCTTCATCCATGTGGACCATTGCGAACGGTTCGAGTCGCCGATGATCACATGCAGCCGGCGGAAGGAGTCGGGGTCGGCGTGCGGTTCGTCGCGCGTGTTGACCATCGGGCGGGAGCGGGTGGTGGCCGAGGAGACGGCCTCGTCCAGGAAGTCCGCGCGCTGGGTGATCTGGAAGCCGTCCGGGGTCATGCGGCCGGCACCGGTGTACAGCTGGCGGGTGATGAGGAACGGCAGCAGCTGGTGTTCGATGGTCTCCAACGGCACGAAGCGGCGGACCAGGTAGTTTTCGTGGCAGCCGAAGGCGTGGCCGGCGGAGTCGACGTTGTTTTTGAACACATGGATCGTGGCGTGTGCGCCGTAGGATTCGCGCAGCTTGCGCTGGGCCTTCAGGGCTAGGTTGCGCATCACGTGTTCGCCGGCGAGGTCCTGGGCCAGGGCCTCGCGCGGGTCGCGCGCTTCGGCGGTGGCGTATTCGGGGTGGGATCCGACGTCCAGATACAGACGTGAGCCATTGGCCAGATACGTGTTGGTGGAGCGGGAACGGGAGACGATGGGCTGGAACATGGTCATCGCCACCTGGCCGGCGTCCACGGGGCGTTCGGCACCGGTGACCGCCACGCCGTATTCGGTTTCGACGCCGAAAATACGGCAGAACCCGTCCATCTCGGCGGATGGTACGGGTTCCGTGGCGTGCAGGGAGCGGGTGCCGCTGTCACGCAGTTGGGGCATCACTCGCCGCCTTTTTGCACGAAGCTGTTGACGTATTCCTCGGCGTTGGTTTCCAAGGCGGATTCGATGTCGTCGAGGATGTCGTCCAACACGTCGGCTTGGTCGGTGGACTCGGTTTGGGCGGCGGCCTGCGTGGTGGCGAGGGCGTCGTCTTCCTGGGTCGCGGCCTGCTGTGCTTGAGGTTGTTCGAATTGTTGTGGCATGTTGTCTTCTTTTTGGGCTGTCAAACTCCCCTCAGTCAGCCTTCGGCCGACGGCTCCCCTCACCCGAGGGGATCCGGAGGAGTCAAAAAATTATCGCTGGTTGATGGAGTCGAGCCACGGATACTGCTGCAGGTAATGCTGCAGTTCGCGGATGATGAGTCCATTGGAGGCCACTACATCGTTATCGTGACGCCAGTGGATGCGTTCGCCGTCCCAACGGCTCAGCGTGCCCTGTGCCTCCCAGACCACTACGGTGCCGGCGGCGATGCCCGCGATATCCCACACGTGCAGCATCGGCTCGAAGTAGGCGTCATAGGTGCCGTCGGCCACTTTGCACAGGTCGAGCGAGACGGGGCCCACGCGCTTGATGTCGGCCGGGCGTCCGGCGAGCGAGGAGGCCACGTCGAGCGCACGCTGCGATTCGCTGGGGATGAAGGACATGCCGTAGCTCAGCACAGAACCATCCAGCGAGGAGGTCATCGACGGCACGACCTTGTCGCGCTTCTCGCCGACCGCGGTTTTGTGGATGCGCACGGCACCCGCTCCCCTGGCGGCCAGGTAGGTCAGGCCGAGGGCCGGGGCGTGCACGATGCCGATGATCGGCTTGGGCTCGTTGTCCGGGCCGAATTCGAACAGGGCGGCGGTCACCGTCCATTCGCTCATGCGACGTACGTAGTTGATCACACCGTCGATCTTGCCGATGTACCAGTAACGCTGGCCAGGGCGGCTTTCGGCGGGGCGGGTGGTCCAGAAGCCGTCGAAGTGGGCGATGTCGGCGATTCTGGCGCTCATGAAGCGCATGATCTTGTTGTCCACTTCAAGCTTGTAGCGGGGGCCACGGTCCGCGTTCTCGGTGCTCGGCTGGGCGAGGTTACGCGGATTGAGTTGGTCGTGGAGGGCATGCTGGCCGGCTTCTTCGAGCAGGCCGGCGACTTTGAGCGCAAGGTTGCGCAGGTCCTGTGGGGTCTCTTCGCGTGTTTCTTCCATAGCTACCAAGTCTATCGTTCGGCGTTGATGGCCAGCGACTTCAGCAGATCGATGGCGTGTTCGGCTGAATTGAGTTCGGTTTCGCAGTGCGCCTTGGTGAAGGCGAGCGGATCGGAGATGTCGAGGGAGAACAGGTGATGGTCGGTAGCGGCCATATGGCCGGCATTGCCGTAGAATTCGACCGCCTCGCCCTCGTCTGCGGCGCGCGGGTCGCGAACAGTGAGTCGGGACCAGCTGGCGGCGGCCACCTCATCGCCGAATTGCGCCACGAGTTTTGCCCTGAGCCAGGCGCGGGTGTCTTCCGGCGGTTCGGTGGTGGCGCGTGCGATGTCGGCGGCGCTCACCACCCGTTCGGTGCGGGGTTCGAGTTTGGTGAAGATGCTGTCCGCGGGGTCGAGCGCCGCCCATTTCAGGTCGATGACCTTCAGTCGCGGATCATTCCATCCGTTGGCCACGCCGGGTGCGGACGTTGTGGTGATTTTGCGGCGCAGTTTTTCGAGCAGCTGCCATTTGAGCAGCCATTCGATGCGGCTGGCCTCGCCGGTCATGGCCAGACGTTCGTCATCGTCGGCGGCATGGCGGATGGAGGCGCAGTCGATGAGCGCCTGCTGCCACATCGCCATAATGGATGTGGTGGATTTGTCCGGCCAGGCGGGTTCGCCGGCGGTGTCGGTACCTTCGACCAGTGCGGCAACCTGGTAGACGGCTTGGCGCAGTTTGAGCTGGATAAGCCATGCGTTGGTTTCGCCGCCGTTGGCCAGCGGCAAGATTGCCCCCAGCGTCAGGTCGCGGGAAACGGTGTGTATGGCCTCGACTGGGTCAGACAGTTCGAGTTCGTCGAGGAAGGCGTTCAGGTCGAATCCGGCCTCGTCCGCATGTTCGAGCAGCCACAGCAGCATGCTCGTGGTGCCGAGTTTCAGTGCCTGCGGCACCTCCATGCGATTGGCGTCGCCGACGATGACGTGCAGACGGCGGTATGCATCGGTGGAGTGGGATTCGTCGCGCGTATTGATGATCGGGCGTTCGAAGGTGGTTTGCAGGCCGACTTTGGCGTGGATGTAGTCGGCGCGCTGGCTGAGCTGGTAGCCCGGAATCTCGCTGTTCTCGCCAATCCCTACGCGGCCGGAGCCGGCGTAGATCTGGCGGGTGACGAAGTGGAGGGTCATCAGGCGTGTGACCAAGTCGAATGGCACCGCGCGGGCCATCATATAGTTCTCGTGCGTGCCCCAGCAGGAGCCCTTGCCATCCACATTGTTGCGATGCAGGGCAATGGGAGTGCCAGTCTGTTTGCGGGCGTGTTCGGTGGCGGCCTGCATGATGAGGTCTCCGGCGTGGTCGTATCGGACCGCTTCGAACGGGTCGGTGGTTTCCGGCGCCGAGTATTCGGGGTGGGCGTGGTCCACATAGACGCGGCCGCCGTTGGGGGCGATCACGTTGGTGATGTTGAGCTGCGGGGCGTCGGTGAGCATGTCCGGGCGGGCGGCGGCGCGTTCGAGACGGGTGCCGCGCGCGTCGTTGACCGGGTCCTCCTGCCGGTAGTCCCAGCGGATGGATTTGCTGTGGCTGTCCGCGGCGCCATTCACCACGTCGAAGGACAGTTGCACCGGATTGTAGCGGTCCGGGGTGTTCAGGGATACCGCGTATTCGGTTTCGGTGCCCATCACTCGTTTAACGGTCATGTAGTGCTCCTTGAGCTTGAGCTATTCGGCGGTGCGGATGCGGCGGATCGGGTCCATGCCGTTGATGCGCGACCATTGTTCGGGGTCCACGTCGGCCATGGAATCGCGGGTCTCGCGGTATTCGTCTTCCACGGCGGCAGCGAGCAGCGGCACGGTGAGTGCCACGTCCAAGCCGGTTTCGATGGATTCCTTGACCGCTCGGGTCTTGGCCCGGTCCACGATGTTCTTGAGCATCGCGCCGGAGACTACGTCGGCCAGGAACAACGCATGCCACTGGCCGTTCTCCTCCTGCACGTCGCATAGATGGCGGCGTTCGGAGGTTCCGTAGATGTCATGCACCAGCACGGCGGACAAGGCGTGCGCGTCGACGCCATCTTCCAGAGGCAGGTCGTCGGTGAGGTAATGGTCCACGATGGCGATGGCCTGATTGGTTTTGGGCCGGCCGACGCGAATCTTGACGTCGAGACGCCCCGGTCGCAACACAGCCGGATCGATCATGTCCACGCGGTTGGAAGCACCGATTACCATCACATTGTCGAGTGATTCCACGCCGTCGAGTTCGGAGAGGAACTGGGGCACAATCGTGGTCTCCACATCGGAGGAGACGCCGGAGCCGCGGGTGCGTAGCAGCGAATCCATCTCATCGATGAACACGACCACCGGATTGCCGTCCGCGGCGCGTTCACGGGCGCGCTGGAAAATCAGGCGAATCAGTCGTTCGGATTCACCGACGTATTTGTTGAGCAGTTCCGGGCCCTTGACGGACAGGAACACGCCCTTGACATGGGTTTCGGCCGGGCTGATCGAGCCGTCGCCATTCGTATCGTAACCACCCTCGCACAGGGCGTTCGCCACGGCCTTGGCGATCATCGTCTTGCCGTTGCCGGGCGGGCCGTACAGCAGCACGCCCTTCGGCGGCTTCAGATCGTAGCGCTCAAACAGCGCACGATGCTGGAACGGCAGTTGGACGGCGTCCCTGATACGACCAATCTCACTATCCAAGCCGCCGATGTCGGCGAACGTGACGTCCGGGGTCTCCTCCAGCACCAGATCCTTGTCGCCCTCGGCGGGCAGCGCTTCGATGGCGAGGCGGACGGACGGATCGACGATAATGCGGTCGCCCTGATTGATGCCCGCATACGCGAGCGCGCCGGAACGGCGGATGAGCACGGGATTGCCGGAGGCGTCGGTAACGATCAGTCGACCGTCGTCAAGTACCTGCTTGACACTGCGAATCTGGCCCACGGTGTCAGCGTCGCGCTGCTCGACCAGCACGAGCTTCTCGTTGAGCATCACGGTGGCCCCGGCGGTCAGGCGGGCGGCGTTGACGTTGGAGGCCACAGGCACCACCATGCGGCGGGTGCCGGAAATGACTTCGGCCGACGCGTGCTGGATGCCGTCTTCATCGGTGCGGGTGGAATCGACCTTGACCATGGTGGCGAAGGTGAGCGGCGGCTGAGCGAGCTGGGCGAGCTGTGACTTCGCCTTGGTCAGTTCCTTGCCGGCGCGGCTCAGCGCTTCGGCGAGCGCATGGTTCTTGGCCATCAGGCGATCGTTCAGCGCGGCGAGATCTTCGGTGTCGCTCATGCGGGTTCTTCGCTTCCCTTCTATCCGGGATTGTCGGCAACTTATGGCAGTCGGCAGACCCTATTCGTTGCCGTCGGAGGATTTCCTGTTACGTATTACAGTACGCACTTTTCGCACCACGAACCATACGATGATCACAATCACGGCCACGATGACCACGTCCTCGAACACGCCGAGCGCGCCTTGAATCGAGCACCACTGGTCGCCGAGTAGGTAACCGGCGGAAACGAGGATGGCGTTCCACACGGCCGAGCCGAGCAGGGTCCAGCCGGTGAAGTGCAGGAAGTTCATGCGGTTGAATCCGGCGGGAATCGAAATCAGCGAGCGTACCACGGGAATCACGCGGCCGATGAGCACCGACCATGTGCCGTATTTGGTGAACCAGTCGTTGGCTTTGCTCACCTCTTTGCGGCTGACGCCGGGGATTTTGTCTGCCGCGAGATTGATGCGATGCAGGCCCACCCAGCGGGAGATGCCGTACAAGGTCCAGGCACCCAGTACGGAGCCGATGGTGGCCCAGATGATTGCGCCCGGCAAACTCAAGGTGCCGCGTGCGGCGGTGAAGCCGGCGAGCGGAAGGATGACTTCGGACGGGATGGGCGGGAAGATGGATTCGAGGGCGATGGCCAAGGCCACGCCGATACCGCCGATGGTTTCCATCAGCATGATCAGCCAGTCGGTGATGGTGCCGATCAGGCCGGGTTCGGTGGTGGTGCAGATGGGCGTAGGGTCGGTCGCAAGAATAGTGGCGGCTGCCATGGAAAAACTCATAGAGGGCATTGTCCCAAGGTTTTCCAAGAATCAGAAGCATGACGCAAGAAGATGTGCATTTTATTGACAAGTCCGCCGAGAGCGAAGTTGGGAGCCCGGCTGGTTCTGCGGTTTCTGTGCCGACGCTGAGCAAGCCCGGCCTGCTGGTTATGGATGTGGACTCCACGCTCATTGACGAAGAGGTTATCGACGAGTTGGGCGTGGTGGCTGGCTGCGGTGAGGAGATTGCCGGAGTGACCGCACGCGCCATGCGCGGCGAACTGGAGTTCTGCGATGCGCTGCGCGCACGAGTGGCCCTGTTGGAGGGCCTGCCGATCTCCGTGTTCGACACGGTGCATGACAAGCTGCATTTCACCAAGGGTGCGCTGGAGCTTATCGACACGCTGCATGAACACGGTTGGAAGATCGGCGTGGTGTCCGGCGGCTTCCATGAAGTGGTCGATATGCTGGCGGCCGAAGGCCATATCGACTATTGGATCGCCAACCGGCTTGAGGTTGCCGATGGGTGCTTGACCGGCAAGGTGCTCGGCGAAATCGTGAGCAAGACTGTGAAGTTGCACGCCTTGCAGACATGGGCGGACCGTTTGGGTATTCCGATGAGCCAGACCGTGGCTGTGGGCGATGGCGCCAACGATATTCCGATGATTCAGGCCGCCGGTCTGGGTCTCGCGTTCTGTGCCAAGCCAAAGACCCAGCTCGCCGCCGACAAAGCCATCAACGACCGCGACCTAACCCACGTACTCGATTACCTGCGCCGGTAAAATTTTACCGACCTCGGCTCCGGCACTTATAGTTGAGCCATGACTACTTCAGGCGCAGAACAGTTGACGCTTGCGGGGCTGGCTCCCCGCAAGCGTCGTAAACGTGCGCCTGCGGAACATACGCCGGCCGAGCAGCATCCCATAGCGCAAGTCGTGCTGGATGTGCAGGCGCTCCACCTCGGTCAGACATTCGATTACTTCATTGATGAAAAAGACAGCGAGGCCGCACAACCGGGTGTGCTGGTGCGCGTGCGGTTTGGCGGTCAGAGGGTCAGCGGTGTGATTTGGGCACGCACCGATACCAGTGATACGCCGCGCTCTTCGATTCGCTATATCGAGCGAGTGCTAAGCCCCGATGTACTGGTTCCCGCTTCGATGCGCGAGGATATCGGTCTGGTTGCCAAAGCCTATGGCGGCACACGGGCCAATATTCTGCGTTTCGCCGTGCCACCGCGCGTGGCCAAGGTGGAGACCGAGCAGCGGTTGGCCGCGTCGTTCCGTCGGCCGGTCGGCGGCTCATTGCCGGATAATACGCAAGGCGGTTTTGCCGGGCGTGGCACCAATCCCGATGGGACCAAACCTGCTGGCTCTACCTTTGCCGTTGCTAGCACCGTTTCGGAGGGAGCTGCGCAGGGGTATCGTCGTCTGACCGCCAATTACGCCGATGTCAATGTGCTTCATGACGCGCTTACCGGTCAACGTTTCCAATCTTTTGTGTTTGATTCGTTGCCCGGTGCACAGGAGTGGCAACGAAACATGGCATGGATGGTGGCCACTGCGTTGAGTGCCGGTAAGGCTGCCGTAGTTGAATTGCCCACCATGCGCGAGGTCGAAGACCTGATGCACATGCTACGCAATTATGGACTCAAACCATTTGCCCCGGCTCCAACCGGCGGATGGATGGGCGATGTCGCCGTGCTCAATGCGGAGACCATGCCTGCGGCCGACCGGTACCGCACGTATCTGGCTGTGGCGTTGGGCCAGGTGAAGGTGGTGATCGGCACCCGCGCGGTGATGTATGCGCCGGTTGAAGGCCCGGCACTGTTCGCCATTCTGGAGGATGCCGCCTATCAGAACATGGACGGTATGATGCCGTATCCACAGGCTCGCGGCGTGATGCGGTTGCGCGCCAAGTCCCATGGCGGCGTATTCGTGGCCATGGCCAATGCGCGCACTCCGCAAAGTCAGTGGGAAAACACCGGTCCAGGTACGGTGGAAACTCCGGTGAGCGGCTATTCCACCGCGATTCATCCGCTCGCCTCGCCGCTGAAGGATGCGACGCCTTGGGTGCGTTGGCTCAATCGCGATGAGCTTGCGCGTCTCGCTGACCCGTCCATCGGGGCGCGCGTGCCGCATACGGCCGTCCGTGTGCTATCTAAGGCTTTGGAAAGTGGCCCCGTGCTGCTATCCATTCCGCAAGACAATGTCAGTGAGACCTTGAGCTGTGCGAAATGCCATCGTCAGGTGCGTTGTGCCAAGTGTTCCGGACCGTTGCAACTGCCGGCCGACCGCCGGGATTCTACACCGCGATGCCGCTGGTGTGGGGCTGCCGCCATCAACTGGAAGTGCCCGGGCTGTGGGCATGAACGTATGCGCGTGGTGCGTGTGGGGGCTGCCGGCACTGCGGCGGAGCTGGCCGGATTGTTCCGTGGCGTGCCAGTAGTTTTGTCCAGCAAGACGCAGGGTCTGGTGCGCGATGTAGCTTGCCAGCCGATGATTGTCATCGCCACTCCCGGTTTCGAACCGCGCGTGCGTCCGGTCAGTGCCGAGCAGGGATCGGCTGGCCATGAGTATCGTGCCGTGGCCGTGCTCGACGCTTGGACCAGCTTGTATGCGTTGGGCGTGGATGCTCGGTTGGATACGTTGACCGCGTGGATGCGTGCGATGTCGTTGTGCGCGCCACGTTCCCGTGGCGGCCAGGCGTTGATTCTCGGCGAAACCGACCCGGCCATCGCCCAATCGCTGATGCTCTGGGATTCGAGGATTCTTGCAGCCAAGGATCTCGAGGAGCGTGTGGAGACCGGTATGCCGCCGGCCGTGGCCGCCGCCTGCGTGTGGGGCCGCCGTGATGCGGTGATGACGCTGATGCAGCGTATCGGCGCCCTGGGCGGCGATTGGACGGCCTGCGGCGAGCTGCCCGGCATGTTGGGACCGGTGCCGATCGCGCAACCGGACACGGTTGATGCCAGGGAGCTCGAAGCCACGGCCGACCGGGTGAAGGCAGTAATCCGTGTGCCACAGAGTCGGCGAGCCGAACTGGCGGCCCGACTGCACCGGGAAACCGCTCGTCATGTAGCGTCCCGCGAGCCCGGCGAGCTTCGCTTCCGAGTAGATCCCAAAGATCTGATCTAATCGTCTTCAACACGTGAAACGATAATTACAGAATGAACATCGCTAGAAGGAGGACACCATGAAGGGTTGGCCTGGAGAGCCGGATATGGATTACGACGTGCTGGTCGCGGATGGCGAGGCCGCTGCGAACGCCGGCAAGCCGATCACCGACGTGATCTTCGATTTCGGCAACGTGCTGATTTACTGGGATCCGGTCGCCGTACTCATCCCCCGCTACAGCCAGAAGACCATCGACGAATTCCTCGACAACGACATCTCCGGCTTCTACGATGTCAACGACCTGATGGACGGCGGCACCAGCACCGACGAGGCCATCGCCATCATGCGCCGTGACAAGGGCGATAAGTGGGCGGACATCCTCGACTACTACATCAAGAACTTCCGCGACTCCCTGACCGGCATCGTGCCGGGCGCGCGCGTGCTGGTCAATGACCTGAAGGCTGCCGGCATCGGCGTGTGGGGCCTGAGCAACTGGGAATCCAGTCTGTTCCACGTGGCCGAGGAACAGTGCGATATTTTGCAGCAGCTTGATGGCAAGCTCGTCTCCGGTTTTGTCAAGCTGCGCAAGCCACACAAGGAAATCTACGAGGCCGCGTTGAACCAGTTCGGCATCAAGGCCGATGGCGCGTTGTTCATCGACGACAAGGCCATGAACATCGTCGGCTCGAATGCGGCCGGCATCCGTGGCGTACGTTTCCAGGATCCGGTCAAGCTGCGTGAACTGCTCATCGCCAATGGCGTGAACATTCCGGCCGTGCAGTGAGCATCGACATTTCAAGGAGGACCATGCTCAAACTCGTGTTCGCCGGCACCCCCGACGTGGCGGTGCCCTCGCTCAAGGCCTTTGCCACCGATCCACGTTTTGATGTGGTCGGCGTCATTACCCGCCCCGATGCGCCTACCGGTCGCGGCCGCAAGCTCACGCCCAGCCCGGTCAAGGCGACGGCTCTGGAGCTCGGGTTGCCCGTCATCGATCTCAAACCCCGCTCCCCCGAATTCATGGAGGCGTTGAACGACCTGCATGCGGATATCGCCGCTGTCATCGCCTATGGCAATATCCTGCCCAAGAACGTGCTTGATGCGGTGCCCATGGGCTGGTACAACCTGCATTTCTCCAACCTGCCGAAGTGGCGTGGCGCCGCTCCCGCCCAGCGTGCGATTTGGGCAGGCGACCCGACCACCGGCGCCGACGTGTTCAAGGTCGGCGAGGGCTTGGACGATGGCCCGATCGTCGCTTCCCTGACCATCGAACTGACCGGCCGTGAGACCTCCGGCGAACTGCTTGACCGTCTGGCCGAAGAAGGCGCGCCCATGTATGTGGATGCTCTGGCCGCCGTCGGCGAAGGCACCGCCACATTCACCGCGCAGCCGGCCGAGAGCCTGGAATATGCGCACAAGATCACGGTGGAGGACGCCCGCATCAGTTGGACGGACGAGGCCGAGGCCATCGACCGCCAGATTCGCGCCTGCACGCCACATCCCGGGGCATGGACCGAACTGTTTGCGGAAGGGCCAATCGCCGATAATGACGAGTCAACCGCTAAATCCCTCGCCCTGCATATTCTCGCCGCACAACCGGCCGACCAGTCCAATCCCAACACTCCGGCCGAGCTTCAGCCCGGCGAGCTGAAGGTGGGCAAGAAGAACGTGTGGGTTGGTACCGGCAGCACGCCGCTGGAACTCACCCAAGTCAAGGCGCAAGGCAAGAAGGCCATGCGCGCCGCCGACTGGGCCCGAGGCGCACGCCTCTCCCCCGCCGCCTGCGTGCGATAACAAGCAATATCGCTCCCGCCTTCGGAAGCACAGTAAAGGCCCGGCATCTTCATAAAGAAGATGCCGGGCCTTTCAGCTATGCAATCGGCGATCAGTTGAGACCGGAGAGCTTGTTGATCAGCTCCGGGTCACGCGTCGCACCCTTGTCGGCCGAGCGGGCGAAGGCGGCGTACGCCTTCAGCGCCTGGGAGACGTGGCGGTTGCGGTGAGCCACGTAGCCGTCGCCAGCCTCAAGCTCGCGACGACGCTCGTCCAGCTGCTCGTCAGTCAGTTCGACGTTCACGGAACGGGCTTCGATATCGATATCGATGATGTCGCCGTTCTTGATGAGCGCCACCGGGCCCTTGTTGGCAGCCTCAGGCGCCATGTGGCCGATGGCCAGACCGGAGGAACCGCCGGAGTAGCGACCGTCGGTGAGCATGGCGACCTGTTTGCCGATGCCCTTGCCCTTGACGAAGGAGGTCGGGTACAGCATTTCCTGCATACCCGGGCCGCCCTTCGGACCCTCGTAACGAATCACAAGCGCCATGCCAGGCTTCAGGGTGTCGTTCAGAATGACCTCGATGGCCTGCTCCTGGGAGTCGACCACCAGAGCCGGTCCACGGAACTTCCAGATCTCCGGCGGAACACCGGCGGTCTTGACCACGCAGCCGTCGGGGGCCAGGTTGCCGCGCAGCACGGCGAGGCCGCCTTCGTGAATCTCCGGGTGGTTGATGTCGTGGATGGCGCCGTTGGTGCGGTCGCGGTCGAGCGAATCGAACAGGGTGGTGTGGGTCCACGGCTCCGGGGAGATGATGTGGCCAGGAGCGGCCTTGTACATCTGCTGGGCTTCCTCGGTGCAGGTCGGGCGCATGATGTCCCAATCGGCCAGCTTGGCTTCCAGCGTCGGATAGTCGATGGAGTGCACGTTGGTGTGCAGCTTGCCGGCGCGGTCGAGCTCGCCGAGGATGCCGGTGATGCCGCCGGCGCGGTGCACGTCGGAAATCTCCCACTTGCCGGACGGCGAGGCCTTGCAGATGCACGGCACGGTGTGGGAAATACGCTCGATGTCGTCCAGGGTGAAGTCCACGTCGGCGGACTGGGCCATGGCGAGGATGTGCAGCACGGTGTTGGTGGAACCGCCCATGGCCACATCCATGGTCATGGCGTTCTCGAAGGCTTCCTTGGTGGCGATGGAGCGCGGCAGCACGGAATCGTCGGAATCGTCGTAGTACTGGTGGGCGATCTTGACGACCTGCTTGGCGGCACGCTCGAACAGGTCCTTGCGGTAGGAGTGGGAGGCGAGGATGGTGCCGTTGCCGGGCAGGGCCAGGCCGATGGCCTCGGTCAGGCAGTTCATCGAGTTGGCGGTGAACATGCCGGCGCAGGAGCCGCAGGTCGGGCAGACGGTCTTCTCATAGTTGAGCAGTTCCTCATCGGAGACGCTGTCGTCGGCGGTGGCGTACATCACGTCGATAAGGTCGGTGCTCTTGACGGTGCCGTCGGCGAGCACCGTGGTGCCGGCCTCCATCGGGCCACCGGAGACGAACACGGTCGGGATGTTGAGGCGCAGGGCGGCCATCAGCATGCCCGGCACGACCTTGTCGCAGTTCGGGATGCAGATGAGTGCGTCGGCACAGTGCGCGTTGCACTGGTATTCGACGGTGTCGGCGATGATGTCGCGGGAGGGCAGGGAGTAGAGCATGCCGGTGTGACCCATGGCGATGCCGTCGTCCACGGCCATCGTGTTGAACTCGCGCGGGATGCCGCCAGCTTCCTTGATAGCCTCGGAAACGATGCGGCCGACCTTGTTGAGGTGGACGTGGCCGGGCAGGAACTCATCGAACGAGTTGGCGATGGCGATGATGGGCTTCTTGCCCATGTCGTCTCCGTTGACGCCCGCAGCACGGTAGAGGGCTCGGGCGCCTGCAAAGACGCGCCCTGACATAATTTTTGCAGATCGCATTTCAGTCATGGTTCTATTCAAGCCCTTGTGAGGGACACGCCACTTGTCAAGAGTCGAATAATGGAATTTGCAAAAGCGTAACGTTTCTCACACATATTTTTGGAATACATTCCTCCACTGGAAGTCTGGCGGAGGTCCGGCAGAAGTCCCCCCAAACGGCTACACTTGCTTCGGTTGAGATAGATTTTCCAATGTCTGGAGATAAGAACAATGGCTTTTGGTACTGACCCGACACCCGACGGTCTTGCGAACCCGCCGATCGACGACCTGATGAAGCACGCCGATTCCAAGTACGCGCTGGCCATTTTCGCCGCCAAGCGCGCACGCCAGATCAACTCCTACTTCACGCAGCTCAACGAGGGCCTGCTGCAGAACATCGGCCCGCTGGTCGAATACCAGAACAATGAGAAGCCCCTGTCCATCGCCTTCCGCGAAATCGACGAGGGCCTGCTTGAGGAGACCTTGGGCGAGGACGACGCCAACGAGGGCAACTGATCGATTCCGACAATTCGTTTGGATTGTTTGGACAGTTCGTCGCCGAATGATGGTGTGAGAGTTCTCTCACAACTGATTTTGAGCGACACGCTTGCCTGAGTTATCGCAATCGGCTATAACTCAACATCGGGAGCGAATAAGACGCAAGGCTCGCGCCACCGCGCTGGTTGGCACGAGCCTTTATTTATGCCCGCTTCCACAGTGACAAGTAAAAATTGACACCGTATCATTGTGCCTCGCATCCCGCGGGGCGATAAGTCCTGAAGAAAGGGATGATATGACAGAAGAACATCGGCTTATTTCCGCCGAATCCGTGACCGAAGGCCACCCTGACAAGGTCTGCGATCAAATCTCCGACGCCATTCTTGATGATTTGCTGGCCCAGGATTCGTCCAGCCATGTGGCCGTGGAGACCTCCGCCGCCACTGGCGTGTTCCTGATCTTCGGCGAAGTCACGTCCAAGGGGTACTGCGACGTGCAGTCCAAGGTCCGCGAAACCCTGCGCAACATCGGCTACACCTCCTCCGAAGTCGGCCTTGACGCCGATTCCTGCGGCGTGGTCGTGGCCATCACCGAGCAGAGCGCCGAAATCAACCAGGGCGTTGCCCGTCTGACTGGCGATCAGGAGACCGCCGCCAGCCGCGAAGAGCGTTACGAAGCACAGGGTGCCGGCGATCAGGGCGTGATGTTTGGCTACGCCACCGACGAGACCCCGACGCTGATGCCGCTTCCGATCTACTTGGCACATCGCCTCGCCTTCCGTCTGACCGAGGTTCGTAAGTCCGGCGAAGTGCCGCACCTGCGCCCGGACGGCAAGACCCAGGTGACCATTGAGTATGACGATGACGATAAGCCCGTTCGTCTGGACACCGTGCTGATCTCCACTCAGCACGATCCTGAGGTTACGCAGGATTGGCTTGCTGTTGAGCTGAAGAAGCACGTGATTGACCCGGTGCTTGATGAGGTGCTGGGTTCCAAGGTGCCGCATGACAACTACCGTCAGCTGGTCAACCCGACTGGTTCGTTCATCCTGGGCGGCCCGGCGGCCGACGCCGGTCTGACCGGCCGCAAGATCATCGTCGACACCTACGGTGGCGCCGCCCACCACGGCGGTGGCGCGTTCTCCGGCAAGGACCCGTCCAAGGTCGATCGTTCCGCCGCGTACGCCACCCGTTGGGTTGCGAAGAACATCGTGGCTGCCGGCCTGGCCCACAAGGTCGAGATCCAAATCGCCTACGCTATTGGCGTTGCCGACCCGGTATCCGTCAACGTGGAGACCTTCGGCACCGAGCAAGGCGTGACGCGCGGCCAGATCGCCGCCGCCGTACGCAAGGTCTTCGACCTGCGCCCCGCCGCCATCATCGACGAGCTCGACCTGAAGCGCCCGATCTACTTGAAGACCGCCGCGTACGGCCACTTCGGCCGCACAGACGTTGAGTTCCCGTGGGAGAAGACCGACAAGGTCGAGGAGCTCAAGGCCGCGATTGCTGGGGAGTGATATCGACTAGTCCAAGAAGGGGTGTTTCCGCTGATGCCAGCGGAAACACCCCTTCTTGTATATGAGTCTAGTGCTCGTTCTTCGTCTCGCTTTGTCCATCCGTATTGTCGGTATCATCGATGTCGAATCCGCCCATGAGTACGAAACGCTTCAACATATTGGTGGCGCGCATACGCACCTTGAACACCGGCAATGCCTTGTGATCATGCTGCTCAAAGAAGGCTTTTGCCCGTTGCACGTCAAGCGAGGAACGCAGTGCATCGAAACGTCCGAACTCGTTGATGTTCGCCTCGTCTATACGTTTGGCAAGGAATTCCTCGACCACCGACCTATTAACGCCCAGCCGATCGACTAGTTTGTCGACTTGCTCGTTCTTCTCTCGCGCAGCATAGCGAGTGATGTAATCACGTAGCGTAATGCCGGCTTCAACCTCCACGTCGCCACGCTCCACGTCATGCAGGAACAGTTCGGCGAGTCGTTGTTCGTCCCGCGAGAGCGCGGCAAAGGAACGGTGTAGCTGCGCAGACATCTCCGCCAATTCCGGGCTATTCTCCTTGAGCGCCTTCAGCCATTTATTGAAGTTGGCATTCATGTAATCGGTATCGATGAGTCCGGTATTGATTTCGGTAAGATAGCCATCCAATTCATATGGCGCTTCGGGATTATTTTTTACGCCATCATCTGAATCACCACCGCAGCCGCTATTGCCATAGAACAGTTCTTTATAGCGTTGCGCAAGAATGAGGTATGTACGTTCGTCGATTTGAGGACGCACTACTTCAGACTCGTCATGCTCATCATTGTCCTCATTCGTATCGTCAGTATCCGTACTATCGACCTTGTATTCTGTGGTACTCCAGTCAAAGCCCTGCACTTTCGCCGCTTCAAGGTACCGGTTCAACTCCACGAACTCCTTGGCAAACTTGCGTCTGGCCTCCACCGATTCCGGCAACTGCATAAGGTCTGATTCCCCGTTATCCGAGAACACGTCAAGAATCTCCCGGTACCGCGTATCCATGGATTTTACGTTCGCCGGCAATTTCTGCACGAACAGGTCAAGCGGCCGATCGCCCGAATACAGTTTCACCGCTGCTTCAATGAAGCCATGCATGGTGTGCGGTTTGCGGTAGTAGCGAATGACACCGAACGGCTTGTCCGGTCCGAACAGACGATTCGTGCGGCTGAATGCCTGGATGATGCTTTCGTAGTCGATAATCTTGTCGAGATACAGCGTATTCACCCATTTCGAGTCAAATCCGGTAAGCATCTGGTCCACGACAATGAGCAAATCGAGCTGCTGACTGCGGTTTGTTGCTATGCCGCCGTACGGACTCTTATGCGATAGTCGCGACGAAATATCTTTCTTCATCGCCGGCCATGTGGGGATGATGAACTCTTTGCCGAACGCCTCATTGTAATCGGTGATGATTTCAGTCAGCGCATCTTCTTTGTCCGTTGCTCCTTCGTTGTTGTCGATGTTGGGATCGAACAACGCCGTTACATGCAACTTAGGTGCTTGCTGCTTGAACAAGTGATAATAGTTGACAGCTTCAGGAATGGAGCTAGTGGCGAGCATCGCATGGAATTTGCCCGCATGGCTGAGCACCGGGAACTGTTCGAGAATGTCCGAGACCACCATGTTCGGATGCGGGGAATCGATGCCATATTGGTCTCGTCCAAGGAAATCCTCGATGCCGCTAATACAGTTTCCAGCGCCATCAACCATCGGACCCATGGGGACCTCAGACTTATCCATGTAATGCTGGAATACTTTGGCCTTGACCGGGTCGGCGAGCGCATCTTCCGTACTCTCCGCCTTCGCCTTGTCGAGAGCCACGGCACGTCTGACTTCAGAATCCTTGTACGTGGTCACCATGTACGGGTCGAATCCGAGTACATTATGGTCACGAATGCCGTCGGCGATGCTGTACCGGTGCAAGCAACGGCCGAATACCATGGCAGTGGTGGAATTCTTCTTCTGGTTTTCGTCCAGAATGGGCGTACCGGTGAATCCGAAGAACAGCGCGTTCGGGAAGGAGCGCCGGATGTCCTGCAACATGTCGCCGAATGTGGAACGATGGCATTCGTCCACAATAAAGACGATACGTCGTGCAGCTAGCTGATCCAGCCATGTCTGGGTGACGCCTCGCTCCCCTGCTTTCACGTTGCTCATCTTCTGGATTGAGGTGACGATCAGGGTGTCGTTGACATTGGTGCTGTTGAGTTTGTCCCGCAAAACGCCGGTGTTCTCAGTACCTTGTACTTCCGTCTCACTGTCAGCAAAACTGCGGTATTCCTTCAGTGATTGGGTGCCTAGCTCGATGCGGTCCATAAGGAACACGACTTTATCGGCGTCATGCGAATCAGCTATGAGTTGTGCCGATTTGAAGCTGGTCATGGTTTTTCCGGAACCGGTAGTGTGCCATACATAGCCGCCTGGTCGTCCCGGAGTAGTTGGCCGCTGTTCCCAATCGCATTTGCGCACCACGTCAGAGATGGCGTTCGCAGCGATGTACTGGTAGCTGCGCAGCACCTTGAGGCATCCGTCTGCCGAGTCGGCGATGGTGTAGAAGCCGATGAGCTGATGCGCCATGGGAATGGACAACAGCCCCGCAGTGCCGGAAGTACCGCCGATGAACAGCTTCCATTCGTCTTTGCCGGGGTTTTGCCCGCCGCAGATAGGCTCATTGTTGTAGTCAGCCCAATGGAAGTAATAGCTTGGATTGAATTTGTCTACACCCGGATTAGCGAAGTAGACGGCGTCATCGGGGTTCATGGCCACAAAAATCTGTACTAGACGGAACAGGCCGGTGAACACACCTTCGTGCGCATATTTCTCGATCTGATTGGTTGCTTGGCTGACCGGTATGCCACTTTTCTTGAGCTCGATATGGATCAATGGCATGCCATTGATGAGAAGCACGAGGTCGCCGCGCCGCGAGTTCAACATCTTGTTCTTGGCTGGATAGACCGGTTGCTGAGCGATCTGATAAGTGCTTTTGCCGCCCGCGATTTCCTTGCGGTCATAGATGTAGAGACTGACTTCCTTGCCGAAATGCGCCACATCTTCTTTGTTGTCACGCGTGATAGACACGGTACGCCCGTTGACGAACGAATTGAGCGCGAGCGGCGTTCGCAGGGTCTCGATCTGCTCGATTATCTGGGTCATTTCCCCGTCCGTCAGCGGGTATTTGCCAAGCCTGTCTATGTCGTTGTTGTTGCGGTACAGTATGTCTTTCCAATTGTCGAGCAAATCCCGCTCAGTTGGATAGCGCAGGACACCGTCCTTCCATCCATGCTGCTTAAGCACGGTGATGACGTTTTCCTCAAACACCGATTCGCTATCGAATATCATGATTCTTCTCTCCCCGAACTTCCCAGTGTCCTGCCTTTCGCGAGCCGACGCGCTTAAGCAATCCACACCCAATGAGTATTTCAGCATCCCTTCGCACAGTCGCTGATGAGACTCCCGCGGCACGTGCCATGTCGTCATATGTCGCGCTGGGGCTCTTTTCTACAAAACGTAGAACAATTCGCTGTCTCTCGGTTATCTGCTCATTCAAACCATTTAACTGCTCATTATTGTCAGTTATCTGCTCATTCAAACCATTTAACTGCTCATTATTGTCAGTTATCTGCTCACCACGGATGAATACATGCTCATTTTGATCGAGCTTGGCATCCGGCTCCAACATAAGCGTGAGCACCGTACGATCAGCCTCGCCGAAGCTCTCCTCAATCTGCGGTTCAGGAAGTCCTGCATTCGCCCATGTGGCAAACACATCGGGAACACCCGTACCAGCTCGCTCGCCCACATCGATTAGGCTGAACATCTTCATGACAAGACCGTTGCGCGGATCGGACACCCCGCCAAGACGCATCTGCTCAACGCCCGTTCGGATATCGCCCGGATTTTCGAACACCAATCTATCGGGTGCGCGTCTGACCACCACACCACGCACGCCATAGTAATCAGCGTTGAACAAACAGTTGGCCAATGCCTCGCGAATTGCCTTATGCATGGGAGTGTCATCAACGCGGAAGATGCCATTAAGTTTGAAAGGGGTCTTCAGAGACTCGGCAAGTTTGAGATTCACGCGGAAAAAGAAATCAAAGAGGTTGCCTGACCACATGCCATCGCCGGAATGGACACGATCAGTCCAACGAATCGTCGGATCTAGAGTCTCCTGATAATCAAGGAAATAATGCGGACATTCGCGCACGATGTCATAGTCGTTGCCGAACATAAGCAGACCGCCGAACGTAGGATGAAGCTTACCGTCTTCTCGGCTCACCATTGCCGCGCCAACAGCACGCAGAAAACGCTCGTCATCGAGATCGGTCCAAGAACTGCCCTGACGTACCGTACGGAAACGATTGCGATATGCCCGCACTGTGTCTGTATTGAAGTCGGCAACAGTGAGATCGTCCAGCACCTTGGAATCCATCGTCTCAGCTCCCTGATCCCGGAGCATTGCTGAGATCTCCTGCCGCGTGCAACGGTAGTCGCCCTCACCACGCCGACGGTAGGTTCCCCCGAAGAGATCATTATTGATATACACGGGGCGTTCGTCACGCGGAGCGCGCGGAACGTGAATAGCCAGCACCATCCCACCATCCGCTTCGAGCACTTCAACTTCCGATTCGATGGGCAGCACGGCGCTCACCTTGGACCGGTTGCTGACCGTGTTCCAAAAGTCCTGGCGAAGATGTTCCGCTTCCACTGGTGCGAGCCCGACTGTTTCAAATGTGCCGTCTTCGCGTTCTTTGACACCAAGCAGGATGACACCGCCATAGGTGTTGGCGAAGGCGGAATAGGTCTCCCACATGCTGCGTGGGAGACCGCCTTTCGCTGCTTTCGCTTCAATCCGGTTATTCTCGCGATATGAGGCGAGCTTCACGATATCGAATGTCTCCATTGCTCTACCTCCCTTCACACAAACATCTTGTCAAGCAAGGATTTCTTGATATTCTGCAGCAATTCCAACTTACGCTGATGAAGGGTGATGAGGTCGTCAAGGTTGCTGAAGAAAGAGCCAATTTGTCGCTGCTCATCTAAACTTGGTTGAGGAATACCTAGCTCTTTGATGATTGCGCCTGAGAGGTTTCCCTGCCCACCTTGAAGAAAGGTTTCGGTTATTGATTTCTTCTGTCTACGGAGCCAGTAAGCTATGAAACGATTTGCTGCCATATCAGATGCATCCATGGCAAGAATCGCCTGGTTAATTGCCCCTTTTATCTTCGAAATAGCGACTTCTCCGCTGGTTGCTCCATACATGGCATAGAGAACCATTCCTTTATCAACAAGCTTTGCTGATGAGTTATTTAAACCCGCAACCGTAAGTGACAATTCGGTTGAATCGCAATCGATTTCAGCAGATCGGATAAAAGGAATTTCGCCTCCATAGTAAGCAGAATTGCCAGCGCTGGGAGTGCCTCCTGAATAAGTCAGCGCCAGCTCTCCCAACTTACGCTGTTCCCAAGGGTCAGTAAAACCAGCAAAGCGAATTTCGGGTACAGACTCACCATCTTTCGGGAACATTTTTTCAAGCATCGATTTTTTAAAGATGACAAGCTTGTCATACTTACGCTGATGAAGGGTGATGAGGTCGTCGAGAGATCGCAATGTCATCCCGATTTGCTGCTGTTCCGTTTTTGAAGGAAGCATCAATTGATAATCTGCGTATTCCTGCGCATTGACACCAGGCTGCCCGGACCGCTGCGAGGTTATGGCAACATACTTCTTGTATGCATCGGTCAAGGTTGCCTGATAGGCGAATTCGGGGTCAGCGCCTTCGCCGATTCGGGCACGGATAAGGAATCCAGCAAAGTAGACCATTCCATCGAATTGCCTGTACAGATATGTTTTTCCTACACTCGCGCCTGTGCGAGCAAAGAGCAGATCGCCCTCTTTCAGTAAATAATCTGCACTCATTGCAAGGTCAGCTAACGGCGTCGTAAGATCGCTTTTCGAGAACTCATGGGTTTCGTCATCAATGTCGGTGATACGCAGATATTTATTTTGGCCATCGTATTCTGTTGCAGCAGCGTTCAAGCCGTAATCAAATGAAGACGCAACGTCTCCCAACTTACGCTGTTCCCAAGGGTCAGTAAAACCAGCGAAACGAATCGCGGGTACTTTCGCCTGTTCAGTCATCATTCGCCTCCCAACAGGGTCTTCAGCTCGGCAATACCAGCCATGTCGAACTCATTGCCGGTTAGTTGACCAAGCATATTGCCAAGTTCTGCCTCAGTCTGTTCGATCTGTTCGCACACATCGGAGTAGGTAGTCGAATACTTGTCGTTCAGCGCATTCACCGCTGCAATCAACTCATCAACAGCCGTCTGAGGGAGCTCCTCAAGCTTGCGCTGCAATGGTTCCACCCACTTGGCAGCAAGCAAGTCATCAGCATGTTCATCGCTCAGTCCTTCAATAACGGTCCGGGTCTTTTCGTCAAGCGCTGAACGGAGATTCTTAACGTTCTTTTTGACTTCACGCTCTTCATCAAACAACCGCTGTGCACTCACAAGAGCACGGTCAAAGTCAGTCTCGGAATTCTTCCCAATCGTTTTCACTGCTTTCTTCAATTCAGCGGCAACGAAAGAATCTCCATCCTCGCTGACGGCATCAGTCGAACTCTTGTCATCCTCATCCAGATTTTCAAGAATGTCAGCGATTTCGCCGCCAATCTCACTCAGCCGAGATTCAAATGTGGCAATTTCCGCAAGATCAGAGGTAAGAAATTTCCCCTGTACGAGATCGAACGGCAGAATATGCCCGACCCAGCCGTCCGGCACTTCGACATCCTTACCGTCTTTCTTCTTGACGACCATATTGGCATCGACTTTGCGAACGGCGTCATGTCCCTCGGCCTGTATGGTTTCAAGGTCGATGGAGATAGTCTTTTGCCAACTATCGTCAAGCACCTGATACGCCGCATAGGCGTCTACGAGAGGGATACCAGCCAAACGACGCAGCAGATCATTTGCCAGAGTCTCCTCTTCGGCGGCAATGCTCACATTGGCGGCATTACCCACCAATTCACCGCGTATATAAGCCGGATAATCGATGAACGCCTCACGATAACGCTGGATATATGCCTTCACATCTGAGTCGGCATTCACCGCCTCACGAACGTCTTGCACGGCGAGCTTGGCCGAATGGCCGTTCTCCTCAGCAAAGAGACGTTGGCGCAATCCCGGGAACACGTTCCAATACTTACCGAGCGCATCGATATCCTGCTTGGGAATGCCACCAAACATGGTGGAATACACGTCCCAACTTTCGGCGCTTTCAGAGGAATCCACATATCGGGGAATATTGAGGTTGTAATCGTTCTGCCGAATCTCATCAATGCTCACCAAACGGCTGAACTTATCGATATCACGATTCCCTGTCACCGCATCCACGATGCGTTTGATATCGCTCGCACGCAGCTTGTTGTTCTTGCCTTCCTTGGTGAAGTATTTGGAAGCGTCCACAACAAGCACATGGTCATCGTTGCGGTGCTTGCGCAGCACCATCACGATGGTGGGGATGCCGGTGCCGAAGAAGATGTTCGCTGGCAATCCGATGATGGCCTGAATATGGTGGTTTTCCACTAGATTCCGGCGAATAGCGCCTTCCTCACCGCCACGGAACAGCACGCCATGTGGCAACACGATGGCCATAATGCCGTCATCACGCAGGTGATAGAGATCATGCAGCAGGAAGGCATAATCAGCCTTGGACTTAGGCGCAATGCCATATTCGAAACGGATATCTTCGCCCGCTTCCGGCGGCTCCCAGTTCTGGGAGTAGGGAGGATTAGAGACCACGGCGTCCACAAACAGCGGCTCATAGGTCTCGTCCTTCGTTTCGTCGGTATCGAACCATGGCCAGTCGCTTTTTAACGTGTCACCGTTACGAGCCACAATATTGTCTGGCAGTATGCCACGCATGACAAGATTCATACGCGTGAGATTGTAGGTATTCTCCTTGAGTTCCTGTGCGTAATACTTGATGTCATTCGGATTGCCATTGCGACGGGCCACAGCCTGACCGATATGGATCAGCAACGAGCCCGAGCCACTCGTGGGGTCGTAGATGTTGATTTCTTCACGGCCGGCGAGATGCCAGGCCACTATTTCGCTCATGAGCTGAGAGACTTCGCTCGGCGTGTAGAACTCACCGGCCTTCTTACCCGCATTGGAAGCGAAGTTGCTAATTAGATACTCATAGATGAAGCCGAGGGTGTCGTAGTCCTGCCGGCTGTCCATCGGAATGTCCTTGATGAGGTAGATGAGGTCGCGGACAGCCTTGCTACGACTTTTTTCATCGGTGCCGAGTTTGGACAGACCGGTTTGCAGCGTGTCGAAGATGCCAACGAACACACGTTTACGAGCCGGATCAATGTTGCGTTCGAAAGCGGAAAGCGCGTCACGTACATCAGCGATGGTGAAATCGCCCTGGCTGGCAATCCACGTGGAGAACAGGTTGTTGTAGGAGATGAAGTAGCCACATAGATCACGTACATACTGTACAGTTTCGGCATCATTCTCATCCAAGCCCTTGAGGTCTTCGGCTCCCCAGTCTTCAGCACGCAGACGAGCAATCTCCGTCTCCGAGAGGAACTTATAGAAGATAAAGCCGAGGATATAGTCCTTGTATTCATTCGCCTCAATCTTGGAACGCATTTTATTGGCGGATTCCCAGATTTTGGCGGCAAGCTGCTGCTTATTCATTCATATGCTCCTTGTTTCTGTACACGTAATCAAGGGTCTGTCCTTGTTCATTGACCCATTCGGTCCAACCGTTTTGACTGCCACCGAGAACAAATACAGCAGCAGCGGAAGGGCTTGACAGTTCAATGTCATCAGCAAGAGTCGCCTTGCCCGTCTGCGTTCCGAAAAGATGCTGCCGAGCTGCCACGGCTCCCTGGTTTTTAATAACTGGATGCACGAGATCCACTTCAGAACCGGAAAGAACAGTGAAACGACCTGTACCTTGGCTATATCGCCCAGTGGCCTGAACACCGTTCTTCTTCGTATGGAATACGGCGTTCACCATAACCGGTGTCTTTTCTTTTCGATCAAGGTCATATCCGAGCACTCGCATACGAAAGAGGATGTTATTGTGCAGTCTTTCCACCTGTTGCTCTTTGTATGGATTCATGCGAGGAGCAGGAGTATACTCATTGTCGGTCTCATAAGAGCCATGTTTGTCCACATAATCTATGGCTGTTGACTCAAGAGAGTCCAAAACATCACGATCGATATTGACATCATTATCGAGGAACATGATGGCTTTGTTCCAAAAATCTTTCTTAGTCTTGTGCGCATCAAGCCGACTAAGCCCCTTCGTGGTTTGTCCCACATACGCACGGCTCAGAACTCCATGATCTTCATCAAGAAGATAATACACACCGCGATCCGGCAAATCGGGAAGACTTTTCGCCTCACTCAACATATCCCGGGGCACCACAACCGTGACAAGCGACTCCCCATCCACACGACAAATTCGAATGCCATCAGGATTGTTGTCAATAATTTGTATGGTCATAGCAGTGAGAGCAATCATTACTTGCCGCCCTTTGCTAGTTCATTAATCATGCATGTTCTCACGAATGCCGAAAAGCTCATCCCGCGAAGAGATGCGGCCTCTTTAGCAGAATCTCGCAAATTAGCGGGGATACGCATAGTAACCGGCACCACATCACCGTTTACCAGATACGAACGTATCTCTGTTTCACCAGCATCATGCTCAATCAGATCGGAGTACGTCATTGCATTCTACACTTTCAAACTGCAATACAAATGCAATAATTCTACACCCGCTTGGGAACAGCGTAAGTTTGGGGATTGCTTCGAGTTCTTGAAGAGCAACACTCTTTCACGTGCCGGTTTGAATGGCGAGAATGGCACTGCTCGCAATGTTCATTACGGAGATATTCTTATTAAGTTCGGCGATTGCCTCGATGGCGAACGAAGCGATTTGCCGTTCATTACCGACGATACCGTGCTTCCCAAATTTGCTGGGTCGATACTTCGCGAAGGTGATGTCATTTTCGCTGACACGGCAGAGGACGAAGCGGCTGGCAAGTGCGTTGAACTGCGAAAATTACCCAAAGAGCCAACTATCTCGGGGTTACATACGATACCGGCGCGGCCTCGGTTCTTCTTTGGGACGGGCTACCTGGGGCACTACCTTAATTCCGATGCATATCACAGACAGCTTCTTCCTTTAATGCAGGGGATCAAGGTGATTTCCGTTTCAAAGGCCGCACTGCAAGATACACAAGTAAGATTTCCGGGCTTGTCGGAGCAAGCTGCCATAGGCGCAGCGTTGAGTGAGATTGACAACCTCATCACCCTTCATCAGCGTAAGCGTCTATCTATTCGTCAAAGGAGCCCCGTGTGGTCATAAACACAATCAACGAAGAAATGTCGTTCTGCGATTACTACTCGCAATGGGTCGACGTCTACAAGGAAGGCGCGATTCGGGAAGTGACAATGAAGAAATACAAGCTCACACAGGCGTGGCTGAGAAAACTTATCCCTGATCTCAAGCTTTCCGAGTTCGATCGTGTGAGCTATCAGAAACTCATCAACGGATACGCTGAGCATCACGAGCATCAGACAACAATGGATTTTCATCACCAACTGAAAGGAGCCATCCTCGATGCCGTTGATGAAGGTCTGATTCAGAGAGACCCAACAAGAAAAGCAATCATCAAAGGAAAACAGCCGAGACAGAAGAAGGTGAAATATCTTAACCAGTTCGAACTTCATGCTGTCCTTGCTGATTTGAAGCTTGATCCGATACCTAACTGGGACTGGTTGATACTGCTAGTGGCAAAAACCGGGTTACGTTTCTCCGAAGCATTGGGGCTTACTCCTGATGATTTCGATTTCGTTCACCAGACTTTGTCCGTCAATAAGACATGGAATTACAAGAATGGAGGTGGCTTTGTTCCAACAAAGAATGCTTCTTCGGTACGTAAAGTACAACTTGACTGGCAACTCATCATGCAGTTGTCTGTTCTGTTGAAGAGCTTACCCGGTGACAAGCCTATCTTCGTGGATGGCAAGGTATACAACTCAACCGCCAACGGTATTCTGGCCCGGCATTGCAAACAAGCCGGAGTACCTGTGATTTCAATACACGGATTGAGACACACCCATGCTTCACTCTTGCTATTTGCCGGCGTTTCAATTGCAAGCGTCTCTAAACGGCTTGGGCACGCAAGCATGAACACAACGCAGGAAATATATCTGCATGTCATCCGCGAATTGGAAAACAAAGACGTTGACATCGTGATGAGAGCCTTATCCACCCTTATTTAGCAAACCACAGACGCTTACGCTGATGAAGGGTGATGAGGTCGTCAAGATGGGAGAAAAAGGAGCCGATAGCCTGCTGCTCAACAAGGGAGGGGAGATTGACAGGCATGGTCTCAAGCTGTCTACCCGATATTTCCAGGAATGTCGATCCTGAGGCTTTTTCCTCTGCCCACTTCTTGATTCTCTCACTCATTGAATAGACAAAATAAACATCGGCATCGCCTATTACAAGAGACTGAAACCCTTGGTTCGTGCATGCAGAATGACGCAGTATTGCAGTGTTTCCAATGCCCGCACGGCTGGTGAAAAGAATCGTCTTATCAGCCGGCAGCATCTTAGTAGAACAGCTATCAAATCCCGCCTGAGTGATTTTGCGAGTGCTGCTTTCCGCATATATGTTGTTGCCCAATTCAGCTGGAGCATACCAATCGATATCGCCATCCCAGTAATTTGAATTGTTCGTATCGGGAGTGCCACCACCCACGATTTCAGCAATGTCAACTAACTCACGCTGTTCCCAAGCGGGCATCGGCACTACATGAAGCAGGGCAGACGGGATACAAGTGGCTGGCCGAACATACGCAATACATCTACCGGCAACTTGGGCACTACCATTTCCGTTGTTAGCTACACTTATCGCGATAAGTGTAGCTAACAACGATTGAAGCGACACCTCACAAGCCATGAGAGGTAGAACCGTTCCCCTTCTATTTTGAAAAACTTGAATAAGTTAGTTTTTTCAAAATAGGGATGCGTCGAAAAGACGCATAAACGCGCGAAAAATGCGGGCATCCGATATGCAGTGTTCATTGAATCACTGTATATCGGATGCCCGCAATTGTTTCAGACCAATTGAAGAGCCTTAGCTCAGCATCAGCCTCACGCCTTAACAACCTCCACGCCCAGCTCGGCGCCCTCCTTCACCTCGAAGGAGGTAGCCAGCGTCTCGTGGGCAATCAGGTCTCGGAACTGCTCGACCTTGGCCACATCGACAGCCGGCACGGTCAGCACCAGCGAGATACGGTCCGCGATGTCCAGATCAGCAGCCTTACGTGCGTCCTGCACAGAACGAATCACGTCGCGGGCGTAGCCTTCGGCCAGCAAATCGGCATCCAGCGCGGTGTCGAGGATCACGAAGCCACCGGTCGGCAGAGCGGCGGAGACCGAAGCGGCGGCCTCGGTGGCGTTCTCCTCCTCCACGCGGTTGATCAGCTCGTACTCGCCTTCGACCAGCGCAAGGTCGCCGGACGGCGTGGAGACCACCGGCGCACCGGACGCAGCATCGACATGCCAGTCGCCGGACTTGGACGCCTTGATGGCGAACTGCACCTGCTTGCCGAGGCGCGGACCCGCCGCACGGGCATTCACACGCAGCTCGTGCACGATCTTCAGACCGTGGGCGGCGGCATCCTGCAGCGTCGAGAACTCGATGTTCTTGATGTTGAGCTCGGCCTTCAGCAGATCGTCGTACGCCTTGACGGCCTCCACGTTCCCGGCCACCACGGTGAGCTTGGAAAGGGGCTGGCGCACGCGGATCTTGGCGGCCTTGCGCAGGGACAGAGTGCCGGAAACGACCTCGCGGACCTTCTCCATCGCGGAGACCAGAGCCGGATCGTCAACCAGAACGCGACCAAGTTCGGTATCCGCACCGGTCTTCTCGTCCACCACGAACGGCCAATCGGCCAGGTGCACGGACTCGCCACCGGTCAGACCACGCCACACGGACTCGGCTTCCATCGGGGCGAGCGGCGCAAGCACGCGCATGAACGCCTCAAGCACGGTGTACAGCGTGTTGAACGCGGAAGCGTCCTCATTCCAGAAACGGTCACGGGTGTTGCGGATATACCAGTTGGTGAGCACGTCGATGAAGTCGGAGACCGCATCGCAGGCGTCGGAGATTGCGAACTCGTTCAGCGACTTCTCGGCGGCCAGCACCAGACGACGGGTACGGGCCAGCAGGTAGCGGTCCATCTCCGGCAGACCGGCGACCTCGTCCGCGCGCAGCTGGCGAGCGTCGAAGCCAGCCCCACCGTTGGCCGCGTTGGCGTACAGGGTGAAGAAGTAGTAGGAGCTCCACACCGGCAGCATGACCTGGCGCACGGTGTCGCGGATGCCTTCGGCGGTGACGATCAGGTTGCCGCCACGCAGGATCGGCGAAGACATAAGGAACCAGCGCATGGCGTCGGAACCGTACTTGTCAAACACGCCGTTCACGTCCGGATAGTTGCGCAAGTGCTTAGACATCTTCTGGCCGTCGGAGCCGAGCACGATGCCGTGGCAGATCACGTTCTTGAACGCTGGGCGGTCGAACAGGGCGGTCGCCATGACGTGCAGCAGGTAGAACCAGCCGCGGGTCTGGCCGATGTATTCCACGATATAGTCGGCCGGGAAGTGCTGCTCGAACTTCTCCTTGTTCTCGAACGGGTAGTGGAACTGCGCGAACGACATGGAACCGGACTCGAACCAGCAATCGAGCACATCGGAAATACGGTGCATGTGCGACTTGCCGGTCGGGTCGTCCGGGTTGACGCGGACCAGGTTGTCGATCCACGGACGGTGCATGTTGATGTTGCCGTCCTTGTCGCGCGGGTAGTCACCGAAGTCGGCCTTGAGCTCTTCGAGAGAACCGTAAACGTCCACACGCGGGTACTTCGGATCGTCACTCACCCACACCGGAATCGGGGAACCCCAGAAGCGGTTGCGGGAGATGGACCAGTCGCGCGCGTTGGCGAGCCACTTGCCGAACTGGCCGTCCTTGACGTTGCCAGGGATCCAGTTGATTTGCTGGTTCAATTCCAGTAGACGCGGCTTGATCTTGGTCACGGACACGAACCAGGAGGAGACCGGCTTGTAGATCAGCGGGGTGGCGCAACGCCAGCAGTGCGGGTAGGAGTGCACGTAGCTCTTCTCCTGGAAGAGGAATCGCCGGCGCGCAGGTTGCGCAGGATCGGCAGGTTGGCGTCGAACACGAAATCACCCTCGTAGTCGGGGCACTGCGCGGTGAAGCGGCAGCCATCGTCGAGCACGTCGGTGCTCTTGATGCCCTTAGCGTTCAGCGTGTTCATATCGTCTTCACCATAGGGAGCCTGGTGAACCAGACCGGTACCTTCAACGGTGTCGACGTAGTCGGCGGTGAAGATCGTGTAGCCGTTCGGGCCAGGCACGTGGCCTTCGGATTCGGCCTCGTCACCCGCGAAGTACGGGAAGACCGGGTAGTAGCGGCGGCCTTCCAGCTCGGAGCCCTTGAGCTCGCGCACGACCTCGTAGTTCTCGCCGAGTTCCTTCTCGTAGTGCGGCAGCAGGTCCTTGCCGAGGTAGAACTTCTTGCCAGCGAACTTGCCTTCGGTCGGGCGGACCTCGACGTAGTCGATGTCGGCGCCGACCACGATGGCGAAGTTGGTGGGCACGGTCCACGGGGTGGTGGTCCAGAAGACGGCGTAGGCGTCGTCCTCATCGCGCATCTTGACGGCCACGGATACGGTGGTGTCCTGGCGGTCCTGGTACACGTCGGCGTCCATGCGCAGCTCGTGCGCACTCAACGGCGTGCGGTCCTTCGGGCAGTACGGCAGCACGCGGTAGCCCTGGTAGGCCAGGCCCTTGTCGTAGAGCTGCTTGAAGGCCCACATCACGGATTCCATGTACGGGATGTTCAGGGTCTTGTAGCCGTGCTCGAAGTCCACCCAACGGGCCTGACGATGCACGTAGTTCTGCCATTCGTTGGTGTACTTCAGCACGGAAGCGCGGCAGGCGTCGTTGAACTTGTCGATGCCCATCTTCTCGATCTGGTCGACCGAGTCGATGCCGAGTTCCTTCTGCGCCTCAAGCTCGGCGGGCAGGCCGTGGGTGTCCCAGCCGAACACGCGGTTGACCTTGCGGCCCTTCATGGTCTGGTAGCGCGGGATCACGTCCTTGGCGTAGCCGGTCAGCAGGTGGCCGTAGTGCGGAAGACCGTTCGCAAAAGGCGGGCCATCGAAGAACACGAATTCGTTCTGGCTGTGGTCGCCGGAAGGGTTGCGTTCAACGGACTTCTGGAAGGTGTCGTCCTTGTCCCAGTAGTCGAGAACGGTCTCCTCCATGTCGGGGAAGCTGGGGTTCGGCGCGACGTGCGCGGTCTCGCCGCCCTCGTTCGCCTTGGGATATACGTTTTCGCTCACCGTAAATCTCCTGTTAGTACTGTGCACTGGTCCTACAGGAGCGTCATTGATGGCGATTGCCGGGCGCCGACGTGTGCCGGCTGGGTTCACGAATGTCACGTACCGAACCGTGGGGCCGATCGCGTCAATCGCCTCGCAGCCGGAACTGACTGTGTTCCGCCCGGAACAGCCCTGTCTGCCGTTCCTGCCTACGAGGACGATGACGGGCGCTGGTATGCGCTCCGCACCGCGGTACCACCTCGCTTATCGCACCGGTTGCGCCGCTCCGAACTGTTGCACTCGGAGCCGCGAGCCTGCGCGACCGCTTGTGTTCGGCTGTCTCGGGCCGATCCCGTCGGTTCTACTGGGCGATTGCCGCCGTTCTTCCGAAGACTCCCCGCTGATAACGGATCACTGCCTCACAACGGTGCATATCGTAACACGCCACGCGGTCAAATCGCCGCCCACGGCCACGGCACCGTCAGGAGCCCGATTTAGATTGGGACCGGCCACCACGGACCGAGAAAGGATTGTCGGACAATGACGTATGATTTCACGTCCATCATGAACAGGCATGGCATGGATTCGATCGCGGTCGACGGACTGGGCACCGACCCGGGATTCGCGCCGGACCCGCCACGCGAGGGTTTCGACGTCATCCCCATGTGGGTGGCGGACATGAACTTCCCGACCGTGCCCACGATCCCGCAGGCCATCATCGAACGGGCGAAGCATCCCGCCTACGGGTACTTCTCCCCCACCGACGACTATTACAGCTCCATCATCGACTGGCAGTCCACGCGCAACGGGGTCACCGGATTGACCCGGGAGGCGATCGGCTACGAGAACGGGGTCCTGGGCGGTGTGATCAGTACGCTGACCGCGTTCGCCGCCCCCGGCGACGGCGTGCTGCTGCACAGCCCGACCTACATCGGGTTCACCCGGAGCATCGAAAACAACGGCTACCGCATCGTCCACAGTCCGCTCACGCTGGACGAGCGCGGCGTATGGCGCATGGATTACGAGGATATGGACAGGAAGCTCAAGGAGCATCACATCCACGTGGCCGTGTTCTGCAGCCCTCACAATCCTTGCGGGCGCGTGTGGGAACGTTGGGAAATCGAGAAGGCCATGGAAGTGTACAAGGCCAACGATTGCGTGGTCATTTCCGACGAGATTTGGTCCGATTTGACTCTGGGGAACCACCAGCACATCCCCACCCAATCGGTCAGCGAGGACGCACGCAACAGGACCGTGGCGTTCTACGCGCCCAGCAAGACCTTCAATCTCGCCGGACTGGTGGGAAGCTACCACATCATCTACAATCCCACACTCCGGGACCGCATCGTGGCCAAAAGCTCGAAATGCCACTACAACGACATGAACGTGCTTTCCATGCACGCGCTGATCGGCGCCTACCGGCCCGAAGGCCATGAGTGGCTCGACGAACTGAAGGCGGTGCTCACCGGCAACGTCGATTACGCCTACGACTACATCACCAAGCATTTCCAAGGAGTGAGTCTGGCCAAACCGGAAGGCACCTACATGCTGCTGCTCGACTGCGAGCAGTGGTGCGAACGCCACGGCCTGAGCCTGCCCGAGTTGGAGAAACGCGGCTGGGATGTGGGCGTCGCATGGCAGGACGGCGACATGTTCCAGGCCCCCTACAGCATCCGCGTCAATCTCGCATTGCCCTTGAGCCGCGTCAAGGAGGCCATGCGCCGCCTTGACCAATACGTATTCAACGCGTAAACGGCATGCATCCGCGATTGCGGTGTCCTGGAAAGACGAATGCCGTCAACGAGGTTGGTGCCCGTTGGCGGCATTCGTCATACGTTGGCCGAACCGGGCGAAACCCAAGTTGCCAAGTTGCCGTGCGCTATGAGGTGGATGCCGCCAGCGGACGTGTACATCTGACCGCCCGATATGCCGGTGCCACCGATGCGCCGACGCTGCCGGCATTCGGATTGGAATGGACGCTTCCCAAGCAGTACGAGAACCTGCGCTTCTACGCCCTTGGCCCCGAGGAGACCTATCGCGACCGTCTGCACGGTGGCAAGCTCGGCATTTTCGAGCGCACCGCGGCCGAAGACAATGCACCGTATCTGGTGCCGCAGGAGACCGGCAACCATGAAGACGTGCGTTGGGCCGAAGTGCTTGATGCCCAAGGACACGGCATGCGTATCAGCCAGGCCGGCAGCGAACATTTCGCGGCGAGCCTGTTGCCGTACAGCTCGCTCATGCTGGAAGAGGCGACCCACCAGAACGAGTTGCCGCCGGTCCGCCACACGTTCCTGCGCTTGTTGGCCGCGCAAATGGGCGTGGGCGGCGACGATTCATGGGGCGCGCCCGTCCATGAGCAGTACCAGCTGCCCGCCGATCGCGCCTACACGCTCGACGTGAATCTGGAACTGTTCTAATAGCGATAAAGAAGCTCCCTCTGACGAGGGAGCTTCTTTATCGTGCTGGTACGAAACTGTCACGCACTACTAGGGTGGTGGAGATGAAGGTGTGGTGGTGCAGCGTGCGCCGACTGGAGATGGCCTCGGCAAGCATCGTAATCGCAGTATCGGCCAGCTCATTCTGGTCGATATCGTAACTGGTCAATGTCGGCGAAGTGTACTGGGCGATGGCCTGGTTATTGATACTGATCACGCTGGTATCGCGAGGCACCAGCACTCCCGCAGCGGTAAACGCCTGCAGTACGCCGACTGCAATCGAGTCCGCAGCCACGATGAACGCATCCGGCATGTCATCTCGATGATCGTTAACCGCTTCCTCCCCTAGAGTGCGCCCGGTGTCCACAGTGAACGCGCCTTGCGCGTAAATCAGGCCTTCCGCATCCAGCCCCAAACGCTCGGTCCAATTGCGGAATGCGGTTAATCGGCTGTCTTCCGGGTATTCGTGCAAACCCATCGTGAAGCCAGTACCGCCGATATAGCCGATGCGTCGTTTGCCCGAGGACACCAACACATCCAATGCGTCCAAAATGGTTTGGCTTAAATCCGGTTGCACCGAATCGAACAGGCCGGGCGCAGGATTGATGTCGATGAATACGCCATAAGGCAATACCAGATGGAGTTTCAACAGTTCATCCGAAGAAGGTACGGACGGTCCGATGGAAATGAAGCCGTCGAAATCACCGGCGTTGGCAATCAGATCGTCGATATGGGAAAACGACGTGAGTTCCATGTGCTGGGCTCTGGCATTGTCGCCAAGCACGGACCGCAGTTCATCGAAATAGGCGTCCGCCAGTTCTTCCTCGCGGGTGGCGTTGTCGAGTACGGCCACACGGCGTGGCAATGCGATACGGCGTGATCCGGTAGCGTAGCCAAGCTGCTCGCTGACCTCGATGATGCGACGTCGCGTCTCCTCTTTGACAGACAATGTCGGGTCCCCATTGAGCAGCCGGGATACCGTGGCCTGCGAGAAGCCTGATTTCTGTGCGATTTCCTTCATCGTGACCATAGTTGAGCCTTCCACGCCTCAGTACGTAACAATACGCAGTATTTCAGTAAATAACTTTACTACATAGTGTAACTCACGTCATGCGGGTATGACGCCATATGGTTGCAGCATCGTCGACCCGCAGCGCTGATGAGAACGTGCATGTTTCAGGCCCTCCGATAATTATCGGGCAGGCGGGAATCCCCAGACCGTGGAGTCAATGCGCTGGATTTTCCCGGACTTGTCAAAGACAACGGTGATGTCCGGCGCAGTAAAACTGCCGGTCGAATCCCCGAATCGGTACGGATCACTCCAGTCGATAACGGCATGCATCGTCACGGTCCGAGTTTTCGCGTCATAGGACTCATTCGAGTACTCGATACTGTTATGCGTGGCCGTAGTCCCGCCCAGACCGCCGCCATTGCCTTGATGCATTTGCTGACAATACTTCGTAAAATCCGCGCCGAGAACATTCGACACTGCATAGCGCCTAAATGAACGTGTTAGGTCTGCACCAATTCACGGCCGGCAATACTCCACACTTCTCAGTAATCAATTCGTACCAAACCGCTCACGAATCTGAGCGGCAGTACCATAAGAGGCTTGCGCACCGACCCCAGTCGCGGCGTACGCGGAAACGTACGAGGCCAACTGCGCACTGTCCGCCAACGCATGACCCGAGGCAAGTCCGGCCAGAACCGTGCCCATAAAGGCATCTCCGCACCCGGTAGTGTCGATGGCCGCAACCGCAACTGGCGCAATACGATAGATATCATCACCATCGATGACCACCGACCCATCCCCGCCAAGCGTAATTACCGCCTGATTAAAGCCGAAGTCATGCATCTGCCGCGTCTACGGTGATGACCGTGGTCCCGCTGGCCCCATCCACGTGCCGAATATAACTGGTGTCCACACCGGTATCGTTCAATGCTTCAAGCAAAAAATCCGCATTAGCGTCGGAACCGAGCACACCAAACAATCGGACTTTGGCTCCAAGACGAGCGGCCGAAACAGCCTGATTCCCCGACTTGCCACCAGGAAGCACCCGCAACGGCCCTCCTAGCACTGTCTCCCCCGGTTTGGGCAGACGCTCGGTGGTGACGGTATAATCGGCATTCATCGAGCCAACGACGGACACGGCCCCATGAATGCAATCAAGAGAAACAAGCGTTTCATCCATAGCAGGCATGATATTCCCTTTCTGAATGATAGATGCTGCTGGTGCGGTAGTCTGTTCGATCAACATGCTCCGCACCAGCAGGCGCAATCAGACATTGCGTTTTGCCGTAAAACTCTTGCGAAATACGAACAGTACAATCATCGACAACACCGAAACCGCACACATAATCCAGAACATGTTGGAGGTCTGCGCTTCCACACCACTGCCAACACCGAACAGACCACCCTTGCCCATGGTGTCACTGGCCATGAGACTGGAGTATACGCCGACTCCGATAGAGGCCGAAGTGTTCATCATCAGATCGAGAATTCCTACGCCACGACCATTCTCCTCGACCGGCAACGCATCTGACGCAGCGTCGTAGATTGGCGTATATACAGCGGTAACACCAGCAATGAACAAGCAGGCAAGAAAAGTCAGCACTCCGAACCCACTCTTAATACAATCGAAGCAATAATCATGCCGACTCCGGGGAACGAGAAGTAAATGGCAATGAGCGCAGCAAATACCGCCAATATTCGCAATCCTGCGCCAACACACGGCTCTCAACATAGAAAACCGCACCCCAACCACCGGATGAGAATTGCTTCAACCCGATAATCGAGGTGCGGTTTTTGCAGGCGTACCGGCTACTCCAGCTCCACCGCGCCGGTGTACAGCTGGTAGTACTCGCCCTTCTGCGCGATCAGCTCGTCATGCGAACCACGCTCGATGATGTTGCCGTGGTCGAGCACCATGATCACATCGGAATTGCGCACGGTGGACAGGCGGTGGGCGATGACGAAGACCGTACGGCCCTTCATCAGGTTATCCATACCAGCTTGCACAACCTCTTCAGTACGCGTATCAATCGAGGACGTGGCCTCGTCAAGGATCAGCGCAGGCGGATCGGCCACCGCCGCGCGAGCGATGGAGATCAGCTGGCGCTGGCCCTGGGACAGGCCGGAACCGTCGCCTTCGAGCACCGTGTTGTATCCCCCGGGCAGCATGCGGATGAAGCTGTCCGCATTGACCAGACGCGCGGCCTCGATGCATTCCTCATCGGTGGCGTTCAGGCGGCCGTAACGGATGTTGTCCATCACGGTGCCGGTGAACAGGTTCACGTCCTGCAGCACGATGCCCAAAGACCTGCGCAGGTCAGGCTTCTTGATGCCGGCCACGGAGATACCATCATACAGAATCTGGCCTTCCTGAATGTCGTAGAACCGGTTGATGAGGTTGGTCACGGTGGTCTTGCCGGCACCGGTGGCGCCGACGAGCGCGATCTTCTGGCCGGGCTTGGCGAACCAGGTGATGCCGTGCAGCACCGGCTTGTCCGGGTTGTAGCCGAAGGTCACGTT